>Ga0181612_108791_pt1 | contig 15651 bp, 11 predicted proteins | sample HoacroProtozoa21_FD_119630 | JGI IMG/M metagenome (GOLD analysis project Ga0181612, IMG submission 119630) | Hoatzin crop microbial communities from Cojedes, Venezuel. Combined Assembly of Gp0051906, Gp0051904, Gp0051908
CAACCATGTAATTCACCCTTGAGTGTTCATTACAGATTTGTTGCTGTGCCTCCTTCATGTAGAATGGGTCAGAATGTAGGGTCCTAATATTTGCCTTCTTTGCATTATTTTTGAAATTTCAAAGCCTTATGTTCATCAAGATGATGGAGATTGGAAGTGAAGCACCTGTTTTGCATTCTGCAGTTTCTGCCTGTGATATTTCATGTCACTCGTGAAGTACAAGAATATAGCATTCACTGCTATACTATCATACAGAAACAGCCATAATTTGCCCCTTAGCGATTATAAACTACTACTATATTTGAAAAATAGGTAAACACACCATGCTGTATTCATTGTCAATAACAGCAATGTACTTATTCACTGGCCAAAGCACCAGTGCTAATTTGTCCCAAAGACTGCGTTTGAAGCCTGTTTACTACAGTGCATATCTGGAAGTCCTTCGTGTAGCTCATTTAGTGTTTGCATACGCCCAAAGTCCTTCAAAGTCACAGCAGAGAAACACCAACGTTGCATCTATCTTGTTAAACACAGAGGTTTCCTCAACGACTGTGTGGCACAAAGAACTTCCATAAAGAGTGAAAAAACCACTGAGATTGGAAAAAAACCAAAAAAGTCCAGCAAATAACATTACCTGATTAAAACCTTCATGTCTGACATTTACCACAAGAGATGTATTTTCTATCTGCCATCAACTCTTCAGCATCAAAACCACAGATTTTACTCAAGGTTCTGCACATGGCCCTAACCTTAAGGACACAAATTCGAACATAACTTTACATCTAAATTAGCATACTGAAGTATTTCACATCAGTGAAACCACCTCACTGAAGAGTTATTGTTCCAAGACTGCAGATACTTAAAAATATCTCTACCTCATATTTTTCTAAGTACTCCCAGTCACACTAAATAAGTGGGATGAGGTACAAAACCTAAGGCCATAACATAATCCTTATTTTTAAGACAGCTTGAAATATGATTAGCCAAATGCTTAGCTGGTATGAGTTACTCTAGGTTCAATAATGTCAGTCTCGCGAGTTGAGAGTTCAGCCTAATGTTGCTCTGTAGGGGACCTGGCTGTGTCAGGCTCCCTGAAGGTAAAGGTCTCTGCTTCAGGAGGGATGGAGTGACTGATGGAGCTCACTCACTGCTCCTTTCCCAGGTTACAGAGGGTGGGTGATGCTTCAGCAGGCAACAAACACCTCAGCTGTGGTTCAGACGGAGGCTCAAATACCTGGCAAATTGTTGGAGAAAGGAGAGGGGTTTTTTTCTGAATCTGTACCTTGTCTCCTATCCTCTAACCTTTCTTCTTCAGTTCAGGCTCTTCAGATGGGGATTCTTCAGACCTTTCCCCATCACATTTCATTTGGAGTAGCACAGGTGCAGGCTGCCAATAGCCTTCTCAGGAGCTCTGTGTCAGGCACCTCTTTCTGCAGCCTTCCCAAATCCTAGTGGTATCTCTCAAGAACTTTTCTGATAGTCCTCAACAAATGCTAGATGGAGCCTATTCTGTGAGTGAACTTCCTTTCCTTGGGGTCAGTCCCCACAGCCCACATGTACCAGGTAACCTCCAGGTCAAAGCCTCCCAGTAAGGCACTCCTACAGCCCATTGCTTTCACCTGAGTCTGATGATCAGGTGGCCACATGTGCTGCTGGGACCACACCCCAACACACTTGGCCTGTGTTCTACCTCCCTAGCACCTGTGGTGCCTGCCTGCTCTTTGTTTGTCTTTTATGGGGCTACCCATGTGTTTTCTCCTTCTGAATTAGCAGGACTGTCCATTTTAACTAAATGCTGTTATATTTCATATTTCTATTTAATTTCTATTTACAGGGAAGAGAACAAGTTGTTCAGTATTTATTATTCCGTACTGCAGTAGACACACTAATTTTAGAGTATAACATTTCCATTTACACATAAGAAAGTTTAGTTTCTTTATTCCTTTATGTGGTGTTTGACATACTTTAGCAGGCCTGAACAGAATGAATGGCTATAAAAATAAGAAAAAAATAATTTCAACAGAGTCAAGTGGGCTCAATAAATCCAGACAACTGCATTTTCTTTGCATCTACCTTTCCTGTTTCATTTTTATTACTCATTTAGCTTGTCAGGTCCAAATGAACAGTAAATGTTAAGCTATATTCAAAAAATTGTTGCCTACCATAAAAGAATGAACCTTGTATTTACAGAAATCTAGAGAGACCTCAGCTTATTTTAAATCATTTTTTCTGGCTTGCACTGCCACCATTCAGCCTCTTCTGATGGAGGGAAATGGAAGTGGAACATATTGTTAATTTTAATTAGACTGACATCAGCTTACTAAGAATTCCTTCAGCAAATTACTGTCCTCTAAAAAAGTGCAGAATTGGAAAGAACCTGAGGTTGAACACAGTGAGGTGAAGATAGAAAAATTCCTTAGTATTTTCACCCTACCCTTGGGAACTAATCAGAGAGCAAGACTTGTCTGAAACGAAAGGCTTTTTCACACCAGGATGTAAACTCTTTACCAATGGAAACAAAATTTTCATTTTCCACAATGTATAATGAAGTTTTTAGCAAAGGTTGAAATTATCACACATCTTTCTAGTAGGTGTATCAAATCCACTTTTGTTTTAGTGTGCTGTGCCCGTACTTTCTACTGAAATTCAATGTAATCATTCTTTTTAACTCATGCTATAAAACAGAAATGTGCACAGCTAACAGTACACATCACTAGCTAATGTTAAAGTTTTCCCTTTTCTCCCTCAGTTTCCCATTTCTGCTGCCTAATCTCCGTCTAATTGTCTAAGACAAATGGTTTGATTGAAATGTTTCTGAAATATGTTGAGAAAGAAAAGCAATGAAAAGGGGCCAAATATCATTCTAAATTGTGGGGTTTTTTGCTAACTCAGGTCTGATTAATATGAGGTAATAGAGCTGATCATCTAAAAAGCAACTGAACCTTAAATGAATCCTCAACTGACAGAGCGTAAATTTAGATTAGATATAAGGAAGAAATTCTTCACTATGAGAGTGGTGAGGCACTGGAACAGGTTGCCCAGAGAAGTTGTAGATTCGCCCTCCCTGGCAGTGTTCAGTGCCAGGTTAGATGGGGCTTTGAGCAACCTAGTCTAGTGCAAGGTGTCCCTGCCATGGCAGGGGGGTTGGAACCAAATAATCTTTAAGGTCTCTTCCAACCCAAACCCTTCCATGATTTTATGATCTGTCTGGATTAGACTTCAGGAGTCAGGAAGTAGCAGCTCATAGCTCTGCCAGGGTATAAGCACATAATCTACTAGTAGACAAGCTACCTAAGAGGATAAAGTTCACGTCATAGCATGAGGCAGAAGTGTTAAGGCTTAACTTTGACCACAGGTTTGGGCAAATAATTCACAAGAAATCAGAGAAGAAACTCAAACCAAAGCTCCCCCTGGCTTTTCAAAATTAGCTTCACCAGAGCAGGAATTCATCCTAAAACATCAAAATGTGCCTTTAAGACACATCCTGTGAAGAAGGAAGTGTGGAGCTTCATTGCTAGACTCCTATGGAGCTCTCCCAGATGTTGGCCAGTGACGCAGGCAGAGGACAGAACTGGACCCATACCCTTACAGTCTCTTGCTGTCCAAATATTTTAGCATGTCTGTATCCCCAGGAGGGCAGGAGCTGCCATGCCTGTTGCACTTGAACACAGCAAGGGAGAAAGAGAGCAGGGTTTTGCATTCCCCTTCCATTTTGTTCATTCGAGGGTCCGTAGGGAACACAGGAAGTCTAAGTCTTATCAGAAAAAGACCAAGAAATACAGATAGTTAGTGTGCTTCGGTCCTCCCGCTAAGATATCTGGAGCTGTTGAAAGCAGATTACATAAAAACAAGACAGGAACAAGACACTGGGCATTAGACCATGAAAGGATGTCACTTACCAGCAAAGAGGTAGTTGCTAGTAGGAAGTTTAGAAATTATGCTGAAATACACTTTGCAAAGGAGGAAGAGAATCCAGATGAAAAAAATCTGTCAGAACAAGCTAACAAGACCTTAACTGGATACTCCTGTAAGTATTCAAGAAGATGGCTCATCTAAAGGTGTTAAACAGCTGCCAGGATCAACCCTAAGCCTTCCAGCAGCAATAGAAGAGTGCAGCTTCTTTCCAAAACAGAATACATAGATTGAGAGAAAGTGACTAGTAACTGCTGAAATAACTAACAAGATGCACTGTTTGGCTATGCTCAGAGGCAGAGAAACAGAGAAAAATCTGTTGAAAAAAAATCTGAGTTCTAATACCAAGAGCTCGGATCTTCACCTGTTGCAAAGGTGCAGTGGCTAGCCGTGAGTCAGCACAGACTCTGGTGATAGTCAAGGTTGTCACCCTTCCTGAAGAATAGCTAGAATACAAGCACATTGGAAAGTTAAACCTCTCTTAAATTTATACTCTCTACTCTCACTAAGTAGAGGAAATCGCATGGATGTTAAGGACGAGTAATATACAAGCAAGAGCAGTGAAGCTGAGGGAAGGTAGCCCTTCAGCTCCCAAAATTCACTTTCTAGAAAGCAAAGAGAACATGTTACAGGAAAAAGCCAAACTGTTCTGAGTTAATTATCTGATAATTGACAACTGTCTGTTTTCACACTTGAGATAGCTTAAACATGGCCATAGGGTCATTCAACTTATTTATTGCTTCTTTCTCCCACAAATGCTTCCTCTCTCATCTTACATTCCCAGGGGTCCCTTGCAGACTAGGATATAATTAAGTAGTCACCAGCTTCTGCAGATACCACCCAGTTGAGTGGGGTGGGGGAGGACTGCTTACCTGCTAATCAAGTGCTACCCATTCCCTGTCTTTTTCATTAGTTGAGCTGTGGTGTCTGTTTACCAGGCACAATGCTTTCTCCAGTTCAAAAGTCAAGAAAAGTAGTTCTTTTATCTAAAGACAATCCTTTAATCTACTCTGGTTTAATCCAATACCTTCTATGCTTGAGAAGCCAAGAGGCTGCAGCTCTGGTCTGGAACTGGCAGGAGCCTGAAGCTGGTATTTAGAAAGAGACAAAACCCATTATTCAGCTACTGACTAGTAGCACATTTCTGGCAAAAGAGACACCTTTTAACAGGGAGCATGAGAAAGTTAGAGGATCCAGAATTAATGAGTGAAGGGAGTACAGTCTGCTATGAACAGGCTCACTTGACCTCTGCATCCCTAAAAGACTGGGCTACATGGACCACATGATGCTCTTCCAACTCCTTCAGAACTGGTCCAGAGCCTCGATATGCGTACATTTATGGCCAATAAAACTTGCACAAGCAAGAACCAGACCTCCATGTCTCTTGGCCCCACTACCATACTGGAAATTCTGCCTGCCTGACTTCCGTACATGTTTTTGTTTTGTTTGAGGGAATCAGCTACCACATCAGACCTTCTGGTTTCCATCTTTGTACCATAACAAGTTAACATTGTTACAGACCTCAGGCCCAGTTAGCCATCAGTTGCACTTGGTAGCCAAATCCAAAGGAATGTATTAAAATTTCAATTGTTTGCACAGCCTATTCAGTATTAGTATACTGCACCTAAAGTCATGCATGCTTGCTCTTCTGGTATCTGAGCTAAATAATGTTCTGGGCACAAAATACAGGCACTGCATTGCCTCAGGCAGAGATCCCTGGGTCCAGAGGGGACTTTCAAACCACTTGAATAAGGAGCCTGGAGTCCTTAAACAGCTGAAGAAAGAGCGAAATACCCTAGAAATACCAAGGAAACAAGAGCTACAGAACAGATCTTTTTCTTATTTTCTTTCTTGCTGGCTTCGTGACTTTGTGTTCCTAGTTATCTAGTGCCAGGTTTCAATAGAAGGCATGGAAATCTGTACCAATAGCCACCTAGCAAGGGTGTATCCTGAGAAAAAGTAGAAACAGGACTGAGGTCTCTCAAACTGAAACAAATCAGTGCTCCCTGCCCAAATGACCAAAAGTGTGCAATATATACCATGACCCCTGGGTCCTGAAAAAAAAAGATGACAGCTGTTGGGGTCTGTGCTAACTCTGTACTGCCTGTCCCTATGGGCTAGGTGGATTTGAAGGACTGTGAATGGGTCAAGGTCCTCCTTGGACCTGTACCTCTTGCCCTGCAGAGGAATCACAGCGGTCCTGAGGAGCCCAGCCGCTCAGCCCAAGGCAGCTTAGTGTCTGTCCCAGGGTACTCCAGAATCCCAAATATAGGTGTCTGTAAGTCGCGTTAGAGAGAATAACTTTTCTGTATTCACGTCTTGAAAGCATGACCTGCACTTCAGCCAAGTACTACCACAAAGCCTGTCTCACCTTTAATCATTTATTCCCTCCCTTTGAGAGGTGTATTCTGTGTCATTAAATTCTCACCATTATGCATTCTGCATTTATATTTGTCTAGTTTTAAAAGTATACATTAGTTTCCTGTTATCATAGTTAGATATTGTGTATACTGAATAAAGCAATCTCATGCCTGTGACTCACTGATGTACATCTGGATGAAGACTGAGTCTGTTTTCTGCAACACAGCCTGTTCTGGCAAAAGAAAATATGAAGAAGCACATGACAGGAGTTAGCCAAGCAGTAATAAGACTCACCTGAACGTATACATTTTTTAATTGCTAAATGAGACATGTTCCACAACAGCTAATATTTTTTTAAGAAGATAATTCATTCCATTCATAATAGATTTAATTGTGTTCTGATTGCTCACACCTGGCAATTTTATTTTGCAGCATTTTTTTTTTCCCCAAAGCACTTTCAAAGCATAGAACGGGCCTTGTGCCAGGTATAGTATATGATTCAAGCCCTGAAATAAATGGAATGAGATTTGCAGAGCCAGCTCCAGACATAGACAAAGTATGCAGTTGCTGGGGCAGCTGCCTGCTGCGACATGCCACTGCTACTGCCAAAGGAAAGGATGCTATGAGCAGGCTGAAAACTCTTGCTCATCCCTCTTGCAGAAGCAGCAGTCATGGCCCCTTGCTCTGGCACGGGCAGGAGCACCATGCCTCCTTCTTCATCCTGTTGCTGCCCTCTCCCCTGGCAGCGCTCATTTGTGGGGTGCGGAAATTCTGCATTTTCTATACCTCTGAGCCTGCTCTGGTTCCTGCATTATTCTGGACTCAACCTTTTCATTGACATTTGTCTGTTTTAAAAAGGTATTCAAGATAATGAAATAATTTGCAAATCTCCCCATCAGCTAATCTGAAATTTAACCCCAAAAGTATCAGAGTATTGGGATGTTTTTAATAGATCTCAAGGACTGCTATCCCTCAGATATTGCTCTTTCTAGCCATTTTCTTGATATGTTACAAGACCCTCCACTCAAATGACCACACCAGAATCTTTCTCTCTTTTTCTCTTCAATGTATCGCTTGAGGTCCCATCCTGACAGAAGGAGTCATTATACTGCATGCTGTTCTCCCAAAATCCTAAGAGATTTCCTCTCCCTCAATGAACTCACGCTTTAAGTGGGTGAGGAGGGAAAAGGGTAGGAAACCAAGTCAAGTGACAGAGAAGTGAGCCAATTTTCTCTACAATGGGATCCATATTGTTTAGTTGACACACCCAAGAGTCCAATGTAACAGTGCCTGGCATAGATAAATGTCTTCAAAATGAATGTAGTATACCCTAAAACAACAGAAAATCTGTCCTTTATAATGGAAGACACATAAAACTAGAAAGAATCAATTTGAAATGGCCCCACAGAGTGCAAGATGGACTGAGAGAACTGGTATGGATATACAAGGGATAAACTCCATGCGAACCAACCCAGGCAATTCCACTGAATTATTTCATCAGAGGTAGAGTCAGTGATGAAAAACTTCTTCACTAAGAGCAGAATTTAGCAAAAATAACCTAAATCTATGATGGCAGGCAGGAGATGAGGACCCAGCTGGGTCTCTGAACAGACAGAAAAAGTAAAACAATTTCTGAACTTAAACCTAGTCTCTCTTTTTTTTAATTAATTCCTTCTCTAGCCCACGAAACTACGACACAAAAATAGCTCAGTTTATACTCTAGAGTGGTTGTTTACATGCATATTTACCAATTCTCCTGTGAACAGATTTCTGAAGCAGATCACTCAGTGCTTAATTTCCTCACCAAAGAGGAACGTAAAAATTTATCCACAGTGAAAGCACCCATTGTCGTCAGGGGTAAAAGATAAGGGTTATATAGAAAAACCAGTAGCAAAATCCTAAGACATGTAAAATGCTCATCATTTCTATTGATTTTAAGCTGCCAGGAAGCATCTCGTGGGAATGTTTCTGTAGATATTATCTCTGTAATCATAGTATTCTCAATTGAAAATACAACTGTTCTGTTGCAGTGCATTTGTATTTTAAACACGTGAAAGTGTTGGACTGATAAATGGGTTGCTAGCAGAGATTAAATGACAAATTCATTAGTGGCATCAGGTTCTGAAAGGTAGGATGTGACACTGGCTTTCTCAATGAGATTTCTTCCATTTGTGACTCCTGTCATTTGCAGTACTGAGCTGGTGCCTGGTTCTGTTCTCCTACAAGTACCAATTTACTTGAATTCCACTGAACACTGAAAGGATTATTATTTGGAAGGACTGAGATCCATTGTTAGAATTAATCTATTGACAATACTCTTTTTGTAAAAAAGTAATTTAGGGAAAAAAGACATTTAGTAACCTGGACATTTTGGAAGAGTTATCTGCAGTTACAGGCAACCACATACCCTATCTTCTAAGTGGTTTTCTATCTGCTACTCGTATTGGAAGGCTGTTCCAGAATCACATAGTTTCATCATTAGAAGTCTTACAATTTCCAGAAGAAAATGTAATCAAGACCAGTTCTCTTATTCTTAAGCCAATGCTTTTCTTTAGAGGAAATAACTTTTTTCCCCCTCCCTGTTATGTTTAAAATGGCAGCCACATCCTCACTCAGTCTTTCTTTTCATGGACTGATCTAGATCAGCTTTGCTTTTGAGTTTGTTTTCTAAGATGCCTCTGAAGCCTCAGAAAAAGCCTTTTCTGTGCATCATTATAAGACTGAATCCCTCTCTTGAATAGGGGTGACTGGGATTCTGCATAGCATTCCCAGAGAGGCATCCCTGCCCTTTCCCCAGCATTCCTGTACTTCCCTCTCTTGCTGAAACACCTCACCCAACAGTTTACTGGAGCTGCTTAGAAAACAGATATTTAGCCTATGTATTCAGTGAGTAAATAAAAGTTATAGACCTGTCAGATATAATTTAGGTTATCTGTTTGGAGTGAAAGGAGTATATTTCAGTCTTAAATGTTAGCTTTATTCTACTTACTGTGTAAAACAAGTGCCATTTCAGAAGGGATGTACTGTAATTATCAGTTCTTTCAGGTTCTATTGAGGTACCAGACATGAATTGCTGGAACCATGCAGGCACAGACCAGTCTTTGCATAAAAAAGCTGCTATTCTCAGTAAGGTTAATCCTACTCTATATTTAGTCTGATTTTATTCGCACATTCACATGCCTACTTAAAAACGTCATAGCAGATTTTAGAAAAGGTAAGAAATATAAATACAAGCTCAGCTGATTTCTGCAGTAAATACATCCATATATTTAGAAAAGTCCTCTTACATAGTCCATTCCTAGATGACAAAATGAGTCAGTGATTATCCAGTGTTTCCAAACTTAAAGGCTCCAAGCAAGACTGTGGAAAAATGGGAAAAAGGGAATTACACTGGCAGTAAAGGACTCAGAAGATAGCTTTTAATGTATTGCTAATTTATGCAGCTGATATATCAAGCATGTATAGTCCTTACTTCCATATTAGGAGACCAAACCATCTTTCCAAATTTGTCTCATTAAGATTGATAAAAATTCACTTCTACACAGAAGTCTTCTTGGCCAGATATGTATTGCCAGTTACCCCATCATGTTCTCCATGTTGAAACAAAGCTTTGTCAAGTGCACTCCGAGAGGTCAGCTGGGGCTGTGTAAAGATTTCTTGAAATGAAACCATCAGAAAGGGCAAAAAATGGATCTGCTGCTGGGACACTGGGGCAACGCATTTATGATAGGGAAAAAGTAGGGTGGGAATGATTCACGGTGGCCTAAATTACATTAGAAATGCTTATTCAGATAGTTGAAGAAAAGAACCCCAGGGAAACGGAGGAAAGGACAGCCCTTAGGTCAGTCTGATATTTGTTCTCCTATGTGTGGACAATCATTCCTCATGAAAATTGAGTTCTGCATTTATACAAAATCTTATCATCAAAGTAAACGCCACAGAGAAGCTGGTGGATGTTATCATTGACATCATTCAAGAGCCATTATTAATACTAAAACTTCATAAGACATATAAAACATACAAGCAAGTACAGTTCCTGTGGGAAATATCTACAGACAAGAGGTACATTTTGGCACCTATACAGTGTGTTTATGGCTATTACTTCCCACAGGAAACAATAAAATGTATTTAAGGATTATACAAACTATCAGCTGTCATTGAATTTTATTGTAAAGATGATCTATAACCCGAAAAGTGTGACTGTTTTTATTCTATAGCAACAGTTTCTAAACTGCATGACAGTAAAGCCAGCTAGTGCTTTTCACAGTATGCAGATGATCAACTTCCCAAGTAGGAGACTCGTAATGAAATATTATTAACAATTTATGATTATTTCCATGCAGATACTGAATGACTAATTCCTATCATATTTTTTCTGTGGTTACAGGAGAGAGTGTTTCTGCACCTGTTTCTCTTCCTCCAGATCTAGTCATCAGTAAAATTGTACTCAGCCAGCTGTTAAATTTCAGATCAGCTAGTATATTTCATGCATTTAAAGCCTGACAAAATATGAAATCATATAGCCACAATAAAATGCCATAGTGATACCAAGAGAAGCGACTACCAAGCTTGTAAAGCTTCACACAGTCTTTGATTTTGTTGTAATACCTAACTAGCTTCAAGCCAGTGGTGGATACTCATATGCAAACTAGAGCACCCAGTTAATGCAAGAAAGTTTGCAAAAATTTGTAAAAGTGTGGTCTGTTTCCATTGATTCTTTTGAGAGCTTAAAACAGTTGTTAATTATCAGAAATTTATGTAAAACTGATTAGCTCAGGTCATCTCCTGGGGCATTATTTACAGAAGGTATGGCATCTTAGCGTTTTGAGAACAGAAGGTTCATTAATTCATTCAGTCATAAATTCTTACATTTTGTCGATACACCTGTATTGAGCCAACTGCCCTGTGTCTGAATGAAAGGTAATTTGCATTTTGGCTACAGAGGTATCTGCAGGCATCAACAAACAAAATCCAGCATTGCAAATCGCTCCAACCCTACCACAACTGCTCTGTCAACATGCCTAATGCAGTTATAATTATTCATTTATTAATTATATCAGAGCATGGAAATTTAACTCTGAAGGCTTTATATACTGTTCACCACACACTTCTTTTGAAAATAGTGGATTTACAGTATGCACACATACATATGTGCATGTGTGCATATACATACACTTTTACTCCACAAAAAGCTGCCCACATGGTTTGACAAAAACAGATTGGTAAATAGCTAGGTAAGATAGATATGACGACCTGGTAGCATTACTGATCACTGAGGTCACCCAAAATTTTCCGCTGACAGATTGCTTCATGCTTTGCAAAATTTCAGCTAAATCAGTTGGCAAGTTACATGCCATACTTTTGTGTTAAAACAGCTTAGACATTTCTGAAAATATCACCAAGGAAAAAAATACGGGTTTGCTCATAGCAAAAAAGTAGGCAATGATTTTTTTTATTAAGAAGCCCTCAACCTGCCTACTTTGGATCTGGGACCTAAAATACTCCAAGGAGCCTTCCAGAGCATCAAGAATTTGTGCTATAACACTTTTATAAACATTTAAAGTTGCATACTTCGAAAGCATCTGAAAAAAAGTAGATTGTAGCTGTTTAACAGAGACGTACTAGTTCGGCAACATTATTTCATATAGGTTTGACCTCAGTTAAGCGTTCTTGATCGCAGATTTTCAAAATTGAACAAGACTTCCTCCCTAAATCTTCCTTGTGGATGAAGCTTGCTGTAGTGTCTGGCTTCCCAAGAGGGGACATGGAGGTGGTCTTTCACCTTCAACATTTCAGCAGCTGATGCACCAAAAGGAGTCAATGGACATACCAGAAACATATTAGATGGGGATTGTACAGATGGGCAAAGCTGGACATGAAGATAAGCCATGGCAGGAACTTGTTAGAAGAGTGGGGCAAAACAAGACAAGAAAAGGGATCAGGAAAAAAGGTGCATTTTTGTGCACAGTCAGAAAGATACTGAGAGGTGCCCAAGCCAGCAGGTCTTTTGCTAGTGAAACACCCCCTCTTAAAAAGAGTTAAACTGAGCTAGCACAGCAACATCTCTATATTCCTGTACTGTCAGAAAATAGGTGTTAACTTCACTGATAACAGGTGTCCTTGTCTTCCTCCCTTTTCTGCTCGGTGGACGTTTCCAGCCTTCTTATATTCCCAGGTACTCCATTAAAATCTGTGTCCACAATGGGGAGATACTGGTGCAGTCCCTGCAGCTTACCCCAACTGGGTGGACGCATGGTTGCATAGGACCCTGTTTTTCAATTAGGAAATTATATTTAAAATATTCATTACAATATAGTGTTGCAGTCCCTGCAGCAGTTTTACATTATTTAACGTTGTGGTCACAGATAGTTCTGCATAACTCCAGGAACAGAGCTGCCACCCCGTCACAGAAAATGGATTGTATGACATTTTTATTCGCTCCAGCCTTTGTTCTGTGGAGATGACAGCCAGTTATCTACGTTGGCATGACTGGGAGGAAAGTAGGTAGCAAACACAGCTGACAGCATCTTGCAAGTCTGTGATGCTAAATCAGCATCACTGCCACGTGCCTCTTCAGTGAGGATGGGACGTGGAGGTAGAGTCGTGACAGTGTGTTCCAAGGTGTCCCTGCAGTTCTTCCAGCTTGCTCTGTCAATGTTTCATCTGGGGTTATTAGTGTTTATAAAAGCATGCCCCTAAAATAGCTGCATGGTGTTAAAAGAAGTAAAACCAGTGGTTCTTGTTCTTAACTTCTTCATACTGGGGTAAAATAGAGCTAAATTGGGCAAGTACAGAAATCATAATAGCACAACCAAGTTTAAAGTGACTTTCAAATCCCCTTCAGGTCTTGAAGAGCATTGAGTTTGAGTGAAAAACAGACCAGGACACATTATTTCCTACTCTACAGAAAATACTTCTCCCTTTAACTGATGCAAGATTTGGGGTGGCTTTTGCTTAGAGACTGCTAAAGTCTATTCACAAAGTCCTCCACTCACAAGTGGAGCAGCCATGAAATTCTCCAACTTCTGAAAAACACATTATTTCAGAAAAATCATTCAGATTTGCATTGGCTTTTGTAAAATAACCATGTATATACTACTGTGTTGGGCTGAGCCTGGCTGGACTCCAGGTGCCCACAAAAGCCTCTCTATCACTCCCCCTCCTCAGCTGGGAAGGGGAGAGAAAATAGAACGAAAGGCTCGTGGGTCGAGACAAGGACAAGGAGATCACTCAGCAATTCTGTTATGGACAAAACAGACTCAACTTCAGGAGAAAAGGAAATTTAATGTATCACTAGTCAAATCAGAGTAGGATAATGAGAGATAAAATAAAATCTTAAAACACCTTCCCTCCACCTGTCCCTTCTTCACAGGCTCAACTTCACTCCCAATTTCTCTACTTTCTCCCCCCGAGTGGCGCAAGTGGACAGGGAGTGAGGGTTGTGGTCAGTTCATCCCACATTGTCTCTGATACTCCTTCCTCCTCAGGGGGAGGACTCCTCACACTCTTCCCCTGCTCCAGCAGGAGGTCCCTCTCATGAGAGACAGTTCCTCACAAACTTCTCCAACGTGAGTACTTCCCATGGTCTGCAGTTCTTCAGGGACTGCTCCAGCATGGGTCCGTTCCAAGGGTTGCAGTCCTTCAGGAACAGACTGCTCCAGTGTGGGTGCCCCATGGGGTCACACGCCCTGCTAGCAAACCTGCTCCAGCATGGGCTCCTCTCTCCCCACATGTCCACAGGTACTGCCAGGAGCCTGCTCCAACACAGGGTCGCCCCAGGGTCACAGCCTCCTTCAAGCACCTCCACCTGGTCCAGCGCTGGGTCCTTCATGGACTGCAGGTGGATATCTGTTCCACCGTGGACCTCCATGGCTGCGGGTAGATATCTGCTCCACCATGGACCTCCATGGTCTACAGCACGGATATCTGCTCCACCATGAACATCCGTGAGCTGCAGGGGGACAGCCTGCCTCACCATAGTCTTCTTCATGGGCTGCAGGGCTATCTCTCTTTATGTGCTCTGCAGCACCTCCTCCCCTTCCTTCTTCATTGACCTTGATGTCTGCTGCGTTCTTTCTCCCACATAGTCTCACTTCTCTATTCCACTGCAATTCTTAAACACATTATCCCAGAGACACTACCACCATCACTGGTGGGCTCGGCCTTGGCCAGCGGCGGGTCCATCTTGGAGCTGGCTGGCCTTGGCTCTATCGGACATGTGGGGACCTTCTAGCAACTTCTCACAGAAGCCACCCCTGTAGCCCTCCCACTACCGAAACCTTGCCTCATAAACACAACACACCTACCACAAAAAGAGCAGTGTTTTTGAGGACTACTCTGTGAACCAGAGATCTTCATATGTATTAGATGCTGTAAATTTTACTCACCTATGAAATATGGAGAGGGAAGCATAAGGGGCATTGTGTTTACTTTTCTCATAACAGTATTTCTTAACTAGGCAAAGCAGTCTGTATGAGTCTACTCCAGGCACAGTGGATCAATCACCCTCTGCCACCAAAACTGAGGAGTTGTTAGTTGTTATTCTTTAGACAGTGAAATAAAGTGTTGATTGTGTTTCACTGAGAAATCCACCTTTTTTTTTTCTGTAAATATCCTCTGTGATTATTGTCAGATAAGCCACAGACAATATTTGAAGTAACATTCTGCATGTTCTAGGACAAGACAAGGAAACAGACTATTACAACAGTATGCCCAAATTTGAACCTCACTTGACACTGGAGTCAGTCTCAATCACATCAGTGAGGGATAAGGGAAACTGCAGAGAGGAGAGAAGAGGAAAATGAGTTACTTTATCATGCTATGGCATAATAAAAAGTCATTTAAAATTTCATAATCTGACATACTTTATCATCAGGTTTTTGGGACTGATATTTTTCCTGTAGTAAACTACTATTTGTATACAGTAACTACACAATACTTTTTTTCAATAGGCTTGTTCATTACTTTCAATACCTACAAGTTTCTTACAACCTTTGTTTCTGAAAGGAAACAACACAGTAACAGAACTGGGAGCTTTTTCCATTTTGTTTCCTTTAAAATGTACAGTTACTTCAGACAAAAATGTATGTATGTTTTGCTGATTTCCGATTTGCCAATGATAAGACAATATCCCATGTAAATAGCAGAAGCTGACAAATTAATTTTTATGTTTGTATATCTGGCAAATAAATAAATCTTACAGTTACTAATTATTTTTCAACCTTGCACATGAGAATGTGATTAGACTGACTACAACTGACACTGATTATCTGAGACAGGATGTTACTAAATCCCTTTGGTGAGCTTTTGAAAGACACACCACATTTAGAGCAGAGAGCTTTTCTCCGCATTAGCTCATTTATGGAGCAATTACATGGA
>Ga0181612_157041_pt1 | contig 15651 bp, 9 predicted proteins | sample HoacroProtozoa21_FD_119630 | JGI IMG/M metagenome (GOLD analysis project Ga0181612, IMG submission 119630) | Hoatzin crop microbial communities from Cojedes, Venezuel. Combined Assembly of Gp0051906, Gp0051904, Gp0051908
ATCTTAGAGGTCTTTTCCAACCTATGACTCTATGATTCTATGATTCTATGCCCTTTTTTGTATCAGTCCAGGAAAATAAGCATGTGCAAGAGAAGATTCTAATAACGTGTCAGATAATTTTAACATGGTTAAAAGACATTGACAATAATTGGACTAAGTAATCACAATGTCCAGAGGTTATTTTAAGAATGACATGAAAAAATTCATTCAGGAACATATAACCTGAACAAAAACAAGCTAAAGAATGACAAGTACGTAAAGTCAATATGTAGTATAACTACAAAGGCATATTAAGATACCTGGCAAGTACATAGAAAGAACACTGGAAGGGAGAAGGTTGTTATCTGAATGGGACAACTAATGATGATATTTCCCAGAGGTAGACTTTCAGGCCACTGAAATGTTAGCATTTCTTTCTGGTTTACCTGTGTGGATACTGCTGAACTGAAAGATTTCTAAGTTAAATTGGTTCCACGGAGCAGCTCTATGGTAGCTTGGACAGAGTTTTCCCTTCTAAATCACTCTGGAAATTTGAGAACCATGAATCACTTCTATGTCTGCATCTGTAGAGTAGATATGTGAGTTTTTTTCTCTGATGAGAAAGTTTCTTGGAGAAACAGAGCAGAAGGGGTTTTGGATCCAAATACAGCATATGAGAACAAAGGATGAATAGGATGCAAATTTTATTCTTTCTCTAGAGGAACAGAAGGTTACACTGATGCAATTTTGAGTTGCCTTGTCTTGGTTCATCTTTAAAGGACATTTTCTCTGCTCCACAACAGCTCGTAGAAAAAACTTCTTCAGAAGTCTCTAAATGCAGAGGTTTTTCACTGCCCTCAGAGTTTTATTTTATATAAATGAAAAAGCATACATCATCCTGCCAAACAAGATACATTTTTGTTTATCTGTATCCATAGGCAGACTGCACAGTGTCTAACTCCTACACCTGTCTTGCTTTGTTCTAAGGAAACTGCTCTCAGCCGCTCAAAAACTGCAAAATAAAATGAATAACTAAGTGAGAATGCTAACTTAGAGAAAGTGTTAAGGAGATAGTCAGATAAGAGATTATGGAAGTGCCATAAAACATCAGAGAAACACACAGAGGTATATCATTTAATTACTATATTGCACAATCTTTGATGTGGAGAATTAACATTTTACCCTGCTCTTTCAATGGTAAAAAAAAATGTACTTCTTGTTAGTACTTTCGTCAAAGAATCATCTTCTTGTATCAGATAGTGACAGCACTTGAGATGATAGCGCCTGAGCTGAAATTGTTTTACAACCTCCTGCGTTTGGTTTTTGTGACCTTTGACTTGCCAGCTTTTCTTTTACTTAAGCTGCCCTCTGCAATGGAAGGCACTTTCAATGCTGAAAGGACAGGCTTGTGTTCAAAAGAGTGTGCAGCCATTTAGGATCTCCCCCAGTTACTCCATCCTGAAAGAATCGATCCCACTGATGGACTGCTGTTCCCTCAGCAGTATTCTGTGTTATCTTTCAAGTAACTTGTACTCTAAGTTGTACATCCAGCAGTCCAGGTCAGAATAGGTGGGATATTCTAGTTCAGTATTTTCTTAAAGAAAGACACAAAATGTTATGGAATGCAGAGCAGTATCGCATTATCAACAAGCCTCCTTGTTATGGTGGGTGGTTCCCTTGTTGCATCTACTGCAATTGATTGCTACAGCAAACAAAACCAAGACAGTTGTGGCAATTAACACTGGCTAACTCAATCGTTATGGTTTAATCAGTAATGGAAATAAACCTCAGTGATAACTGTGCTGTAGCCTTGATGACCTAAAGAAACACACAAAACAAGGTTTTTAGGTGAGTATTTTGTCAGGCTAACTGGTATCGCTGAAAATAAATCCTTCCCCAGCCTGTGGACCTCAAAATCTTCCTTCATATTGTGGCTCTAAAGCTGCCTATTTTTTTGTCTAATAGCATTGATGTTATTCATTGTAATGCAAGCACACCCCTACCACCCACAAAGTTTGTCTTGTGAAGAGGTTCTGTGCAATATTCTTGCTTATGAAACTCCCTTGGTTCTTCCAAGCACTCTAACACCACAAAGATCGCTGGAGTCTGGCTTTCTGCTAAAATATCGTACTCTGTCGTAGCAAGGCATGGTTTAGACAAAAGGTAGCATCTTTTACTGGAGTCACTGATATAGCTGAGGAAGAATACCAGCTACAGAGCAGTTCTTCGGCACAGAGAGTTGGTCAGGGTGCCTATCTTAATATACAAGCTAGAACATGATCTTTCCACTTAGGAAAATAATTCTGAATGAACAATCATAATCACTGTCACTTTTATTCAGCTTTAGTATTTTTAGTATTTTTATTCTGTTTTAGTGTTCCCCTGATCACAGAAGACAGAGATATTCAGTAATATGCCCCAAGTCACAAAATTAACCTGTGGCAGAGCTGAAAACAAAACCTATATTCTCCTGGCTGACAAGTTCCTGGAGACATGTCATTAAGGCTGCTTTGCAACCAAAGGTATGATTGCAGCAGGAATACAAATACATAGATTCACTTCAGTCTGATTAAGAGGTCTAGGAACATCAACATGAACTTCAGCTAAGGCAATGCAAGTCAGCGATAGAGTATGCGTGGTTATTTATATTGCTAGCTTGTACTGATGTCCATGGTGCTGTACAATCCATGCTGCTCAGAGAAAAAAAAATAAAGCTAGGCCTGTAAGGGCTGAAATGACCCTTCTGACTGCACTTATACATAGCTGTGGTCCGCTTCTATATGTTTGATCTGTACCTTACAAACAGAGCCTGAGCCTGAGACGAATACTTATTTTCCCTACACCTATCACAAGAAGAATGAATCTATAAAGCAGCATTTTCAAGCACTGTTGTTTTATCAAGCACATTGCTCCTGTCACATCCTAATCAGCATTACAGCAGTAAACTAGTTGATTATCAGCTAGCTGTGAATGGCTGTTGTTTATTATCAGAGGGACTTCAGCAAATCTGTGCAGTGAACAACTGTCTGTCATATAGGCTGATAATGCACCAATTGCTTTGCAATTTCTTCTGGTAGCACTGCATGTAAAAGCAGTTGTCAAGGACACAACTGCTTGGAAGGACCATCAGCCAGGATATTCCCATATGGGGAAAGCCCTGGACAAGAAAGAAAGTCAGACTCAGTACTCACGCAGAGGAAAGAGTCAGACTGACCAGAACTGAGTGCATTGGGCTTGCTCACCTCTCTACCAGCATTCATTCACGTTTACACCACGCGTTTTCTCAGTGAGATTTCTCTGGAGCTGCAGCTGAGTGCTGGAGCCAGGAACACATTCCAGGTGAGCGGCTGCAGGCTTTTTTCTGTCAGCATTGAAAGCAGCACTGACAACATAATTCAGGTTTCAGCGCACATCCTTCGGTTGCCTTGCACTTCACTCTTCATCAGGAAGCATAACCCAAGAAAGGGGATGGGTGTAGGGGATATTTTTCTTTCGCATATTCATCCATCTACAACTCCAAACCCTTTAATGGATAGCTACTCAGAGCTGGATGGCTTTGCCTTTGAACTAACTGCTGGCATGCTAAAGGATTTGTTGGATGTTCAGGTGATTTAGAGTCTTTCCTCTGGAGATCCTGCATGCAGCTCCTAATTGGAATACAAATGTTTGATCTCTGTCGCTTCTCAAGTGTTCCTGTTACGAAGAGATGGGGAAGGAAAGCAGAAAAAAAGGAAGAAGTGTTGTGGTGGTGGCAGAAGGACGCTGGGGCCAACAGTCAACAGTCTCTTTTCGTTTTATCCCCCTGGTCATCTTGGACATTTTTGTCTGTTCTGGCAGTGTAAAGGAAGGGAGTCACTATCAGTGTGTAGAGTCTAAAGCAAGGTCTGATGTCGGATCAGGCTTGCTAACGTTAATGAAACTTGGCTAAGTGATTTGAGTACAGCAGAAAAATGTCCTAAAAAGCAGTTTCTTCCTGATTTCACAGCTTTCAACCAAAGGCATAGTTAACCCTCAGTAACAGCACAGGCAAGCCCAGAAAACACAGTATAACCATTCAAAACTGTAGCTAAGCCAGAGGCTGCTACCAAATAGTTACTGTCAATTTACTTACAGATAAGAATTTCAGCTGCGAGACATAGAGCACAAATCATGACCCTTCTGGGAAATGGCAGCAGAAAGAACAGGATGAAAACCTACAATTTCTTACCAGAAGACTTTGCTCTAGGCTGCTTTTGATATAATTTCTTCTCTAATATAGGACTATAGATGCATTAACAGCAAATGGTAATTCATTCAAGTCTCCCAATATCTAGGAATCATTTTAGGTGTAATTTGGAAATACTTTAATGGATTTATGATAGCATGGTAAACATTGAAATTATTATCAAACTCTTACTTGCACAAACTTGTGAAGAAAGAAGAGTAATCTTCTGCAAAAGACGATGCTTGTGATTATTCCTTTAGCAATTATTCATTTAGGAGCATCTTGCTGTGAACTAAGGCACCAAATAAATTGGTGCTCACTAATTTGAACTCTATTGAGAACTGAACATTGAGTAGCTCAGATTATCATTATGTCCCTTTGATTGGGAAGCTTTTTGTTCATACATGGTAATCAGTGGTTGTATTCTTTAGGGAGAGTGACACTATTCAAATATTTGCTGTGATGCAGAAGTAATTTTCTTTCTTCCTCAGTTACCTGTTAACCCTGTTACAATGAATCTCCTGTCTGATTTTCCTGATAATGAGCAAATGCATCCAACCACCCCTCTGGCAGAAATGGTGTTACAATGGGAAGTAAAATCTCAGCTTTATTAAAATGTCAGGGTTATATAAAAGCAACTCCCATGGTTTATTGGCTCCCAAATCTGCTTGTACAAATGGCACTGCCAAGTCCCACGCTGGAGAACCTCAGGTTCGACCACAGCAATTTCTCGTTGCACCCCAGTGGATTTTTACAGTGTGGTTTTGTTCTGCCCACCAGTCAGAGGAGGGGATGTGAGACCTGGTTTTGGCAATTGTTGGCATCCCCCAGCCATTTCCAGCAGACGTGCTGAGGGTGCATGCTGAGTGCTCACAAGGCTGGCACTTATGCCCAGATGCCTGAGATCTTCAAGCAAGAGCTTCATCCATGTCTCCCTTTAGTTAAGGAGGAGATGTGCTAAGTCCGCTCTTCTTTCAACAGAGGTTTTCTCCGAACCTCTGACATCATGATCTTTTTGGGGGAGTGGGGAGGAAAAGCAGTTTCTGCCCAGGAGCAGTGCTTTGGCCATCAGCCCTGCTTTTCGCCCCTAAATCCCCAAGAGAGGCAAAGGGCAAGAGCAGAGCAACATTCAGCTGAGGCAGGCTTCTGCCGGTACCTGGCATGGGGCATGTTGTTCAGCACTGCCTGCTGCTCCGTCACCTTCTCACACAACCACCTTCCTGTCTATCTCAACTCATCCTCTAAGTCTGATATGCCTTTCCTGAGACAAAGCAGAAGGTCTTTCCCTCTCATCCCTAAGGTTTAACACCAAAATCCTCTGCCCACAGAGCCTGGAAGTCAGCTGAGCTCACAAACTTGTGTTGTGGCTACCTGTTACTGCTAGCATTTGTCTTCCCCACCTCTGCCTTCACATTCCTCCTTTAAATGCAAGCTCCTTGGGGTCGTTCCAGCCTTCCCACCCTGTTTGAAAGGTGTTGCTCAGTACACAGCATCATGAACAGAATACGCAAGTAGACCAGGCAAAGCATGGACTTCTTTATCTACGTTTGTTTTTATTTTGTCTGCATTTATTTATTATTAATTTCCATTTAAATTTTATAGCTACCAGCTGGCTCCCAGACTGAGAGCCAGCAAACATCCTTCAGGAGTTTCCAGCCTCATGTCTCTGAGCACGTCTCCTGCACTGTATGTCAGGAAATTTTGAACAAGGTTTCTTCTGGTGCATAGGCCATGGATGGACGGGGTGAGGCACATGGTGAACAAAGCTCTCTCTCCCAGTACCCCTGGTAACAGATCTGAGATTTTTCCAAACAGTAGCTCATCTTTGTGTTATTACTTTTAAGGTCCCTCCCTTCATATGGACCTGTGAATACAGTGGTAACACTTCCCAGTGCAGGCTGCCTCACTGGCAAATGAGAATCATCTTGCTATTTCTATGCAAATGGGTTTAATTACATTATTATAATCTTTCATTTGTAAAAGGCCTCAGTAGAAAAGCCTGACGCTTCCTTAAGCTCCACTTCAACAGCAAACTGATCTTCTAAGCCTACATTACAGAGTGTAGGAATTTCACATGTCTAGACTGCGCTGTGCAAGAATTTCACAAGTGGAGAGTGCCATAATTCAAATACACATCAACAGTGCAATAAACTAGATTTGAAGTATGGTTCCGGCCAAGTAACATTATACGGTAATTTTTGTCCAAAAATTGAGACTGGAAATGCAATCATTTTCCCAGTGAAACCGATCACAGAGAAAACACTTACGTATTAATAGGACAATGTGGTCAGGAATGCATCACTAATATTGTCACCCATATTGCGTGTTCAACAAAATCAGACCGTGAGGGTTCTTGGTATGAGATGTGTAAAACACCATCTTCAATGGTGGAAGTATATATATGATCTGAGCCATATTTATGATTTTAAACAATTGGGAAAATTTGTGAAAACCCAGGTGCCTCAGCCATTCGAGGTTATATTTAGGCATCAAAAAAAGTGATCTGACTTTTAAAGGTGCTGAGCAAAGCACCTCCAACTGCATTCAATTAGTGGCATATATAATTTACCAGTGCATCCTGACCACACACAAACACAAAATGCAGTTGGCCAGATTGTGAGCTAGTACATAAGCTTTATACCAGTGGAGAGCCCACCCTGCTCTTTCAAGAGATTTTGCTGTAACTATGTGTGTTTTTAGGTGGATCTCAAGCCCTGCTTGCATTTTTGCATGCCCTCTTTCACACACAAGTCCATGATCCAGACGAGTTTCTTGCCCATTTTTGAGCCCTGACTTTGTTTTTTAGGCAGTTTAAATGTTTCAGGCCTTCAGCATCCCTGATTATAGACTGGTAGTGGTGTTTTCATGCACATGGTGTAAGCACTGTCATTCAGTGAGCTGAAGACCTTATCATTAAGAAGACAATAAAGAATTTTTGTGTGATCTAAAAACACCCTTGCACGTGCAGAACCCTCACTGGATATTCCAGAAACAAAGGCAAATCAGACCCTTCAGAGAAATTAGATCACCATCATTAGAGAAACAGGAACTCCGTAGATCTCTTCCTAAAATCTCTGCGTGTACGTGTGTGTGTGTGTATGTGTCCCTTTATTGTTCATCTGCAGAACGACACATGGATAAAGTTTAGAGATGTTATTTCAGTAGCCACCTTCGGGAAACAATTTCTAAAAATAAAATGGAACATATAGTTCTGAAAATACATTCCAATATGGATGGTCAAGGTGGACAAATTCTACTTTCTCCCTCCCCCAAAAAACTTCCGAGAAAAAAGCCTTTTCTACCCAAATCAGGTTTTGTAACTCATAGCTTCTCCTATATTTCAAAATCCTTTTCAGCTAAGTTAACAGGCTATACGAGAAAGGAACTATTTCACTTATACTGCTTCTGCAGCCTCGTGTAGACACCCACCTGTACCACTTTAAGCAAAGTGGATGTAGAGAATGTCGATCTAGCCTGCAGAGCCTTATAGCTGAAAACTTCAGGCGGTTTATCTTTCATAGAATTCTAATAAAAAATCAGAAGGAAAGGGCAGTAGCTATCTCACAACACCCTCTTTTCTTCAAATTCCAAACACAAACCGCATGTGGCTTCTATTGCTTCCTTTTCCTTTGCACTCTTTACAGATGTCACATCTCTAGAAATACTTCTCTCAAAATAGTCGCTCTGTTTTGATTTTTTTTTTCAGAAATGTGTTTTAAATTTTTATCTCATTTTTGCTGGATTTTAAAGGGAAGCATTAAAGATGACCTAATGTAATGACTGTGTGTTTTGTAAACATACGCAGAGAGGGGAAGAAGTGTTGGCAAATAACAAAGCAGGATGGAACACAAATAAAAGTAATTTTAAAACCAGGATAAAAATATGGTTACCAGTTCCGAAAGAAAGCAATCAGGTTTAAAACCAAATTCTGTTCAAAACACTGTAAAAATTTTATGAGTTTAACAATACTATTCTCAGATTGACATGTTCCTTATGCACAGCAGAAGTGTACTTCTGTTGTGTTAAACAATCCGACACCGCAAATGACGAGAAAGTTGAAGTAAATGGGATTACTGGAAAAGATGTGGAAATTGTCGTGCTGACTATCAGGATCTGGACTATGTTAAAAGACAGGGACCATTTTAGGGAGAAGAGCTCCAACTTCAGATTATCAAGACAGACTAAGCGGGAAAAAATACCTTATTAAGAACAGTTTAGAGGATGATAGTTTTGTTCTATGTAAGTCACCAAGTTTCAAAAGCTATTTTTCTCAATTGGCATAAAAATAAAACCTTCCAAAAGCTTCTGTGAAATACAACAGTAAAGAAAGCTGCATTTTCAGACAGAAAATGTCAAGTGTTTGTTTCAGGTATCTCTGCCTCTCTTTCTCTCATCAGAAAGAACCAACAAGACCAGCACCTCAAAACTCTCTTTGTTGAACATTTGATCACGAATGATGGGTGTAGTTGTTTAGACTTTAAAAAAATTAGCTTTTTAGAAAACCAGTAATACATGTCAAGAATACAGTCTCCAACACATTTACAGAATGGAAGTGAGGAACAGAGAAGGCAAATGGCTGCTCAAGGTCACAGAGAAAGTCTTTTGAACCCAAGTCTCCAAAAAACACAGTACTTCAGTCACAAGAACAAACATCCTCCCACTGTCCCTAAAACTGATGAAGGTGCTGAAAGCACACGTCATTTTTCTTAAAAGCTGCCAACTGCTTTAAGAATTATCACTTGCTGCTAAAGTGTTTCAGATATCTTTTTAAGAAATGTATTATTTATGCCCCATGAGAAAATTTATTGCTAACAAGGGGGTCAGCACCAAAACTGTGCACCATCAAAACGCCTCTGTGAGTTTGAGGAAAGATTTCATCATATATATTTCTTAGGGTGCAAGACATAGAGGTGAAACTTGACCTCAGCAGTGGTAATAGTTGGGAAACTTGAAACACGGATGTTTTCTTACCAGGCTGTCTAATGACAGATACCTTGCTGAGACAGTCTGACTTCTTAGGGCGAGAAGTACAAAGTTTGCCAGATGCAGATATCTTTAACTCATCATCTGCCTGGGTCCTGAGGCAAAGTCTAGTAAGACTTTTCCTAAGAAGAATAAGCAGAAATTTTCTCAGCCAGGTAACCTCGAGTAACAAACGATTTTCTTTGTCACACATGAACATGTGGACTTCACCAAATACAACGGTTGAGGCGCAGAAGGCAAACCCTTTCATTAAATGTTACACGTCAGTCCTGCATGGAGCTACACTTTGATATCCCTGCCTGTTGACACCTGGGCACGGGCAACGGGCTTGCCAAACAGGAGCCCTCACGGCTGAGCCTGCACTGTAAGAAGCAGAAAGGTGAGGTGGCCATCTGTGGGCAGAAAGGCCTCTTCTCCACAGGAACCCATAGTGGCAGAAATCCCACCACCCAGGCCATACACACAGCACAGCCCCTGCCATTGCCAGCTCACTGAATGGACTCTGGCCCAGGGACTCACCAAAACTCACACTCCAACCGAGGATGCATTAAATGACAGAACTTCACAAACGGAACAGAAATGCCAAATTCTCAGTGCTGGTCCCATCCTCTCTGCCATGGTCACTCTCCCTTATCCATTTCCAGCCACGCAGGTCTAGTCACCACTGGTTTTCAAGAGCAAAGAATAAACGTTTCTAATGAAACTTTCTTCCTAGGAGTTTGTTCGCCAAGTGGCAAAGCCTCCTTCCTCATCCCTAAGACACCATCTTTGTTTCAAAGGGCGAACAAGTTAAAAGATTCCCTACTTGTCCACAGGAAACATGTTAAATCCTGTCAGCACAGATTAGAGCCAATACTGTTGAAATATCAGCAGCACATCAGTCCCTGATACTACCAGAAATTCTGTTTTCCATCTTAACCACGTACTTGGTCAACTCATTCAGAGGTAAGTTTAATCTTGACAGCTTTAATCTTACTACATTACACTAATTTTAATCACCCACAAGGTGTAAGAGATCTAACTATGTCTACCCTTTCTTTGTCTTGTAACTTACCTGCATATAAACCTAGCAGTGAGGGTCAGTGAAAAGACATATAATTCACTGTAACAGTCCCATTCATTATGCTTTCGCTGACCAGCCCAACATAAGAGCGGTCCACAACTATTCTTCCTAACTTATGGAAGTCCTCTTTCATCCCAAATCTTGCATTTCAAAATCATTCATAACTCCCACTGAAATCACAGTTGTTTTTACCAAACTAAGGTCATTGAGTTTGGCCTAAGTTTACAAAATCTTTAATGGTTCATATCTGAATTAATTAGGCGGAGGGTGTTTTAAATTTCCTCTTATATTGGCATCTCCTCCATAATGTTTACCTGTTTGAAACACATGTGGCTTTTATGTTTCTGTGTACTAAAGAATCTGTTCAGCAGCTCGGACTGCTGCCATTTCTTGAAGTTGGGTTAATGCAGTCAGCTACAAAAAAAGACATTGAACTGGTTTGTGGGAACTTATTTTAGATTAAAGAAAAACAAAGAAATAGCCTTTAAATGACCATTCAGGGTGAAAAAACTCTGAAGATTGTGTTCTGTATGCAGGAAAACCTGATATTATTTTATTTAATTTTCATGAACAACACATCATTTAAACTTTTTTATCTTCTGTCAGCTCTGCAGAAGACCAGACCTAGGAACAAAATCCAGGCCAGCTTGCAAAACATCATTTCGATCACACAAACCCGATTAAAAGCAGAGAAAATAAAAAGGCTCTAAAAGCAGAGAAAATCAAAAAAATCAAAGCAAAAGAGAAAAAAGTTTTGTCAAGTCTTGGCAACGAATAAAAGTTGAGATTCCTAGTTTGGGATCAGCAGACAGTCAAGGTTTTAGAAGTAGGCAAACTAGTAGAATTTGATCTTTGTTGGGGACAAGGAAAAGACATACGGAAAGACAAGGAACCATGTTTGAACCTGGCTGAGTTTCTCTCATGAGAAAGTGGCACAAAATAATAGAATTGTCAGGAGATTGGATTAATTTTGGATTGAAATAACAGAACAACTGCCTTTCTATACTGATCTTTACTGGTTTGGGAATCTGAAACGCCAGGGGGGCACTGAGCAGGCAGGGCTCAGACATGGATATCAGAGTTGGGACTCTCTCAGTCTCAGCACAAGTCTTCAAGGGCATCAGAGGGTCTGGTTATGAGACAGCGGCAGTGCTGGCAGATCAGGGGCAGTTGGAGACTTCATTTTTAAGCCTTGCTTGCCTCCCCTGGCACAGTGGCACTTGTTGATTATCACCAGTTCACATGGGCTCATATTTATGCCTGTGAAATAGTAGATCACAAACTTTCCTAGATTAGAAAGAAACGGCTCAGATGAAGCAGTAGAGAGGACAGCTGTGGGCCATCTTTCTGCACTGATATTCTTTCATGGTAGTTCCAGATAGCCATTGTCAGCTCTCAAAGTGATTTGCAAAGCAGGCAGTTTACCATTGCTACAGCAAAAATCATGTTGCTAGGAGCATTATTGTTAATTTCAGCCTTGAAGCAACAGCCACTGTAAGGCACAGATTCTTCTTCATCCCACTCGCAGCCCAGAGCAACACTGAGCAAAAAGCAAAGCCACATTTGCCAAAGGAACTCACTCATAACTGCAGAGTGACACGAATTTTCCTCTGAAACTCATGATGGAAATCGCTCTGACTTTGCAAGCCAGTTTGTTAAAATTGCAAAACAAGCACTGCGACTGCACTTGCCAGAGTAAAGAAGGGGAGGGAGGGTGTATCTGACATGTGCACATGTGTGTGTACAGTGGAAGATGCCTGGCCTGATGCCATCATATGCTGTTTACCTTCTCTGAGACTCACACTGGATAACAGGCAGCAGAAAAGGAAACAACAGCTTTCTGAAGAACTAAATGTGTTGGTGAAGATGAACAGATGCCCACAGCAGATTTCACTAGCTCTGATAATCAGGTTCGTAACACTGAGTTATCATCTGTGCTACAGAACTTACTCTCCCTTGGCCTTTACCCAGGATAAAAGACCAGGTATTTCTCGACCCACGCTCATTAAAACAATTGCCTGCAAGTTCAAGTAAGCTTATGTGACTAAGCTGTTGCAAAAATACTGCCTTCAGCTAAGATCCCCAAAGCTTATGGCATTAAAACTATTTCAAACCTTTAAACACACAGCAGATATTGGCATTAATGGAAGCCTGGAGCTTGTCAATTTGCTTCTTTGCAGTGGCCAGCAGTTCTGATGCAGACCACCAGTGCTGCTGTTTGAGGAGACGGGTAAGGTAAGAGGTGACCTGACAACTCTGACGCACAGGACTACTGACAAGTAATAGCTTCAGCTTCTTTGATGTCAGCCAAGGTTTGATAAGCCCGACTTAGCTGGTCAGAGAAATAGTCAGCATGTGTATAGTAGATAAAAATGTGCATTTGGAAAGGGGATGGGGCCTGTTCTCTTGTAAAACTCTGAGTAAGTTTTCCTGAAAAATGAAACTTACATTTTTCCCTCAAGTGAATATTAGTTTGTCTGTGCTTTGTAGTACAATATTGATATTGCATTATGCTATTCTTCATGTATCAGATGAAATGAGTCCTGATATAAGGCTTTCTGCAGAGGTTTCATTTTTCAGAGTTAACTGAAATGCACTTTACAAGTGTTAGACTTCACCCCCCCAGAAAAAACCTGCATTACACTTTCTCACAAGTAGTGAAGTGTTTTTTTCCCACCCAAATAGCACGTTATAAAAAACAGGCAATTGCACTCTCACAAGAAAGTGTAAATACACTGTTAATACAAGCACTTACTCCATTGAAATGCCTGCTCCTAGACAGACTCCACTATTTTTTCTGAGCATTACATCAATACAGATAATCTGAAGTATTTCCAAGAGGTGGTCTAGAAGAGGCACTAATGTACAGGAATGAGCTCTAAGGTATTCTTCCTACATTTGACACAATCAAGAGAGCCCCAGTAATTCCAAAACAGTAGTGGACAGCAATTGACAAATTGACATATTGTGGCCAATCAGCCATTTCCAGATTTTGATGCTGACTGTCATTCACTCAGACATTAATTCTTCATCCCTATGGGTCTGTTTTTTAAGATTAGAGGGGTCATTACTGTGTCCAGCATTAGCCTGCAACATCCATATACACTGCAGAAGCCATGAAACACAGGCAATACTCAGTAACAAGCTGTCCATCTCTAGGAGGGAACCCAAGCCATCGGGCTTTTACGATGGCTAGGTGGCCCTGTCTGATGCTGCAGCAGCTAAGCAAAGCACTGTGGATGACATGCAGTTAGCATAACATTTTTCTAATGTCACAACTGGTTTGAAGTCTGATATTGCCAGTCACATAAAGTTATTTGTCACATAAAGTGACAAGTGCTCATTCAGCAACCCAAAATTAATAAAGATTTTGTTATTGCTTGCCAATAGGTGAAAAGGGGATGACTACACTAGTTGGGCAAAGGTAGAAACTGAGAGGTGAGATTTTGTAAAAGTGATTTTTAGCTAGTTAAATCATGTTTGTGAAATTTAATGACATTATTAAAACCGTCTGCACTCAAGAGTGCCGTAAACTATTCAAATCACTTTAATCTTCATTTTGTTTTGATAGCCAGAAAAAGGTGAAGTGCAATCCAATTATATTTATCATTTTCATTTTATTTCAAATTTGATGTTATTTACCATTTAGTATTGTGGCAGGTACATGTGTAAGGTGCTGCTTGTACTGTTTCTTTTCAGTGAAATGACATCAAGCAAAGATCATTTTTTTAACACCAAAATGATAACCACCTCCCTTTAAATTATATTCATTCAGGATTGCTTTCCATTTCACACCTGAACTTAAAGAATTATCTGATAATATGAAATAGCATTTTCATACTAAAGATTTGTTGGATACTTAATTTGAAAAGATTTATTGAGTTGAAAGAGTAACACACAATTTTCATTTGCATTTAAGTGATAAAATTGTCCCTGTTTCATTCAGTGCATGAGGATAGACTTTGACTGATCTAGGCTAATGTTAGGTCTGTCTTTACTTATGAAACAGATTCGTTTTATTCAGGAAAGAGCGGTCGGAATATTATGGCTACTCACCCTCATGATGATAGTCATGACTAATTTCATCTATTCGTGCCACACAGTTCATGTCTAAGGGATATGTTTAGCAATAATTCAGGGCATGTTCACAGTTTAAGGAGAGAAAGAGAATCACAGGAATTTAGCAGTTAGTAATCACTAGTTCACATCTACTAAGTGATTAAAAAGAATTTGCTATTACAATTACAGTAATAGAATATTATGTTGAATCAATTCATACGCACACTCATGCAAAAATTGCCCTCGAGTTCAGTGAAATACTCACTTCAAATCAAATGATTTCTCAGTGGGCAAAGGTTGAGTCTTGAGGAGATCAGCCCAGGCCGTTTGCGAGTTACTCAGAGAGGCGTCCCATTGAGAGGGGTTACTGGGCGCAGCCCGCTGCGGACCAGAAGGGTGCAAAGGGCCTTCCTTGGCACTGCTGTTTATGGGGTCTCAAGATGATTGACTTTAGGCATCAGTAATTTCCATCCTGGTCACAATCCACATGATGCCATAGACAGCAACTGTACAGTTCCAGCACTACCCAGAAGGTACAGTTCTGACACTCACCGGGCGGGTGCAACTCCAGGCATCAGGAGATCCAGGTGCGGTCAGGGACCGCCTGGTCGGCCCAACTCACTGCTCTTGTACAAAGACAAGGAAAGTGCCAAGTTGTCCTGATTCAATGCACACCAGCTAGCTATTCTCGCTTGCATTGCAGGAATACAATGTTGACTGGTTCTGGGACTGCCAGGTTGGGGTGGGGGAGGGTTGTGTGTGCACCACTGCATCATTATCTTGTTGTTCATTGTTTCATGACAAAAGTATTCATGACAGAAGTTAGTAGCATATGATTTGACAGGAAGAATATGATGGATATACAATTCTTGTTTTACAGCGGTGCTCCTTTTGGCTTCACAAAGACTCTGTCCTTAACTCTTCATCCCCATATCTCCGCATTCCCAGGATACAAAGAGCAAATAAGCATGGAGTCACTTCTGATCAGAATGATGCTGTTTTTGTTACTTTCTGCTCTAAAAAGCCACAGATTTTGGAAGAAGAAATAATTCGAAAGGTGTTAAAAGGAAAGGCCTGAGACAAACAAGAAATTTGTCACTAGTGTGATAAATTGCGATGTGTGGCCACATAACTGTATGCTTCCACCTATATTTGGTTCTGCAGAATGCAAGGATACATACACACCTATAGGCTAGTGTTTTTTGTGAACTGCAGAGATTCAGATCTCTTGCCTATAGTCATTGTTTTAGTTTGGCCTGGATAAATGCCAGGTGCTCACCAAAACCACTCTATCACTCCCCTTCCTCAACTGGACGGGGGAGAGGGGAAATATGATGAAAGGCTCGAGGGTCGAGATAAGGAC
>Ga0181612_170957_pt1 | contig 15651 bp, 10 predicted proteins | sample HoacroProtozoa21_FD_119630 | JGI IMG/M metagenome (GOLD analysis project Ga0181612, IMG submission 119630) | Hoatzin crop microbial communities from Cojedes, Venezuel. Combined Assembly of Gp0051906, Gp0051904, Gp0051908
GCGATATCTTACCAGACGTGTGGCTGCAGCTGGGTGCGGACAGCAAGCTTTTGGACGTGCAGTGATGCTTTTTGCCACTTTGATTAAGAGCTGCTCTACTTTGTCCTCTGTTACATTACCGAGAGAGGCCCTGAAGGGCAGTCCCTCCCATCTTGCGTAAGGTTATTACGGAAGGCAGACTTCCAGCTTTCCCAGATTATTTGTGTTGGCTGTGGTAACGCGCAACGGCCATTTCCCACAGTTACCGCATTAAGTGTGAGAGTGTGGTTTTTCCTGGCTATTTTAGGGGTTAAAGGCTTCGTGTACATCCTCTTGTGCACGCTTCCACATGCACGTATGCAAACCCACGTTTTATGTATAGTGTATCTACAGAAATCCTTTATACTGGTCCACTTGGTCCTTGCCAAACTCCAGAGAGAGAATTCTCAATTCTCGCATAAAACATGCAGGTCTAGCGTCTGGCGCTATCCGATACGAAATAGGGTGTTTCAGTTCAGCTGCGTATAAATTCAAGGCTAGCTGGGTTTGTACGGGCCCTGGTTTTGCAAGCACCCCTCATCCCCACCCACACCGCCTTCGTTGTGACCGCAAGGCCTAAGCGACTGCCCCGCCTCTGCCGCAGCGTTGGCCGGGGTGCTCGGCCCCTCTGCGGGAGGGGGGAGCTGGGGACTTCCAAAGCAAGGAGCGCCGTACCTTATCATCTTACCAAAGAAAATACACGAATTATTCTTTTTTTAAAAAGAGCCACCCTCAACCAGCAAATTTCAATGGAAAATCCACGATTCTCAAAGGTGAAGTAACTCATTTTCTTCTTGGCAATGTGTATTAGATCAATTTGAAGCTTTCTGATCTGCTGCGACAGTCGTGGTGTGTTTTCAAAAACAGGAATTCTCAAATGTTACATTCAGAATTGATTTCAATAAATTGGGGAGTACGGGAGAGCTCTGTGAACATCGATTCACTCTATTGTTTTGACTTGCAAGTTGCGTAGAAGTGCTGGTAGGTTACAGTTAATTAAAAAAATGCCTTAAATTGATTTTTTTGTTGGAATCTTATTGGTTTTAGCCTACAACCAGCATCCCTGCTTAGCTGAGAATCTTGAGAAATTAATGGCCTGCTCTTTCAGGAGGTCAAGCTCTTTACTCAAGCAGGCTGATGAAAAAGGAAATGTCTGAATTACTTTCTCAGTAGCACTTACCGGTACCAAAGTATTTGTAGGCATGGAGAATACTGATTTTACTTGTGCTTGGAAATCAAATGTTGTATTACTTGATTTCTGAACGTATGCTTAAAGATTATTTTGAAGCACTTTTAAGGAAAATTCAAGTACTCTTTTCAAAGAATAAATGTGAAGTGCTTGTGTTTTCTCTGCCCAGTTTGTTTTCCTCACCTATGTGCTTGGAGTGGCCTGGCTTGGGGTCTTTGGCTTCTCTGCTGTGCCTGTCTTTATGTTCTACAACATATGGTCAACTTGCGAAGTCATCAAATCTCTTCAGACAAATGTGACGGTTCCAGGGGACCAGATCTGCGTGGATATCAGGCAATACGGTACTCATTTTAATCCTGATTAAATGCTTTATCCTTTCTCCTTGGTCTGCCTTCAGTAGTTTTGTGTCAGCCTTATCAAATGAACCAAATGCAAAAGCATCTTGTATCTCTGAATGTGCTATTACTTTTCTAATTAATTCAGATTATGCTGATCTCTTTCCAGATGCAATCAATTTAACTGAACTGGCAAGTCATTTATCTACAATGACTTTGTAGCAGTTTCCAATACTATAATATTAGGTTTAAAAATAGATCAGCTTCAAAATAAACTGCTTAGAACCAGCGCTGAGAAACAGATAACCAGATTCTGTTTTGTCAGCTCATACGCATATATTCTTTCCTTTCAAAAAGCTGGTTTTACATTTAAATACAAAGTTAACACCTGAACTTTGCTCTAACAGTTACTTTTAGTTAAAAGACCAAGAAAACCTGCAATCAAGAGTCTACCTTGACTATTAATGAGTTAATACTGCTTTGTAATGACACACAGAAATCCAAGGGGAGCGCAGGCAGCAGAGGAGTGGGGCAATAGCTTAAAAGAGGGTCAGGCTTTTCAAATAGTTCAGTCCTTACAGTGAATTTTTCCTGAAGTCAATCTTTTCAGCTTCCCTTGTACAGAAGAGCTTTTGTCACCGTTACATTTTGGCTTCGTTTTAGCTAGCATTTTCTAGGAATGTTTCTTTCTTCGGACTAAGTCATTTAGAGGTGAGAAAACGGATTCGGAGTTGAAAAAGAAAGTTTGTTTTTGCGTCCCTATCCAGGCTGTAAGTCCTGTAGGACAAGATAAGATACGCTAACTCTAAAAGCAAGAAGTCCCAGATCAGTTAAACGTTTGCATCCTATTTTAGCAACTGACAGCGAGAGGCTGGGAAGACGTTTTCTTCTGCAGCAAAGCCTGGGACTGCGGGGAGAAGACGCGCTCCTCCGCCTTTCCGCTGCCCCTGGTTGTTTTGCAGCTGTAGGAGCGCCGCGTGGGGCCGTGCTGCTCCTCTGATCAGTAAAATCCGCTGGGTTTCGGGGAGTGCTGGGAGAGAGCAGCTCCTTAGCAGGCGCTGTGTGTCACTGAGCCGGCCTCGCGTCTGCAGTGGACACGGCAGCTAAAAGGCTGCAAGTGTGTATTGCAGTTGCAGAGAAGAAGCTGGCTTTAAAGTAAATCCTATAAAATCTTTTTGAAAGCCATAATTTCAATGACCTGCCCCGTACAGAGTTGCTAATTCCAACCAGCTGAGTTTGAAACTCAAGTCATATGGGGCAGACAGACTGGTTTTCTCCTGTTTCAGACGGCTTTTGCTCAAGCTTTACATCTGTTGGGGGCCTAGAAGTTCAGGTTATTTTAAACCTTCCACATCTGTTGACTTTTCAGATTTTCAGTCGTGTCAGAAAGGTAACTGGGAGTACGTGAGGTACGGCAGACTGAATTTTCTTGTAGCAGTGTTCGCTTAATGCTTTTTTACCTACTGGAGCTACAACAACAGAAAAAAAAAAATCCTTCTGTAGTCCTTCCCTCTAGCTCCACATTCACGTTCTTCTGCAGTAGTTACTTGTTTAAGCAGAACTTAGTCTAGTTAGCAAGTGCTATTCTACAGGGTGCCAAGTAGCTCTGAGATGCAGATTATCCCTTCCAAATGCTGGGTGGGGGAGTAGGCAGCATGCGACCAGACCTGAAGCTCAAAAACCCACCCAGCCATTTGGCTGCCATACGGGAGAACCACATGTGAGAACACGTCCTGGCAGCGAGCCTCGGCGTGGGGAGAAGGCACAACTTGAGCGAGTCGTCGTAATTCCTCCCGCCAGCTCAGAGCTGCGCTGGGCAATGCGCGGATGCCCGGAACGGGAACGCAACTGGCAAGTGGGCGGAGAAGACAAGAGAGGGACAGAAAGCATGTGTTGGTTGGTTGCTAAATTGCTGGTTTCTTTTACTGTGGTATTTCAGGTATTATCCCATGGAACGCCGTACCTGGCAAAGCCTGTGGCCCGATTTTAGAGAACATCTGCAACACCAATGAGGTACAGATACGTAACCTGTGTGCAGCTTTTGCCTACCGGTCACTTGGGCACAGTGTAATAAATAACTTGGTGTAAGTTTTTGCAGACAACTAGTACTAACAGTACGAAGAGATTCATTTAAACACAGTGCTGAAATTATTCTGCACTAGGTCATCCAGAAAATGAAAATCATTTCAGAACATTTTTATTTTCTAAAGCTTTGAATACCTTGCTACAAAGATGGTTTTGTTATCCTTATTTTCTTAGAAGAGCTGAAATGCATTTGATACTATCCACAATTACTTCAGTGTTTTTAACCTGTTTTTTCTCTAGTTCTACATGTCTTACCACCTCTTCATTGTGGCTTGTGCTGGAGCTGGTGCTACTGTCATAGCATTGGTGGGTAGCATTTTTTGTTGTTTTTTTGTGTAACATGTTCCTTTCAAGCTTAAGATGCTTTACGATCAAATTTTGTGTATCCTAAAACCAGCAATGCTAGGCATTAAGGAGGGCGAGCTGTAATCGCCATTGTTTGCTGCCATGGTTTGGTCGTTACGAGCCAGCGGGTCCCAAATGTTTGCTTTAAGAAGTCATCTTAACCCAGCTCCCCCACCTTAAGAACAAAATTCTTTGCACGTCCTTTGAAAATCCTGTTTCTCCTCGCTGTTTCTGCTCTTACGTCCACCGTTTCCTTTCATTTTTGTAGTTCATTTGATGAGTCGCTTGTAACCTCTTGGGCTGTTTTGCCTGGCCCCAGGCGCCCTGGCCAGCCCAGCTCCGCAGTGCCAGGTCCAGGCAGCAGCTGGCGGAGGGGACGTTAACCAGATGACTCGCCCCTGCGCCGAGCGCTTCCTCTGGCTGCCAGCTCCTAGCCTCCCATCAGCCAAACCCCGGCGCAGCGCTCGCGGCTGGTTGACGCGGTAGCCTGAGGTCTGCGCGTCGGTTGTCCTCCCCGGATAGGTGGCCAGGTAGTTAGTGATCTTGCCTCTGCACCCTGGAAGAAGCTCAGAGTAACGTCTGTTGTAAAAGTGTCGACAGTTGCCCGTGTGGGCTTGAGCCGTCACCTTGTTGTATCTTACTCTCCTGTGTTTTGTTCTCTTCCACCAGCTGATCTACATGATGGCTACTACATATAACTATGCTGTTTTGAAGTTTAAGAGTCGGGAAGATTGCTGCACTAAATTCTAAATTGTATAAGCCCAGTAAAGAGCTGCATTGCGTAGCTTGAAATACCACTGACACCCTAGGCTAAAAGTCTAGCTCTCTGAATTTTGTTACAGTAATTGTAAATAGCTTCAGTAAGCATCATTTAGCTTATCAGATTAATAAAATGACTTCTTGTATATGAACTGTGATGTGGATGAGATCTGGCTATTTTTTCCTGTCGAGAGGATTCAGTTACTGTAAGGGTGTTTATAAATCGTCCTTCCAAAGGTGGGATGTTTCCATTCAAGTCTCCAGTTGCTTTCTAACAGTCGTCTCTAAAACAAACACTGGAACAGTTCAGGGTTGGAATTGCTCCTTTATTCTTCATCCTGAACACCAGATACAACCCCCCGAGCATACGAAATATCTATGGAACAAAAGAAAAGGAACAGCGAAGTAGTGCCAGTCTCTTCTGGCAGAAATCAGAAGCCCGGGTATTGTGAATTAGGTGGCTTTTACTTCCAGTGCACAGGTAGTAAAGTTGATGATTTTCTTTTACTTCATTTCCAAGTAATTGCCAAATCACCGTCTCTCTGGAAGGAAATACTTCCTTGCGTTAGCTCTGCGTAAAACAATCACATTCTTTCTTTCGGACCCTGAACTAGTAAGAAACAGCGTATCAGTAGCTTCTGTTCTTGTACGGCTCGCACTTCGGTAACTGATTCCTCAGTAGCCAGATCTCAAACCTGTCGGTGTGACTGCACGCGAAGCAAAACCATGCATGGGTCACGGAGACCTTCTGACACTGTTGGGATTAACAAAGAGGAGAAGGGAATCGGTGCATTTTGATGTAGATTTTTTGCATGAAGTATGGTGAAAAGAAGTTGGGAAGAGATGAATACACAAACTGGAAAAAATCCACATAATAATAATAAAAGAACCATTTGCTATACACGATATAAAACCTGAGGTTGGACAACGGAAGTTTAAAATGTAGTTATAAAAATATGCGATTAAGACTTCTTAACCCAGAGATTGCATGCTTTTGCTTAGTTTTGGACTCGTGTTTTGTTGTTTAATTTTTCGATGTGTTAATGTAGCCTTGTTCACGTAAATAAAACCGTTTACAGTTTCAGGCTTTTTCCAGGGGGGAGGGTGGAATTCTCATCTGCTTGTTGGGGGAAAAGACTTACCAGGATCTGGGCTTGGATACGCACGAACCCCACCGCCTCAGAAGGCCGTTCTGCTGAGCACCTCGTAGTTTACCGATCACATAAATTGCCACGACCAGAACTTCTTTCCTGCTTCCTCCCATTCTGCGTTTCAGTTGATCCGTACAACTCTGTAGCTCACTGTACTACTGTTACACTAACCTTCTCTACATTGTGAATAACCAGCTGAAGTACTGGCATGCGGATTCTAGAGATCTTTGAGAACAGCCTCCGTGCTTGTTTGAATAACGGAATGCTTATTAATGTAGAGTAACTATTTTTTTTTTTGGTCGTTATTTTAAAGAGCGTCTATTAATCTAACTAGCAGCTTGCTTTGCCTCTTGACATGCTCACTAGCCATCATGCTCACCCTTCTCTTCCAGATCCACTTCCTCATGATACTGTCTTCTAACTGGGCCTACTTAAAGGATGCCAGCAAAATGCAGGCCTACCAGGATATCAAAGCAAAAGAAGAGCAGGAGCTTCAGGATATCCAGTCTCGGTCAAAAGAGCAACTCAATTCTTACACATAAATGTTTGCCACAGTAATTCAGCAGAAGAATTCTGTAGCTCTGACAAATCAACAAATAGCTGCTCTGCAGTACAGATGTGTGTCTACCAAACAAAATTAGAGAGAAGTGCAAAAGCTTCGCAGTCCAGCTCCTGGAACACATTGTAGGGAAACCCTCCCGTGGGTAATCTTCCATCCTTTCACACAGAGAATGGAGGTTTTATTCCAGGCATTTTAAAAGGCAACACTTCACAACAAGTGACCAAATTATTCTATTCTTCTTCGAGACGTTTGGTATTTAGTGTTTGACGTGTTCTGCAGCATGACGTCCTGCTCAGAGCGGTGGCAGGCGCTCCAAGCCAGCGGGCAGCAGATCTCTGTCCAGGCCATAGGCAGCGGCACACGTGCGGCGTGGGCTTGCTGCCTCGGCTCGTACTCACGTGGAACGGTGGGCAGCTGAGGGTGCTGACCCCCTCGCGCTTGCGCGATGGCGCCGTCACAGCAGTTCCCGCGTTGCAACAGGGCAGTCTCTGGCCGCGCCGTCCCCGGGAACAGCGCTCTGCTTCCGTGCCGCACTGTGCCCGTGCTTGCCTGAGAGTCGAGCAGGTGCCCCAAGTTTTAATCTTTTTATTAACTAACTCTTTAATGGAATGTAGATCCCCGGATCTGGATAATGATCCCCTTCTTTCTTTGAAAATAAATGTCAGCTTTGCCTTAATGTTTATTTTCTATAAATGTCTTAGCATTTATATAGTGGCAGGAGACCATTATCCTACATTTTAAGTGAAAAGTGTTACCTTATTAAAATGACACTGAGCTGACTATTCCAAATGAGCGGATGAGAAAGTTTGCAGAGTTTTACACAAACAATAAAAATTACAGCCATAAAACAGAATACAGGATGTCCACCTTTCTCTATCTTGGTGCTTAGCAAATTTATAGTCAGTGCTTACGTGTTTTCCTTTTTACAAACTAATTAGCACATTAAGAAAACGTGGTGTTCAGAAAAAACGAACGAACGAACTGGTGCCATTTTAAAGTCATTTCCCATAGAAGTCTGCCTTCCAGGTAATGTTTTTTTCAGAAGCATTCAGTGATATCTTGAGTATTAGTGATGGTATATTTGGTGTTTGTTCTATATGATATATATATATATAAATGTTGGGGGAAAAGTAAAATACATCAGTCATTTGAAAAAATTTAAATATTCAAGTCATACCCATGTTAAGCTGACGTGTGGTTTGATAGTTTTGACTGTTTGCTGAATATAAGTCGAAGGAAGCACAAATTTCTTCAAGTCCGTATTAAGAGAAAAGGCATTTTGGGGGGTGTTAACTTCAGATATAATTTCTTTTTGTTAAATATTGAAGTCTAATTTGACAGTTTGAGAAAAGGGGCAAAGTTGATCAATGTAGAGCAACTATGACCACCTAGCCTAGTGTATGTTCTTACCTGTTGCATGAAGGAGACATTTCTACGGCAATGCAGGTGCTGTTCTAGCCCAGTGTGTGCATAAGGGTAATAATGGAGGCAGTGTCTTAAAGCCTAATTCTTTTCTAATTCAGTGTAGCTATTACTGGGAGTTTTTGAAGTTTTGTTTAGGTAGTCTAATATTTTTATGTAAAGAGCATTAAATTTTGCTATGTATAAATTTTTGTAACCTAACAGTGAATCAATATTTTCTATCAGTGCCAAGGGCTTCCTGTAGTTACATCCAAGTGTTAAAATAAATATTTGTAGATAATAGCCAACACTTGTGTACGCTTATTTGCAAACAGACCTACAGCTGCTCTCAGAGCGCATCTCCCTGCTTTCTGTCTCTGCCCGAGCGAAACACGCTTTCTTCCGTCGCTTCCGTTTGCTCCCGTCCCAGGCAGGGATGCCCGGCAGGCAGACGCGTCCGCACGGCGAGTCCCCCAGTCTCGCCAGCGTGACAGGGCAGGGGTTGTTCTGGGCCAGCCCAGTGCAACAGGCGCTGCCCCTCCAGGTCCAGACAGCAGGCAGGAGGGGCTGCGCAGAAATTCTGTAAGCGCCAGCACTGCTGCAACACCAAAGCCAGCAGGATGTAAAATCTCTTTTTATCTTCATTTCTAAAAGCAAGTGTGTTTCTCTCACTTTTTTGCTATGTCGCGTTTCAGCATCCAGGGAATTCAAGACAGAGCTTTGGTTTTTGCCCCTAAATTCTGTCAAACTTGGCTTCGTGTTCTTGCAGTTAGGTCAAGACGAGCAGCCTCCAACGCGGTGCACGTTGTAACATAGGCTGCCACCCAAAATTACTTCACTGATAAATACTGTACTTTATACTGTAAATAAAGTTTAATGATCTTGCCTATGATCTACCTACAAGATACAAAGCTTAAATAAAGATGAGTTAAATAGCATTTTCAGTTGAATCTCTCCGTTCTGGGCTGGTTAACACCAACAAGGCGACACGCGAGATGAGGCTGCCTCTAACAGCACACGCGTCCCCTGCCCTAGCAGTGAAAGGGTGGGGCTCAGCGTGGGGCTCTCGGAACTGCCAGCCGGGGTCCCCACAGGACACCCGCAAACACAGGTGACGATGGAGCGTTCTCGCTACCCGCACACTGACCCACAGTTTGTAACAGCTGGAGAGGGAGGGCCTGGGAGCAGGGAGCACCCACTGGAAAGCTGTTGAATTTCATAGGAACTCAGCGCCGAAGCCGCTCTACCTGAACTCACCAGCTCCTTCCTTGATGCTGCTTTGTCCTCACTCTCGCCCCGCTCCAGGGCCGCCTCCTGGATTAACAACGCGCCAGGGCTCACGCTTTGAGGTCAGTGACTGAAGGGATGAGACAGCTCCAAATCAGATTTATTAATTTATAATTACACAGCCTGCAGTCTTGGTGCCTAACATTTATTACAACTTTTTACAGACAGAAAGTTGCTTTAAAAACATTTTTATTGTAAAAATAATAATTAAAAAAAATCAGTAGCTACTGTTCACCAGAAATTTTCATCCATGTCTCCATGAGAAATGCCTGCAGCGCTGTATGAAGGATAGGAGAGAGACAGAGAAAGCGGTATGAGTCTAAAGTAATTTCTTATCTTAAATACAAATACTTGCTTTAAGAAGAAAGTGAAGAGAGTGCCTGTGCTGCAGTTCTCCTGCTGTTTCAGTGAACTGCAGGAAATGAGCCTTTAAGGGCAAGGATCTGGGCCCTCACGAACAGCAAGCCAGCCACCTCACAGCTATCAAAAAGCCGTGCTGTCCATCCGCTGCGTTTGCAGCACTTGGTCCAGTGAGAAGGACGCTCTGCAGACACCGCTCAGGAGCGCCAGCGCAGGGTCTGGTACGCGAAACAGCACTTCAGAGGCACAGACAATACTGGGTCGTTACTATGGTCAGTGGAAGCATTTACATTTTTTAACCGCCCCATGTTCGCTGCTTACATATATTTTTCAATTCTACACCTTCAAATAAATGGCATGGTTTGATAGAGGGCTGTTGAGTTTGTTCCCCCCTCTTGAGGAACTACAAGCTGCGTATCCTTCTTTATCGGTGTCCAGAGGCCCCCTCAGGAAGTGCCCGAGCCGCGGCAGCTCCCTGCAGGCAGCCAGACTCTCCGTGTGAGCTATCCTGTTCAACATCCGCGGTGCTGCCGGTAAAGCAAAGCCAGAGGCCGTGCCAGGAGCCGCCTGTCTGCGGGGTGCAGCGTGAGCCCACCACCACTGGGCCCCTTCCTGGAAAGTCCCTTCATGCTTCAGCTCATGGTGAAGGAACGGAGACGCCGCGCAGCTGTGGGTACGAAGTTCTGCTCGCCGCAGCGATCGAGATCGATCATCGAATGCAGTTCCCAGATCTGAATTCGCTACAGTGCTTACCTGTGTCACAGCTGGAAGGAGCCTCCATTTTTCCCACACATTTGCTTTTGATCACTAGCTTATTCTGCTTTTTAAGAAGGCAGATGTCTCTTACCCATAATTCATACTATACCTATTTATTAATATGGAGTAATAGAAGTGATTACCAGTAATATACGAGAGCCTTACCTGTCATCCTTTTCACTAGACAGAAGTCCCTCTGTAAGTGACACTTCCTCTATTTCTTCTTTTGTTGAATCCTGGCAACCAAGAGGAAAATACACTTTCTGTAACTGGTGCTCAAGTCAAGGTTTAAGTGACTCCAGTAGTAGTATCCGTATTTTAAGGCGCCTAACTGAAAATAAAAATCTGAAGGAGCCGCCCTATTTCTGACAATGCTGTACTGCACCTAGGATAATGAAGCTTGCAGGTTTGGATAATGTCTGAACAAAAATACGGTGCAGTCCTCCATCAAAGTAATGTTCACCCGTGTACCTGCTTCTTCCTTAAGGTTTTCCGTTTTGCCAGAACGAATTCTGTCAGTTGTGTTAGTGGGACACAAACCGACCTGCGCAGATTCAAACTGTACTTAAACACAGGTTCAACTAAAAACTGAGGACACGTCAATTTAAATACCGCCCTAGTACCGAAAAAAACTAACAGACTCCCTCCCGCAGCATACCAGAATGAAAACCCTTACAGAAGAAAGTTTTCTTTTTTTTTGAATCAACACATTTCTGCAACACAAATCCAAACACTTGTTACGTCAGGCTTCTGAATGAAGAAAAAAAAATATGAAAAAAAGGAGAACATTGTTTTCATTCTAAGCATACATAGTAAGACACAAATTCAGTCAGTAATATTCTTGGGACCCAGTTTTGAGCATAACCACCTTTTTTGCCAGTTCCTGCTCTCTGCTCTGCTGAATTATTCTCATGTATTTTTCTAATGGATTTGGAGGAGGATCCTTTACATTATCTTCAGCACCAGCACTTCTGTTTTCAGATGTTGCCCCCTCCTTATCTTCTTCATCTATTTTCATGGAGTCTTGGATCCACTTTAAGACATGAAATCGAAATTAAATACCGATCAGCTCAAGAAAAATACCCTTACACCTAACTACCTGCACGTTCACATTCACCTCGGTAAAACGTGCCAGTCTAAACAGCACTGAACTTGTTACACGCAGCTGAAGTGGTAAGGCAGCGCTTAAACTCAACAAGCATCATTCAAGAAAGCCCACTCCAACCCTGTCGGGGTGCCTGAGGCGCTGTGAGGGCCGAGGCTTCCGTGTACGACATCTGCACCTGAACTGCGGAAGGAGCTGACACAGGTACGCGAGGTTCTTGAAGGGCCTCGTTTGCTGGTCTGAAGGGTGAGCATGGGCGCGTCTGATCAGTTACCACTAAACCGAATCAAATTAACCAAGGTTTAAAGATGGGAAGGGGAGGACAAAAACAAGGAGCAAAGACTAAGTTTTATACAGGTCCTAGAAGTCCAGAGCACTAGTTCAACATGTGCTACATCAGTTCAGAGGGATTTAAACAAACTCCATAAGGTCTCATAACTTCCAAAAAGTTCCCTTTTAAGTTCCAAAAAGTACCCTAGAAGAAAATACCCTAGAAGAAGTACCCTTGTGCACTTCCAAAAAAAAATCACCCTAGACACCCTGATAGAGACTAATGGGCAGATGGACATGACGTCCCACCAGCAGCGGTCCAGCCCAGTCAGCAAATGTATAGCTTGTTCCGATAGCCTGGTCTCAGCTGTCTCCCAAGTTCTGGCCATAAAACTGCAGCTTCCAGTTACATGAAGCATGGAAGAAAAAGCATCTAGTTCCAGTGAAAACGTTACTTGGCATAAGGAAAAATTCTAGCAAGACTCCGGTTAATCGCACAACTACATGAAAGAATTTAGCCTTCACTACTTCCACTTAAGAAAAAAAATAAAAAAAAAATCTAGTTTTAACCAAATAACACACAGACCAGTCCTAAAATACATTGCACTACAAAGCTGCGTTACTCTCAGAAATTAAAATACTATATCACCACCTCTTTGTTAAGCTCTTCCACTTCTTTTTGCTCTCTTTCCAAAGCTTCCTGTTCTTCTCTCGCTTTCCTTTCTTCTCTAAGTTTTTCTCAACTTCTCTATTCTGTTCTTCAATCTGTCTTTGATCCAGCACCGCTGTGAAAAATTATTTCAACATCTGTGATTTAATTTATGTAGTGCAGTAATCTGGTACAGTAGCATACAAATCAGTAACAGGTTCCCGTATAACATTAGTAAGTAAATGAAAAACAACTGCATATATTGTTTATACTCATACCAAAGTTATTCTTGGGTATCTGGTAACGTTTCTTCCCACCTCTATACATTTGTAGTCTGACGTATCACTCAGTAAGAGTTAAACAGCAGAGCCAAAGTAGAGGCCAGAGCTGACAAATCTCTCCATGCACTTCTCATTCCTATCATGGACTTTCTCATCAAATCTCTGTTATCCTAGAGTTCATGTTGCTGTATTCTTTCCCTCTCAGCAATATGCTTGGATACAATTCTTTATAAAGCAAATTACGTAAAAAAAACTTTGAAAATGAGTGCAGGACAGACTGCTGACATGACCAGCATATTTAAAAACCCGTGTTCAGTAGAACAGCATTCAGATAGTAATTAGAAGAGCAAAGTAAATACTGGGAATTGTTTGAAGCTAGAAAGCTCTTCTTTAAATAAAAATAAACGCAATGCTTCCATCTAGAACACTTAGAAAAGCAGTGAAATCACCCTCATCTACCCAAAGAATTAAAACAGCACTGTGATAATACAGTTTGCAAACAAAGTCAAGAAAAATGAAAAAAAAAACTCCAGAAAGCAGTACATGAAATACTTTAAAAAAAAAAAAACAAACCCAAACCTTTCAAGTCTTATTTCTATCAAGATAATATAAATAATATTTCATAATCATCCTAAACATAAAAAAAAAAAATAATCTCTTCAGAAGCTGGACAGGGGGTGGGACGAGTGGCAAAAGTGTTTAAATTAAAACCAGATTTAACCTAAACCAGGGTGAAAAAGTCATCCTCATATAGTAAAGCAAAAGAAATCATTCCTTCCTCTTTATTACATAATTAGCACTTTTGGCAATAATTTTCCATCACCGCAGCTTACATACCTACCAAAAGTTAAACATTTGGCTTTTTGTTTTATACATTTGACATTTAAAAAGGGTATTCACTTTCGTTTCTGAGCTGAGAACTCACTCAAGTCCTGCAGCGAAGTGGCTGTTGCTGGCGCAGCGGCTGCGACACAGTTTCCATTGACGATGTCCCCAGATGGATGCAAGGCATCACTTTCACACTGCTCCGGAATGTCCCCCTGATCTGCAGAAGAAATGTGAACAATGGCTTCATTATTTTGTAATTACAATAGCGAAGCACAGCAATGGACACAAAGTGTGGGCATGGCTGAATTAGAACACATAAGTATCAGCACTAATTGCGCATTTTCCCTTCAACTTGACCATTTCCCTGAGGATTAAGAATTACCATAGGCTGTACTTGCTTTTTTAATTACAGAATTGTTAGTTTTGAAATTAGCTGTTGGAACACATCTGTTTACAGAGCCAGAACAGATTCATGAATAAATATACAACAGAAAACCAAAATGTTTTCATTTCTTTACACAATCAAGATACAGGTCACAGAACGATTACACATCCCAGCTTAGCTCATCCTTTCTATGCACATAAAACAACCTTTAATTATTTGATCACATGCTGTTTCTTTACTAGGATCTTTGCCTTCTTCAGTGCAAGGGATGGACACTGCTAACTCAGATATTCCACACTGTATTTTCTGCTCCCTGCGTAATGTGGCTCTGAATTTACAAAAACACAATAGCTGTACTTCCTCTGTGATCATTGCTATGATATTCAACTGCTTCTTAATTGTTTATTTGCAAAGTATCCAGACTGCTGTTACCTCAATTTTATGGGAGAAAGCAAAAAGAGATATAACGTTAGATGTAGCCATTATCTCTAGGCAGCCAACCTGAAACACGCAGGACCATTTTTCCAAGCATTTAGTGTAATATAGTACAGATAGTTTATCTATCTCCTTAAGTTCTGGGTAAAGGTTTAGAAAATATAAAATTTCCCATCTTCCAAATATTATCAAGGTTTCAAGCATTTTTCTTTTCCATGTTATAATAAAACTCAAATATTTTGCACGAAGAAAAACAAGACCCCCAAACCAATCAGCCCCTCTCTCAAAATGGTCTGAGCCTCTGGAAATTAAAATTCTTTTAAAGGAATTATAGATAAAAGCATCGCATAAAATTTCAACCAAACTGTCAGTCTGGCAAAGGTATGAGAATGTTTTCAGTTACTTACAAAAGCAACTGGAAGTCCTACCAGCTTCGCCTAGAAAAGTAAATGCTATGTATGTTTTACGTAAGACCAAAATAATGGGTTGTCACACTCAAAGGAAAATCTGGTTTTTTGCTCTCTCTTTAACTTCAGGTTTAAATTACAAGGTTATGAACAACAACATTATTTCCACATGAGGCATCAGTATTTTTCAGGGTTGTAATATTCAAACAGTAAAAAACCTCCTGTCACAAACAGGTTGCTGTTAAATATTACATCTAACATCTAACGGTCTGCTAACCACACAAATAAAAAAAAAAAAAATCCCAAACCCAAACCAATGTAGTATGAAACAGCTTTACGTTAACTGTTCTGCAAAGGAAAAAAAAGGTGACACTCTTTGAACACCTCCACTCCTTTCTGTAACGGCAGACAGCAAGAGATGCATTATTTCCTTAAGGCGAGCACATCAACTAAAAGCAACCACTGCCAACAGAAATTCCAATCTTTCCTTGCTAGAGCTCACTCACAGTAGGACTAAAAGGCTTTCATTATATTCTGGCATTTCCTCTGCTCCACAGTTTTCTTCTACTCTTATCAATTTCTTTGTTCATTATATCTTTTTCTACATTTACTTACTAGATCTGACATTCTTACTCGCCCCAGTTCCTCCTGGGTTACCTTCTCCCCTTTTTAGCCATTCTGATTTTCTTCTACACAATGAGACTGTCTTTCAGTGCAGTATGACCCAACTAAAGTACTGTTGATTTAGAAATCATTGGTATATGCGAACCTTTACATTACTCTTTTGACTACCACACGTCACTAAATGATACAGTGGTAACTTATTTGGGCACAGCATCTACTCAGGCTTAATTGCCAAGAAAACACCAGTCTATTCTTATATGTGATAAAAGTGAAATATGTAATGCATTCCTAAAAGTCTCTAATACAAAATTAAACAAATAAATCAAAATCTAACTAAAATATGAGTAGAAACCATTAGTGGCTACAGGCTCAGTTCACATTCAAATAACGCACTTAAAGCTTATAAAACGAAAACTAAA
>Ga0181612_117029_pt1 | contig 15648 bp, 11 predicted proteins | sample HoacroProtozoa21_FD_119630 | JGI IMG/M metagenome (GOLD analysis project Ga0181612, IMG submission 119630) | Hoatzin crop microbial communities from Cojedes, Venezuel. Combined Assembly of Gp0051906, Gp0051904, Gp0051908
CAGGGTGCACAGGTCTTCTTAGACCTGTGGCCCAGATTCTCACAATATGTTTTTGATAATTAGAGTATCTTATTAAAACTAATTCCCCTCCAGAATTCCTTTAAGCAATAACTGTAATCTTGCCAAAGCATATTCTTAAATTATATCGTTCTCTGTTGGGCAAGCCTCTACAGATATTTTTTGAACAGTGTTGAAGAACTCTACAAATGAAACAGAAATGTGTTAACACTTTAAAGCTCATCGGGTTCAGAAATCAGTCACTTCAGTTTCTCACTTGTTTCTCAAACACCCGCTTCAGAATCTGGCATGTTTTCTCAATATTACTTATCTGCCCTGATGTATTGAGTTTTAAACATTTCCTTTCTTTAATTCCCTGATTTTCTGTATTTATTTTAGTATTCTTTCTTGTGCATAGACCTTTCATTTTGTCTCATTTCACAACTGCGTGAAGGATATTTTCTTGTTGCTCCATCTGCCTCTTTCATTTCTTTCCTGACAGCACAACACGGAGGCAAGCTTTGAGATATTCATGTACCTTGGTTCAGAGCTTGAATGGCTGTGTACTGTTGCCGGGTCTGTTAGGAAGGAAGCTGTGCAGGACTGTTGATGGGTGCCCATGCTGCTGCCCTCTTGCTGGGGGGGTCACAGATGCCCTGACAAGGATTGGGGTCTCAACATCCCCATTCCCAGGTGGCTGGATGAGGCCACAGTAACACCTTGGGCATTGCCCAGATGCTGTCTGGAGAGCTCATTAAAGTAACAGTCCCTGATATGACACTTTCCAAGACAAAATCTATTAACATAAACCATGTAAATGAGTGATGTGAATACAATCTGTACTCAAAAGTCCTGTACTACTTGGATAACAGAACATCCCAGCAACACTCACCCAAGGACCAGCCCAGCCCACGTTCTGTCTTCCAGCCTTTGCTAAGTGGTCTTCATCCCCTGCTTTTCCTGAATGTGCAGTCTTGCAAAAGGAAGGAAATAAGACACTTTTTAAAGCCTATATGATTATAATCCTCCCATCCACCTCTTCTTCTTGTTTCCTAACATATTGAAATCATTCTAACGTACATTAGGTTCTCTTTCACTTAGCTCCACATGTTTGTCTTCCAATATAATATCTTTCCCACCAGTACCAATAACTGTCACCAGCAACACACTAGGTTGTGTCCAGCTTAAAATTAATACATGCTCCATTGGTTTTCGGGCTGTCTGTCTGATTTCCATTGGTTGTAATCTTGTCTGTTGGTCCATGGAGAACTGATCACATCTGGCTGCTGCCCATACCTTCTCTGCCTGTGCTCTGACAGCTTCAGCGAAGGTTTTTAAATTGCCCTAATCCCTCAGAACTCCTCCATTTTTTTCCAAGGAGATGAAAATTGCTTTGGATTACACTGCTTGATATCTTTTCCCATCTCAAACGCAACCTCAAACTCCGCCTGTCTGCTGTCCGCAGCAAGTTTCCTTTCTTGCAGTATTTTGGGATGTGATCTTAATCAATGTCACAATACAGTCACTTTCCAGAAACTTCTGTTAGCACTGAGTGACTTGTCACTGGAAAACTAACTGCTTTGATGAGGTTTAATTCTGGCTATTGCAGAAGTCAGTATTTGAGACTGTGTTGGTTGATTCATAAGACTCTTGAAATCAGCTCAGGTTGAAGAATTTGTTTCTCTCCTGCCTCTTCCCACCTTCTCTGCAGCTCTTGGATGGCTGATTCTTTGTCTAAGGGAGCAGTCCCCAATTTCAATTTCTTAAACCAATGATCAAACACTGTCACAGTCATGACAGTGGATATTTCTCCCTGTCCACAGAGGCACTGTGACTATTTTGGATAGATGCTTTTGGGAAGATGCAGTTAATGCCTCCTACAGCTATAGTTTTGTACCCACACAGACCAAAACCACCAACTCTAAGGATGACCGAGGTAGCAAACCCAGTAGGTATGATTCCATTCACACTCCAAGCAATATAAGTTCATTGTAACTTTGGTTGTTCACTGATGTCCCCAGGGTGCAAACTGAAGAAGGCTCTTCTGTAACACAATGAATTTCAGTGTATTTGGAGACCTCAGAAGATCAATAACAGTATTATAATAGCTATTATTCACACGCTAGGTTGATTCGAATACCATGTGACTGGATATTCAGACATTCATTTGCTTGGCCTAATGTTTATTTGTTTTTTATAACACGTTCTGAGGCAGATAATGGAAATTATATTCATGAGACAGAATCCTGTCTTGGCTAAATACAGTGAACAGTGAAAACTACACCTTGCCCCAAATGACTCTCATTGTCTTATGAGACAATAACTCGATAAAGACTGATGAGAAACACTGGTCTCGGTGAGCAGGCGACTGTTTCAGGACAATAAGCATGTTATCAGTCAAAAGAAGCTATCTGCACTTTGAAACTTAGAAAATTATGCTGGGAAATCTCATAAGATTAATTTTTTTTATCATCTGAATTTTCTGGCACTTGAAGTGGAAAGCAAAGAAAATAGATTGTCCTAATGTACTTTAACACTTTCAATTTCATACATACAAAATAAAAAAAAAAGGGAAAAAAAAGGCGTTGAAAATCACTAACTAGATTGAGGTCTAGGGATAAGATTCCAGCTAGGACCAAGCTGGCTTCCTATTCCTGTCTGCTACATAAAGTTACAGTTTTCTGTAAACACTTTCTGTTCATCCTTTTTTCTCTTCTGATTCTGACTGCAACCACGTCATTTGCCCACTCCCTGTCCACAGATTTTACATAAACAGTCAGAAACATGAAGTCATAGTGGGGAAAGGGGAAGCCAGCATCACCTGAGTACCTCTCACCTTTTGCCTTTTTCAGTGATGTGACTGAAATCATTGACTGCCCTATTTGCCTGCAGTACAGAAACACACAGTCCCTTAATGGGTCAGACTATTAGAGTGCACAACTCGGTGCAGTCAAGCATGCATCTCTCATACTAATTGTGTCCAATCATATAACAAGATCAGTACAGACTCTAAATCATTTAGACTTGTTAAAATGTCACTGCTAAGGCTCTGTGCCATTTTCAGGGTGTAGCTGTGTCATGCTGTGATATGCTCTAGAAATAAAGCTAGAAGAAGGAGGAAAAATATAAAATTTCCTTTGCATGTTTGTAGATTAAATTTCATCTTTTGTTTCAGTAGCAATTTGTTAGATTTTATCCCTATCATATGCCCTAATATTTTTTTTAAGTGAACAGTACTGAGCTATGCTTTTTGTTTTGTTTGTTTGTTTGTTTGTTTGTTTTTTCCTTCTTTCTGTTGTTGCTTTATTCAGACAGCTTCAGCACTCACTAGCTGCTAAGTGAGATGGCTATGTACATATGAAGTGCACTGTAGATTCTCTGTGTATGCCGTACAGCCACAGGAATCTGACCTACTCTTTTCCTCTAAACCACCTCAGCTTCCTATAAAGATCAGAAGGTTTATACTCCCGTATCACAACAGCAGTTCAATCTGTTTAAATCCTTTTATGATTTAATTCAAATGTATGACATTATCTCCACAACTTCGTTTTTCAGCAATAATTACTCCCTTAGTGAATGAATCCTTCTCATCCTCTTCTTGCCTTCTACAGCCACGTGCAGGCACCTCTGACACATCAGGTCAAGTCAAGTAGCACAAGTGCTGAGCAGTGACCTTGGGCAGAGAGAAACTCCATTACCTTCTCAGTGGGCTTCCTGCGATTACTGCAGGCTAGGGTTCAAGTGCATTAGCAGAGAATTGAGGGAAGCTAACAGCTGAATGGTAAAATGCTTCTAGCACTTTAGTCTCTTTTTCCTGCTAATTCGAATAGCTGAAGGGGCACACACAGTTACAATTCCATTACACAATCTGAAGTTGATTAAAATGTCACGTATGCCGGGTATTATCCACTAGATTACTTTAAAATGTGCTATCTGCATAACCTTTGTGAATTACTTCTAATGTCCTGTGAAACAATCACCGTCAGACAATAACCCGGCATTAAAGTACCTGAAAGGTCAAAATGTAAATTTACATTTCTTAAAATTGCAAAGGTGGCTTATCTCTCTGATTCTTTCTGTTTAGCCAAAGTGATAAAGTCACTCTGCTAGAAATAAAACATCCAATTCTACCTTTTGTAAATCTGAATTTGTAATAATGCTGCAGAAAACAGAAGTCAAGGGGAAAAATGATATATCTGCTGTTTAAAATGCTGTGTTTGGAAAATATTTTTCTGAAATCCCGTGCTTGATGCTCAACATTTCTGCAATGCCTTTTTAGGGTAGGAGTATCTATGGTACAGGTCTGACTAAGGCCTTCTCTTAGGTAAAATGTAAGTAAAATTATTCAGGTGCAAGAGAATAAGTATTTAGTTCTATCTAGAAGGAAAACTTACTTAAATATTCATGTGTTCTTTTTTAAAACGTCTTAGTTTTTGTGGATCTATTTTAGTACAAACAGTATGGAAAAAAAATTTCAAATGCCTCAAACACAGCTGCCCTCATAAGAGATGAACCTATCCATCTACCAAGTATGTAAACTGAAAACTCAGAGTTTAGAAACAAACTTTAGTTTCAAGCCTCTCAGACACCATTAGCAGGAAGAGTATGAGTCTCAGCCAGAATGACAACATGTTTCAGTCTTGTGCACAAGCTGTAAATCAAGCAGTAGTCTTTATTGCGGCCGTGCCCAACTCTGCAAATTTGTAAGAGTACCAGGTGCCCTCCCGCCACCTTGGTGCTGGTGCAAAGACCATTTGCAGTAAACAATGTTGGACTGTGTGAAACACAAGTGTGGGGATGGGAACAAGAAAGTACCAGTTTTTCAAAGGAGAAAAAATGTCACCGCCCCAAACAGGCACTGTAGAAAGGAAATGAATGTGTTTAAGACAAAACAAAACCGCCAACATATTAGCTGCCTGGGAGCCCAGCTGAGGGCTCCTCCTGGGTGTTAGGTGCTGTCTTTCATGAGCGCTAAACGTATCTTTGTATCCCTGTATCTGTGTTGTTGCTTCTTCCCTCCACTCCCTACCTCTTTTATCACTGACAGACTTTCTCACTCTGTCAAATTGCAAGAGGAGCACAGATCTTGTTCCTGTGGGTTGGTTAAGGCACCAAATCGTTCAGCTAATGTGAATAATGTATAACAATGACAAATTAGATTATGATTCTTAGATTAACAAACATAATCTGTGAAGAATATTTCTCCAGGTAAGTTTTCTGTAATGGCCTTCTTGCAGCAAGGTTCAGTGCCGCTGCTGCAGACCCTCAAGCCAGAAGGAGCTGACTGCACTCCCTCTGAAGCCTAGCAGCACCGACACTGACACAAAGTGCATCCACAGCTGTCAAGGATGGCTAGAGTAAAACAGCCTCCTTGGGCTGTGTGGTTGCTATGTCTCCTTCTTGCTGAGATCTCACATGAGCCTGCCTTGAAAATGCTGCCATAGCAAAGGCGAATTACCTTTTGGGATATGTGTGTACAGAAAAAAAAACCCTCTTCAAAAAATCAACAAACTCCCTCTGTGACTCCCTCGTATCATCCAAGATTTGTTTGGCACAGAGAGATCACCTGTAATAACCATAATAATTATGATTTAGACTTCATCTAAGGTTCTGAAATGACTTAGCATACATCAGATAAACGTTACATTGCTGTGCTCAGGCATATTGTGCTTTTACAGCTGCGTAAGCTAAAACACAGGTTTATTTTTTTCAAATTCAGAAATTTTAAGACCACAAAGGATCATTATACAATCTGTCTGCTTGTCCATTACGTTTAATCTGATTCGCACTCAACTGAAGCCACTAAAGCTTTGTGTAATTAGGAATTGTACTCACATTGTTACAAATGTTTGACCTAGCTCATTTGAAAAAGCCATCATCCCCCCAATTAAAGTAAGTCAATGATCCTAGTCCAGTGCAACACCTTAGGTTAGCCGTTTTATAGCACAGATGCAACAAATTGGTCTGAATGTAGGATTAGTTTCTGTGTCAGTACTCCTTCCAGCCAAATGCTCTTAATTTCTCTAAACATACTACAACTCACACCTGCAATCATATGCATAAATTCAACAATGCATTTTCCGGAAAGGAGTCACTCCTTACCCAAACATAGAGAATCCATCACTTATATTGGTAGATTACTTTACTGGATAATTGGCAACATTTAAAAATGTGCTGTATTAGTCATTTGAATGTGACTGGCTTTAACTTGCAGCAATTCACTCTTGTTACACACTTCTTAGGTAGTTTAAAGAATTTCAGGTATTTTGTCCACCTGAAGCACTTATATATCATAATCAAGCTGTCTCTTCATTGATACGATGAAGTAAATGCATTAAGCTCTGTATATCCTTTGCTACAAAACAACTTCCCTAGCTCTGGAGTGTGATTATTTGCCTTCTCTGATTTTCCACCTGTTTTTAAAGCTATGGGGAAAAAAGTGTACATAGTATTCATAGATAGTACTGTCATGTGCCACACAGAGATGTTTATGTGCCTTCTGTTTCTTCTAGTTTTCTCTCTGCTTATGCCTCTAAATAACACCTCAGCCTGTAAGTCATAGAAGTTCATGCAAAGTTGTGTGTCTGATGATCTTAAAATATTTCCGAACTGTTTTCAACAATATAGATGCCCATTCTGTATGACACAGGAGTGATTTCTTCCCCTAGATCAGTGTCTTTTCCTGGGTTTTGTTAAAATTATTTTTGTTCTAACATCCTTCCCTGTTGAATGATATATGGTTGTTGATCAATGTTTAACAGATACAGTGTACTATTACTGTAACGAGGCAGTGTATTTTATCAGAATTTCACACAGTTTTAAGCCTGACAGTTTAAGACTACTAACTTGACAGAATTACCTTTGTCAGCCAAGCTTTTTAAAGAACATCAAATGAGTATAATTAAGTGGCTGAATTAAGAATCACAGGAAAACTCTGGTGGGAGGGTGCTTGAAAGTTGTCTGGTGCAAGTTGCTGCTTGCACCAGAGCCAGACATAGGGACTGCTCTTCATTGCCTCTTGAGCCACTCTTTGTACAGGTTCAAACAGCCCTGCTCCTCTGGTGTCTCCTCACAGGGTGGGTGCTCCAGCCATGACCACCTCAGTGGCCCTCTTCTGAGCTCGCTCGGTTTATTGATGTCTTTCCTGTACTGACGGTCACGAACTACATGCAGTATCTTGGGGTAGCCTAACGAGTGCCAAAGCAATTGGGTCAATCCTGTCCTTAATTGACTGGCTAGTTCTTACAGCCCAGGATGCAGCTGGTTTTCATTGCTGCCAGCAGCAATGCAGCATTGCTGCTGGCTTCTGCTTAGCTCCCTGCCCACCAGGATCCCCAAGTCTTTCCTCCAGAGCTACTCCCAAACAAGCAGTCCACAGACTGTATTGTTGGGGGTGGTTATGCCTCTTAGGGGTAGGACTTCCATTTGTCCTTGCTGAATTTCAGATTTTCATCCTCCTGTTCCTCCTGCCCGTCCAGGTCCCTCCGGGTAGTAGCCCTGCCCTCAAGCGTACCTACTGACCCCACAAATTTGGCATCAACATCAGTCTTGAAACGAGTGCAACCCCTCTCCTCCTCCCGGTCACAAAATCAGAATCAAGACACATTCTGGTACAGACCCCTGCAGTAATCTCCTTGGTACCGGCATTAACCACTACCCCCTGAGTCCAATCATCCAGCCAGTGTTTAATCCATCTGTTTGTCCATCCACGCAGACTGTAACAGCCTGCCTTGGATTCAAGAGTATTGTGTGATATACCATCAGAAGCTTTGTTAAAAATGAGGAAAATGGCATCCACTGTTCTCCCCTCATCCACAAATCCTGTTGTCTTATGTTGGTGAGGTGTGATTGGCCCTTGGCAAATCCGTGCCAACTATTTCCAAACAGTCCTCTTTATCTGTGTGGTTAGAATTGTGTTTGAGTTAATATTAGACTAATTACAACATCTTCCTTAAAGCCCTTCTCATTTTAATATCTTCATTAAGGGATAATGGGGCCGACTGCACCCTCAACATGTTTACAGACAAAAAACTGGAAGGAATGGCTGAAACACGAGAGGGTTGTGCTGCCGTTCAGATAGACCTGAACAGGCTGGAGAATTGGTAAGATAGGAACTTTGTGAAATTCAGTAAGGAGACATGAAAAGTCCTGCATCTGTGGAAGAATAAGCTGGGCACCAGTATATGCAGGGACCTGATGGTCCAGAAGGCTGGCAGGGAAGGATATGGAGTCCTAGTGGACAACAGGTTGTCTGTGAGACAGCAATGCTCCCTCACAGTAAAGAAATCCAACAGCCCTCTGGGCTGCACTATATAAAGTATTGTTAGCAGGTCCAGAGAGATGATGTATCTTCTCTACCCAGCATCTGAAGTACTGGATCCAGTTCTGGGCTCTCCAGGACAAGAAAGACATGGACTTGCTGAAGAAAGACCCACACTGGGCCACAAAGATGATTAAGAGATCTGGGATTCTTCATCCTGAAGTAGAAAGGCTCTGGAGGATATCACTTATACGTATAAATACCTGATAGGAGGGAATGAAGAAGAAGGACCTAGCCCCTTCTCAGCATTGCTCACTGACAGGGAAGTGGGGACAGCTGAAACACATGAAACTCCATCTGAACACAGAAAACCACTTATACTGTGTGGGTGGTCAAACACTGGTACAGGTTGCCCAGTGCGGCTGTGGCATCTTCATCCTTGGAGGTACTCAAAACCCAGCTGTACACAGTCCTGCACAACCAGCTCTAGCTGACCCTGTTTGAGCAGGAAGATTGGACTGGAAGACTTCAAGAAGTCCCTTCTGTTCTAAACCTTTCTGTGACTCATTAATTTCAGCTTCAAGTTCCATTTGTTAACCCAAATAAATGATGTATTTTTAATTTATAGATATTTTCTTATCAAGATTGTCATACGGTCTCTGCCTATATCTTTTTAATTGACCATATTCAAACATGGGAATTTACTTGTGGGAGTTTATTCAAGCTGAGAAGCATATTGACCTTGCTTAGATGTTAAAAGACTTGGCGATAAGCACCTTCAGCCTATGAAGACTGACTATGTCATTTCCAGCCTTTCCTAGGTTATGGTCTTTTTGACATAATATTAGCATCCTAAACATATCTAACCTCATGCTTGTTTTCCAAAAGTGATTTATATTCATGTGGGATGCTCTTAACATACACAATAATGGTGACTCCTTTTATTAATGGGAGGGGTTTTTTTGTGTGTGTGTGTTTTTTCTAATGTGGTTTTGGAGCCAGGATTAATTTTTCCGGAATAAAGTTATTTTGCAGCTTTTATTAGATATAGTCATGACTACCTGAGCACATTACTGCTCCACAGGGGAAACACTGGCAGACATAAAGCGGTCTGCCAGAAGTAGTTCTTCTCCCTAAGGGGCAATAACACACACAAGCAATCATGTCTATACAGTTGTATTTATTTAGTTATTTAGATTTATTTCAGCTCCCCAACGCATCTGGTAGATCTATTGTTGAAAGACAGAAGGAGGACTGTAAACATTAAGGTTGAAGCTCTCAAAGCCAGTGAGTCAAGGTACATACTGGATTAAAAAAGAAGCCAAGTGGAATAGGTGCTTTTTTTATTTTTTAAAAAAACATGGACACATCTACTTTCAGTGTACCTCCAGGTAGGTTTGCATGACTTACCCTTTTCCTTTCGACCTCAATGTACTCTCTGTAAACATCAGGGCAAAAGCTGACCTCATGACCTTGTTCCTAAGTGCTCACTCTAACAGCATTTTTGTTTCTAGATCCATTAGATAACCCAAGGTAATACAACATGTGTAACCCCACATGAAGCCAACTGACCTCATCTTCTTTTCTTTCCATGTGGGAGCAAGGCAGTGCCTGTGATTTACAGCACCGCCTTCCCCATTCTTGCTGCTAAGCTCACCACATGTCCTCCCCGTCCTCCGTTCCCCATTCCTAGCACCAAGCTCCCCTGCCTCTCGGCCCCCCAGTCTGGAAAGTCCTCCACACACCTAATTGACTCCGTGGCACTCTTAATTTCCCATCAGAGGACCTATCTTTTCTCCCTGTCTTATAACCCCTAACCTTCTCTCTAATAAAACAATCTAATCCTTCTTTTCCCTTTCCAATTGCTCAATCAGTCTCCCTTGCCCTTTGCCACCCTCTTCACCCTTGCCCCACGGTCTGCAGATGCCATTCCTGTTACATATCATAATGAATGACCATGAATGTTTGAAATTTATATAAAAGGCAGAGGGAAGAATCTGACAAATCTGTTTTGTCTACTTTAGAGATAAAAGACAAATAAATATAAGGTTCGATAAATAAGACCTAGATATTACACAGATATTATTAAATGTGCACTTTTATGTATCTTTCCATCTATATCTGCTTTTTCTGTCTAATTCCTGTATTGACAGGCACAGAGTTCATCCAAGCTCAGACAAGCCCCAGGAAATACTGGTGTTTCTGAAAGTGTTCATCCTGTCTTTTCTTTTCTACAGTGCAATGGCTGTAAAGAAAAATTTTATTTGGTGCACGTAATTTCTGCCTTCCCATGTGGCCGGATGCACACTTTTACATCTTAAACCACAAATATTTTTGAGCAGGAGCTATGTTGAGCCATACCTATGTTTGAAATAGGACCTACAATCTTGTTAAGGGGATTGATGGGGCTCTACTAATGACATGCAGCTCATGAAAAAAGCAATACACTTCATATCTCAGTGAATGGAGCAAAGAGAGTTTAAGGTGCACTTCTTCTACCTTTTAATTTTGTGGGCAAATTTATAAGAAGTCCTTTCATTTTCCATCTTTCCATTTTATCTGTCTCTAAATGGCTTGCTATCAGTAGAATGAAAAGCTTTGCCCATCATTGGTGATTCGCTGACTGTAGTTTGAGAGCCATTAACAGGGCTGATACCAGACATCTCATCTATAAATATACATGCATATTTAAAAATACCTTTTTTTCCTATTTTAAATAATTTTCAGGCCCTTTCTTGTGGAAATGTTACAACGATTTGGCTTTATTTATTACTCCATTGGTTTTTTTAAGGATCAAATATTTTCATATTTCCTAAAAGCAAAATGAAAATTATCCTTTTTGGTTACATCCTTTGCTGTTCTTATTCCTCCAGCTACTTACTGCAGCCAAGCAGCAGAAAGAAGGCCAAACAACATCTGTAGGTAGTACAGACATGTAATGCTCATGGACTATACAACCCTGTCAATTTTACTGAAGAAATTCACTAAGAAAGGTGATAGACCCAGCAAAGGGTACTTGTGCCTAGATGTCCAACTTTTGAGCGCCTAATTCCCCCAAGTGGCATCATCAAACTCACTGAAGTGGCATTATTGACCCAGGTGATGTGTCCAGACTTGCTTTAGAGTTCATATAGACAGTAGGCTCTAGCATGTAGGTGATCACTCCTTGTCCTCCGATGTTCCTCAACAGAAGGTGCAGTACCTCCTTGTCTGGAAGTAGGGCACCTCCATCTATCCCAATTCTAGATACCTGTCCTTTCTTGAGGGAAGTGGTCAACCACTCGTCAGGGGAGCTCTGCACTGCCCAATCTTTCCCCAAAATAAAGCCACCAGCAGTAAGGCTGCTGCTAGTAACAGGTCTCTCTGTCACATAACAACCGAGTTCAAAGTGAGTTAGCAATTCTTGCAAATCCCTGTGCTCCACACAAGACAATAAACCCAAGAGAATGGATTAAATAATAAATGTCACCTTATTATAACAGCATGGAAAAGCATAAAACTAGTGATGTTGCAAGAATGTGTCTCATGTGCTTGTCTTTTAAATAGAACATCAGCTGAGCTGCTTTAACACACTTATGAATAAAAAGATATTTTTAAAATTGAATAAAAGCACTGTCAGTATTCTTAAAATAGAAAGCAGAACTAGACTTCTAGGACTCCCATTCACAACACAGATGATTGTTCATTTTTCTGCTATAGTATTTCTGAAAACCATCATCTAAGGATAGTGTTTCATGCATTCTTCATTCATTTACTTTGTGGCCTATAAAGTCATAATCCCCTTTCTGTATGTGTCTTAGCTAGCAGATCATACAAACAAACCAAGAAAATGGAAAGCTCCTTTTTTTTTTTTTTTAAATTTCTCTGGAATACAGTGAATAGCAGAGGATTTAGTTAGTATTGATTACTAGAAGAGAACTGGAAATCTCCTAGTACAGGAAAGTCTGTTACATAGCACCGCAGTAATCTGTAAAGCTAGATTCATTTCTGCAGTGACAGAGGGAAGAAATTAATAAAGAAATCACTTTGAGAATTTATAAGCAAAAATATGTTCACAGGGCCCCTTTAATATAAACGAGACTTCAAAACCCCTGCAATACCACAATTACAAGGGGAGAGCTCTTTGCTCTGCATCCTGTAGCTGGGCAAACAGATGGAAGACTGTACCGTGTCCTTTACCGGACACCTGCCAGTCTCTAAATGACAGCATAAAGTCTGGACTGTCACTTAATGGGACATCTGTGTCTCTGAATTTATAACTGCCACACTGCAAGATCACACACACTGGAATACCCTGAGCCGCTGCTTGGACACATACCTGATCAGCATTACAGTATTATTCACGTGTGCCAGAGCTTTAGAGGGAAATGATTAAATGACATTATACACCCACCACTAACTGCTCATGGTAGGATGGGGGATTTTTGAGTGGCTGGCAGAATGTGATTGTAGTCTAAGTGAAACAGTTTTGGTAGAATAGTTTCAATTATGTACCTAAAGAAAGGTTCTGGACTGAATACCGCCTTATCAAATGCAGTTCACTGAGTCTGAAAGCAGCTGTAAATTCAGTGGAACTAGGAACTGCAAACCATGTAATTTGAAAATGTTCTTCATCCAGTACACCCTGCAGATTATAGACAAGGACATTAGAGTTAAACAAGTAACTCAGAAATCTGTCAAAATGATGGCTAATCGCAAAGGGCGAAACAATTGTTGTTACCTATTGCTTTAAAACCCCCACAATTTAGTGCAAACACTTGCAGCAATGTGAGGCTGAAAGTTGAACAGTTCCCATTGTATTTACTCCTAGGCCCCATAAATTGTTGCTATTGCAAGTGGTGCAAAGTCAGAAATAGACACGATGAAACACAAAAATGTGCAAAACCTGCCAAGCTCTCTCCCTTGCTCACAGTCTTTCTTGGCTTATTCTGAAACATAGGCCATTATAAAGCTGTTAGGAGCTCCTTAGGATCCCTGAGTCCAGTAAATTAACAGCCTGCACCACCCCTTGAATATAGGAAGATACAAGGGAGTCCCACAAGAAGACCCAAAGGAGTGAGCAGTGGGAATGCAGGAGGTAAAGGGGAGAGCAGAAGGAGAAGAAATCTTCTCCTGGGGTTTCTGAATGGGATGTTTTCTACTAAAATCATTGTATTCATCGGGTAGAAAAAAGGACGCTAGAGATCTTCTACAGATGTCTTCTAAATGTTGCCTTTTTTTCATTTCCAGCAGGGAAGCTAATTTGCCAATGATGCTTAGGGCACAGGTGAACTAAGGTTTTCTGGCTCCATACACGGAGGGAAGCCCAAAGAGACTGCGTACCTCTACAGTACTTTCTTTGAGGCCTAAAAGGGGAATGAAAGCTTTGAAAGCTACCAGTTCAGCTGAAATGCTGGGAAGCACGTATGTGTTGCATTTAGAAATATAGTCAACCCATTCAGCTCCTCACCTTCAATTATGCTTGAAAGGCTGTAAATCATTTTATAACGACATAGCAGTGATTTCTTGACAGATGTACTTTCAAATTTGTTAAGTATTCTAAAGAAATACTATGGTTGCAGAAGAGAAATCTACATGGGGAATTTACTTGCTGCAAATTTTTCCATCTCACCATGAAGACAGCTTGCTTTGCAGGTTAAAGAAGAGCAGAAAAGGGAGTCACAGAAAATTCTCTTTAAACTTTCCTCTGGAGACTACAAACTTGAAGTTTCTGTATTTTCCCAGGTGTGATAGGTTCTTGTTTAGGATAAATGCACAATGTACTCCCACCCTTCCCCCATATATTTGACCTTCCTATTCCAGTCTTTAAGTCTCATGTTCATGGTCTGCAGCAAGTTGTGTAACAGTATGGGTAAAAGACACTGGGACATTAACACTCTAGAGCCAATTAACCAGACTTGCTTTACTTGACTGTATTTATCAGATGCATAAATTCATTTTTTTCAAAACAAAAAATTAGACAATACTTGATGTAATATCAGTACCTTGTATTAGTTTTAGTTCTCCCAAGATTTGTAATTTTTTTCTAATGTGAGACATTCACTGGAAATTGCAAAATAATAAAACTGCTTTGTCCTCATTACATATTATAAAATGGAAGGTTTACAGACCTTTTGAATCTCTTCTCTGCCACTGTTTTATACTCCAGCTCATTGCTGCTTCAGAATTTTTTGCTTTCAGATGTGGCAGTCCCAAAGGCAGTTCCTTTGGGAATGGAAATACAGAGAAGGCAGAACAGGTTGCTTGACTCTATATTGAATTCATCCACTGTTGGTGCTTATGAAAAATAAAAAACATGTACCTCCTGCTAATAGCATTCACTGTAATCATAGGTAGAGTTCATCAGCTGTCCATATTAAAATAAAAAAGGTACCTCTTTCTTCTCTCTTCATGAGTATACTGTAAATTGTCTAAAGGATTCATGCACTACCTACATTTACTGACTGCCTGTTATTTTTTTTTCTTTACACAAGTGCAAATCAGAATTGTTAAGTGTTCCTAGAAAAAAAGGAAAAAAACCTGTTTTGCCCTCAGTTTCTCATTATAGCACCTCTTGCTAGAGTATTCCATGTATTGGTTTGTGAGTTAGACCACCAAAGGCATAACACGGTGTAATCATCTGAAAGACAGACTTTCACAGGTTCACACTACATATAAGATTTTGTTTAAAAAAGAAGGTAATTAAGCTTTGACACATTTTACTTAGGTCTTTATGGGGCAGGTCCACAAAAAGATGTAAAATATCAAAGGATCAAAGCAATCTCAGGACTGCCTGAACAGCTTAGTAATGCCTATTCCTGGACACTAATTTCTTCAGAAGTGTGGGTGTAGCTTCAGAGTCATGTGTACAAAAGATCTTCTGAGGAGACTTCTCAGAGCTCGTGTGAAATGTTTCAGTAACTAAAGTGTGAAACCTCCTGGTTGAGAAATCCTGGTGATCCTGCCACAGAGAAGACTACAGGTACTGCAACAATTTGTTTTTTCAGCGTTTTGTGCACCTTTTTGCCCTCCAAGTGGCAGTTACCTTCACAGATCACTGGGTAGGGCACTAAACGAGCCACTAGGTGATCTGCTTTTAACTTCTGTCTTCTGTCAAGGAATATTCTCACACTAAGCCCTAGACTACTTGGTAAGTGGAGATAATCAACAGTGAAACAACAGGGCTGTAAAAAAAGGGGAAAAAAATCTTCAGTAGAGCACAAGGAACCGTGTGACACATTATCTGCATCTAAAATGAAATGGCTGGGGAGCCTAAGTTCTCTTGAGAACATCAGTCAGGAGTTTCAGTCTGCCGTTTAAGTAGCTTTCCTATTATAACTGGCATATCTCGCCTTGATGAATTTTCCATAGTTTGAAATCTTGCATCAGGCTAGGAACGCAGCAATTTAAAA
>Ga0181612_163032_pt1 | contig 15648 bp, 8 predicted proteins | sample HoacroProtozoa21_FD_119630 | JGI IMG/M metagenome (GOLD analysis project Ga0181612, IMG submission 119630) | Hoatzin crop microbial communities from Cojedes, Venezuel. Combined Assembly of Gp0051906, Gp0051904, Gp0051908
AGGAATACTTATTTTGAAAACATATGTTTCTTCCAAAGAAAAGATTACCCCTCCTGCAGTTCCCTCCATATCCTCCCCATAGAGAACTCAGGGTGACCACAGAAATACTGCAAACAGTGGGGTTGAAGGGTGGCAGAACAAGAAGTCATAGAGGGTGTAGTGAATAATATAGCTCTAAGTTAAAAAACTCGCATTTCCTTATCGTATCCCATTAAAGATGTAAGTGCTTTCTTCAAACCAGCACAACAGTCCATAAACAGATGGAAGTCCAAGGCTCATCCCACCTTAAAAAAGCACCATTCCTTTCCTACAGTCATACAATCTACATAAACAGTGTCCGTAAAACATTCTCCTATTATGGTCCAGGACATTACAGCTACAAAACAGTTGCTATCAAACTCAACCCTTTTTTATGCATCCCACAGGCAATTTAACCACCATCATCTTAACCAGAGGCACTTCCAGGTCTCTGGGGAGAGCCAAGGGCTTCAGCAGGACCTACACTGCTTCTCAGGAATTGAGGGAATGGCACAAAGGGCAGATCTTCTGCAGGAACACAGGAGACAGCATGGGTCTGGGAGCCTGATGAGGTCTGGTCTTGACGGCAAACTGCTGACTGAATAGCCCCACTCTACACCTTCCCACAGAAAATCCAGTTTCTGCTCCATTATCCTCTATTGTCTATGTTACCATAGCTGCACCACTAGAAATCATCCTCAAATTCATGGTTCTGCTACAGAGGGGAATGGAGGAAGGAGGCATCTGAGAAAGGGGCTGCAAGAGGGGAGATCTGCACTCACCAAGCAGGGACAAAGCAGGGACAGTAGCAGAAACTGGGCTAAGAATAAAGATGGATGGCCACAGCCACCACTGCATCTGCATTTTAGATCAGCGGCAGGTCCCTACCATAGGCAACTGCCTACTTAAGCTGTGCCTGAAGCCCTGGTGATAGGACCCATCTTGTGAACTCCAGCCGTGAAAAAATCCTGAAGGGTGGCTGTTTCCCTTGAGGAATCAGTGGGGGGGCATTTCCAGGAGCTGGAGACTGTTCTGAAATCAATCAAGTTAAATGGTGGTACATGAGAATAGGAATGAATAAACCTCGAGGGATATCATTTGTCATTTACTATACTTGTTAAAAGTTACAAAACAGCAGTTCAGCAGAGGTTAGAGAAAGGACAATGCAAGAACACAAACTTTCAACCCGTTTCAGAAACTGCTTACAGCTCCAGTTTTTTCCAGGAAGATGAAAAATTCATAACGAGGAAAATAACAAGGATTAAAATGAAACTTATTTTATTTTTTTAATGCCAAAGTAATAGGCTATTCAGACCTTTCAATTGCCAGCAACCATTTCTTATAAGGCGAGAGATCCTGGCCCAGTCATCAAGAATTTTTGAACAATAAAGCATCCATGAACAAACACATGAAAACAATAATAAAGAAAACCGCGCAACCAGAGGTCAGGCATACTTCATACTAGGAGCTGAACTCTGATAATTCACGGCAGATTAAATTCAGCAGCAGTAGAGGCTTAGCAAGAAACTTGGTTGTTAGGAAGATTTAAGCTGGGAATAGGCCTTAGTCTTATTTCACCAAAGGCCAGACACAGACTCATACATGTTTATGAGGAAAAAGCAGAAATGACTGAATTTCAGAGAATGGGCTGTGCAGAAAATAGTTTGGGCATAACAGGCTCTGTGGAAAATGCTGTCAAAAGTTGGAGGGCAATAACTGAAATTTTCATCAGCAACTTTCAATTTTACTTCCAAATTTCAAAAGCCAAAAAACATGCCTAAGAATACTAAGCACACAAGGGTTTTTGAGCACATACTTCTCATCTTCCAAAGTGAAACGGAGAATTTTGAAAGAAAGCAAATGTTTATGATCAAAATTTTTGCTACTCAATATCAGGTTTTTGATATAAAAGTGTTTTGAGGGATATTTTTCTATCTATTATGCTTTAAAGTCCAATTCCATTTCCTTTAGAAATAACACAGCTTCTTTGATTATAGAGGGAGGCAGAAATCTTCAGAGCAAAGCAGGACACTGGGTAGCTCAGAGCTGTACTGTGCCACCCCTGGGTGAAGCCTGCATGGTACTGCGAGCAAGGTATCAGGATGAGGACCAAACGGCAGCGTTCTCCTGGATTTGCTCCAAAGCAAGTGTGACCCTGTGCTCTGCACTGCCTCCTTTCCCATGCCTGCCTTCATGCATCTTACATACTTACGCTATCTGCTCTTCATGGCATGAGACTGACTTGCAGAGCTGCCACCATGGGCTGCTGGGTCCCACACAAACTGTGAAAGCACTCAAATTTAGTCACCAGGACACATACCAAGGGCTCAAGCATCCACACAACTGAGAATTTCTTTAGGCAATTTAATACTTCACATGGAAGAGTCCACCTTAGCATTCACTTTGAAATAAGGCAATTCTTTGTGGGCCAAGAAGCCCCTTCTGTTTGACAGAGCCATGCAGCCGTTCCCATACCATTGCATGGATGATTCAGGGATTCTTTGGGAGGTTTCTGTGCAGAGGAATCGCAGGCTGAAATTTTCCAGTGACAGGAGGGAAGGGAATTTGCAGGGCAGTGGGGCAAAACTGCCTGTCATTATTATTATCAGATGACTACTACTGTAGTCATGTGCTGTCAGAGTTAAATTACTGCCTGCTGAGATCTTACCTATTCCTGTCCATAGTCTATTCTTGAGCTGTTGTTGAAGAGACAATATAATTTTGATACCTGCTTAATTTGTGTACCTATATCCTGCCTGACAGAATGATTTCTCTGGTTTTATAAATGGATCCGTGTTCCTCTCAATTGGCATTCACTCCTCTTGCTGCAAGAGCATCCGTCTGCCTGAAATATTTAGAGAAACAGTTCATAGGAAGCAGTTAATTGTGATCTCTCTCAAAAAAATTAGTCCCTATTTTTCCTCTGACAAATGAAGACATTGTTCCAACAATATTTTCCTTCTCCACTGACAGTGCTAAATATTTATATCCTGTGCCTCCTAGAAATGCTAGTCTCCTCATGAATAAACACCAGGCTAACAACGAGCAGCTTCCAAGAAGGGCACAGGGTGCAGCTGACCTATTCACACTCCTTCCTCATTTTAAATACCAGGTTCCCCATGACAGCCACTTAAAATCAACACTGATCCTGATACCTGACCCGAGTTGTTTGCATTTGCCAGAAAACATACTTAAATAGGCCCATCTTGGCAGTATGTATCAAACAAGCCAAAGTCTTGCATTGTAAAATCTTACAACCCAAGCCACATATTAAAAATGCAGAAATAAAATGAATGCATGTTAGTAAGCCTTGGTAAACATCCCATTTCTGCCAGTTCCCGTTTCATTTTGCAGGCAAGCATTGGCGTGGCGTTCCTCTTTACTCTCCTGGTTTTTGCAGGTTGGCCTCTTCAGCAGTGAGGCTCTAACTGGGAGGGGAAGGTTCCCTCACCTATTAACCACCATGGCCTGATCCAGCGGACAGCCCCTTGCTGTCAGTGGAAAGGCCTCATGTTTGCTGAACATGTGTTCAAAACCCCTGCACTCTCAGCTTTCCGGGTGTTTTTTAACCAAACCACAGGCTGGGCTGGGAGCTGCTCAGCTTCCCAGATGAGGCAAAGCTACTGAGCAGCCCCGGCCATGCACCTCCAGCAGCACTGGCCAGCAATGAGCCTTCATCCCCAGAGCAAAGCTTTTACTATCTTCTACATTTTTCTTTCAATTTTAAAAGAAGGAATAAAGGAAGAAAGTAAAATTATGATGGCTGCTGATGTTATTTTCACCATTTACCATCTTCGTTGTCCTGCAGTTTTGGATTACCTCATGCACCAGGAAACAGATGCACCAGCTCCACTTCTGTCCAAGCCCGCTATCTCACCAGGACTCCACCTACAGCAAGGACATTTACAAAGATGTCAAAATAATCATACAACTACATTCATAAGGTTCCTTTGTTGTAAAGAGTACCAGAAAAGCAGCCAGTTTACAGCAGAAGAGCTTTGTATTCTAATTACTGCAAAGTAGGACCCAAATAATAATCAGCTAAACAGGTTTTCTCTACTGGGAGGTGAGTAAATGAGCTGATGTGGAATTTTTTGTTACTTTTAGGGACCAGTTAGACAACTGGCTAAAACTACAGCACTGCTCCCAAAAGGGGCAGTCCCACACTCTCTACTCATATGGCAATTCAGTATTTTCCCACATTTTAGGATGATTTTCCCTTTTGCTTATGCAGCTGTAGTTGTTGTCACATTTACATCATCTCCTCTTTCTCCTTTCCTTCTCCAGCCTCCAAGTGCTCTGTGCCCATCATTAGCCTTCATGAAGTTCCCAGCTTCTGTGTCTGCTGTTAATACAGCATCACCTTCTTCTTCATAGGGCTTTTCAGTCCTCAAAACCCAGTTCCCTCTGGAAGAACTGAGCAGCCTGCAGCAATCTTTCCTTCAGCTTTAGCCCTCTTATTATCACATGCAACTCCCATTTGAAATTAGCCCATCAATATTTAACTTGCATCATTACATCTGGTATGGAAAATGCACACTCTCATCCCTTGTTTGCTTGCTCCCACCGAGCGCCTCTGGAAATGATTCCTATGATGTCAGGTAACAAGCACAAGCCTAAGTAAGGTAAACAAAGTTCTACATTGCTTCTCCTAGAAAATACTGCAAAAATTTGCTATCTTTTCTGCACAAGCAACTACAATTTCTCTACATGACTCAAAAGAAGCATGTTTCTTCTGCTAAAGAAATTTCTACACTATTTATTTTATAGATGAACAAGACTACGTCCGAGTCAACCCCTCCTAAATATTTCCCTGCAAATTACATTGGCACAAGTTAAGTAACCACGGAATGGCATGAATAGGAACGAAGTCCATGAAGCCCACTCTCACCAAGCCCATGGCAGGAGCTCAGTTCTATTACTTATAAACACTGAAAGCATTCAGCTATTGAGTTCCATTTCACAGTACTTCCAGTACTGTTTTCCAGATGGAAAGAAAACTGAACACTTCATGTTTAAACAATCACTTCATTTTGATCCCAAGAACACTCACTGAAGGAAAAAAAAACCAACAAATATTTTTCCTGTGGACAGAAAATTTTATCAGAAATTACCTACTTTGCCAAGATCCCATCTGCACAACATTATTTGATTCTGTGTGAAGAGGAATCCAGAAGCACCATTACTAACAGTGTTTAGATCTCACATAAATATGTTTGTTTATTTATTTAGTTTTTTAAAGATTAGCTTTTAAATCCTCACAGTTGCCTGACTCTTCCCAACAGCCTAGTAGAGCTTTTGTTTTATTTAAAGGTCTATCACCACCTGTCAGTGCAGCATCAAGAAAACGCTGGAATGTGCCATTAGTCCCGAGCTTGCACAGGACAGATGAGCTTTTTTAGTAGCTGTACTGTATTAACGCCTTGTTAGGGTTTCTTATATGTCTCCCACTAATAGGTATAACCTCTGGAGCAATAGCAATTTATACCTACATCTAGCTCACACTGCTTGTCACAGTTAGTAACAGCTGATAACCCTCTTGGGCTGCTTTTCATCTTCCGTAGAAGCACTCTTATTCTAGAATACATTATTTTAACCTGTCAGAGTATAAACAGGACAATTACTTAGACCAATGTAGGCTGAAAGTGTTGATAACTAAAGTTAAATCCAGCATTGTCACTCTAATGCATTCGTGTTAAACCAAGCACAATGAGGCAGCTTGCCTTCTCAAATGAAAACATTTGTCAAACTCGCTAATTCAAAATCGACCTAGTACAGATCTCTTGATTTGCACTGCTTGCCAACAAGCCTAGGAAAGCAGCAATGGAAACTGTGAACTGATTATTGGGGCAAAAGAGAAAATTATCAAGCAGGAAGAATCAAGCTGGCTTGTGACTGTGAAGAGAGAACACTCAGAAATAATATTTGGTCACTGGGTATTTCTCAGCCCACAAGACCTTCCTCTGCATCCTTCACTAACTTATTTTGTACCGGTGCATGCAACTGTGTTAACAGCAACATCGCTTTGCTCAACAGACCACCAGCAGTAAAACTCCAGCCCTCGCATGCATGCAGCTCACCTGCTCTTGCTGACCAATTTCTTCGAAGAAAAAGGGCAAAAGGCGTCAACACCATTTCCTTCCCTGCATCCCTTCCTACAGCACCTCTGACTCACTTATCCCATGGGCACAACATTTTCTGCCAAGCAGAGTCAACGGCATGACTGCTGTCCAACCTTCCTGCTTTCTTCATCAGCAACTGCCTCGGTGCTCTCTCTCTCACGTTTGACCTGATCTTTCTCCTCTGGCTCCTTCCTCTCCTTATTCAAACCTAGCACAAAGTCCCCTGAAATTGCCCTACCTGAAGTCTCTGCTGACCAGACCTGGGGATTTGTGCTCCCCACTCAGCTTCCTTCAGCATTCTGCTACTTTGATGCTATTGCCTACAGCTCTCATATACATAAATATTCCACCTCACCTATTTAGGCATTAGCCCCTGATCCAGCTCCATTCAGACTGTCTTGAGACTTTGTCACTTTCTCCTTCCTGATAGTCTGTAAAACATCCTAATGCCCTATATCTGCTGCACCCCACCTGCTAAAAACAATCCCCAGGGTGGGGTAGTGTTCTCTTCAGCACCAATGCTCCAGGAACGAACAAAGCAACACAGTGTTATTGAACCTAAATGGAATATGAACATAGGCTGAGCATAAACTTGATGTCATGTATGTCTTTGTATCAAATCCTCACAAGACACTCCATATTGACTAAAAATTTTATGTAAAAATTCAGGTGCAGCAAAGGGATGACTTTCTTTGTCTCCCCAGGACAGACCATGGCAAAATGGCAGGCTTGCTTACAATCTAGACCTGGGACCAAGCTGAATTTTGCACTGTCTTGTTATGCTATGCCTAATCCTACATTAAAATACCACAAAATTTGGAAATATAAACATCCCAGCTGGAAATAAACTGGCATCACTGATTAGATTCCTCTTTTCCGTAATTGCCATAGGCACTTTTTTCCTGTAATACTTAGCCTAGGTTTCATTTCCCTCTGATTGTGAGCAAGATACAGGTTTACTTATAGAGATTTAGTAACTAATATGAAGACTTTGAATTGACAAGCATCTGTGAACTTTTTCATGATTGTGTTCTTTAAGGTATTTAAATGCCCATCAGTTATGAAAATTTTTATAAAATTATATACCATTTATCACTTTCTTAATTTTACAGCATCTATAATTTTTTTCCCAATTGTTTTATTTCCATTACACTAACCATACCCTTCAAACTAACATTCAGATGGTAACACATCCTTTTACAATAGTTTGGGCAAGTAATTATAACAATGAACACATGTGCAGCAAATTGCTAGCACCTCTGCATAAAGCCTTTAACCCATGTTTTTCAGTAAGACTGTTTAAATGGAAAAAAAAGAGTGAAAATTAATGACCATACAAGTGCCATATGAAAATAACTGGAGACAGACGATCACAAATAACCACCAATCACAGTAGAAGGACTGGGGTTTGGATATTTTCAGGCACAAAAGGGAATGAAAGACTGGCTTTGTCCCATTCAGTGTTAATGTTCAGTACCCCTCCACTGATGAGACTGACAGAAAAGATACGATTTAATAAGCCACAGTCCATTTGAAGTCTCAGGTTTATTAGATGTAGAGGCTAGCAACATAAATGTTTAAAATGCAATCAGAAAAGTTATAGATGGGTTCATAGAATATTTCTCCTGCAAAAGCCTGTGCCACAGAAAATGAGGAAAAATGTAGGATTTTTCATATAGCACAGCCTCTTATTGCATAGTAAGCCAAACACTTGACACACAGGTTAAGTTAATATATCCTTACAGCTTCTCTTTGCACAGTTTTTCTCTCTTCTTAATCTTATCTTTGCATCATTTCTCTTCCTTTTTTAATTTGCAAACACTGTTTCAAAGTCTTAATTCATTTTGAAGTCTTCATTCAACTCTCTGCTATGACTGATTCTTTAAAAGGCCAACATCCTTGTTCATCACTCTGTTACTCTCTTAATATCTGCAGCTTCTTCTGTCCTACTGTTTGCTTCTTTATTTTACTAAGGACTAAACCCAAAAGTATCAGTTTGACAAGGGAATGTATTTTCCACTTCTGCATTCTTCCCACTCGTCTGGGTACCTCTAAGGGTCTCCACGATCTGTCTGAAATTACAGGCAGCAGTTCAGCAAACCAGAGAACTAATCCCCATCCAACCTTTGCAACCCTGGTATCTTCCTGAACTGCAGGCTGTGGGCCCACTGAGAGAAACAAATAACCTATGTACCTGTCAAAAAACTCACTAACATACCACCACTATCATTGTACTGGACAACTACAGCTAGAACATTCTTCTTTAAACTAAAACATCCCAGTTATTTCCATTTAGTTTATACTTGTGTCATTTTAGCATAGAATAATTTTAAAATGTCGTTTTCTTCTGAATTTTTGCTTTTTACTTTTCACCATAAAAAGTGAGTTTGTTATTTACTAAAAAATATTGCTATCTAAGATCCAAGAGAGGCCTAAGCACAATGCTATATTGAATACAGTGCTGAACATTAGAAGTCTTGCAATCTTACTTGGGTATATTAAATGCAGCGTAATGAAGAACACATGGTTGATAATAGCAATAAAACCTTGAACAAGCAATCTCACTGAGGCATGATGGGGGAGTGAAAGTAGTTATAAGTGGGGGGAAATGCCAATAAATATCAAATGTAAAAGAGAGAAAATTGGCAGCAATACACTAGAAGCCAGGAATGACACAAAATTAATAAGGGAAGCAAAAGGACAACTGAAGAAATCAATGGTCAATAAAGCTAAGGACAATAAAATGAAGTTTATAAAGTGTGTTGTAATGATGAGTATCTAACCAACAGCTACTGGTCCATTACCACTATGGAAATTATAACATTGTCAATAGTACTGCAAGACAGACAACTATGTTCAATAAACACTTCTGTTCTGTGTTTCAGCTAATGCCAGTGATGTAGCCTTACAACAGATCAATGCTGATTAAATACTTCATTTTCCAGTAATAATTAATTGATAAGGATGTTTAACACCATCTCTTACAATCAGAATCTTTAATCAGCAATTCAAACAATTTATATCCAGGAGTTTAAAGGCTCTGGCTGAAGACTTCTTGTGCTCTTTTTCAGCCAATCTTGAACATTCACAAAATTCCAGGCTCCAGTAAAGTTACTCCTGTCACAATATTTAAAAGGTTTAAGCAAAATGAATTAATTCATTAAGGGCTTCAAAGCAAGAAACCAAACTGTCAAAAACAACAAAAAAAAGAGTAGATGATCTGGGATTTAACAGATATAGAATTAACAGAAAATACTTCACGCAAACTCTAAGCAACAGCAATGAACACTAATTCAAGGAAAACAGACACTTTTGCTTTGTATATAAGACTACAAAGTTATTTAATAAGAATAATAGCCCCAACAAATCAAGAATACTCCTACCCCTTCAACATGGGTTCCCAGAGCATTTTGGTAAAGAAAACAGAACAATCCAAACCTATTGAAACAGACACTAAACACACGTCAACTAGATACAACCACCGACTGAAGAAACTCTTAGACAAACCTAGCCAAGACAAACACTGCCCTACCTACACAGGTCACATCCTCCCATCCTGCTCTGCTCTCTCTTGCCATCTTAGTACCCAGCTATGCTCCATACAGGCAGCAAAAGCTGTGGATCGCATTGAAGGAAACAGTTCAAAATCCAGGGCAATGCAGTTAAAACACAGCAGGGCTGAGAAAACCTTCTCTGAGCAACACTGAATTTATGGACAGGTGCACTGGCAAAGTAAGAACAGAGGCTTTGCCATAGGACTTTGTGAATCAATGTACAAATTGTTATTCTCATTGTTCAGTGGAACAATTACTAAAATCCATTTGCCAGTAAATGTGCCTTGTCTTGTAAATCATTGGGTCATTAACCTTAACAATGTCAGTGTGTTGTCACTATCCAATTCAATTAAATTACTGACCAAGGTAATACCTAAAGCACATTTCAGACAAAGTGATCTACTATTATATTATTATCTATGACAACAATTAGCAATATCTTAATTTTGTACCTGGAAATAGGAATATATCCTAAAACTCAGGTAATCTATTCTAAAAGCCAGGTGAAGATGAAATACACAAACAGGCTGGACAGAAGAAATCAGAATGGAAAGGTTAGAAAAATAGGAAGAGGGGAAGAGAGAGAAAATAGTACCGAACAATCACCTCCAAGGAGTCATGTGTGCATTGTTATGTGCCATATTTCAAGGTTTCTGAGGTCAGAAGACAGGGATGCAGGATTTTCTCCTGCCCATCAGTTATTAAATCTGGCAACCTGCCTTAGCAAACGTCCAGTGCTGCTGTTTCTAAAAAGGGGCACTCTCTTCACATGCCAGAGTGAGTAATATAGAAGCGTATGGAGAGGATGAGGAAAGTCCCTGATGACCTTCCCAGGCCAGCAGCGAAGCACAAGCCTGGCAGTCTGTCTAACCAGGAGGGGAAAGAGCAGCCGCTGATTTCTAGTTTCATTTGAAAAAACAACTGTATGTGTGACACGTGAGGGCTGGTAAGCTGCTCTCATCACACTAAGGAGTCTCATTTAGATGTCTTTCTGCTGCATGCTTCAATGCATATATTCTCACATTTCAGGCAGATTCTCAGCCCATGCTTCTGGGCAGGAAAATCTTCCTGTTTTTTTGCTCTCTTTGTTTTCCTCTGGTTTCCTCTTTTATCCCTAAAAAAACACAGGCTCTATGACACAAAGGCACAAACATGCAGGCTCGCTGAGGTAGCTTATTACTTGCTTTTCCTTGACCCAAGACTTCACTACACTAGGTACTGTAGAGAGCACAAGAAGAAAGGATGGCCCCTGCCATCAGAGAGATGCCAGAGGGTTGTGGACAGATGGCTGGCTGGTGACTATGTGGAAACCACAAGACCACGTTTGTCAGTACCTCAGGCAATAAGCAACCCAGCCACTGCCAGATTTTGTGTAAACCAAATGGGAAATGAGTTTCTGGTCTGTGGTCCAGCCATTGTATTGCAATGGAGATCTCAGTCCCATTCTTTAAACTTCAACAATCCTGTAGAATGTCCTTGCTGGACACTTGCTGAGGTAGGTCTGCCAAGGCGGAATGCTTTGAATGTGTAATTTCTAGATATAACAAATTATGGAGGCGTTCCTCAGGGATGTCCTTGTGAAGCAACAAAACAGCACCACATTAAACTCAACAAGCTCAGTCAGAAACAGTGGCCACTGATTTTAGAAGAGCTGTTGATTCTGAGGCACCTGTGGAAACTCTGCTTCTTTCTTAGCAAGTTTTGATCCAGGCCATTTTCTGTCCTTGTTTTGGGAAGAATACACAATTGCAAATTGAATCAAGAGCTTTATAAACCCTGTATGCACAGGGAGCCCTCAGTGCTATACAGAAATGGCACATAATGCCATGTGTGTTCTCCATATTTTACAGAAAAGAGTATCACAGCTCTCAAAGATAGACAAAAACAGAGTGAAAGAAAGTGAAAAAAACGCCAACTTCCCATTTTATATAACTGAGAATTTTGAGTAAATAAATGCATTCTACTTTCAGTACAAGTTTTATCTTGAATGGAAAAATGAAAATGATTCCATCAAATATTTTCTAAAAAGTTATTTGGGCCACAAATGAGGACAACAGAACAGAACTGGAAGTGAACTAAACTAAATCACCTGCAAAACTTTTGTTTTTATAGGAGAAACAACAGCAGGAATGGGCTTTAAGCATAACAGCACACACAAAAGGTAGAGTGCTGCTTTGTTAATGAAATTGCACTATGGATCATGAGCCGAATGGATGCAATTTTATGTGAACTGCACACAAAAAAATTCCCTCAATAAACATGTAGAACACGAGGCTTCTTTTCTCCTTACTTTAACTAGGCAGCAGGGAAATATTATGACCAAAGAGTAGATATCAGCATTAGCAGACTTATAGGGTTGCTTAAATGGGAGTTCAAAATAAAATAGGAGGCAGACAAAATAATTGTTCGAGCAACATAAGTCATTATTGTTTTCCTTATAGGTTTTCTCTCCTTTCAGGAAGTACTAACCTGGGCACACATATACATTTTTTAAATTGTATTTGCCTTTTAACTGCAGAAGTGTCTTCTGGATGTATCAAAAGAACAATATATCCTATAGCGTCTACTACAAGAGCCAGAAGTCTTTGAGGAGGAAAATATGTTTATAACAAAGGAGCGTAGTATCTGAATAAAGAGACACAAAGCAAGGCTTAAACAATGCTCTGTGCTTTTCAGTGATTTTTTTCAGGTAACAGATAATTAACTAGAAACCACTGACATTAATAACATTGGACTTGTATCACTGTCCTTCCTTTGGAAGCTGGATTCAACAGCGCACGTAAGAGCTTTTCAGAAGGCTCCTGTTGATGAACTGTTAGAGTGAAATCCACATCCCATTTGCAGTTAACTATCCTCACCAGATCATCTTTTAGTAGTCCCAGCTTGCAGTCCTGCTGGCAGTGACTATTTATTTTTAAGAGAGTATCTCTTTTTAAAACTTACCTGACACTCAGGTGCTCTTTATGCTGGAAATTATAGGAAACAAGGACAGCAGTTTTGGACCTAGAAAACACTGCTGTCGTTGCTCCCCTGTTCCCCAGGGCCAGATCTCATAGGGATGATTGCAGTGAGATCCTTAAAATTGTTGTCTTCATTCCTCAAGCCTTGTAAGGAAGGATTTCAGCAACACCCTAAATCTTGCTAAGAGACAATAACTCATTCAAAGACAAGTGCAGCAGCTTCCAGAGACAGATTTTCTTCGCAAAAGTTGCATGGATACTCCAAGTGCTTTATTGCTGTTTGAAAAAAAACCCCTCTCTCTCAGCTGCTGCAGTTTCCAAACCCTCCTTTTAGAATTCCCTGGAGATTCAGTATTATTTTACTGCAAAACTCTTTGCCCTTTCCTAGCTCTGAGCCACATTTTCAAATTATAGTACCTTAAAAGTCTGCCTGGTTGGCTTTGGGTTTGTTCCTTCTAGTCTGATTGCAAATTTGTTCAAATCTGCAGGACTTCCCAGTAGGAAATGTGAAGGGTGGCACAGGTATGCCAGTGTCCAAAACCTGACAATCTAGACAGGAAATTTAATGTCACAACCATGTGGCCCTGAAGACTAAATCTTGTAGTTCTATGACGCATGTTTTCAAAACCTTTTAATTATTTAGAAGGTGGCTATTCTGGCTCACTAGTGCTAATGCTTATGGCCAAACCATTGGAAGATACTGATTATTGCTGAATTCTTCACATTGTCAGCAGCATTGACTTGCATGTACCACATAGAATGGCTGTGAATACCAATACCCATAATCTGCCTTGCTTATTCATAGTGCATTAATTGCAACAGACCACACAGACCTCACATACTTCATCATCCTGATAAGTTTTTATCGCTTGAATCATCTTATGGATTAGCTTTCAATGCTTGTTCTGATCTTTGATTCCTACAGAGGCACAGCCACACTCTGCCACTCATTCACCAGCAGATTCCACATCACATTCCCCATCTTTCCAGTATGCTTGCAGTTTCCAACAGCACGGGGTCTGCGGGGCAATCAATGACTGCAATAATGCTGAAATTACTTCATTTACACCTGTCTCACTTTGACTCCGACACCAGAGACACAGTGTCCAAACGCTTAGCAAGATGACATTCTCCAAAATGTCCAAAAATAGCAAGACTTTCTGCTGTTCCATACTCCTGCTTTGGGGGTGCAGAGCAACTAGAGGGAATTTTTAGTATACCTCAGCTTCTAAGAAGCTTCAGGAAAAGTTCATACTTCACTAACCTGCAGCTTGGCAAGTCTGCTAAATTTTTAATCGTGGATATCCAGAAAAACACTCTGAAAACAATACAGGAAATCCTAACACAACCTTCAAACATCAATGCCTGGATAAGTTTACTTGTTATTGTGAGGAAAGTCTCGGGCTTACTGAAGTGGAATTATCTTAGCTGAACCACAATTTCACTGTGTTTCTGCAGGGCTCCTCTTCCCAGAAAGACTGCTTTTGCTCAGCAATAATTTTTTACTGCAAAAAGGTGAGTGGCGAGTACTCGAAAATCCCATATAAGCTGTAAGCACAGTGTGATCTCTGTGTCCAATGGCTGCAGAATAAATAATTTTCTCATAATTTTAATGAAAATTTATTCAAATTGAATAACGATATTGCACAAAAGACACAATGCAAGCATACACAAGTGATTAGGAATGTTGCTCCATTTCATAAATATATTGTAATGAAACAAATGTCAGCAGTTCAGTCTTATGCAGAGGTGATCTGACAGTACTTCAGAATCTCAATTGCACAGTTCGAGGCAATTCTGGGACCTTGTTATTGTTTGCAGCATAATTTTTTTCTTATGCATTTTACTGTAACAGCCTCTTAGTAAAATCGTACTCATCTTTAAGAAACATCAGCTCTAACTAGGCATGGATGTATCATTATAAAGCCTTGCTCTCCATCACAAGTGAACAAGATAAGGTAATCTTGTTGACTACTTTCCAGACTTAGAAAAACCCCGTGTTTCTGCAGATATTGAAATCAAGCTTAAAACCTTCACTGTCACCTGGCTCTCAGGGCAGTCCTGTACCCAGGGGATAGCAGTCTTTGTTAAACTGCTTAAATTCTTCAGCCCCCTGAAGCTAGCAGATCACAGGAACTCTAAAGAAAAGCCATATTCCAGTGCTACCAGACATCAAGTGAGAAATGACCATAACAGTTTTCCACAATGTGACTCTCAGGTACCCAGGAGGGCAAGGCTCTGTGTGACTGTTAATGCAAGACTTCACACAGGCCCCCCAGCAGAACAGCTGAAGACCACAGTCAAATGCCATTCCCAGTGGTGCGCACGAACCAGCAAGATGTGTGTATATACAGCTGCCTGGGAAGTTCAGACTCTGGAGAGTATCAGGGAAGAACAGGGGAAGTCCAGAAAGCTCCACTCACATGCCGAGCTCTGCAGGCAGGACCTTCTCCTCTTCCTCTCCCTTGTTCACGTTAAGACCCAGAAGTCCTTACTCATGACTGGAGATAGCAAGACAAGGAAGAAGAGACTATCAGCTCCATCGCTGTGTTCACTGGTTGCTAATTACAGGGCAACGCAAGTGATATCTAGATATGCCTGACAGAAAAACCCATGCCCAAAGCCCTGCGTGTCCTTTATGTCACAATATTTTGAAATCTGTAACAATAATAAGACATCTAGCAGGGAAAGGAGTTGGTATATAACAGCATCCATTTTTGTCCCAGGAACAAGAGAGTTAAATCACTCCAAGCACCCAGCAGCATTTTTTTCTGAGCAATGGCTCAATATAACCATTACAAAGGCTGGATACACAGGTAGCAGCATAGCTCTGACTGTTGCTGTATGGTGCCCATCATATTTGTCTCCTCCTGTGCTCAACTTTCCTGTGCTGATAAAAGAGCAGTTAGTAGCTCTTTGTAATAGAAATGTCAGCAGAGGCAAACAGAGTCGAAATTTGGTGGTCAGGTGTAGGTGGCCGAACACTGCTAAAAA
>Ga0181612_168167_pt1 | contig 15648 bp, 12 predicted proteins | sample HoacroProtozoa21_FD_119630 | JGI IMG/M metagenome (GOLD analysis project Ga0181612, IMG submission 119630) | Hoatzin crop microbial communities from Cojedes, Venezuel. Combined Assembly of Gp0051906, Gp0051904, Gp0051908
ACATGCTCTGCCTGCAGCAGTGAATGTCCTTTAACCCGTAGAGCACCTGGATATTTATCTTCCCACCCTGAAGTCTGTCTCTGGATTGAAAGGGTGGGAATACTGCTATAATTATCTTACAGTCACAGTGCCTGGGAGCCTGATGATACTGAAAGGATCAGCTGTCTGAGGATGTTGTATAACAGAGAACGACCAAGAGCATGGAGAGACGGTGTCACGGCCTCAGATTTTTTTGTGTCTAACCCAAAAGCTTTCCTCTCAGCCTGGGTATGTTGTACATCTGGCCCCGATCAAATTCCCTGGCAAAAAGGTAGAAAAAGGTCTCTCTGGTTCAGCAAAGAAAACGACTGCAGCGTGTTATGTAGCGCAGCAGTGAGGCTTTGAAAAGTAGATGAGATGAAATAATACCTTAAAAGCTGACCTTGCTGGCCCATTGTTCCCTCCTCAGACTGCGGAACATGACATGGATGCTATTGGAGGCTGCTGAGCTGATTGCTTGGGAGCCTGCAGTTGTCTGGTCATCTCCAGCACAGATCCAGCCCAAGCAGCAGCAGTGAAAGCTGCCAGGCTTCTGTCCAGGTTACTTAAAATGAACCTGGACAAGCCAGTCATCTGAGAAGGCAAGTTAGAAGAGGGTGAATTTCTCACCACATCTGTCTCCTCCTTGCCAGTTTTGCTAGGAAAGACTCGTTAATGGTGAGTGAAGCTGCTATTTGCAGCTAATTATTCCCCAGGAGCCGGGAGTGGCTTCTCTCCTCCTCCAAACTCTCCTGACTTTCAGACTTTCTTTCACCTGTCCCAATGGCTTTGTAATGGCACTGATTTTACAGTAGAGTTTTAAGCTAGAAGTTATTCATATAAATTCCCATTTAGGCAACTTCATCTAACTGGGTAATTTAATGTTACTGTGTCTGGAAAAATTGGGTTGAAGCTTTGTCTTTTTTTAAGCTTGGTGTGCCCCTTTCTGCACAGAGGAAATGCATTTCTGTTGCTGACTTCTGTGATAGAGAAGGGAGACTTCAGAATCGCCTCGAACTGTGTTTTAGTAGCTGTTGGCATCTGTCAGCTTCTAACAGTACTGGTGACTTCTCTGCAGACCTCTGTGGCCAGTGTCGGTGCCGAGTCAGGAAAGGCCGAGCAGCCTTTAGCCACGAGTGTGGCGTCAGTAGCCTTCGGAAGGGGGCTTCTCCCACTGATGCTGTCTGCTTGCTGTGCTTTAGCCAGCAAGGGTGAGAATGGTTTCCTCCCTCAGGCATTGCACTCTACCTGTGAGCTTCCAGAGGTAGGTTTTGCATAAGGGAAGTGCTCTGTCTGGGCGCATTCTTTAATTAGCAAAGCTGCCATGCTGATGTGTCTGGGTCTTGGCATCTTGTGTGAGGAGGAGCTCTCCTCTTCCAGGAGTCCGGGAATACAAAGCGCCTGATTCTGCTTTTGGAAGTCTGCACCTGTAGCATGGAGCAGCAGGGCAGGAGATAAGTGTGGAGGAGGCAGCGTTGAACAGGAGTAATGAAATTAGGGGTCAGTGAGTTTTGGGAATTGTGAGCATGTGTCTCATGTCCGGAGTTTAAAAACAAGCAAAAAAAAAAAAAGCAACAACCCACAAACATAAATAAACAGATCGGATGTTATTTTGGCAATAACAGAATGGCTTCATAGTGACTGGCTTTGGGTGCACTGTTGTGAACCACTGACAGTGCTCATTACTGCTGTATACTTGCATCAGAAGGATTGCTAGGGAAGTCAGATGTGCCATCTCCCTCATATGCATCGCTGCACAGTTGCCTAGGCATGTGATAAGATGTCTGGGTTCTTCCAGCACATTTGCGTGCTCAGTTTAAGTATGGATCTGATCTGATAGATTCTGTATGTTATATTCTGTGTGGAAAAGTATGCTTCAATATAAAAAAAACTCCCTTCATGTGTGACTGCCACAGGGTCAATGGCTTTCGATCCTACTGCACAGTTTGACTTCTGATTCTTCTTAGAGTAACTGTATATCATGTGGCAACTTTAAAACTGTTGTCTCCTCTGTTTTGGCACTTGGAAGTGGGGAAGGATGAATGCAAGTGGTGATGGAATAAGTTCTGATTAGAGTTTGTTCTTAAGAATGTGGAAAACGAAATGCAAACTGCCTTTGTTATGCCTGACAGAAGTGTTTACAACACATACCTTTTGTTGTTGTCTCCCTCCCCTCTGCTACTTGCAGAATACCTTTGTAGTCTTTCTGTGTTTCTCTCCTGGGAGCAGAGGGCTTTATGGGTTTGTGTGGAGCGGGGCTGCTGGGAATATGTGAAAGGTATGCAGCGCAAGGCCCCGGTATGCTTGATCCTGCCCTTAAAGGAGCAGTTGGAAGGCTGGGGAACATCCCTTCTCCTCCTTTCTCTTTTTTTCCCTGTCTCCTTCCAAAAAAAGACTGGATGTTGGATGTTGACCTATCACAATGTGGGTCAGTCCACAAAAAAAAGAGGAGGGGGATGGAGAGAGGAGGGCTGTGTGAGTACAGCGAGACAACAGAAATTAATAGAGCAGAAAAAAACTCTGGAAAGAAGAGTGCACGGCTCAGGGTAAAAGGGTTTTATTGTTGATTCTGAGTTTTTAAATGGGTGCATGGGGAGGGAAAGCTGCTCTCTCTTTGGATGACTCTGTATGGATTAGCAAAATGGGTGGGGGGTTCTGTGAACTGGAAGTGGAGAAGATTTTTGTGATATACTCGGAGTTTAATTTCCTTAAAATGGGAAAAGAAGTTGAAGGTTAAATTGTTCGTGTGTACGGTATGCCCTTACATGTACGTGGGTGTCGGATCATCTCTTGAATATGTCTTAGTGGGTGTGTACCGTGCCCTGTGATTCGGTCCTCCTAGCTGCCTGACTCCTCTGCCTTCTGCTTCTGATGCTAATGGGTCTCCCTGCTCCGCTGACGCTACTGGTTTTATGTCCCAGTGACACTTTTCTCTTGTTTCACTGACTATGCTGACAACTGTTTTGAAAATTGTGACCGGGCAAAATCTCTTCAGCATTCAGACTGCTTACACCTCTGGAGAAATAACATTGTGAAGAACTGCATTTGGATCTGAAGTTGTTGTGCAGGGAGAGGAGTCGTGCGTTAAGCTGATACAAGGCGCAGTAACTGTAGATTCAATCACTGTGTGTTTTTGTAAATCGTGTTGAATGCCGGTCTTCTAGCTGAGCACGGTATTGCTCACGTGTTTGGAGTTACATATGGGTGCTTGTGTATGAAGTGCATGCTGTGGGGTGACTTTCACTGACTTGAGATGAGGAAAGCTTTGCCCAGCATAAACAGTAAAATGTAAATGAGTTGTAGTAGTAAAAATTGCATCCCAGATCACATACTTAACTCGCAGATTGTTTTGGGAATGCTACTGGAGAGCTTAACAATGCACTGTTGGGACCTTTTCATGTCTCATACAGCTAACCAAACTAGATGTCACCCCAGAGAGCAAAAGCAATTTGAGAAGTAATATATTTAAAAGCATTTGATTTTCTTTTATTGCTGTCAGTTACTGTATGGCATTAAGTTATTTTGTCCTAACTCTCTTCCTTCTCCTTTTGCTACTTTTTGTCAGATCAGCTGGTGACGCCATGCCTTTGGGGGTTGAAAAGACCTTAAATCAATTATGAATTTGCAATATATACACCTAGCACAATGGAAAGAGCTGATCCCAGCTGGCAGTGCTAGGCATCCCAATAATTAACATAGTCTAAAATAAACCTTGAACCATTTTGCCGTGTGTTCTTTTACTCCCTGTAAGTCTAGGGGACATTCTGAAAACCATACAGCTCCTGCTTTCACTAATGTAAAGCTCTGGCTTGTGTCGTGATAGATGCAGAAAATTCAGACTTTAAATCACCTACCACATGGCACTTCTGCATTGGTCTTTTTGGGTCCAGAATAAGGGTAGTTTAATAGAGAAACTCTCGGAGGAATCAGAAGTTAAAAGGGGAGTGGAAAATGGCTTTGTGGTATCTTAACAGAAACAAAGTGCAGCATGGTGGATATTTAAAACTACAGTAAGTGTGGAGTAGGTTTTAAGGAGGAGCAATTTCTTGCCTCGTAGCTTTCCAGGAGAACCATGCAGCCAGGTCATGCATGTCTTGTTGGATCGTATCTAGTATAGCAGAAGGAGGCTTAGCTGTTAAGACTATTTCGTGGGATAACTTTGTGTATCATTCTTTGCTCTCTCAGCAGTTTAGAAATGAAATACTTTTAGCCTTGGAGGAGATGATCTATTTTAAAAACACAGATTGTGTTTGCAGATGGCAGAGAATGGCTTCATTGATGTCGTTCGGGGTTCCTTTCCTACCGAGGCTGGGACAAAGCGAGCCCGCTGGCGCCAGCAACACGACGGAGCGAGTTTTGCTCTGAGTAGGCAGCCTGCTCCTCCTTTACTAGGCTCTCTGAGTATGTGTTCAGAAGTACCCCTAGGAACTGAAGGACAGAGCTTGAACATTTCTTTCCTCCTCTTACACCACTTTTGTTGTGTTAGGAATGGGGTTTATGTATTTGTGTTTGTTTATGCAGAAATAGCTCTTCCTCAGTGGTAACATTTTCCATGCCTTTACACAAGCCCAAAATGAAGTTTTTTTGTTTTCACTTGTGCCACGTCCCTTCTGTTTACTGTTCTGAGTTTATTTTTGGTGGAAGAAGCTGCCATGTTAATGTTGGAGGCAGAAGGCCTCTGTTTCCAAAAGATACAGGAATGGCAGTCTGCTCCTGATCGAGAATTACTGCACTGCTGGTTTTCTGGGGGTGCAGGCCCTGAGACGCCCCCGCTAGCTTTACATCGGTGCGGTGTCTGTAACAGCACGCGTCCTCAGGCAGGCTGGAGCCTGTTCTCTATCAAGAATCTCAGTAACAGTGTTTTGTGTCTCTTAAGTTTTTATCAGGATAGTTATCGTGATATAAATAGCATACGCTTTGCTTTATTTTCTTTTCTCCTCCTTGCATTGAGAGCAGACCCTAATACTCCTAAAGTGCTTTCAGAAGATCTGTTAGATAAGTTTAAGCCGGTATGAAGTTGATGTTCAAGCTAATGCCCTAGCAGTATGAGGTCCTGGCTTGCTCTTAATGTGCGTAACTTGTAATGTCACCTAGGCAGGAACACGTAACAGCTTGTTGGGAATGGCGTTGTCATCTCTGCTTGCCACGCATGGGTTGTAGGGTACAGACCTCATGCAGACCTAAGCATTGCCTGAAGCTCCTGGAGCCCACGTACAGGCATCCTACCAGCTGATCCAAGTTTCCTGCAGCCATCCCGAAATACACCTCAGCCTGTGTCCGAAAGCCCTGTGTGCTTACCCAGATGTACTTTTCTGCGTGTGTGTCTCCAGTTACCAAAGTTTGGTGCTTTTCCTGACGACTGTCTATTCTCCTGGTCCTGTTGAGGATGTGGTGTGTTGCAGGTTACCTCAGGGGGGAGCAAGGTAGTCAGCTGGGGATGGGGAAACCTTCAAGTGCGAAATTTAGAAGTGTTGAAATACTTTCCTTTGATATGTTTAGGAGAGCCCTCCAGAGAGGAAGAATAAGCGTGCAAGTAATTTTACTCTCCCTTGAAGTGCAGTTAATGAGGTGGAGGTGAAAGAGATGGGCAGAGGGGATGGGATATGTCAGAAGAGTAAAGAACTCTTCAAAATTTGTTATGTGTTACATGGGTTTGGTTTGTATTGCATTGGTAATTAGGGTTTCTAAATACCCCTAATTTGCCATATGGTAATGTCAAGTGCCTTCCTCATGGTTTGTACCTCGCAGTGCTGGGAACTGTACGGGCAGAGAACAAAAAGATAGTTGTCCCAAGGAGCTTAAAATGCGCAAGAAAAAACAGATAAATGTAGCCAGCTGGGAGGAGCACACGGAGAAGAGATCACAGCCAGTTGCACAGCTCGAGTAGCAAAGTGGGAGAATGGAGAGAATTGAGGTGAATGTGAAATAGCTTTGTGGTTGTTGGAAAGGACCTTTTTCCCCAGGTGTGAGAGGAAGCAGGAAGGTGTGTGTTGTGGCACTGACGTGGGCTGTGGTGGAGGTAGGTGTCCAAGAAACAAGTGTGAAAACACATCCACTGTGTCAGGTAAGAGGGAAGCTGCTTACACCATGATGCTCGATCTGTGGCTTGTCAAGGCAGCGTGGTTGCTGTGATGTGCTCCCAGGCATCACCTTTGCTGGAAACCTGTTCTAATGATGTGCAGGGCTCGTGTCCTGCTGCATGGTGGTGAAGAGGCATCTCAGAAACAAGGCCTGTTACCACAGCCTGTCCTAGTGATGCTCGTTTTAACAAGGCAAAAGAGGAGCTAGCAGACTTTGAGATGGTGACAGTGAATGAGCTGAAATCCGCTCACCTGCTTAAGGCTCCAGTCATCTCTGCTGTTACCTGTTTCTTAAATATAGTACAGAATTGCTCTTACACTTTCAACTTCTTGCATACAGTAGTCTTTCGTAATAGCTTTGTGCGCTGCTTGTACCTGTCACTGTAGCAGTGGTGTATGGAACTTCAGGAGATTGGAAGGGAAATTGGAAGGTATATGTTAATTTTGCAGATTCAGGAGTACGGTGTTTCTTTGTGTTTCACTACCAAGGAGCATGAACTGCAAGCTGATGCTTATGCCAGTAAAAAGCATCATCTGATTAAAAAGTAGTCCTTTGAGGCAGCTGTGAGGAACAGGGGAGTGCTCATGGCTGAGGTGGATTGGGGTTTGGGGTAGGAGAAGTGGATGCCTGGTTAAGGAAGCTTGCGTGTTTTCTTTCACAACACAGTGCTGAAACGAGTTATTGGTTTCAATGGCTGTGTGAATTAAAAGGGATTAGGCGAAGAATGATGCATAATCATGTAATTAACGACAGTTGATGTATAATCACAAGGGGGCAGTGTTAAGGTTACATATACAACTTGAACTTGTAAGTGTCCTTGCTTCTGAGTACGTAACCCTTGTCACGTCAAAATGCTTGTTGATCACTTTTTGCTGTTCCAGCTTCTTTTAAAAAGAGTGCAGAGAAGGAGAGGAATTTCTCTTCAGATCTTCAGTTCTGCTGATGTTACCAGCGCTGCATTTGGGTCTGTGCTGTCAGTGTGGTTTGATGAGCTGGAGTGTGGAGCTCCAGGTCCTGTCCCTCCTGCCACTGGTGGTCTGCGGTAGAGAACCTCTCCCCCATGAACTTTAGGAAGGGCTTAGCAGCTTCCTCTTTTGCATAGCTCCCAAAGTGCACTGTGATGTGCAGGATTGCAGCTGGCTGGATTTCATTTAGAGCTAGGTTAACCGCAGAGGCATCTGCTCTGATTTCATTTTAGATTTGTGAGCTTAGTGGAAGCTCTCTCAGTTCTGTGAGTGTTCAGTTGCTTCAGAAGTCACTTGCGTGTAAACCTCTTTCTTCTCAAAGCAATAAACCCCCCCCTTGCTACCTTGTAACATTCCTGTCTAGCCTTCATCTCTCCAAATTTTTAGATATAGTATAGATAATGTGATGTGTGTGTGTGTGTGCTTTGAAACTCAAAACGTGACAGTTGTACTTCCTGTACTGATCAGGACTGGAAGGGAATTACCCTTCATTACATGCAGTTATGGAAAGCTGTAACTCGGAGCAGGGATATTTTGGAAAAAGAACAGCTGGAAAGAATGAAGAAAAGCCAAGTTTTATGATTATTTTGTATATTAAACCATAACAGTTGTGCAGCTCCTTCTATAGTAAGAGAACATCTGCTTAAACAAACCCAGATATTTTCCAGGATTTGTATTTGTTCTCTTCCTCCTGTGGAAGAGAGCAGAGATGAGGTGAAATGTGGCGTAAGTAACAACAGAGTGCTGTGCTCTGCTGATGCAAGTGTGTGGTTTGGAGAAGTGTGTGCTGGAGGGGCCATTTGCACACTGTAGTGTGCATGTGGAAATGATTTGCTCCTGGCCCTCTGCTGTTACTGGGCACCTGTTGCCCAGTTTGTGCTGTGGCATCAGGTGAAGAAAGGCTGGGGCAGTTAGTCTTGAATGCAAGTTCTCTTTTGTGTTATGCCATGACCTGTCAGTAAATGACAGATGTGTCCTTCCATGCTGCAGCTGTAAACTGTGGTGATGGATCGTTGGGCTATCCAAGGCCCTTTCCATCTGCTGATTCAAAAGACCTGCGCAAGAGCTACACCTTGCACTTTTACAGAAAGGATATCCCAAAAACTATTAGGAGGTTATCAGAGGAGGCAATATTATGCTGTTCCCCTTGATAACCGTGTCTTTACTACAGCTGCATCAGAAGCAGCTCTGCTAGTGGATAGAACCAATGGCTGCCTGCTTGTGATCTTGGTTTAAGTGGATTATCTTCCTCCAATCCAGAGGTCACATTAGAGCCTGCTTACAACCAAATTGAAAATAGTAGCTGCTTTAGATCTTAGACCTTCAAGAATTTGTTCCATTGAAAGAAAATTATTGCTTTTCATCCAGGGTGACCGAAGGTCATGCTGCTTTGAAATCTTGCATATCCTTGTGTTCTGGGTGTGTTTTCATGGGTCAGCTGGCTTTTGAAATTAAATTGGGTTAAATTCATATCGTGTAGAAAACAATGCTAAGTTAGTAGAATTAATGACAGGCTGGTTAAGTGTACCACGCCATATGATACTTGGGAGAAGCATCACTTTCATGCTTTCCTTTCTATCAAGCAGAGCTTTCAGCGCGTATCCTTCCAATGAAGGGGCCTTGGACTGAGTGTGATTTTCAGAATGGTGGTAGGAGAGATGGGGGTTGCTTGCTGGAGGAATAAGGATGCTCTTATTTTCCCCTTTCTGCGCAGTGACACTTTGTGGTGCATGTTCCTGTTGCTTGCTGCTGCTTGTTCTTCTGCCTTCCAGATGAAAGCAGAAGACTAAGGCTCTGGCAGACTAACCTAAGACTAGGGCATGGCAGAATAGCCAGTGCTTTTGTGGAAAGTAGAGCTGTTAAATTATGTGTGCCCATCATCTTCCTGCATGGATGGTTTAGATACTTCCTTCTGATCTCAGATGAATGCTGTATTCATCTTGTTCTTAAATATTTTTCTTGTAGAAGGGTGATGACAATGGCAGTGGCAGTGTTTCGTGGTGTCGGGAAGGCTGTGTTGTGAGCAGTAGAGAGGTTCCTGAGTACCACATGATTTGTTGTATCACAAGGGCTGGCAATGGCAGACTTACCCAGGTCCCGTTTGTAAAGCATGTGAGCAGCCTGGTGAAAGGCATGTGAGAGATGCAAAGTACTGTTACTGTTATGCTCCTGAGTCCTTTCAGCTGGGTTCAGTTGCTTTGTGGTTCTCTTCCTTGACAGGTCTTGGCTCGTGGGCGGCTCTCTAGCAATCCCAACTGGAACCTCACACCAGAAGGCACCATGATAGTGATGACTGTCATCACTGCAGCCCCTAGATTGGGGTCAATTGCCACCACTCCAGCTGTGGCTCCCAACTTCTCCCGGATGCCAGAGGATGGCAGTCCCACAGCTGTGGAGCAGCCAATATTCCTCATGACCACCGCTGCTCAGGCCATCTCAGGTTTCTTTGTGTGGACAGCTTTGCTCATCACCTGCCATCAGGTAAAACCCTGTCACTCCTACTTCTCATCCTTTTCTTTTCCCCACATGGAGGAACACGTATGATACCCTAGCATATCTCTGCCAGATACAGCTGTGTGATGGGGTTTGCAGGCTCTGGAGTTCTACCAGGACCTCTGCTTTGGGGTCTAATATGTTATCTGTGCTGATCAAGGTGGCAACTTATATATGAAGGCCTTTTTCTGCCCAGGTTCAGACCGTTTCTGTACTGTGAATGGAGAGGAAGCAAACTCTTTAAAACTAGCAGGTGTAGAACATTTGGCCATCTCTTGAGTACTTGCAGAAAGGTGTGTTATCTCAAGCCATCCTTTCCCAGGTCTTGTAGCTGAATCTAGCTATTTTATTATTGTGTCAGCTGTTAACTAAATGATCATGGTCATCTGTTGTTTAACATACCGCCTTTGATCTCCTGTGCCAGTGAATTCCACACACTGAACTCTGCTGCGGAAAGGAGTAGCAGGAAATGTTTTAATTTTTTTCCCCTCCCCTCTTTCTGGGGCAGGTGTTCTGAGAGCCAGAACAAGTCAAACCCTGCATCCTGTTCCGTACCTCTCTTTCATGCGGTTGTCATGTGAACTGAAAAACACAGTGGGGAAACACAAGCCCTGTTATTTATCAACCTGTGTTTTGTACCTGTTGGTCCGTAGATTCCTGAGTGATGACTAGGATCTAGAAAACTACAGCCTATTGATGGAGTACAGGGGCTAGTGAAGTTAAAAAATGAATTAGTCACTGACGAATAAGAGTTACTCCTGCAGTTTCACCAGCTTGGGTAACAATTACGGGTGCCGTGGATCCTTCTGTTTCAGAGCACAAATCGATTGCCTACTGAGGGTAGGAAGAAGTCTTTCCTCTGCATTATAGCATTGCACGGTTAGACATTAATGCCCCTCTCCACAGAAACCAATGGAGGTCAGTGCCAGAGAGACACTGTTGATTGAAACACGCTGTTGTCCTGTTACAAGGCAGCAGTTCATGTCCTCCTGTAGGTGCACGGATCGCAGGGCTCTTGTGACATCCAAAGGGCAAAGCTTGGAGTCATCTGAACTCTGGTGTCAGCTGTCCCTGTGCTGCGTGAGGTGTGTCACTGGGATTGTCACAAGGAAAAAATATCCCTAAGTTTTTTTAGTTTATTTTCAACTTGTCCTCAGGAAATGGGGCTTTTGTGAGCTCCTCATTGGTTAGGGAGAGGAAACGCAAGTGTTTTGAGCCTTTCAGTTGATTTTTACCAGATCTTGCCAGGAGACAGGGAGAGATGAGCAACAGACAGCTGGGAAGAGACAACCCCCTCTCCCTTATGAGGGAAAGGCAAAATCATCAATGTGTGCTTCATTAGACCTTGGAGAATGCTCACAGCACCCACAAATGCAGGGTGAGTCTTCAGACAAATGCTTGTGCCTCTTCAGCCAGCAGAATTGGTCAGTCGTGAGGCACGTATGTAATAAACTGGCTGTTACTAATCCCGGCAGCTGGGGCAGCAGCTTGATGAGGGTTGCTGTGCGGAGGCCTGGCCTCTGGAGTACGTGCCCTCTGCTGACTCTGTGGCCGACGGAGCTTACCCACAACTCACTCCAAAGTGCTGGCCGTGTTATTAGGCCATTACAGCAGTGGTGCTCGTCTTCAGGGTGTGCTTGTGGTCAATACCTTTTCCAGGAGGTGGGTATTATGTGAAAAAACATCTTAGGTGTGGGATTTAATGACGGCTAACAAACTGTGAGCGGTGGGAGTGGGTAGGGTGGGGACATTGCGCTCCCCCCGGCCAGTGACTTAGAGAGATTTGCATGTGTGCAGTCAGACAAAACAAGTGGTGTGACTGTGTGGTTCCTCTGAGCGTGCTGCGTGAGCTCGGTGCTCGCTTGGTGGCTGACGCTTTGTGGCCGTGCTGTCACTGATGTGCAGAATGGCACTTTTAGAGCAGATGGGCTGTGGCTTATCAGCTCTTGGCAGTGCTGTGAAGGGCTCTCTCAGGTTGTTTCAGGTGAAAGTCTCAAAAGCATCCAAAACTGCCAAGAGAGTGAGAGTGTTTGCAATGAGCATGCGCTTAGGTGTATGCACCTTCTCTCTTCAGAGAAAAGCAGCCTGCAGTGTTGTGAATCGTAGGTACTTAAAACAGAATAGCAGGAATATAAGTCTGATAATGGGAAAAAAAGGTTATGAACAAAGAATATGAGCAAGGTGATGATTACAGTAAATGAATTCCATATAAGAAACTAGATTAGAAATGCCTCCCCTTCCTTTTTCTCCTCCTTCACCCTCTCTGCAAACTAAAGGATGCTGTATCAATGCCATATGACGACAGTGATTTTTTTTTTTTTTTTTAAACGTTCATCACCTTGAGGCTGCTGGAGGCAATCGAGAGTTTATTTACTGAGGTTTTTTTTCCTGGCCTAGTTGACTCTCAAGTTCTTTCTCCTCTCTGTTCCATATACCACTGATCCTGGTCTCCCTTCTCCATCCTCTCAGATCTACATGCATCTTCGCTGCTATAGCTGCCCAAATGAACAGCGCTACATTGTTCGGATCCTCTTCATTGTACCCATTTACGCCTTCGACTCATGGCTCAGTCTCCTGTTCTTCACCAATGACCAGTACTATGTTTACTTTGGCACAGTGCGGGACTGCTATGAAGGTAAGGAGGGGTCAGACAGAAGATGGGGGAGGTGGAAAGTCTCTGCCCTGAGAGAACTTTTGCTTCTGATTGGGAACATGGAGAAAGCATCACTGTCACCTGTTGAAACCAAGTTTTATGGTGTGCATTGCTGGATGACCATGGCTTGCTCGGTGACTGAAAATGATAGAATCATGTTTTGGGTCAGGAAGGACTTTTAAAGATCGGCTAGTGCAGCGGCCCTGCCATGGGCTGGGACATCTTTCACTAGATGAGGTTGCTCAAAGCCCCATCCAACCTGACCTTCTCCCTCACTGGCCTAGGAGCATGACAAGAGATGTTGAGCCTTCCCTCCAATGTTCTGTAGAGTCAAAATTTATGATTTTATTTGGTCCTTTGCTTCAGGAAGGTGTAAAGCCTGATTCTAGGTGGGTGTTTAAAGTGAGGTATCAGTTGGCTCCTGGTTCTTGGAACAGCACTTACTTAGCAGCCAGACACTTGTTTTGTCCTGTTTTCTTGGCACAGTTTGTTAGCGACGTATTTTTCTGGTCCCATCCTGTGGCCACTTGTGTGATGGCGCAGGATAGCACAGCTACCACGTGCTGGTGTTCCTGAGGCGTAAAGTGCTTTGGAGTCCTACACAAGAGAGGGTGCCGTGTTCAGGATGATTTGCTGATCGCTTCATTTTCGGTCATCTGCTGCAGATGATATGTGAGAGAAATGGTTACTCTCCAATAAATGCTGTCTAAACTTCCCTCCTGATGTCATCCAGGAAGGAGCCTTCTACCCACCCAGCAGCAGAGACTGCACTCCAGCAGTGTGTTTTTGAGGGCTGTTAATTGCCATACCCTCATTAAATCATAACTCGCTGGTGCACTTGCTTTGATGAGATCTGCATTGCATAGAGGTGCCCCTGGCCATGTGAACAAGTTAATCGGCTGAAGGGACCAGCAGGCCCTCCTTCACATCCATGACAATGCTTTGAGATGCAGCAGCAGATGGCAAACGCACACACGTGATTCAGAACGCATCTTTGTTTGGGCCTGGGTTTTTTTCTTCCCTCCTTCCCCGCCCTGCATGCGTGTGCAGGTCTAGCAGGAAGCCTGCTGCTCTGCACAACTCCTCTCCTAGCAACAGCCAGTATCCCTCTGCCTCGCTTACTCGGGGAGTTTGCAAACATCCGAGCATCTGCTCAGGAGGCAGCCCATGCTGCGGAGTTCACTTTGGCACACTGGGCTGTGAGAGAAGACTGTAAGTGGAGGTGAAAGCCCCTTGGGTCAGCAGGTTCTCTCTCTTGCTTTTTCTGGGGACTGCTTTGAAACAGCCTTTTTGTTCTCTTCCCTCCCTTGCCATCCACCTCACTTTGTTTTTTTTGGAGTGTTTGAGGTTGCAAAATGGGGAGGAGGTCTGTTAGGGAGTGAGGGGAGAAGACCCTGCTAACAAATTTTTAAAACTGTCTTGGGCCATTTTAGTGCTGCAGTTCATAGTGTGCATTAGGAATAGCCATTTTTTGGTGTTGCTCTTTCACGTGACTGCTGCTGTACAAACCTGGGTGTCAGTAACACTGACAGAAGTAGATTTTTTTGTTATGTTGATGTCATGAGCACCATCTGATGAATATAGAATGGGAGAAGAGTTCTTTTGCTGGTGTTGTGAGCTTCGATAGCACTCATTTCTTTTGGGAATGGAGGGGCAGATATTCCCCCTCTTTTTTTTTGTTTTGTTTTGTTTTGTTTTCTTCCTCTGATGTCACCTCTTCACTAGTGCTTGTGGATTGGGCAGCTGGTATTGTAATGACCACATCAGAGGGCAGGGGTCACTGGAGGACAGTAAGAAAAGCTCAGCTTTTCTTCCTCTGGGTGCTGGGAGCTGTCAGCTAAGTAGCAGGAAAATTGTACGCAAAAGGGGTTACCACAGGTATTTAAATAAGTTTTCCATGGTTGGCAATTTGTCTGCTAATTAAGGCTTTAGGAAAATCATTGTTGTTTGAACATATTTATCTTTGTTCAATAACAAGGATTACAGATGGAATAACAATATCCCAATTACATACATACAAGCAGGTATACCACTGGCTTTTATATGCTGTAGCATTCTTGCCAGCTAGGCACGTCCACAAGCCATAGTATAATGTTTTGAGACTATGAGCATTTTGGGGAGCATAGAGTACCTCTCTTTCAAGGTATAGTTTGGATACTTGTGGAAGAATTAGAGTTGGTGTCTGTCTCTGACTTTGGAAGTTCATCCATGTAGGAAAATTGACCTCAGGTCTAATAATTGGCTGCTTGGTGAAGTCAGCTTCTCAGCACTGTACATTATTAGGCTTTTGTTCTTATTTCAAATTTTCTTGATACTTCTGTTTCCATCTCAAGTTATTTTCTCTTTGTATTATGTTGGTGCTGGGGGCCAAAACCAGAATTTGGGTTTTGGCATTCCAGGGAATGTCCAGGTATAGCCTATCACAGAAAATTATGTTGAAAGGAGGGTCGTGTGATCTGTCATTTTGCCCCAAGGCTGTACGTGCCAAATTTAGGAATACAATCCTTGCCTTAAAAATCTCACAACTGTGTGAGGGTCCAGCAGGGATTATAACAAGTCAAGAGAGTGGCAGACAGAGCACACACAGGCTTACTCCACGTGCAGTTAAGTGGGTGTGGATCCCATGAAAAGTATATGTGTCTGTAGTTATGATGAGAGCCCTCGCCACAGTGTCTTCACCTCAGTTTATATGTATCAGCAAAACTGATCCTTGAAGAGAATTGAAATGGGGCAGAGTATTTAGCAGTCAGTCTGAGAAGGCTCTTCCTCATCTGTACCAGGTTGCTGGGGAAGGCAGAAAAGAGGTGGCCCAAAGAGAAGGCTATTCAGTACGCAAGAAATGTCAGCTTTCTGAGGAAATGAAGCACAAAGCCTGTTTTTCAAAAATCTCCACCAGACATGAAAACAGTGTTTCACTGATTGGTAAAAACCCTCTGTTTCTCCAACTCTTATGTGTACAGTCTGGTTACCTCGGAGAGAGAAACTGTGTTCATCACCTAAAAGGTTAAATACAGGAGATAAGATAGGATTGCTGGATCAGAGATAACTTTTCCAAATGATCTATTACCAGTGTAATGTCCTGGAATAATGCACAGGAACCCTGTAAAGAATGCCATCTTACAGATGCCAAGTAAAACAGGCTGACCACAGTTTTAAATGGTCCTGTGACCCTTTTGGCATAAGTCATGGAACTGGCCTGGGACCTTGGCCAAACTCCAGCTCAGATAGTCTTGTGAATGCTGAGGTAGGATGATAAACACAGTGCAAACAATCTGGAGCACTTTGAAGGGAAAGATGCTGCATAAGCAGTCGCTGCTAATGCTTGGTCTGTTGCCTGTACTCGGTCCATGCACCTGTTTTGAAGTTGGTTGTCATTTTACTCTGATGTCTTTGCAGCCTTTGTAATATACAACTTCCTCAGCCTCTGCTATGAGTACT
>Ga0181612_183387_pt1 | contig 15648 bp, 6 predicted proteins | sample HoacroProtozoa21_FD_119630 | JGI IMG/M metagenome (GOLD analysis project Ga0181612, IMG submission 119630) | Hoatzin crop microbial communities from Cojedes, Venezuel. Combined Assembly of Gp0051906, Gp0051904, Gp0051908
AGTGGTGCCCAGTGACAGGACAAGGGGCAGCGAGCACAAACTAAAGTATAGGAAATTCCAGCTGAACATGAGGAAGAATTTCTTCCCTCTGAGGACGACGGAGCACTGGAACAGGTTGCCCAGGGAGGCTGTGGATTCTCCTACTCTGGAGATATTCCAAACCTGCCTGGAGGTGGTCCTGTGCAGCCTGCTGTAGGAGACCCTGCTTTGGCAGGGACAGATGGAGTAGATGACCCACAGAGGTCCCTTCCAACACCTACCATTCTGTGATTCTGTGATATAGTTTAAATTGTCTCACATTATAAAGAGAGACAGATATTCCTTGTTCTTTATGTAAGGTGATCCAATTTTGGAAGCTTCAGTACAAGAAAGACATTGACAAACTGCAGTGACCCTGGCAAGAGCCAACAAAATATTTGGGGCCAGACTGTGATCCCTGTGAGGAGAAGCTGAGGGAACAGAGCTTATTCAGCCAGGAGCAGAGATGGCTTTGAGGGGACCTGACAGCTTTCTTCCCATAGCTGCAAGCAGGTTTCTGAATAGTCAGAGCCTCTTTGATGAAGTTCATGGCAGTAGGACAACAGCTAATGGTCATAAGCTGAAATGGGGATGGTTACAATTTGACATAAAATAATGTATCTCAGCAGAAGGACAGTCAGGCATTAGAATAGGTCACCCAGGGAGGCTGTGACATCTTTCACAGAGGAGGAGACCAAACTGAAGAAAGCCCATAGCAGGCTGGTCTGAATTCAGGGGAACCCAGCCTTGAGCAGAAGTTTGGAATAGAAACCTGCTAAAGTCCCTTCCAACAAGAATTATTTTATTATATTAGCCTGAAAAAGAACCAACTACCACAAGTAACAAATTCTGTTCTACTTCCTTTTATGACTCTTCCTCAAAATTTTCAGCTACGTTTCATTTCTAGAATCTCTGAATGATGAGGAAAGGGGGCAAAAGTGGTGATTAAGTTTATGCAAGGGTGGATCCAGCACTGATAGTCAGTTTGTGTGATGAAACCCTGGAGAGCTACCATACTGCAGGACCATGATGTTGTCTATACTCTAACTTGTCCTACCAGCAGATAGAAATGGATATAAGAACTTCCTTGAATGCCTGACCATGAAATTCATGTTTGCAACATGAAGGTATTTGCAACACTGAATAACATAATGTCATCTTCTAACATAACAACAATCTTTTTATCTTTAAATTACACAGATGTGATGTATAATTTACTGAGCGATTTGCATTATTTTCTATTTCTCTGCTTGCAATTATTTTCTGCAGGGATGATTTTTTTTCTTTTCTCAAATGCAGAGGTATTGTGACATTATTGTTATTAAACAGCATGTTCACCATTTGTAAAAATCCAACATAAATCAACTAACTTGTGCCTTCATAATGCTCCTCTTTTGCCAAGTCTGGAATCATTAAGCTGATTCAGAAATTATTCCACCAGCTCCAGAATAAATATTCTAACTTCAGTACTAAGTGTTAATTAATTAGGATATTCTCATTGGGTTAATAAAGTCAGAATTTTGCTGTGCTACGAGGAACATCTGTTTCTATGTATAAAACTGAAATTTCTTTCTTCTCCGTTCTCCCCTTCTTTACAGCAGCTAATAAAAAGGAAAGAAAAAGTTAATTAAATTCAGAAAGAGTGTGTCAAGCATTGTCAAGATCTCGATGACTACTTTAATCAAAAGTAAAACCCATGTTTGTTAAGATGGGTAGAAATTGAAAGTCTTTAAAAAAAAAAAAAGAGTTTTGATTAGGAAAACTCTACTGCATTACCAAACCTTCATCAATTTGTCAAGCACAAAATGTCAATGCTGCTGAATATACCTAACTGACATTAGCACTAACTTAAAGCAGAACACCAGAGAAAATAATCGGAAATTTAATGATCATTTTCTCTGCTTTCTTTGAAGCTTTGATGGACAGATAGAGCTGCGTTAGGTAAAGCCGCTTACAATGTCTCCTGTCAGAGTATTTTGGATTTCTCTGTATAGAAAAACAGTCATTAAGACACAGGATTCTTATCCATTTATTTTTCTGGACTACTAATTATCATATCTATCTTCTCTCTAGCACTTTATAACACGCCTCAATTTGTTATGTCTTTCTATTATTATCACCCATTTAACAGGGAAGAAAACTGAGACATATCAGGGTAATGTGACTTGTCCAAGGTCTCGCTTGTCATTGGCCTAACTATGTAAAGACTTTGGAGCTGCTAAGTAACTCATAGCTCCATCCCCCAGTCTCTACAAGGCTGCTGCAACTGCTATTTAGTTTTATCTTGTTCAATGTTAATATCATGCCATGTCACCATGACTTACCCTTTATAAAAAAAATCTGCATCCAAATAACATGTTCCATCTCCACACCTAACATATCATCTTCAATGACAGATAAGTAGTAATTAAGTAAATGAATTCCAAAATTAATTCTAATCCTCAGTGAAGCTGATTGTTGCTGTGTATAAAAAAGAAAATTAAAACAAAACTAGGAAACAACATGCCATTCCAAAAGGACAAGCATTAGGTGTTTACCCTTTAGAGGGAACCATAGGGTGACTAAGTGTAGATGTCCTTAAACCAGTGATTTTTAGAAGGAAAGCTCTGGATGGAGATAGTATAAACAATATAAGAAAATTAACAAGCAGGAACTCAATTGTGTAAGTTCCTTGAAGTTTTCTCTTTTATTTTGTCTTGCTAATTTACCACTGGTGTCTACAGCTGTCATGACACTTTTAAAGGCTGGGTTATCTAGACTGTAATCATAGAAGTAAAAAAATACAATGTTTACATTGGAATTGGAGGGTTGTTTTGTTACTGGTGAGACAAGGAAATAGAACCAAATCCTTCAAGCAATAATGCAGATTTAGAGAGATGAAAACAGTTATAGAAGGATGTAATAGTGAGATGCAGCATTTAACTTACACTTAACAGCAGTAGCTCCGTAGTTAAGTTAGTCACTGAGCTAGTCACTGAACTGTGAACAGTGTCTTAGTTAGCTTACAAGTCTGGACCACTCACCATCAGCTTGGTGTTACAGGGAGCTCCAGAATCAGGTTTAACAGCTTCTTTCTCTCCCTTCCTGTTTGACCCCTGATAGATCTCCCATTGTCCCCAGTGACTGTACACTGCACCAAAAGAGCATTCACCATGTGAGACATGGTCCCTTCCTTTCCCTTGCAAAATGTTTGTTAAGTTCATACCCAATATATGACTTCTTTTGCACATTTCCTGCTTCTTCCATAGCTAATGTCATAGATTTTACAAGACATGTAATTTAAAGCATAATTTTGTACAAGAATTTTATTAGACTTATGACAGTCAGTATGCTGAGAAGTCCAAGCAAGGGTATGTCTGGACATGCCTGTGGTGCAGCACAGTGAAGGAAGGACTGAAGCAACTTAGTGGGAATCTCTTTGTCTAAGGACTAGATTTCAATGTACTGTTCTTGCATTTAGATCATAGAACCCTAAAATCATAGAATCATTTAGGCTTTAGTATCATTGAGTTCAAACATAAACCTAACACTACCTCACAGTATCAAGTCCACCACTAAACCATCTCCCTAAGTGTCACAGTCTTTTAAATATCTCCAGGGATGGTGACTCTTCCGTGGGCAGCCTGTTCCAATGCTTGTTAACCCTTTCTATGAAGAAATCTTTCCTAACGTCTAATCTAAACATCCCCCAGTGCAACTTGAGATAAATGCCGGCACTAAAGTAGCAGAATTATGTGACTGTGCAGGGGTCTTCCTCGCTGTTTTGTTTGTCCACATTCCTCCCACTATTACAAGATCGGACTAATCGCTTTTGTATTTACCATTATAAATACTGTGATCTGCAGAAGCCTTCCAGGAGTCTGGCACTGCAGGACAAGTCAGATTTCTCACATTTTGCTTGCAAGATCAAAATCTGTCATCACAGCTGTGAGCTCCAATGATTGCCTGAGGGTGTTATGAGTTTTTTCTGTGGAAACAGGCATCCAGAATTCGGTGGTTATGCTATTGCAACCAAAATAAAAAGTTTTGGTAAAATACATCAAGAGTCCTCTAGAAAATAAAGGCAACAAGAGTGAACATGGTGGCATAATGTGCAAAGCCAGCTTGCTTGGAGCACCTCTCCATTGCTGCAGCATGGCGAGAGGCTGTGAGCGGTGAGCATATTGAAATAGCAGAAAACTCTCAAGGTTTGTTGTACAGAAAATTTAAGACACTGTGATGTCAACTGAGCAATGACAACTACCTGAAAGAGAAAAGCTCTGTGAACCTGCAACAGTGAGGAAGGTGGCTGTTGAGCTCTGGTTCCTGGGAACACCTGATTCATACACACCTTCAACAAACATCTTCAATGTTGCGAAACTGCAGTGGAAGTACACCACTGTCCTGGGGTTCATCTGGGCATGGAGCATGGACAAAATTCCCTATGGATTTGCATTCTGTGGTTTTCCAGAAACATTAAATGCCTGCAGTGCACACAGGAGGTGGCATTGGTGAGAACCTGAATAGAAGAGATGGAAAAAAACAGCAAACATGAGGAAATGTCTTTGGATTTTGAAGTTCATCTCCGTATTAACTTGTATAACTCATCAACAGGAGGAAAAACAAAAATATTCAGCAAACTCTAGCAAAAATGTAGATCAAATCTTGAGTCAGACTAATGACACCTCAGAGACTGTATTTCAAAGGGATTTAGATGGTTATACCTTACATTACAAGGAAAGTGTGATAACCATGCAAGTAAATGTTAATTTCCATGGAAATTACAACAATAAAGCACTTTGAAGTACTATCTTTCATGCAGCAAAGGTCTCAGGGTACTTTACTATTCAAAATAATTTAAAACAGCTTCAGACAACATTTTCTGTATTTGATTTAAAAGCAATAACGAAAACCAGCTTTTGCATTTCTAAAAAAGATAAATATTCTGCATTCAGTGACAAAAACTTTGCTATAGTGCCTCTGACTCCTGTCACCTAACTCTGTACTTTTTGTCTACCTTTCTGTTTGCTAATACTGCTGGATGGACCTTACATCTGTCACTGAACATCAATTCTTCCTCAGGCAACTGTTTCACAGCACTGAGAAACTGCCAAGTCAACTTAAAGATCACTCTTCCTTTGCGTCTCACTCTACTGGCAGAGAAGCATATGTCTTCCAAAACAACACCTTAACTGCAAACGGCACCAGAGTATTGCCTTGGTGATATGAGTGCTTATTCTGCAACTCTTCAGAAATCCAGCTCTCAGGAATGATCCTTGCTCGTTCTTTGGCATTGGTCTCGTATGAACTACCTTTGTTATTAGAAGGTCTGTACTAGAATAAATTTTTATGGGCTTGACCTCAGTAGACCAGGCTTTAGCAATTGTAGTTTAATTTCTCATCCATTTAGAAAGCTGGACATCTTTTCTGCCTTTTATTTGGGTATATTCATATAGGATTTTTTCCTTCATGCTGAAATTTTCATGATTCCAGAGAGGTGACTTTGAAGGGCTGAGGAACATCTAGGTGCTCTTTTGCTTAGTTTTTTCATTATATTGATGCCACTTTTTATTAGCTGCAGATCTTTTCTAAATCCTTTTGCACACCAAGTTAGTTTTAAGTGTAAATCCTCCTTAAACGCTCTGGATTGAATTATTGTTAAGTTTTAGCCAAATAGAGGATAGGAAAAAAAATTAGCTGGATGGAATGTCTCACAAGAGATTACTTAATATTAATTGCCATTTACATTCATATCAGTGTTTGAAGGGCTTTACCTATTTTCTAGCTAGTTTGCTATGAGTACTCATTTGCCATGCAAAGGCATCTATTGTGTCTGGGAAATTAATTGGAATTTGGGAATTATGATACAGATTATACGGCTAATTCTTCTAAACTTGACACTAGTAAAAAAAAAATACTTTTACTTCTGTAGATTAACTAAAACAGCATGGCTGAATTGTTAGCTCAAGGGCTGGGTGTGATCCACATGTCCTTTTCATTTGGCCGTATATCATGCCCCTAGAGGACATCATATTATTCCTTGACTTCTGACAATCTTTTCCCACATCCACAAATTGCCCTGTGATATATTGATATTTTCACATAAAGGAGATGCTGCGAATCAGAACTCTTCCTTCACTGTTTGTGCAACCCAGCACACATCAGCAAACTGGAATGGCCACTTTTGTTTATGTTTCATCCCTGAGGGTGTCATAAGAAGCCCAAAGAGCTCTGTTCTCTGCATTTTCTTAAGCTGCCTCACCCTTGTGAGTACTTGTTGGGAGCTTTCACCTGAAAACTGTTGGTTTATTTGGAAGGAGAGAGAGGGTAAAGAGATACTTTTAACAGGAATTGAAATTTCCACAAAACCAACATTTTTTTTCTAAATGAATGTTGTTTTTTATCAAAATGCTCTGATAGCCTAGCGTGCCAATAAAATACAAAGGATTTCATTTTAGCTCAGCACATCACTCTGTATTACTGAAGAGGTCAGTTGAACAAACATTGGTTTTGGCAGCAAAGTCAGTTTAAGAAATTTTCTTCCCCTGACCCCAGCTGATTGTTCTAGTCCCCATGTCAAAGTTTGCTGCCCTCTCACTTGTGCCAGTGCCATCTGGTTTCTGCTGCTGAGGAAAATTTTCTGTAATTACTTCCCAGGCTGCCTCAGTGTAGTCTGTAAACCCCATTGCCTGTTTTTAGCCTGTGAGATGTACCAGAGCAGACAGTGGCGGCTCACAGGAAGAATGTGCAAAGGGCCTTACTCATTTGGGCCAGAGATTCAGCTCTTCCTCTGCTTCTGAAAGCAGCCAAAAGAAGAGTATTAGGGAAAGAGTATGCCTAGGTGAAGTATAGGGCAATAATTTTGCTGAATAATCTTCCATGTGTGGCTTGGGAACTACCAGAGGCAGAGCTAGTGTTAGCAGCCTCCACTGTTTCTCTTCCATTAATTGATCCAGCCTGCCTTTGAACCAAGGCAGACTTCTAGCACCCACAGCCCCTTGTAGGAAGGTGCAGCACACCTTAATACAAATTTTGTTAATTACCACTTTCTTTTTTTTTCATCTTGGACTACGTGCCTATTGAGTTCATTTGATGCCCTCAGCTCTTTCACTGAAAGAGCAGTCAAACTGAATCTTATAGTGCTTCCCTAGGTCACTCATTTTTTACTTCTTGCATACCATGTCATATCTCTTCCCTTACTAATTTCTTCTCTGGATTACCTGCTTACTTCAGCTACCTGTCTACTGAGAATCCTACCTGCCTGGGATGCAGGAATATCACAACATACACCGTGGCATACACTGACTTTGGGATTTTCCAAATTTTCTTTGCTGTTTCTTTTCTTCGTATTTTCTTCTTAACTTGCTTTTTGACCACTGCTGAACATTAGACAGGTACTTTCATGGATTGTCTATTATAAACTCCAAATCTCATCCATGAGCTGTCAGAATTCATGCAGAGTACAATCCTTTTAATGAAAAGGTTAGGTTATGGGGGTTTAGTTTTACGATGTACTTCGCTTTGCATTTGTTTGGAACAAACTTTTTCTTCTCTTATTATGTCATTGATTCTTATAAGCTCTTGTAATTCTCCAGTCAGCCTTCATCTTTCCTACAAGTAAAGATTATAGTACCATGTCGTGGTTTTGGTTGAGACTGAGTTAATTTTCCTCCCAGTAGCTGCTGTGTTTACGAATTAGTATGAGAAGAATGTTGATAATACGCTGATGTTTCTAGTTCTTGCTGTGAAATGAAGGACTTTTTCCAGTGTCTCATATTCGCTAGTGAGCAGGTGTGCAGTAGCTGGAGTGGAGCATGGCCAGACAGATAGCCAAGCTGGCTGATGTAAATATTCCATATCATGGACGTCATGCTCATTTCATGAATGGGGGTTGGCCGGGGGGACAGGAACCTTTGTCTGCTCGTCTTGTTTCCATGAGTTCGAATCCTCTCTTGTCCGGGAGTTTGAAATTTTCTGGCAGTTTGCCTTTTTTGGGGAGTTTTGTCAAATTCTCAAAATCCGCAAGTTCGGCATTCTGTGATTGCTGCTTGGGGACTGACTGTGAGTCGGTCATTGGGTGACAAGAAAAATTCTGTTGCATATGGTTTATTTTGCATATTCATTATTATAATTGTTAATAGTAGCATTACCATTATTAGTACTATTAGCATTTATTGTGTTGTCTCATTAAACTGCCTTTATCTCAGCTGACAAGCTTTACCTTTTGTCTATTTCTCTTCCCCGTGCTCTGGGGGGGTGGGGAGGGGTGAGCTAGTGGCTGTCTAGTGTTTAGTTGCCAGCTACTGGGTTAAAGTGCGACATACTATTACCAAAATAGGTGTTACTATGCTATTTATTGACTTTTACAAGTTATTTATAAAGATGTTGAGAGATATGGGTCCTAGCACAGATCTCTACAAAAACCCCAGTGATGACCCTCCTCAGATGTGAAAATTATTTACTCCTGCTTTTCACTTCTTATCTTTCAACAGTCTTTTAATGAGTGTGAGGGCTGTACTATCCCATAGTAACTTGATTTCCTTGAACACTTTTCTTGTGAGGAATTTTTGACAAAAATTCCTTCCAAAATCCAACCAGACTACATCTATCAACGTCATCCCCCTAATCTGTGAAGTATTAATTTATTTCTTTCATGAGGTACAATGGGGCTTCCAGCTCTGCAAAAACTACCTGTCAAGCTAAGCCATAAAAAAAGGGAATTGTTTCATTATTTTCGTAACAATACAACTATTTAAGCATTTTCTCTGAAACTTTTTGAACATTTTTTTTCATCTGTCTGGGATGGAGACTACTTGTCTGCCCTCAGATAAAAAATGAGAGACTTCAGGGAAGCAGTTATAGAAGAAAAAAAGTACTTTAATAAACTGATGGTTTAAAAAAATTTTACTAAAATATAAAATCTAGAGAAAAATTTTTTCAATAGCAATTTTAATATTTCATCACATATGTAAGGAGCATAATTTCATAAAATTAATAAAAAGAAAAGTATGAATAGTGCAATACAGATTTAAAGATGCTAAGAAAATCTAACAGAATACTAACATGTTTTATCTTATGACAAATCTTGTCCAAATTTTTAGGTTTATAGTTGTGAGGAACGAAAAGTCTTCTTGTGCAAAGAATGGAGAACAATGAAGGAACACGCTTGAAATGACAGGGGAGCATTCCTTCAAGGCAAAGATCTTCTATTGTCTGATCGCTAATATAACTGCATTATAAAAGATGTGGCAAGTGAAGGTATTTAATTTGCTAGCTTTGGTTAATCTATATGCCCTGAGCAAATCTAAGCTAGTCTGATTTTTATCAGTGACCATCTGTGCGAGTGGAAATGTAAAGCATTCCTGGTATAGCTTCTTCTCTAATAGCCATTGTACTTACAGGCCCTCTAGCACTTTTCTCTCTGTAGTTTGTGCTATTTCCTTCGGAGAGCAGATCTTCATTTTGTCTGTGTCCAATGCAGTGTGATATAAACCCTGTCCATGACTTAGGCTTATAGGTGTTGCCGTAAGCCAATGTAAAATCAGGACATCAAACTTCCAGAGGACAGAAATCCCAGAAGCATTTCCTCCTTCCCTGGAGCCAACACTTCAGGTTCCTGTTTGTGTGCAGACTGCAGGGATGCAGGTGTGGGGCTTGCTGTGTGTGGCTGCGGCTGAGTGCACAAAAAGAGGGTTACAAATGGAAAGATTATTTACCTTGAGGGTAACGACAGCCATTCAGGGCAAGAGCAATCTCATCCAATATTAAAGAGCTACAGAATAAATTTCCCAATGTGAGTTACTCACCCAAGACTCCTTTCTAACCTGTGTGAGAAACAGGAGCTCCTGGGAGTGACTCTTCTGACCTATTTTTATCTTTTGCTTTAGAATGAAATGAATCACATCTAGTCTCCATTGACTATGTTGAGTAGGTCACCATTTACTAAAACTGGGAATCTACAGTGACCAAGTCAAATGTAGATGTCTCTGTTCAGTCTGGCGACCCTCAGCCCTGTTTTTTTCTCAAAAACATGAGCTATGCCTTTGCAGGAAACTTGAGCACATGCAAGTTAAGTGCAATTTAGGCAGACACAAAGAGAAGGGCATACAATCGGTCCTCAGTTTCTCTTCCCTATGAGTTACTGCCATGGCCAGTAATCTGTTTCTGGGCACATTTCCCAAGGCTCCCTTGAGCACATGATGTTCACATGCCGCAAGGGAGGTGAAAGGATTTAAAGAGTATGTAAAGGTGAAAATACCACTCCTATCACACAGCCGTGTAACACCTGTTGATCATTTGTTTTGATCAAACTGTAGCAACTAATATATGCAAAGAGTCTTTTAAAGGATAAGAGTCAAGGGTATGAACTGACAGACTTCCTGTATGATAAATTCTACAGGTTTCTTTCAGCATATGAAGTTATTTCATGAAAGGTTTCAATGGCTTATTTTTTGTCCATGAAAAAAGAAAATTAATGTGAATTTTATAGGATGGGAAAACAATGTTAAACGTGAAAGAAGAGCAGTTATTTTGCATTTTTCAGTGTGGAGACTGATATTACAGTTGGTGTTTCTCTCCCCAACTTGCCAGTAAAACTTTTGTTGTTGCAAAGCTGGAGGATGTCTGTTTTTACTACAAGCCCCAGCAGTGATCCTTGTGACTTCAGATGTAAGTGCTGTTCTTGCCATACTAACTGGTTCTTCAATACTTCTGGCACTTTTAGTTTGGTGTTAACTGGAAGTTGCAAGCATAACGCTTAGGACAACAGACCATGGGGCAGCAAACTGACCACTGAGCAATCTTCTGCACTATCTGTAAAGAAGCAGTGGAAAATTGGACTAGCTGCTGAAGATAATCAAAGGTTCTATCTGCCTTTATATCCCTACTCTTTCGCATTTTTTCACTCCTTTCCTTCAGCTGGAAGAGTTTTGTCCAGTCCTCAAAATGCTCTTCTGTTTTGAAGAAGACTTGAGTCCACTCTGCTGGCATTAGATACTTAAATTCTTATACTGATATTTCAAGCTAATATGGGTGAAATGTCCATCACCTTACAGAGTTGAAAAATTATTTCATTCTTGACTGGAAAGAGCATGTTGATAAGCAGGCTTGGTTTTTTGATCTGAATAGGAGGAAAGAAAGAATAAACATCTTCTCTTTACAAACCAAGATCAGAGTCAAATAATCTAGAAAATTCATCATGAGATTACAGAAACGTCAAAGGGAAGGAGGAAACAAAAATAAAATTAATTTTCACCAATTTATCTGGTAAAATCTATGTAATAGATCAGGGTATAATACCACTGGAACTAACTCAGAACTGTTTACTAAGAGCAGAAGAAGAAAGAAATATAACACAGTACAGTACTGGATCAAAATCATCATGTTAGTCTGGTAGACACTGGCAGTTTTTCCAAAAGCACTTTGTTTACTCCCTGCTTTTGTACTTTTATTCTCTCAAGTTGTTGTTGAAATGGTCTGTATATGATAATACAACACTCCTGCTCTTTACATTTGCCTACCAGCTTCATTTCAGAGCATCTGAATTACCATTTCAAGCACTGCCTATAAAAATCCCAAGGAATTTACAGATGAAAGTGAGCAAAAGATCATCTGCCAAGTATAATAGAACTGAAGTGATGTGTAACAAATTCTGTTGCATGGAAATTACATTTCAGCAAGGACTTCTTATCTGGCTTTAAGTATTCAGAAAAATCTCATAAAGGAAAAAGAACAATTTAAAGGTAATCAAAATATTGTACTTGGTTTTGACTATACTAATGTAAAATTTCATCATGAGATACAGGCGAAAACTGAAAATGCCTGGAGACTCTGTCCCCTCCTAACAATGATCTGGCCTCAAGTATTTCATGTCACTTCTCAGCCGTCTACAGCAATGTGACATTCCCGGGCTTGATGCCTTCACTGTTTAGGAAAAGCCAATTAGTACAGAATACTGGAGCAAAATGAATCTCTCCATTGCATATGCTACTTTCCCCCCAGGGAAGAGGATGAAAGAGAAGCAATATGTGACAGTACAGTCATGTTGTTTAATGCACTACTGGAAGGAACCCAGCTATTGTTGTGAGCAGACTAGTCTAAAACCTCTGAGGAACAGAATAGGATGTTTCACTCAAAAAAATGAGGGAAAGGCATGTGTGAAATCTGGCTTTGTGTTTGGTTTTTATTTTCTGTTTGGAGAGAGGGACTGGGGTATTTTTTTGGTGTGAAATCAGAATAATCTCATTAAATACTTTGCATGAAGGACATTCCTAAATGCTGATTCACACGAACAATCAGATATAATGAGTAGGGTTTTTTGGTGAAATAAATGGACTCCTCCACTACAAAACTAGCCCAAGTTTTCTCTTGACAGAAGGTGGTTCCAATTAAGATTTTCTCTGATAATTAGCCATCTACAGTGGTTGTGGCTGGAGAGTTGTGACGGAAGCAAAACTAAATCTAAGCAAAAAACGTGACTTGGTGTTGTAAGCTAAATCCCAAAAACGAAGTCTACCTTCCTGTGAAAAAGGAGTGTTATTCATGCATTTTATTCACTGATCTTAAGATGACTCTGGTCTTTAGCACTGACCATTCATGTTTTGAAGTGTTTTCATCCTGTTTTGCAGGTGTAATACTGTGAGCCAGAGTTTTCATAGCATATTATCTGCGGCCACACGGTACAAACTTTGAGCAGAGAAAATATCGGCACTTGCCCAGAATGGTTTTGCCTCCTTTTCTATCTACAATATTTTATCTATGTCTTTAGTCCCATCCTAGGACTCCTCTCGCCATGAACACTGACATGGTTTAGTAGTGGCCTTGTCATTGTTAGGTTTACAGCTGGATTTGATCTTAAAAGTCTTTTCCAACCTAAATGATTCTATGATTTCTATGCTTCCATGTTTTATACACAGAGCACACATATCTTGTATTTTCAAGTGCCAGATTTGCAAATCAGGAGGTGGAAGAATCTGCACAGTTCTACCTTGCTTTAACCTCTTTTCCCTTTCCACAGTCTCAGCTATAATTATACCTGTCTGTATTCAATGGCAAAACTCCCATTCCCTTCACTCGGTCAGGATCATTAGCACTTTTTTATCCAACAGGGGACTTCCAAGAAAAAAAGTCCTACTGGACCAATCTCAGTCTTACAAAGTCTCTGCAAAACAGAGACTCCCTAACTAGGGATCACGTCTTCAAAGCTGTGCCATTTCCACACCTCTGCTTAGACAGCAGGGACAAGCTTGCAGTGACTGCTATTGATTAAAAGAGCAAAAGACTTGCTTTTGCAGGTGAGGGAAATGAAGTGTAATTGAAAATCTCAGCATGTAGGCTCCTGTTGAAGTTTGGAAAGGAATATAGATTCTCAGTGCATCTTCTGGGCATCTCTCTGCAAGCAAAAGCTATCAAATGGCTCTCTGACATCTGCCTCTGAGAGCTACTGGGGAGTCGTGGAGCTCTGGGGGCCCTGGAACTTAGCTCAGGACCAGCAACCCCACTAGCTCTATGAGATGTTGCACCCAGGCAAACAATTAGCAAATAAATATTATTCTGAGCAGTGTGATGGTGCAGCTGTGTTGTTTCTGGCCCTGTTTAGCTCAGCCAAGTAATGAGCTCTGCAGATCAGCTCCACAAGCAACGACAAGCCCAGAGGACACTTTGTCACCATCGCCACCGCTTGTTGTGGCCGTGCCGTTTAGCTACGAGCCTGGGCATGGGGGAAAAGGAGTGAATTGGTTTGACGTTCATTTAGGAACAATGAAGATGTGGGGCTTATTGCTAGGTGTAAAAATGGAGCTGTGTTGATACGCATCCCCCGGAGGGAGGGAGGGTGAGCCAGCCCTTGCACAGCAATGCAGCAGATGTTCATTGCCATCTAGTGGGAAGAAGCATGGTGAGCAGCAGGGAACCGAGGAGAGCTTTTCAAATAGTGCCTAACATCACAGGTTATTTCCTGGACTTCCACACCTGATGTTTTATATTTTTCTTCAGGGAAGAGAGTCAAGCTCCTGGGTGCATAAATTCATACTCATAACACACACATCAGCTCAGGGAAATTTAGCGCTGTGACAGAGCTGTTCTTCTCACAGAGAGCATCCAGTGCCTCTTATCTTGTAGCTGCAGCTCTAATGTATATGGTTCTGCAATGGTGGGCATTGATGAGCAGCAAGGATTTCTACCTGATATGCATTTCCTCTTTTCTGGGAATGAAGACTGAAAAATAAAGAATAAAAGAGAATTAAACTATTCTTTTGGCTATAAGTGGTTACAATGGCCTTCATAGCCTGAAATTTCCTGGATACAATAATGTTACTTGGTATCTGACTAATAATTAACAAATCAAGGCCTCTTCTTAAGTCTCTCTCTAATGAGCCTAGGCACTGTAGTTTACTCACATATAAAACACTGAAGAATCAGTGGCTCTTATCTTTGTACCATTTTAAAAGATAACAGATTAAAGCTGGGGGAAATCGAGAACATGGGTTTTCAAAGGTCTGTGGAAGATGCAACAGATCTTATTCCAGTATTTGGCTGGCCATCACACCACACTGAAGTGAAGCATGGCCCCTTCTGATTAGTTGCTGGAATTATTATAGAAATTTATGGGTTTACTTAAGCAAAAATAAGAAGGCAGAAATGCCTTCTTTCTAGAACTAAAGTGATTTTTTTACTATCTGTATCTTAACTTCACCTGGAAGAAACAGAACATGTGTCATCTCCAGACATGTCACCCAAAGACAAATATATGACAAAATACCTCTTAAAACTTTTCTCTTGCACCACGTTTTATGAATTTTGTGTCCTGTTTTCCAGGTGTCGGATTATAAATTGTTCAGTGAGATTTAGCATGACATATTTTCACCAAATTGACATCAACCCTGCTTATACAGGATTACTACTTCACTTTGTATTTCCTTAACAGCTAAAAGCAACTGTAAGAACAAGATAAAATAGTTTCACTTTATGAAATGTGTTGCCATTTTATTCCTTCTTATATCAATCATACGGTTACTATAAATTTTCCAATAAGAGAAAAATTTATCTACATTCTTAAACACAATTATTTTCTATTGATCTGGCTTGTTCTTAGTAGCATGAATGATCTAAAGGGAGTAGTCCTGCTTTCTGCCAACATACCCCTCTAATCACTGCCTGCCTGCCTCTGCTGGACCCCATTTCTGAACCAATTCAGCTCAATCTAGCAGAAAACTATTTCTGTAAAGAGTACCAGCTAGACTTCTAGTTAAGGGAAACATGCAAGGCTGACCAAGATTCTCAAAAAGCCACACAGAAGTGGTCTGGGGTATTACTTTTTAAAAAATCTGAACCACATTAACAGGCTTGGCATAAAACTTCAGACACTTTCTGAGATTCTGCAAGTATCCCGTGGAGTGTCTTTCCTGTATCTTAGAAAACTGAATGGTTTGCTCATTCCTTGCAAGGGATTGTTCTCAAAAAAACACCTGTAGGACAAGGAACTGGAAGTCAGCCAAAGGCAATTAAAAAAATGTAGTCTGCTGCCAAAGGAAACGGAACTATGCTGGGGCTCAGAGTCCAGCAAGAAATATAAAGACAGTATTTTTCCTATTTAAAAAAAAAGAAATCTCTCCAGTTGTCTGTGGTCAAGCAGCTTAAATGACTGAACTTGAG
>Ga0181612_117753_pt1 | contig 15647 bp, 4 predicted proteins | sample HoacroProtozoa21_FD_119630 | JGI IMG/M metagenome (GOLD analysis project Ga0181612, IMG submission 119630) | Hoatzin crop microbial communities from Cojedes, Venezuel. Combined Assembly of Gp0051906, Gp0051904, Gp0051908
ATGATAAGGTAAAGTAGGTCTATGGCCAAAGGCCTCTCAGCAGAAACACCAAGAGCTCTGAGCTTTTTCAAAATTACCTGCAACTGATCGCACACAAGACAAAGATCTTTTGCTCTTAATCTCTATAAAAACATTTGTTAGAGAGATAAAGACACACGTTTTCATCTTAACTGCATCCTTACGACATCACTGCACCTAGCAAGCTTGCATATGTGCAATTAACAGAAGAATTTGTTCCGTTGCCTTCTGCCAATTTTAACGACGATCGTTGACCTGTAACAATCCTAATAAAACTATGTCACAAATTGTGTAAGGATATTCCCAAGAATAAAATAGCAAAATATTGCTAGACATATTTATTGTATGTTATAAAATGAATGAGAAAGAATTTACTAAAATACTGCAGCTCATCATAATCTTATCTGCTTAGAGAGACAGCTGGCACTACTTTCCCTTAGCTGCAGTGACGAAAAGCAGTGAGGAGCATAGAGATAAAATATTCACTGAATGATTTGCTTTACAAATCTGTATTAAACTCAAAATTTTGAAAGCTGGATATCGGAAATAAAGGGCCCACACCAATATTTAAACCTCTTTGAGGAAGTGCCCTGGTTTTTAACTGATACTGAATGCCCACAGCTTACATTGGTTTCTCTGAGCAAAAGTTAGGCACTTTCCACTGATTTTGGTGCATAATGCACATGCTAAACATATCTGAAAATCAGACCACTTATACTTAGAAGCATAAAATTTTGCCATGAGATAACAAAACCATCATTCACAGGTACATAGTATCATTTTTATCACGTTGCTAATAGTCTGCAGAGCGTGAATAGTGATGTTACAAGTCCCCCACTATAGAGAGTTTCCTCCTTCTTTCTTTCTGCTAACTTGTCTTATAATCATTTCACAAGGTAAAGCCCCTTTTTTTTTTTTCCTGGGCCTAATTCCAAGATAAGCCATATATGTAAGACATCGTCATCCCTTTGCTACAATAGTTATTGCATTTTGGGGGTTTGGTTTTGGTTTTTTTAAATGGAAATTAAGTGGATCAGCAACTAAGATGGAGAATATGTAAAAATGAACACGACATTTTTTAAAAATTGGAATAAATGCATGATACTCAGGTAGAGAACTCCAACAGTCTTGGTTTTGGTAAGAATTTTCTATTCCACTGTTGTTAAGAAATTGATCATCTTTTCATTTACTACCACCGAAACACCGTGGCTTTCTTACATCCCCACTTTTTTATTCTCTACCAAATTCCTCCTGTAGCTGACTGTACATTTCCCACACAGAGCTGTGCTGGCACTTCGTGGATCTTGTATTCCCACCAGCCAGAGGGACAAATTGTTGCCTTTGTCAAAAACATTCTCTCTGACCTCAAGAAAAAGAGAGACAATGTCATTGCTGGTTGTGTTCGGCTGTTTCCCTTTCCATCTACAATGCTGTCCCCTTCCTTCCCCTGTAGTTAGCAAGGCTACAGCATGTAACCTAAGGTAGATAAAACTTTTTTTCTTAGGAGGTTTCCTAGCACATTCATTGTCAAAGCTCACATTTTCTGTCTCTTCAGAAGAAGATGACTGGGCAATATTCTCATCAAAGCATTTTCGTGACCCTTGCTTCTTTTTATAACTTCTACAGAGCTAATTGTCTCTGTCTCAGAAGGCTTTCAAGGTGTCAGTACTGAAGTTTTTAACTTTCTGCCCATAAGCCTTAGAACCGGTGACCCTAATAAATCATCCTGAATTGTGCTACAATACTCTTACAATGTTATATATAGTTCTTTTGAAACTTGCAGGACATTTTTTATGTCGAGTTTATTGTACTGAATTGTTCAATAACCAGTTTAGCTTTTCATACTGCACCCTTGAAATAACAAGTCTAAATGACATTTTAAAATAACCTCCAAAATTAGTTACCTAGCTATCACAAATTCACTGGGGATTTCCTACCAAGCACAACACAGTGTACAGTGTGCAAACACACAGTCTTCAATATACTGGAAAACATTTAATTCTGTAAGACTATGCAGATAATCTTTCTTTAATTCAGAAACATTTGCACCTGTCTTGAACTAAGAACAAGCAGAATTCCTAAATTATTTAATTCATCATTGTGTACTCTGAGATTTTGTTTATTATTAAAAAAAACACCCAGTTTCAGCTTCATTAGAATCATTTATATATTGCAATACTGAACACACAACACATACTTAACACTTTCCACAGAATTCTATCCTAATTTTACACGTGTAGTCCAGAAAAGTTAAGCTTGGAAATATTTAGGACTTCTCTACTGGTCATTCATCTGGAGTAAGGCTCTAAACAATGAGCTCATTTTTCACTTCCGGCTAAGACTTTCAAAACCTTATGTAGGAATTAATATTACTTGTATATTACTTTCTTCAAATTCTTTTTTTCATAGCTCTTGAATTTTACTGTTAATAGGTATTTTTAAAATTCTGTGTCCACTGCAAGAAACATCACATCTAGCCTATAATTCTTATTTAATGAAGTAATTATTTTTTGAAGTCTAGAAGGCTTGGAGATACTTTTTAGTAGTTTTTACAATATGAATTACAAGTGCCTATGGTCTCTGTCTACACTAGCTCTTTTTGCCTATGAGTAGTTTAAAAATGAACCCATTATAAAAAATACAAAAGCAAAAACGAGCATAAAATTATTTTCCTGAAAATATTCCAGTCTAATTTCACTGCTCTTCTGTCATTAAAAATCTTTACCACTCAACTACTGGCACTAAGATGGTTCTTTGTCACCTTGAAAATCACTAGTAATTTTTAAAAATATGCTGATCATATATAAATAGGCATTTACACATGTAAATGCAAGTTGAATGTTCAAACAGCAACAAACAGAAACATCAATTTATTCAATTTAGATAAGAGATTTAAAATTTATGTTTGTAAGTCTCAGAAAGGCTGCCAGAGTAAGGGAGGCAAAGGAATGAGCTAAAACGTAAGAAAACAGTTAAAAAGAAGCATCCCACCACTTGCTATTCTCAGTGTGACACCTTCTGTCACTACCTTTCAGCAAGGATGGGATCAAGGCTGTGTACTAGGTGTGGGCAGAGACAGGGCAGGCTGCCACACTGGGCAGTCTTTTGTTCCTGGGGACTCCAGGCCCTCCTCCTTGATCTCATTTGGAGGTGTCAGATCGCACCAGGCACTAGTGTTGGACGCCTGCATGACTGCATCACCCAGCAACATGTGAAAGGATGGACAGGAAAGCCTCAGGAGGCTTTAGCGTGGGGAGCTAGCCCCAACCTCACAGCGCAATGGGCAGGGGATCCCTCCAGAGCCTGCTGTCACACAAGAACCCATCAGGCATTTCTAAGTGAACCTCTGAATTGTATGTAGCACCTTTTATGATTCTTAATTGTCAGGAAAGCAACGAATTGCTATGTCATGGTGCAGTGACATTTTGGAAGAAGTAAACACATCAGTTGCCACATTCCCACACCCCAGCCAAGAGGATGCACTGCATGTATGTGAATTAACTTGCTCCTGGCCTTCTAAATATGAGCATTTTAGCTCATTTTGATTCTTAGTCTCATATAAACTTTCCATTCTCTCTAGATATTACAAGCATATCCTGGCACTCACTCACTTTTGTGTTTTCTCCTGTACCTTGAAATTTGCTGACAGTGTATCACTTGCAATTGGAAGATGTTTGCATGTGACTCAGTGCAACAGGTTGGCTTTCCCATAAACCTTCTTCCTTCACGCTCTTTCCCAAAACTGAATACACAGGACTTCCTCAAATAATAGTGAGGCTGACAGTCATTTAAATAATGAATTCTAGTACTTAGAAGGAAATTATAGCACTGAATTGTTTTTATCTTGATAATATTTTTTGTGAAAGTATATTCACTTTCAAATAAAATACAAAAAAGCTGAAGACTAGCATTTAATGTAATATTAGTATACACCTTTGTACCAAAAAAAAAAAAAAGGAAAATTAGATAGCAGTATTAATGCAGAGAAAACATGCCAAATTTAATCTTGATCTCCTACTGGTATGAAAGGGAAACCTATGTAATATGTTGAAACTGATACCTTCCACTGCTACACCTCTGTCTCATGGTAATTGTAACAGTTCACATCATCCTCCAACATACTACTCATGACAAAAATGGCTCTTTTAATGCAGCCATCTAGTTTTCTACAGAAAGCGGGTAAAATGATCACAAAAGGCTGCAGTTTCATTTGGGCAGACATTGTCACTCCTTTTAAAACTTGTACAGGGACGCATGAAGCATCCGACACTAGAAAAACAGGCATGGTAGAAACATTTACCTTGTCATTCTGGAAACATCATTGACCAACAATTAACACGGTGCAGGGCTTTCCCACCACCTGCTTTTAGGCACTGACTTGTCGTTTCCAGCCAAGTCTGGTTTTCCTAAGCTCCCTGTATGCACAATGGGGAGAGAAAAGCATTGCCACCTTGATTCTCATCGAATTTCAACCCTAGTTGGTGGGAGCAGTACCTGCATTGTTGACTGCCACAGGTTCTGCTTTTGTACGTGCCAAGTGGCTCCCTTGATGAGAAAACCAGCCATGACGAGATACCATGAGAGAGCTGTATTCCTGTATGCAACCTCAGAGCACTGAAAATTATATTTCTGCTTTAGATCATCCCCTAAAACAGCCCCTCTCTCTAAAAGGAGTTTATATTTAGACTGAGAGGGAGACTACTTCCTAAGCTAGGCTGACTACCTAAAGTTTTAGCACCTTAAGCTAGAAAATGTGAATTATCCCTGAGTTTCAAAATAGATTTTCACAGAGCCTGCTCAGAAACTACAGAGAGAAAGTATGAAATTAATTTGAAGCTTCTTTTCACACAATTATTCTTTTCTTACTATTCCTTCTTTCTCTCACACAGGTAGGAAAAAAAGGAATAAATTTAGGAGCAAATTTCTGCTGTTCACTTTAAGGGTATGTTGTCAAGCTAATCATTACATGAGTTCCAGCAATACTGCCCGCACTGTACTATTCAGATTTCATCAACTGTTAACTCCATAACATTAAAAAGGGATAAAGTTCAAGATAATCACTGATAAATGAATATCGCATCACGAAATAAAATAGTCCTACAGCTACTGTTCGTTGGAATTTAGAGAATTTAGAGGTCAGAACTGCCCAAGGTTTACATTCTTAGATACCTTACAGGCATCGCCTTTGGTTCAAATAAAACTCCTAGGGACTGCATGAGTTTCTACCATTCACAGCGGTGAGCAGTTAAAAAGCGTGAGAATCTCAATTTAGCCTCACTGCACATCAGGTAGTTACGAACACAGCACCCCAGTGCCCTAACCTTATCAAAAAGTGTTTCAAATGAGCTACTTAAAAAGAACAGTCCTACCTTATTTGTTGGCATTCTTCCCCATGAGATCTGGAACTTGCTGCATCAGCCCCGGGATGAATACTAACATTTTGTTGTGTGGCTTGGTTTAGACCCAGCCGACACCTGGGTCAGCCTGGAGCAGAACAAGGGAAGAGGAGACAGACTCTGGGCTCCTGGGTAATCATGGTGCCAGGTGTTCAGCTGGTTGCAGGTATATTGGTGTACATCAAGAAGAACTAACAAGGAGTCTGCAATATTACAGCATTTACATGTCGGTAAGAATAGAAGGTCACTTTTGCATAAGGCTTAAATGAGATGATCTGGAGTTTCTAGGAAAATCATCCTTCTGCCTATTGACCATGGTCCTTAACTGAGGAGTTGCTAGGTCTAGAAGGAAGCTTCAAAGCTCCTTCAAACTAAAAGCTCAGACTTTCAATTATGTTTGAGATTTTACAAAAAGCCATACAGAGTGTCTAAGGCATCTCTAATTTGCTGCGGAGTCAGGACTCCAAGTTTTCAGCTGGACTGGGGTAAGCAGCAACCTTATTGTATGTCAAAAATGCCTCTCTTCCTTTAGGGCCTTAATAGATGAGCTTCCTTCCTGTGACTTTCCTGACTTTGAACCCAGATGCTCAGACGGTAGATTTAGGTGACAAGATAGACATCTCTATGCTTCAGCTCTGACTCTCCTTTTACCTCTGTAGTTTTTTGTCACCACGGTAAGAACACCTAATTGAAACTATCAGACATCCCTTGTTAGCCAATACAGAGGTCTGTGACCCCTACAAACTACAAAAGTACTAATCTGAGTATAGTGAAAATTAACTTCCCTTGTTTGTGAACATAAGCACTAAAATATTATAACTGACAATAGAATGTAAGTGTTTTGTAGCATGGTGATGGCATAGTCCGACAGAATGTGCAACCATTTTACCTCAGGTATGTGAGTAAGAAGATCACCATAGCGACAAAGAAAGATGGGTGTCATTGTATGTGGGATGAATACGTTAAAGACTAACAGGTTTGTGTATGAAATGATGATGATTAATATTACTTAAGATTTAGCTATTATCAAGAAGATGTTAATTAATTAATTTAGTAAAGTTGAATTTTAATATCTAAAGCTGGCCTGATTTTTCAGTGTTCTAAACACTCCTATTACAGTGATCTTTAATTCCCTAATGGATATATGCTGATTTGCAACGCTGTCTTTACCTTTGGCTTTGTCCTGTTTCATGAAGTAGGCAGGAGTGTTACCATTAAACTAAATGGAAGCAGATCCAGAATGAGATTGCTCTCTAGTATGTTAGGTAATATTCACTTTTTCTTCACTTTGGCCATCTTCTCTCTCTCTCTCATATACTGATTCTCATGACTCTTTTTTCTCACTTTTGAAAAGGATGTTCTTTTTCTTTCACTGAACCAAAAAAAAATTCTCCATTTCTCTCTCTTTTTTTTTTTTGTGGTGAACATTTACTCCTCATGAAAGGCTGCAGAGAAGACACCCATACACATGAGTATATTGATGTGCTTTATTTAGCCACAGATCCCATAGAAACAGGTGGGTGGAGTGCAAGCCCCAGCCGAGATGTCTAACCAGCAGAGATGAATCACACTGTGAAAGTGGTGATTTCTCTTCATTAACTGGAAAGGGAGTCCAGGCACTTAACTTTGAGGTGATTCAAGCTAGCGAAACAAGTGCTGCCCAGAGCAAAGAACTGATGAACATTGCTTCATAACACTGTCAGGAGTTCAAGGCCCCTGTTTAAGTGCAGGATAATGGAGGAACTGGAGTAAACTGCATAGCCTTGTGATGAATCTCTTTGTTTTCTCCCTAAGCTTCTGGCTTTCAGGAAATACGGGAGACTTGAGCTTTGGAATCCTCACATAATTGGGTGCTGGAAAGTATGAGATACTGAGACTGGCAGATTGCATAACACTGATGATAAACAGCACGAAACACAAATTACTTCCTGTTAGGTGAAAATGGACGGATATCTTGTACGTGACAAAAATTGACGAGCCAAATGATCACTGCTACAGAAAAGCATCTGAATTGCTTTGCAACTACTCAGCTCTCATTGCAAAGAAATTTGTCTATTGTAACAACAATGCATGTCTTTATAGCAGCACAATCTAAACTTCCTAGTAGGGTTGTATATGTACACATGCATGTACACATGTATACCTCACCCTCTAAATAAATCCTTATTTCCAGAAACCCACGTTTCACCTGACTTGAGAAACTAAGAAGTTTCAGTAAGATTCAACTCTTTTTTTCCTCTAAAGATGTAGAAACATGTATCTAGCTCGAGAAAGCAGTAAACAGGGCAGCATTTTTGTACCTGATAACCATTGAGTAGGTGAACTAATTTCTCTTATTCTCCTTCAGCAGCATAATGACATCGCAAATGTGGTATATGGTTTCCACTGAAATGCTAAACCATCTCATATTTCATGACCCTCAACTCTACATAAAGTATGCTCTATAAAACAAGCTTTTGCTGATACACACATCTTGAAGTATAATGAAATTAAATTCTACACTCTATGCTGAGTTCTCAAGGAAAATGACAAATTTTAAAGCAGTAAAAGGGACAACACTGGAATGGTGCGACATTTGTATGCTTCAAGTAAACACAAAACAGAAAAGCTACAATTACACTTACCTCAGCAGAAAAGACAAGGCCAGAAGCAAATAACTTTTAGGACTGATCAAAAGCCCCTAGGGCAATAAGCATTGCTGTAATGTACCTACTGTGAAAAATGAGAAGTCAGATGTACTGGGATTCATCCTCACTTGATTTTTCCAATGTCTACAATCCACATCTAAGCTTGGGATACCAAGGGCCCATTCAACAGATGTATTTTCAGGTATGGTTTGTCTGATCTATGCTTAATATCTTATTTAGGATGGGAGATGCTTGTTCCTCCTTTGTTTATACTGGAGATCCTTGTTCCTCCCTGTTGCCCACAAAGTAAGTTGACCTGAGGAACCTAGCCATAGCTGTCTCCATGGTACACATGCATACCTGATCCTCTCATGACTCTGAATTTAAGTTTCTCTACATGTTTTGATTTGTCATTTTTGCTTTCTCACAGGCAGTATGCAAAGGACAGAAAGAATGGCAAATTGGGACGACATTTAAACTTGGGTCATTGGTGACATTTCGCCAGTGACACAGTCTGTCAGTGCAGAGTGGTTTGCAGGATCAGAGATCTCATTTACACATACTGCTCTCCAAGGACAGTGGAGGATCTGGAGCTCAGAGATGTCTACTGTACGTTCACTCAAAGTAAATTTCAGAATAACCACAAAACTACGCTGCCCTGTTTGGTGTTACCACAGTGCCAAAATTAGTACGGAGTTTCATCTTCTTAACAAAGGTGTAAATATTTGTACACTCTTCATCAGCATTTTTATCCCATCTGAAATTTTCTCTAAATGGCTTTTAGGTCACTTTTAAATACAATGTTGCATTTCAAGGGCTGTCTCATATTGGAAACTCATCAGCAAACAATCTGTGCTGTCTCTGTTCTCCCAACTAGGTGAGAATTGATCTGTTAACATACAATACTTGAAGCCCCATTTAACTTTTAATTTGCCTTGCTCCTTAACAGGTAGGACAAGAGAACTCTGGAAGTGCCCACTAATCAGTGAATTTTATGCTGACCAACAAAAACAAGAATGCATATGAATAAGGGACTATTCAATTTCTAGAATTAGTGCCAACACCTCAGAGCTTCCAGGCTCTGAGCATTGGTTTCTAGACCTTAAGATCATTATTTACTTCCATCCTAGGTACTAGGTAGTACTAGTAGTTCTTACTATTAGTTACTAAGTACCTAGTAGTACTTACTATGTACTGCTTACTAGTACTACTAGCACCTACTAGTACCTACTAGTAGTACTACTACCTAGGTACTACTTACTTCAGGTAAGAACTGCAGAAAAGCAGAGGAGACGACAACTGCATTATGTTGGATCAGAGAGCTGGAAGATAAGTGACATTTTGCAAGGGCAGAAACTCAAAAACTGCTCTGAGAGGACACTGGGAAGGGTTTTATGATCATACAACATTGCTAAGTCTCAAGAATGTCAGTGGAGGATATTTTGTCTGGGAATTATGTCCTCCTTTTGCAGAAGGTACTCTACCAGGTTATTGTCCATAGAGCTTGTCTTCAGAGCGGTTAGCATCAAAGTAAAGCCTGTGACAAGAAAGTATGGCTTACTGGGATGAAATTTCCAACACACAAGAGAGAAGCGAGATGGAGGAAAGGATTCCTTAGCAGTCATTATGTCTCCCCTTTTACACACTCCAGGTGGCCGCCTTGTCTGTTCCACTTTGTCTTTTTTTTCTTTTTAAAAGGAAGACACTGTGAACTGAAGCTTCTGTCTGCATTTTGCTAGCTTTACAGTGTCTGAAGTCCCAAGATGGAATGGTGTGCCAAAAGTTGATTTATGTGAGTTCATTGGCCCAGAGTTTCCTCTCCTCTTGTATGCACTGCACTGACCTTTCCCAGAAGCTGGCTTGACTTATGCCTGGCCTGTTGTCACTACATCCTTGATTTTCTAGTTTTTCATGCTGTAGCTGTATTTTTCACCATGTTTCTGGTTCCAGCAGAAGACCCACCCCCTGCATTAAATTCACAAGCAGTATCTTAGCACTCAGAAGGGCAAAGCATGAACACTACGTTGTCAGATAAAGTCAATAAATGCTTGCGGTTCAGCAGCAAAGGCCAACCATGTAGGCAAACCTCAGTGGGCAATGTCTACTGTAATACCCTTCATCTTGGGATCATGTCGTGTCAGGGCAAGGCTCAACACCCAGAACATTGCAGTCATGAGGATGCTGTTTGCTAGAGCACAGGAAAGGGTTTCCTTTCCCAGGACACTGTGGTGAAGTAGCATTAGTGTATGTGTGCCTCTCAATCATTGTGCCATCAGGCTATAACTGCGCTGCAGGATATAATGTGCGCTGCACGTTCAAACTGGTCAGTAACACCAAAGTTACAGATAATTGTGTCTTAAGGACAACAGCATGATCAAAGTGCTTAAATAAAAATATGTTCATATCACAAGTCACCACGAAGCATCTTCCAAGCAGAGTGCACCAGCTCCACACAGCTCCAGCTAAAGGATGGCTTCAGTGCCCAAGTTAGTAAGCTGACACTAGCTCAAGGTTGCCTTGAAAGTTGTTTTTTCAGTGCTAATTTATCCCAGCCACATCCCTGAAGACAAGGGGGTTAGGGTGTCGAAAGCCAGGGAACTTGAAAGGTGGCATTCTAGACCTGCTGCAAGTAAAGGACTTGTTCTACAGATTTGCGCAGGGATTTTCTGAGATTTCACACTGAAAGTTTCCACAGTAAAACAGAGAGGATAACAACAGGCAGAACAACTTCCTTGACAAAAAGAAAGTATTTTGAAAAATGAGGACATTGTGTGATAGGAATGTTTTTCTCTTCATATTCCTTTCTCTCTTTCACACCAACTTCTTACACATGCTTATCAATTTATGTCTTAAATTACATAGTAAATATGATATATCATGATCTTCTCTCCTTACTGTTAAGTACCTGTCCCTCTTCTAGTTGCTGAATACATATTTTATTAGTTAAAATAATTTTGCAAATGTCATTGTAACACAGACGTTTAAATATCCGACTATTCTTTAGCCATAACAACCATCAAATAGCTATTTCAACTTTCCACTAAACTGAGTTTCAGTGTCCATAGTTTTGTATATAGATGCCTGTATGTCGTTTTACATTTCAGTAATTTATATGTATTAGTAATAAATCCATTATGAAAATCATTCAAAACACAGAGCAATTTCACAAGTAATGGTTAGGAGTTTCTTAGTGATAATATATCAACTGCACCAAAATTAATAATTAGGAAATTGTCAATATACAGTAATAAACAGATGTGTATATCAAAGTTAGGAGCTGATAGACTAGAAATTTTTGAATACCTAAAATTAAAATGCCAAAGCTAGATCAGCTGAATAATGAGACGCTGATTGACTCAATTATCTCAGAGGAAATGAGTTCAGCAGTATAGAAATAAGCAACTGGGTTGATGGATATCCAATAGAATATTTTATAGATTTTTTTGAGAGAGTAAGCAGTCTTTCAGATGAGGAGTGTATCATGGAGTAATGCATGGCCAATGAGATGGACACCTACAGCTCTGATTCGTAAGATGAGTAAGCTAGAACCTCATTCAGAGTGACAACATTTGTCCTGTTTAATTAATTATGCGTCAAAATCCTATCAGGTAGCTTAAAACAGGTCACAGATAAACTAATTCATAGAGATCAGGTTGATTTCCTCCATGGCCAATTTATGGCTGATAATTTGTGTAAATTATCTAATTTAATACAGCAAGTAAATAAATTAAACATCCCCTCTACAGTAATCCCTGTTGATACACAGAAAACCCTTAAAAGGCAATTTACTCACGTTCCCAAGTGACTTCAATTCCAAAGGTCTCTTACCAATACTTTATTACTACATCTTAAAGTCACTGCATCAGCTTTTTCTAGTGTTTGCCGATGTATACAGGGAAAGTGGGGGGAGAGCATTTGGCCCTCCCTCCTTAGACATTTGTCTTGCAGCTAGATAGGACTAGCACTGAGGGAAGCAGTCCTGCTCCCCTAGACTCTTTTATTCTCTGTGTAGCTAATGGAGAGTATCAGGTGCTTCTTAAAGCCTCAGCAGTCCTGGCTGCTTAGGCTGGTATATCTCAGGTTACCCCTGTCTCTTCTGTGCACAGTTTGAAAGCTCTACAATGACTGCTTCTCATTATTTCACACACAGACACGTTCCCGGGGATGGAGCCGTGCTATGCGCCAATCCTTGTCAAAACAAGCTAGCAGAACAATACTCCCGAAAAATATGCTGTCATCCTGACATTTGCTCTCCGGAGGAAAAAAAAGGAAAAGGGAATGAAAACAAAAGGCTAGACTCACAAGCCCACTGAAGGTGGCAGCACGCCTCATGGCCAGCAGCTCAACAGTCGCAGCACTCACATTAGGGATATGTGAGTCCCACCTAAGGGATCACCCTGCTCCAGGAGAGCTTCCTAATGAACCAGCTGTGGGCGGTTCTTGACAAGATTGTAATTCCTCCTGTTGGTGCCTCTCTGCTGAGTGTAACATTCTGAAATACTCAATGCAGAGCAAGAATGACTCAGGAACAGGGAAACTTAAGCCCCGATCCTTCTCTAAGCCGGGTCTTTCTTGGCCTACATATAGAAGGGTAGTGGCATTAGTAGAAGAGGCTGAGGCAACATTATCAGAGGGCCCTCATGTTTAGCCCACGTCCCTGGGAAGGACGAGAAGAGACAAACTTTAGGCAGGGGAAGAAGGCGAAGCCCTGACTGCAGCACCCTGAGCGAGGCAGATGTGCAGCCCAGCCTTGCCTCCAGCTAGCCGACGTCTGCTCTGAGGCAGCATGTGAACAAAAACAAACCAGCAGCAGAGAGAAGGAGTGTTAAGTGGCATGATGTACCACAGCTTCAGTCTAGCAGCCAGCCCACCATTGCCAAGGACTAACAGGCTTCTAATCAGGATTTCAAGAATTAAGAGACTCAGGCTTTGAATGACTGTCAGCAGGCAAGCAGCAGCATTATGAAGCAGGGAAGAAGAGGCAGCACATGTGTATTCCTCTGGAAATGTGGTCTCTGTCCTCTTTTGCTCCTGTCGGTATGACAACCTCACCCAGCAGACACATATGGGAACAACAATTTCAAAAAAGATCAAAGTAAACTCTGGCTTTTCCTTACAGCTTGCTGTCACTTATATGTAACCCAGCCTTTTGGCAAAACTGAGACAAATATCTTGAATTATTTTCAGCCACCTTGAAACCGTAGGGGTTTTTTTGTAAATACGTCATTCAGAGAAAAACACTTTGCCTGGGTCTAATCAGAAACTAATTAGAATCAGCATATGCTTTTCTGCACAGTTACTGTGTCATCTGGAACAGCTAGATACACAAACCCAGACCTAATCAAACTGAGATGCTTAGCATCAGGAGCATTATCATCTGAAGAGACTTCTGCAGTCGACAGAAAAAGAAATAGCAGCATGATTCAACTTACCTAGTATCTTGAACCATCCTCTAAAACTGATTATTGCTTCCCCTTGATTATAGAGGGGGTCTGAAAGTGTGTTCTAGTTGCCTGAGCACTGGTAGCCAGCGCTATTTTGGATGACCCAGAGTACACACGTGTCCTGCACCTGCCTCTTCGGAAGAGCACAGATCTCTCCTAAGTCCCATGACATATCTGCCAGGCCTAGGCAGGTGTCTCAGGTACGCAGTAGAATATCAGATGGCACCTAGGAGTTGCATCGTAACCACTTCTGCATGCTTCGGGTCATAAAAGGTGAGCCCAGGCCGCTCGGGCACTGCTGTAGCCGCTAGTGAAGAGCAGCAGGAGTGGCAAGAGCTGAAGCCATGGGCAGGCTAAGAGAGAGCAGAGGCATGATGGACCTGCCGCAGAGCAAGCCCCAGGTGCCAAGCTTCGCTTCTTCTGGAGTGAGGCACTGCTGTGTTGCAAGGGGATTCCTCAGACGCTATCGTTGTAAAGCTCATGTGTCAAACTCTTTGCCTGAACTCACTCCCAACATACATGGAGTCATAAAGCTATCACACACTTTTACGCACAAAACTGACTTTTCTGCAGCACTCTTCATTCTACACCTATTGACATTATCACAGTTATACAAATTACACTTAATGGGAGCATTATATAGAGACAAGCAACCAAAGCAAAAGCAGGATTTGCAAAACTGTAATCTTTGGTCACCATGAAATTGTTCTCTATCAAATATTCTTGCCTTTTTCTTTTCTTGGATAGAGCTAAACATTTTCCTGTATCATAAAAAAAATTCTTATGTTTTATCATTAATCACAGAACTAAGACATTTGTATGAAACAATTCATTTTATAGCAAAACACTAGGCTTTTAAAAGAAGATATGAGAGGCTTTTCATCTTATGAGGATCAATTTTGTTGTACAACCAAGAGCAATTTCAGTCCATTTTTCAAACCATCTGAAGTCCCACGTATTGAAGAAAAATCATTTAGCAAATATAGTTTCAATTCAAGTGGTAATTTATTATTCTATATGACTGCAATGATACTTGTAACACTGGCCACCAAAGTTTATCACCAAGATTTTGCCAAGGAAAATGCAACAGTCTCTCATCCTGATTGCAGGTTTTCATTTAAACAAACGTGCAAGATAGGACAGACTATTTGCACAATGGAAAGCTGTTCACCTGATTTACACTCAGTAGATAATGACGTATAGTTGAACGTGTTCAACCACTAAGTAGTTTCAAAGCATACAGTGAACAGTCCTATCCTGAGGCAACACGAACCAGCTTAAGGAGTCTAAGGCAGGTGTCTGAGCTGGAAAGCTAGGCTGTATGCATAGAGCAGCAGCTTCTGAACTCTTTCCCCGGACTGTCTATGCTGATTCCTAATTTGGGCAATTCTAATAGATACCTAAACTCAGATCCCGGGATAATCCCTCCTTTGTGTAATTCTGAGGCCAGGCGAGAGGCAGATACAGCTGAAATACCTGTAGGAAATGGCTGGAGGGCTGCAAGCAAGCAAGAATAACAATAATTTAAAGGTACATAGTATGTCACTTAAGGCTGCCAAATTATAAAAACCCAAGATGCAGAGATTTGTGGCAATATTGTTCGAACCCTTTACCAAGACCAACCAAGATTGACAAGGAATTAAGAAGACGGACTGTGAAGATTTTCATTGATTTGCTTTATGCAAATATACTACTCTTTTGGTCTTCTGTGTTCAGGAATATCAAAACACAACCCAGGTGTTATGTTTAAAACAACTTCATTAATCTACGACTGCTCCAGCATGTTCTACTTGTTAGGAACACTATGCGGCTGATGAAGGTGAATGTGCTTTGATCATAAGGTGCACAAATCATTAGCACATGATATTGAACAAGTAGAAGGAAGATTGTTTGTGCATATTGACCAGGTGCAATCTGTGGAATCGACCAAAGAACGATAGTTTTGTAGAGGTCCAATAGTTTCGACCTTCAGCATGTGATAAGAAAAACAGCTGCAGTGTACAATTGGTCTTAAACAACGGCAAGGCTGCTGGTAGACTAAGAAAGAGCGTCACCCTTCACAGAATCACAGAATCACAGAATGGTAGGGGTTGGAAGGGACCTCTGTGGGTCATCTAGTCCAACCCTCCTGCCGAAGCAGGGTCACCTACAGCAGGCTGCAC
>Ga0181612_120308_pt1 | contig 15647 bp, 10 predicted proteins | sample HoacroProtozoa21_FD_119630 | JGI IMG/M metagenome (GOLD analysis project Ga0181612, IMG submission 119630) | Hoatzin crop microbial communities from Cojedes, Venezuel. Combined Assembly of Gp0051906, Gp0051904, Gp0051908
CAGTGAGATGAAGGAAAAGTTATTGAATGCGCTATATGCAAAGTTGGACGAGAATCCTGAAAACGAAAATCTTCAAAAGCAAATTAGTTTGGTTAATGTTGCTCACATTTCGACGATTCATTCTTTTTGTTTGGATATTATTCGAAACAACTTTTTTGAAACGGAGCTTCCAGCAAATTTTAGAATCGCAAACGAAGATGAAGTTGAGATTATTAAGCAGGAGGTTTTGGAAAAAATTTTTGAGGATAAGTATGAGGAAGAGAATGAGCAATTCCTTGCACTACTTGAAAAATATACGACTTACCGCGATGATCAAAACCTAAAAGATTTGATTTTGGAGATGTACAATTTTATCAACTCTACACCATTTCCGCATAAATGGTTGGACGAGGCGATCGAAAAATTGAATTTAAATGAGGCAAAAAACGTTCAATTTTTTAGCGAAGCGAAAGATACTGACAATTTAAATATAAATGAAAGAGGCGTAGGTAAAGGAAAAACCGAATATATTGGGAATGAAAACGAAATTGACTTTTCGCAAACTGTATGGGGAAAAATAATTTTAGATGAATGTAAAAATAAAGTTAGCAACCAAATCATAAATTTGCGACAGGTTTATGATGAACTTGAAAACTGGCCTAATTTGGCAATGTGTAAAAAGTTAATTGGCGAAAATCTTGATGCACTAGAGGCTATAAAATTTGAAAACTGGGAAGATACTTATAATGCAATTAACAGCATAGCATGGGGAAAGTGGAACTCAAGCAAAAAGTTTGAACCAGATGAATTGGAAGTAAAGGAAATTGCTAAAGAGAAGCGCAACGCAGTGAAAGATCAAGTAAAAAAATTAAGCGAAAAATATTTTTCATACAACTCTGAAGAAGCATTAAGAGATATCACAGAGATGAAAGAAACAATAGCAGCGTTGAGGGTTTTGTTATATGAGTTTGAAGAAAAATTAAAAAAACAAAAGCTCGAAAAAAATATTATTGACTTTTCGGATATCGAGCATATTGCATTGAATCTATTGATAGACAAAGACGGCAACAAAACAACGATTGCTAAAAAATATTCATTCAACGAAATTTTAATTGATGAGTACCAGGATTCAAACTTGATTCAGGAAAGCATTTTGCAGGCCGTGAGCAACGGGAAAAATGTTTTTATGGTTGGAGATGTGAAGCAAAGCATTTACAGATTTAGAGAAGCACGACCGGAATTGTTTTTGGAGAAGTACGCAAAATACGAAAAAGCAGGTGAAAAAACCGAATTAACGAATGATACAAAGATTATGTTGTACAAGAATTTCAGAAGTCGAAAACAAATTCTTGATTTTACAAATATAATCTTTCAGATGATAATGAGCGAAAAGCTTGGCGAAATCGACTATTGCGAAGAAGAATATTTGAATTATGCAGCAAGTTACGATGAGCCAAAAATTAATCCACAAACGGAACTATATATAATTGAAAAGCGTGAGGGAGTGGGAAATACAGGCTCCGCGGGCGTGAGCGAGGAGACTACAGCTTTTAGGGGCGTGAACGAGGAAACTACAGTTTTTGGGGGCGTGAGCGCTGGAAATGTGGATTTAACAGCTGTGAGAGTGGGCACCGATAGTGAAAGCTTAAAAGCTGAAAACAAGCTTATAAATAGTACAAGCGCAAATTTTACAAACGAAGATGATGGAACTGACGAAATAGATATTTTAGATGATAGCCGAACGGACGAGGAGCGAGAGCAGGATGAGAAATCTGCGGAAGTTATTGATGATGCGACTGTTGAAGCGGATTTTGTGTGTAAAAAAATAAAAGAGTTGCATGATAACGGTGTAAAATATCGTGACATAGTTATATTGATGCGAAGCCCGTCGGTGATGGCGCCGGTTTTTGAAAAAGAGATGCTCGAAGCGCAAATTCCAGTATTTACAGATGCTGGCTCGGATTATTTAAACACAATTGAAATTGACACGATGTTGTCGTTGCTAAAAATTATTGATAATCCGTTGCAAGATATTCCGCTTGTAACGGTGATGCGCTCGCCGATAGGAGCGTTTACGGATAATGACTTGGTTGAGATACGTTTGAAAGATAGAAAGACAAATTTTTATAATGCACTTCAAAAAGTCGTGATTGAGAATAACCCGGCCGATACGAATAACAAGGACTTGACGCTACTTGATATCAACTTGTACGGTAAAGTAAAAAGATTTTTGACTTTATTAGACAATTTCAGAACCTACGAAAAACAGCTTCCGTTGAATGAATTGATATGGAAAATTTTTGAGGAAACTGGATATTATCATTATGTAAGAATGATGCCAAATGGAAAATTACGACAGGCAAATTTACGCAAATTATTTGAAAAAGCTAAAGACTATGAACAAATTAGTTTTAAAGGATTGTTTAATTTTATAACATTTATTGAAAAAGTTGCTGGCCGCAACAAAAATACGATGGGCGCTGCAAAGATTATCGGAGAAAACGAAGATGTTGTAAGAATAATGAGTATTCACAAAAGCAAAGGACTAGAGTTTCCAGTGGTGTTCATTTGCGGAACAGGCAAACAATTTAATTTGAAGGATTTGAATAAAAAAATTATTTATAACCATGATTTAGGGATAGGGTTCAACTATGTGAATGATGGCTTTGATTATTCTACATTGACAAAAAAAGCTATAAATATAAACGCCCGCAATGAACTGATTTCAGAGGAAATGAGGCTTTTATATGTTGCGTTAACAAGAGCAAAGGAAAAATTGATAATAACTGCGATAGATGCAAATGCTAAGAAAAAATTTAATGATAAGGAAAACGAGATAAAAAAATTCCACGGTGGAAATTTTGTAGAAAAAATGTCTCCAAACTATGAAGAGAAATTAACTAAAAATTTTGTAGAAAAAATGTCTCCAAACTATGAAGAAAAAGTAACTAAAAATTTTGACGGAAAAACATTGTTAAATATTGAGGAAGAAGCATCTCAAAATTTTACTGCAAAATTATCGCCAAATTTAGTAGAAAAATATACGCGCTTTATTGATTGGATAGAACTTGTATATCAAGCTACGAAAGGCTTTGATGATGAGCATAGATTGGATATGCATGTTGAATTTTTGAATCGTGAAGAAGTTGAACGACCGCAGCCAATTGAAGAAACTGAAAGAATAAATTTAGCTGAACTTGAGAAAAATCTAAGCAAGGAGCAGTACGAAAAGGTTGACAAACTGTTGAATTGGAAATATTCAAAGTTAGTTGCTATTAATCTTCCAACCAAAACCTCAGTAACAGCGTTAAAGAATAGCAAATTAGAATTCAACGGAAACGAAGTTGAGTTGGTGGACGAAGACATAGCTGGGGTGATGGACAAAAATATAACTGAATGGCAGCCTTTTGCAGCCGATGGAAGTGAAATAGAAAATAAACTTGAACTGGAAAATTTTGAGACGACAGTTAAATCAAACGAAAACAAGCAAGAGAAAGGCTTTGACAAATATAAAAAGAAGATTGAATTTAAAGATTCTGAAGCGATTATTAAATCAAATGAAAATGAAAATGGAAATAAAAATGAAAATGAAAAAGCGCAAGAGCTGAGTCCGACTGAAAAGGGAACTCTAGTACATTTGGTTTTGCAAAAATTAAATGACGAAAATATTGATGCAACGATAGAAAATTTAAATATAAGAAAAAACGAAAAAGAATATTTGAAAAATAATAAAAAGGTTTTGGAAGAATACGTAAATAGCCTATTGTTTAAAGACATAAAAGCGGCAAAAGAAGTATACAAGGAAACACCGTTTTACATGAATATAAATTATAGTGAAAGAACCGTTAAAGATAGAAATATTAGTGATGGATCCGAGAAAGATAAAACTACCATTGATGAGCTTGATGAAGATAGAACTGTCAGAAAAAGAAACGAAAGAGAGAGAAATATAACGGACAAGTCAGATGGTGAAAAAATATTGGTGCAGGGAGTTATCGATTTATATTATGTTGATGAAAATGATGATGTGATTTTAGTAGATTACAAAACCGACCGACACGTGACTGAGGCCGAATTGATTGAACGATACAAGAATCAATTAAATTTATATAAAGTGGCAATTGAAAGAGCAACAGGGAAGAAAGTGAAGAGCAAAAGAATTTATTCAACGACATTAAATAAATTGATAGAAGTATAGAGAGCAGCGCAAGGAGCAGCACTTGGAGCAACACTTGGATGACGTATTTTTATAGAGTATACGACAGGCGCGAGGGATAAGATGAGATTCTCATCGGCAGGCGCGGGGGACAAGATGAGATTCGAACCGACAGGCGCAGTCCTTGTGTTGTGATAAATGTGGCTTGACGGCGGGCGCAAAAGGTTGTAAACTATGAACATTGAAGAAGTTTATAGATAAAAATATAGGAGGAGAAAATGGCAAATAAAGAAAATAATTCTAATGCAAAAGAAAAAAATAATAATCCTATTACTGAAAAAGGAAAGGTAAAATTAAAAAAGATAGATAAAGCTGAAGCAAAGGCAAAAGCTAAAGCTAAAAGCAAGAGCTTACTTGGAGAATTCAAAGCCTTCATATTAAGAGGAAACATTGTCGATATGGCTGTTGGTGTTATTATCGGAGGTGCATTCTCAACAATAGTAACGTCATTGGTTGAGGATATCATTATGCCGCTAATTGGAATTCTTATCGGCAAAGTGAATTTTACGGATTTGAAAGCGACTGTTGGCAGTGCAGAAGTGATGTATGGAAAGTTTATTCAAAGCACAGTTAATTTTTTAATTATAGCTTTTGTGTTATTCATAGCAATAAAAATGTTTGCAAAATTAGACAAGAAAATTAAAAAGCAAGAAGCAGTAGAAGTAGTAAAATCAGATGAGACTAAGGTTTTGGAAGAAATCAGAGATATGTTGAAAGCACAAAATAAACAAAAATAAAAGCAAAGTGAAAAAAAATAAGAAAGCAAAATAAAAAATGCAGAAAAATAGATATTCAAAAAAATAAACAAAATAAAATGAAAGTAAAATAAAAAAATTGACAATGGTGTAAATTATAGTGTATAATAACCATTGTCAAATTTATGGCGAGATAGCTCAGTTGGCTAGAGCATTCGGTTCATACCCGGAGTGTCGTGAGTTCGAATCTCACTCTCGCTACCAAACTTATAATAAAACAGGTGAAATCTTGTAATATAGATATCGCCTGCTTTTTTATTTGATAAATGTTAAAAAACTGTTTTTATTGAATTAAAAATGTGTTAAAATACAAAATGCAAAAGGAGGAGTCGTATGGTTATTTAAGTTATTAAATATATCATACAAGAGAAAATGGCAGATTTAAGTGAATTTGATAAAAAAGAAATATGGAAAAGAGTAACAGAAGTAGAAGACAGCACGGATAAAGACGACATAACAATAAAAGAAATAACAGCAGAGATTGCGCATGAATCGGATAGATTTGAAGGAATTGTATCGGAAAAAAAGAAACTTTTTATGTTGAATCAAGCAAAAGCATTTGTTGATACGGCACAGACGATTAGTACATATAGAGGCGCATTTGAAACGGGATATCCGTGTTATGTGCTTGGACCTAATTTTGAAGGTAATCTTTCAATTGTTTATGAACAATTGCGATATAATGAAGAGTTGAGAAAAGCGGGAGAGAATAATAATGAACCTTGGACATGTCCATCATGTTGTAAGACAAATGACGGTTACATGAGAGATTTAAAGAATGTATGTTATCCTTGCTCATCAGTGGATAATGCAGTAAAACCTCGAAAATTGATGAACCGATTACCGGATATGGATTTATGGTTTATTTGTGAAAATGGCAAACTAAATGAGACTAGTAGTGTTTTGTCAGAAAAATTGCAAAGAATAAATATGTTTCCTTCAGATATTGATATTAAAGGTACGATAGAAGTGATTAAAAGTATAAACGATAGCCTGGAAAGAAATGAAACGCCAAGATGCTTTTTACCAATAGATGCACACATAATAGAATATGATAAATTATTAAGTTGCATAATAGGTGTACCAAAAAATATTGAAGATAATCTTAGAGTCGGGAAGGCCCCATATATACCAATAGCTCCGTTATCACTTCGCAAGGAATGGCAATATGATGATCATGCATATAATTTTGTTTTAGACTTTTTATTTTCGTTTTCTGAATGGGAATTAGAACCGGAGATGGAAAAGGTTCTGAAAGATTCAAGAAAGCAAATTACTGATACTTTTACAACTGAACAAATACAGAAAATAATTCGAATGGTTTCAGGAGAAGCTAATAAACGTAGGATTGATAGCAGCCAAGCAATTCGAGAAAAAACAGCTAAACGAATTAATAGTTGGCGTGATGATGAGAGGTAGATGATAAAAATTTGACTGAAAGCTATAAAATAAAAACGGAAAATTTTTTAAGGTGTAAAATATAAAAATAAAAAATAAAAAGAGCCAAAGAAAAAAGAGGCAAAGAAAAAAGAGTCAAAGAAAAAAGAAAAACAAGTGAGGTGGTAACGTGTTTAATTGGGATGAAAATACAAAGCTTGAAGTAGCGGTTGAAATTATGGCAGAGAAAATTGCAAATGAATGTAGAAAAGAAATGTTGGCTGAAAAAAATGTGAATAAAGTTGAGAAAAAAAAGGCTGAAAAGATAAGTGTCAATGAGGGAAAACAAGTTCACGAAAATGAGGGAACGAAAAATAGCAGCGTTGAAAACCGTATTCGTAAATATGAAAACATGATTAAAATAAGAGATGAAATGTACAAAGGAAACGGAAAAATAATAGACGAATTATTATCGTATGAACAAGAGCGATGAAATAAGGGGAATAAATATTGATTGCAAATTATTACCTGATTATTAATTGAGAGTCAAAATAGAATGAAAAATAAAACAGAGGAAATAAAGCAGAGAAAATAAAACAGAAAAAATAAAACAGAGGAAATAAAACAGAGGAAATAAAACAGGAGAAATAAATAATGTCTACAGATGAATTAAAAGCAAAATATAAATTATCACAAGAAGAGAATGAAGCTATTGGAAATAAAATACTTGAGGTTATGATTGCAGGCAAAACCCCAGTAGAAATGCCAAGATGCGTATTTGATTTTGGACCTCCGGGTTCGGGAAAAACTGGACTTGCAGGTTTTGGAATTAAAGTTATGCATGATAATGTAATTATGATTAATAATGATGAATTACGACATTTCCACCCGAAAGCTGAAGAGCTAAGAAAGTTATATCCTGATGAATATATTAAAGTTGTAAATGAGGATAGTAAAATATGGACTGATAATTTATTTGAATATGCGATAAAGAATAGGTATAACGTGATATACGAAGGTACTGGGCGCAACATGAGGGTTTTGAATGAACTTTTTGATAAAGCGAATGGCCATCAGAAAATTGTAAGAGCAATGGCTGTTTCGGATTTGAATTGCTTGTTGTCAATGCTTTTGCGATACAGAGGTCAAAAGCAAAGGTTGGGCACCGGCAGAATGGTTGCTGCCGATACTTTTTACAAATCCTATGACAACGAAATGATTGAAAATATGATGACAATCGAAAAAGAAAAATTGGTAGATTGCATAGAAGTCTATATGCGTGGCGAACACCCAAGTACACCGGAATTAATTTATTCGAGCTTAGATGAGAAATCAAAATTCGATGGTGTTGCAGCAGCGATTGAGTTTGGACGAGAAAACGATTATGAGCAAGCTGCGCGAAATTATGAGAAAGAAGAAACGTATATACAACAATTGTTGAGAGCGGATTTTGGACAAGAACCTGAACTAATAAATATTGCTAGCAAAATTGATACGCTTTATATAAATTATATTGATAGAGTAAAAAATTCCGATGGCAAAAACGAAAAAAAAAAGAGGTTCAGTAGGGAAGAAGACGTAAGGTGAATAAAATGAAAATTGATTTACATATACATACAAATAATTCTGATGGGGTTTTGACAGCGAAAGAAGTTATCGATAGGGCTGTGCAAAATAATGTCAATGTGATTTCAATTACTGATCACGATACACTTGAAGCATATAATGACGAGATATTTGAATATGCTAAAGAGCGAAAAGTAAAATTGATTAAAGGTATTGAAATTTCAACAAAGTTTAACGGCGTAGGAGTGCATGTGCTTGGCTATAATATTGATATAGACGATGAAAATTTAAAAAATGAATTGTATAAAATTCGCAATGCTCGACATATATACTTACATGATGTTGCGCAAAAGTTAAAAGAGTTGGGATACCAAATTGATGAAAAAGCATTGGATCAGATAGATGCAGTTACTAAGGCACATATTGCTGAAAATGTGATTAAATTGAATTCTGCGAAATTGCAAAATGAATTTGGACATATTCCAAATAAAGGCGAGTTTATAGAAACCGTGATGAACGAGGGCTGCAAAGCATATGTTGAAAAGAAAAGTGTGACACCTGCTTTTGCTTCTAAAATTATAAAGGAAGCGGGCGGAAAGGTTGTGCTGGCGCACCCTGTGGCGTATACATATGAAGATAATTTGTCCGAAGAAGATGTGAAAAAAATTGTTGACAGTATGCAAATTGATGGAATTAAAGCGATTGATGGAATTGAGGCAAATTATTTATATGTTGATAGGGAAAATAATTTACATGATGATTGCAAAACCTGGAACAGATTTGCAGAGGCATGCAAGTTATTTGTTACGGTAGGTTCTGATTATCATTTTAGTGATGGATTGAGGCCGGAAATTGGTGGAGTTGAGATAACAAGTGATGAAGCAGAAAAAATAATTTCGGAGGCAGGTTTTTTATTGTAATTTATGGAAAATGCTATTGTGATTCGCTGAAAATTTTAGTATAATGCAAGCAATGCGTAACTAATGAAATAGAAATATCGCAAAAGACAAAATAAAAAACGAAAGAAAAAAAACAAATCCACAGTGTTTAATATAATTATAAAAAATTAAATTGAAAAAATCTAATTTTTAATAATTAGAATATACGTGTAAAAAACAAAAAGTAAAAAATAAATTAAAAGTGAAGGAGTAAAGATGAAAATATTAGTCGTTAATAGTGGATCGTCATCATTGAAATATCAACTAATCGATATGGAAAATGAAGAAGTATTAGCTAAAGGAAATTACGAAAGAATAGGACAGAAAGGGTCTTTCCTAACTCATAAAGTAAATGGAGAGAAATATACAACGGAGCAAGAAGTAAAGAATCATAAAGAGGCTTTAAAAATTATTCTTGAGCAATTTACAAACGAAGAATATGGAGTAATTAAAACACTTAATGAAATATCAGCAGTTGGCCATAGAGTTGTTCATGGCGGAGATATTACTGAATCAGTAGAAATTACGGATGAGGTTTTGGATAAATTAAAGAAAAGTGCATCTATTGCACCATTGCACAATCCACCTGCAGTTTCAGTTATGGAAGCTTTTAAAGATTTAATGCCAACTACACCAATGGTAGTTGTTGTTGATACATCATTCCATCAAACAATACCAGAGTCAAGATATTTATATCCAATACCATACAAATATTATGAAAAATACGGAATAAGAAAATACGGATTCCATGGAACTTCACATAGATATGTTTCTAAGAGAGCTGCAGAGTTAATGGGAAGAGATCCTGAAAAAGGATTAAAATTAGTAACTTGCCATATCGGGCAAGGTGCTTCAATCACTGCAGTTGAAAACGGAAAGTCAGTTGATACAACAATGGGATATACTGCTTTAGGCGGAATAATGATGGGAACTAGAAGCGGCGATTTGGATCCGTCAGTTGTTACAGCAATAATGGAAAAGGAACATTTAAAACCTGAAGAAATGGACCTTATATTAAATAAGGAATCAGGAATGCTTGGAGTTTCTCGTTTAAGCGCTGACAATAGAGATTTGTGGAAGTCAATTGAAGATGATGATGAGAACGCTGAAAATGCAAAATTAGCTTTGGAAAAATATACATATATAATTGCACAATATATTGCTAAAATGGTAGTTGCTATGAATGGTGTTGATGCAATTGTATTTACTGGCGGTGTTGGAGAACGCGGTGATGGCGAAAGAAAAATGATTTGCCAAAAGCTAGAATGGATGGGTGTAAAGCTTGATCCAGAGGCCAATAAAGTAAAAGCGGAAGAGAAAAAGATTTCAGCAGCAGATTCTAAAGTTGAAGTATGGATTGTTCCAACTGAAGAGGAATTGATGATTGCAAGAGATACTAAACAAATTGTTGAAAGTATGAAATAGATAAAAATATAAATACAAAAAGCCGGTTGACCATCGGCTTTTTGTTCGAGCTATAAACTAAGTTTTTGCTTCGAGTTATAAACTAAGTTTTTGTTTCGAGCTATAAAAGTGGCTTTTTGTTCAAAATATAAACTGAGCTTTTGTTCGAGCCATAAACGGGACGTTTGCTTCGAACAAAATTATTGAGTGCAACTTGCATGTTAAATAAATCTTGTTTGGATAAGCAGAGTTGCAATGTTAAATAAATCCTATTTAGATAAGTAGAGCTGCAAGTTGCTCGAAAAAATGAATGTAAGAATTCAAAAACAAAAGAAATAAAAAAGGAGAGTAAATGAATATATTAGTTATAAATTGTGGAAGTTCATCGCTAAAATATCAATTGATTGATATGGAGCAGGAGAAGCTTTTAGCAAAAGGAAATTATGAAAAAATTGGAGAAGGCGAAAGCTTTTTAACACATAAGCGTCCAGGAAAAGAAAATGTACAAGTAAATAAGCAAGTTCACAATCATGCTGAAGCAATTGAAATTGTGTTGCAGCAGCTAGTTGATGAGGAAAATGGCGTAGTGAAAAACTTAGATGAAATTGACGCAATTGGTCATAGAATTGTACATGGAGGAAACATGACCGAATCAAAATTGATTACACCTGAAGTAATTGAAAAATTAGTTGAGTTGATTCCAATCGATCCATTACACAATCCAGGAGCGGTAGCAACGATAAAAGCGTGTAAGGTTTTGATGAAAGATACGCCGATGGTTGCAGTATTCGATACGGCTTTTCACCAAACAATACCGGAGGAGCGATACGTGTATCCGATTCCGTACAAATATTATGAAGAGGATGGAATTCGCAAATATGGATTTCACGGAACTTCATTTCGATTCGTTGCTGACGAAACAGCCAAACTTCTTAACAAATCAAAAGAAGAAATGAAAATGATTATATGCCATTTGGGACAGGGTGCATCGATATGTGCAGTAGAAAATGGAAAGTCGGTTGATACATCGATGGGATTCACTTCGGTTGGCGGAATTATGATGGTTGCGCGCAGCGGTGACCTTGATCCGTCAGTTGTGACATATATCATGGAGAAAGATGGCAAAACCGCATCAGAGATGGATTTGATGTTGAATAAAAATTCGGGAGCTTATGGAGTTTCGGGAATATCGGATGATTTTAGAGAAATCGAAGTAGCAGCGTTTGATGAGCATAATCCACGAGCTGAGTTAGCAATAAAAATGTATTCGTATGAGATTGCACAATATGTTGCAAGGTATTGTGTGGCTTTGCAAGGAATGGATACACTTGTGTTTACAGGCGGTATTGGTGAACATCAAAGGAGAGTACGTAATCAAATTTGCCAGAACCTAAAATTCTTAGGCGTTGAGATTGACAGCGAAGCAAATCAAAAATGTTATGGCAGCGAGGGAATAATATCTAAGAGTGATTCAAAGGTTATTGTGGCAGTGGTGCCAACTAATGAAGAATTAATGATTGCACGCGATACCAAAAATTTGGCATTTGGCGCATAAATATGATATAATTCGATTGGTGTTGCGCGTTATGCGTTATATTATTTTCGATTGGTGTTGTGCGCCATGCGTTATATTATTTTCGATTGGTGTTGCGCGCCATGCGTTACATTATTCTTGATAATACTTTAATATAAGGATTGATAAAATAAAAATAATAAACGCAAAAAATAAAAAGTAAAAAAAGCGCGTAAGTAGCGCCTAACAAAAAAACAAAAAGATAAATGCAAAAATAAAAAATGGAGATAACAATGAAAGCAATTGAAATAAGAGAAAAATATTTGAAATTTTTTGAAGCACATAATCATAAAAGAATTCCAAGCGCATCGTTGATACCGGAAAACGATCCGTCGGTTTTGTTTACTACGGCTGGAATGCAACCGTTAGTCCCATACTTGTTGGGAGAAAAACATCCTGAGGGAACGCGATTAACTGATTATCAAAAATGTGTAAGAACTAATGATATTGAAGAAGTCGGTGATAATCGTCATTTGACTTTCTTTGAAATGCTAGGAAATTGGTCATTGGGAGATTATTTTAAGGAAGAATCAATTCAAATGAGTTTTGATTTTTTGACGAAAGAATTAGAAATTCCAGTAGAAAAAATTTCAGTAACGTGTTTTGCCGGTGATGAAGATTGCCCACGTGATACAGTTACTGCAGAATGTTGGAAGAAAGCCGGCATTGCAGAAGATCATATTTATTTTTATGGAAAAGATGATAATTGGTGGATAGCTGGGGAAGAAGGACCATGTGGACCTGATACAGAAATGTTTTATGATACTGGAAAAAAGCCTTGTGGACCGGACTGTCAACCATCATGTGATTGTGGAAAATATGTTGAAATTTGGAATAACGTCTTTATGGAATTTTTCAAGAAAGATGGCAAATACACTAAACTTTCGCAGAAGAATGTTGATACCGGAATGGGACTTGAAAGAATAACATTTTTATTGCAAGGTAAGACTACTCCGTTTGATACAGAGCTATTTGCACCGGTGATGGAGAAGATAACGGAGCTATCAAATAGTAAATTGAGCGATAAAAATAATATTGAGGGTGCAAGTAGAAAAATTCCAGAGGATGAAAGATTAGAAAGCACGCGAATTGCTGCTGAGCATTTGCGCTCAAGCATGATGATAATTGCTGATGGTGGTCAGCCAAGCAATGTTGATAGAGGATACGTTTTAAGAAGATTGATTCGTAGAATGACGCGTCACTTGAATAAGCTTGGAATCAGCATGAACGATATGCCTGAACTTATTGATTTGGATATTGATATTTTAAAAGAAATGTATCCGGAGTTGGAAGCTAATCGTGAGAGAATTAAGCAAACAATAATTACAGAGCAAGAAAAATTTGTCAAAACCCTAGAACGCGGCGAAAGAGAATTTAAAAAGTTAATTCAAAAATTGCAAAAGTCTGGAAAAAATAAAATTGATGCTGATGAAGCTTTCAATTTGTATGAAACTTATGGATTTCCACCAGAAGTAACCCGCGAATTAGCAAAGGAAAACGGTTTTGAAGTTGTGGAGTCTAGCGAGATTGAAGCTAAATTTAAAGAGCATCAAGAGAAATCAAAAGCTGGTAGTGATAAAAAATTTAAAGGCGGACTTTCAGGAAGTGGTGAGCAAGAAACAAAATATCATACAGCAACTCACTTGCTAAATGCGGCTTTAAAAATAACAGTTAGTCCTGATTGTCATCAAAGAGGATCAAATATAACACCTGAAAGAATGCGTTTTGACTTTAATTGTGATCATAAATTAACTGATGAGGAAAAGAAAGCGACTGAGGATTTGGTAAATAAATGGATTGAAGAAGATTTACCAGTATCGTTTGAAGAAGTTGATAAATATGAAGCAGCAGCTTCTGGAGCTGAACATGAATTTTTGGAAAGATATCCGGACATTGTTAAAGTTTATACAATAGGTGATGTATCTAAAGAAATTTGTGGAGGTCCTCATGTTGAACATACAGGAGTGCTTGGACATTTTAAAATAAAGAAAGAAGAAGCAAGTTCAGCTGGAGTGCGAAGAATTAAAGCTATATTGGAATAAATAAAGCAAGGTTAGAGTTTTTGTTAAAAAGGAGATAAAATAGAAGACTGTATTTTTTGTAAAATAGCAAATGGAGAAATCCCAACAACAAAAGTATATGAAGATGATCAGGTTTTGGTATTCAAGGATAATAATCCAGTAGCACCGGTGCATGACTTAGTAATTCCGAAGAAACATTATGACAACATAAAAGAAGTAGACGATAAAGACTTGCTATATCATATGTTTGAAGTAATTAAAGAAGTAGCAAAAATTGAAAACATCAGCGAAGAGGGATTTCGCATCGTGAATAATTGCGGAGAGGGCGCAGGGCAAACTGTAAAGCATGTGCATTTCCATGTACTAGGTGGAACTAAGCTTCCGGAATAATTGGCAAATAGACAATCGAGACAATTGACAAATAGTTAATTGAAATAATATAATCGACATGCAAATAGCATAATTGATGAGTAAATAGGCATAATTTATGTATAAAAAATACAACAGGGGCAAAAAATGGAGGTCGTATGGAAGATAAAAGAAAAATGAATCGTATTTTAACAGGAGTAATAATTGCTGCAGCAGTTATTATTGCTATGCTTGTGGGATATTGGATATTTGATACCGCACAAACAAATATAGCAAAGAAAGAGGCTGAAGCGGCCGCTGATAATTGGATATCAGGAGCAACCACAACACAAGGTGGTGTTTCGGTTTTGCCAAGTAATACAACGCAAACACCAACTAATACATCTGAAAGTGAAAATGTGATCGATGTAAATATTGATTTAAATTCGACATCAATAACAACAGGAAATACGACAGGTTCATCAACATCGGGCAAAACAGTTCAAACATTTGCTGGATTTACAATGATTGGAACAATTGAAATTCCAAAAATCAATTTGAAGTATCCGGTTTTGGATAGAGCTGACAAAGCTTCAATGGAAGCTGCGCCAGGAAAACTTTATGGAGTTGGATTGAATAAAGTAGGTAACACAGTTATAGCAGCGCACAACTATCGTAACAGAACCTTCTTTTCAAAGTTAGATCAACTTTCTGAGGGCGATTCAATTTTTATCACTGATACAGATAAGAATCGTGTGGAATATATAATTTACAACATATATACAACAGGTTCGGAAGATAACAGCTATTGGCAAAGAGATACACAGGGAGCTATGGAAATTTCATTGTCTACTTGCACAGATGATGTTCAACAAAGATTGATAGTATGGGCAATAGAAAAAGATAAATTAAGTTTAGTAAAACAGTAAATATGAGATGAATATGTTTGGTGAGCTTAGAAGATAGGCCTAAAAGTGCATGAATACTAAAAGTTAAATGAACAAATTATGAGCATGTAAAAGCAAAATTTAAATGAACAAATTATTGAGTATATAAAAGCAAATTTAAATGAGCAAATTATGAGTAAATAAAAGCAAAATTTAAATGCACAAATTATGAGTATATAAAAGCAAAATTTAATTGAGCATGTTCGTGGAGTTCAGTTGACAATATATAAAAAATGGGGTAAAATACTAATTGCGTTTAGAAAGCCGTAAATATGGTGGATGTAGCGTAGTTGGTTAACGCGCCAGTTTGTGGCACTGGAGATCGTGGGTTCGAGTCCCATCTTCCACCCCATTTATTTATTGTTGAAGCATAGTGAGAAGAATTGATAATGCTTTATAGATTTATAAATTTATAGATTTATAGATTTATAGATTTATAGTTTTATAGTTTTATAGTTTTATAGATTTATGAATTTATAGATATTTGTATAATGATAATGCTGATGTGAATCGAAAAGATTAA
>Ga0181612_145544_pt1 | contig 15647 bp, 7 predicted proteins | sample HoacroProtozoa21_FD_119630 | JGI IMG/M metagenome (GOLD analysis project Ga0181612, IMG submission 119630) | Hoatzin crop microbial communities from Cojedes, Venezuel. Combined Assembly of Gp0051906, Gp0051904, Gp0051908
AACAGCCCTACAAAAGCTGTAGGAAAATGTTGTTATTATAGACAGGGCATTAAAGTGAATCAGTGAAAGAGGAGGGAACTTGCCCAACGTCATTGGCAGTCCCAAAACCCATCTGGTTTACTGTGGGCTTCCCAATTACAAGCTCCCACCCTCCTGTTTTTTTGTAACCATTCCAGTCCAGGTGAAAGGACACACGCAGCATGGAAAAGACAGTTTCAATCCATGAAACAGAACTCCTTCATCTCCCATAGTTGCTTTGCACCTAGGTAGTAGTGACTGGTCGTATAGAATCAGAAAGCTCAGATCCAGACTGAGTCTAGATTCGAACTTTTCAGAAGTTCAGAAACTTGCTGGACCTTGTCTTTTGTTGCACTCTATTCATTAACAGCCATCTCTCTTCTACACTTTCTCTTTGATTTTCTGATTCGAATTGTGTTCATTGTAGGCATTAAAAATCTCCTGGGGATGCTGTACTACCTACTGTATCTACCAGGACTGATAAATTGGACAATATAAATCACTATTTGCATTGCGCCAACGCTTACAGGGCCCAGCTGGGACCAGGCGCCTTTTGTGTTAGTCTGTACAGACACGCAACAGAAGCCAGCTCCACCTGTGATGTTCTGGCAGTCTGGATGGGGACAGCAGGGTAAGGCAGGGGAAACTCGAAGTCACAGAGCAGGTGAGTGTCTGGGACATCCTGGGTGTCTCAGTTCCCAGTCCTGCGCCCTATCCATTTAAACCTGCTCTTTCTCGAGAGGCCATCACGACGGATGTCTTGGGACAACATACTACAAACACCTTTAACAGAGGCTTCTCCTGTTCCACTAAAAACAAGATCAGCTGAATAACTTCACAGGACTTCATTTACCTCCCGCCTGCTCCCCAGCGCTTTCCAGTCCCCTAATGAGGGAAAAGGATCGTTATCTGCCGAAGTCAAAGCTGCCCCTGTGTTAGGTGTAGGGAGCCATAGTGAAACCAGCTGCTGCTACCATGCCGGCAGCCAAGACTCTCATTTGTTTTGGCTAGCACTGAAGAATCAGCTTAAGCGTCTTTGAGAACAAAATGGTGCATGGAACCAATCCAAGCTGCAAAAGATAAGAAGCAATAAGAGTCGGAACAGATTATTTGTCTGGTAAAACAGAAGGAGAATTCTATCGAAAAACTGAGAGGATCCTGGTCCAGTTCTGCGAACATAAGTTCTGTTTGTGCAGCGCCAGATGATAGCCTCTCGGGCTACACAACAGGTGCTAAGCTGCAGCTATTTCTGGCGAATAACAAATTGCTGCTGCCGAAAAGGAATGACAGAGGAAAGTGATTTCTGCACGACTGTTGTAAAGAGGAAGGCTCTTCAGTGACATAACAACACTCACAGCCACCATGGCAAAATCGGAGGGGAGGGATGTAAGTATTCAGCTAGAATAAACACAAGTAACAACTTAAAATAACCAGATTTGGTTGAAGATTAGCCACAGCCTTCCCTAACTGATGTTCAGCAAGGCAATTAACCTCTCTGAGACTGGACCGAGGATAAATCTTACCACCTTCTCACACATTTCAGATATATTGAGCCAGTTTTATCCATGTCCTTTGCACAGAAGGAGAGGAGAGAGGAGAACATAAGCGAGAGGGAGTGTACCCAATAGGGTTCTAACCAAACAGATCCAAAAGAAAAGAAAAGAAAAAAAAATATTGGGAATTCAGTAACCAAACATAAGCTTAACAAGCGATAAGTAAAGACTGGCATAAATTCCAGGATTAGGTTCTCACCTGATGTACCCCAGTCTTACCAAAATAGCGTTAAAGGACCTAAAGTAATTTTTATTACACAAGGGTCTATCACCCTTCCTTAGTCAAATGTAAACTTAACAGTACTTAAAAGTACTGATTTGCTTTTTAAGAAAATCTTTCTAAAAAATTGAGATTTAACACCACTTTCATTACAAGTCAGATAATAATCCTCTGAAGTTCCCTTTCAGATCTAGGCCCATTCAAACCCAACCCTGAATCGGGAAATGAAACCCAGAGCAAAGGTTCTGAACAGGCACCGAAGAACACCCACCTTCAGCTTAAACAACTGAACTTTTATGTATCTTGAGCTAAAAAAAAGGAGCATACGATAGCAGTATCCAAAAGGATGTCACAAAGAAACTCAGTGTGCATAGGCATGGTTCCCGCTGCAGAAGATTTCTGACAGGAAAGCGGTACCAGGCACAGTACAAATGAAACCAGATCCAAATCTCTGCAATGAAATCACACAGGCAACCGGACTAATTTCACCCGCAAACTGGGTTTACAGTAAACGTTTCATTCCTGTGTGATTTCATATGTGTTCATTCCTACGTTGGTCCAGAGAAAGGGTTTGTGTGCCTGAAAATTTGTTCTTTTTTATTTTGTTTTGTTCTTCAGCTCCATGACATGATGCAATAAAATAGACCACTCCTCCTAATGAACCCTGACTCCCTTAGTAGTGTACAGCATTTTTTAAAATTCAGAATATTAAAGTCTTTATGATAAACACATCTCTGCAGCCAAAGGGATTTTTAATCTCACTTGATTTACAAGCATTTCATTGCATTTGAGTATAATGTATTTTAATAGCATGGTGGAAATTGCAGTGGGGGCTAATTAGAGCAACTAAGTTAGTTAGATTTTTGTGCATTTGGAAAGCAGGCTGCATCCTTTTAATAGGATAATCAAAACAGATCACCCCGACTTGCGGATTGTCTCTGTAGATACCAGGAGTTACTTCTGCGTGTAGTCTGAATGGAGGTAACTCCGTTGAAGTTAATGGGACAAAGACGATTTATCCCTGTGACTGTGCAGCCCACCCCTTAGGGTTAGATCCTGCTGGGCACCTTCACTTCCCACAGAAGTAGTGTGAGGCCTGAGGAGCTTGAAACCTGGTAGAACTGAGCCCTGAGGATAAAACCCTCTGCTTTTGCTGCCATGTAGATGCTCAACTTGCCAGCAAGACCCGCGGTTTGGGATTTTTAAGACTCATAGTCATGGTCTTAAACTGAATTACAAGCCATTTGGCCTCCACCAAACTTGACTTGCTTCAGTACCATCAGGCTGGTTTGAATTTTTCTCAACTTGCAGTCATAGCCTACAACTAATTTGAAACACATTGTGAAGGTCAAAAAACCTGTCCTTGGCTTTCCTTCTTGTTGTTTCCCAAGGTAAGTACTTTACTCTCAGACCTAGTCATCCTTGGTTCCTACCACAGCCAAAGGAGAGAAACAGCCATATTTAGGGTACAAGTCATCTGACCTGTTTTGTACACGCACTTGAGGATAAGATGAATCACATCCTACAAGTAGCAGTTACTTCCTCTGCGAAGCACCAGTGAGTCTAGACAACTAGCTCAGATGCAGACATGCCCAGCAGAGTTCACTAGTTCAAGTTCTGCCCTGGTATCAAATACCGGCTTACCTCCAAGTGACAGAAGCCTTATCAGCAGGGACCTCGACTTTAAGCTTTATCCCAGGCTCAGCCGGGAAACCACCACTCCGCTGCTCCACACCATGCGAAAGCGCCCGGGTGTCGCAGCCACAGGCTACGAGACCTGCCACTTCCACTCACTCCTGCAAGCATCTGCACAGCGAGAGCGGAGGAGCAAACACCGAGAAAATTAGATGTCAGTACGCACTGATTATAAGTCACAACCAGCACCATTCTCTATCAATGAGGGATGATGAACGTGTCATATCCAATGTTAGAAGGATATTTCAAGCGAGTTATGCTGGCTGGGATTTTCATGTGTGTGCACTGCTGCTAGAGGGATAGACCAAACACCATTCCTCCTGCCCTCTGCCACTGCCCACAGACTTGCACTGACCTTCTTAAGCCTCGGTGGGCCAGATTCCATTCTCATTTGTATTAAGTAAATTATCTGACTTCCAAGAGTTACTTGATTTTAGACAAAGAAAGAAAGGGAAAACTATACCTGCTTTCTGCAGAAGTGCTTTTCCAGGGGTTCCTTACCTTACATTGGAATGAGGAAATGTTTCACCTGGGCTCAAGCAAAAGCTGGTGACCATCTTTGATCTCCTTTGAAATTTCCACAGAAGGCTTTCATTTAATTTTCCAGGCTTCTTTGCCTTTCTCAAGTAATAATAGCTGATATCATTTAGTGCAAAGCACAACAACAGCCATTAAAAATGGTTATTAGTCTGGAACTGCTTTCTTAATAAGAAACATACATGCCACACTCTGGGAGTTCAATGTTTTTTAATAGACTTCAAGGTAAATGCCACTGTGACCCTTATTTTTAAGGCGGGAGAGAGAGAGAGTAATGTTTCTTGGGCTGAAATTTTGCCCTTAGGCAGAGCCTTGGGCAAGAGGTGGAGCAGTTCCACCTCCTCTCCGCTCCTCCCCTCGGGAGGGACCCTGCCTCTGAAACGCTCCTCTGAGGATCTGCTCCTCTGCAGCAACTCATTTCTGCTGGAGGGAAGGAAGATGCATTAGCACTTCAGCATCCTTCCTCCCCAGCATCCAGCCAGTGCAGAGGAGCGGAGCCATGGCTCAGCATACTGACAGCCTTCTCCTCCCTCCTCTCTCCCTGCTTTCTCCTTCCCACAGGCAGGATAAGGCCTTTGCAGAAGTGGGGTGCCCTTCAAGGTAACCCTGACAAACCTCAGATCGGCAAGGAATTTGCACTTTCTTGAACGGTGGCATGAAGACTGAGCATAGTCTTGCCTTCATGCTTTCTGCAGCTGGCCAAAGGCCCCTTCTAGAGCAAGAGATACTGAGAATTCCTGTGTGATGTGAGACTATACATTTAACGTCTAGAAATAACATTGATACTTAAGATCTTTAAGAGTTTTCTTTATGTACTTGTAACAGCACCATACCCACTCTGGAATAAGGACACAGGGGAGCTGAGGGCTACCTGGGCTGATGGAGAGACTCAGAATTCACAGTGTGTCCACTGTTTTCAGCTCTTTACCTTACCTAATTAAAGATGTCCCCCTTCCTTACAAGCCTCACTGACAGGATATTTTATTCGCACTGGCAGAGGATGTCTAATGCCTGTCTGATGTTTGCATTGGGGTTTGTTGTTGTTTTTGCTCCTTTCATCACCTTATAGAGGCCACGTGATTGTTGCGTGATGTTGAGACTTTTGACAGATGTAACATATGTGCAACAATATTTATCATTTATTTAGCATGCTGGGTATAGCGGCTGGCAAGACGCTGCCATGCCTGACTTAAAGGCTGCTGGCATTTCCATTAGATAAAATCCCATCATGCAGGGGGTTAAGAATTCAGGCATTTCAAATCGCATCAGGCTGAATCATGATTCAAATCAGAAAAGCCAGTTTTTGGTTCACTAAGGGCTAACAAAGTAGAGATAGGGGGAGGGTCAGGAGGAGCAGGAATTGATGGCAGGTCACGAATCTGTTCCTCTTTTTGAATGGATGACCAGACTAACACAGTATAGCTTATGTTTTTAAATAACTGGGGAAGAGGGGGGTTCTGCACAATTCAGACGTAGCGCTCACACACACAGTATTTCACAGTGGGATTTTCAAAGGCATTGGTGTCTTGGCCTAGCTGTCCTGCTGCTGCAGACAATTTCGGTGGAAGCAGACATAAGCCAGTAGTCATCTGCTTTGAAAAACCCACTGCAAAGTGTCTGACAGTTGCATTTTAAGGACCACGTGCCTGCCAGACACAGAAAGCCTCCTGCTATGTACTGAGGTTTTGCAGCTCTCAAGAACAGAGAGAAATGTCTGTGCTGACCCATGGTGACAGCAAGATGCAGCACAACCGAAACAGCCAGAGCCCCAGGCTGAGCGCAGGAGCTCAGCATCCAAATTCTCTGTGCTGTCTCAATGTCTGTTGGCTGTGACAAACAAATGTACGAATGCTTGAGACCCATCTTCGGTGCTGGAAAGGTTAGCTTAGTGCAAACAAGCTTCCTTAAGCCATCGTTATACGCAATATACAGCTTAAGGGTTTAGTGATCATTTTAATTTTCTTTTTTTTTTGTTCTCAACAATGAAAAATAAAAGCCCAACCACTACCAAGGACTGCCAGTTTACCCTGAACCTGACTTGCCTGAAGAGCAACAAGAAGAGTCCTTCTGCCCGGTTGCAGTGCACTCTGTTCTCATGGAACAGCAACATACCACACATTTCATAATTAGGGCGAGAGTGAGAGATAAGGCCATTGGTCTGTGCACATGAAAGGAATGTGCTGGGTGTGGGGAGACGGTGCTGAAAGCAAGAAGGGGTTTAGATGGGCTGGAAAAGGCTCGGGAAAGAGCAGCATCGTGGAAGGGGGAGCTGCCTGTGTCAGTGGGAAAGTGCACGCGTGTTAGGAAAATGTGCAGTTTCCCTCCAAGTCCTCCCTCCCAAGGATTAAAAAGAGGCTGGTAAAAACATTGAAGTTCAGAACACCTAGAAGCACACACGTTTGTGAGGGAGGTTTGGCATTCGGGTAGAAGGAACAAGTGCTTTGCAGCGCTTCTCGCCCCGGGAGAACCTCCAAAGGTGGTTGTTGCCGAGGTCCTGCAAACCCCCAGTTTTGGGGCGAAGGGAAGAGGGTGGTTTTTCCCTGTGACCATTTTGCACAAATCCACTCCAGGGTAATATTTACAAAGGCCCAGTCTGCATTTTGGAAGGCTTTTGTGTGTGTTTGGTTTGAATAGCCTTGGGTTTGGCATCGGAGTCTAGGAAACTGCACATTTTTACAAGCTTCCAAAGTGAAAAGAGATCTTAGCACTAGGCACAAAAGCACATAAATGTGGCAGAGGTAGAAGACTGCATTATTTGCTGAAAAGAATGAGAGAAAAGTCAGAAAATATGAATTTGCAGCAAAATACAGAACCTGCAAATTCTGATCTTTATTCTGGTCTCTGCTACCGACACATTATGTGACCTTTGGCGAGTCACTTGATTTCTTTGTGCCATTCTTGCTCCTCGGACCTTGTGTTTGTTTCCTCCAATTAAAACACTGGGCTGTGAGCCCACAGCACTGGGCCCGCTGCACTTCTGACCTTTCTGGGGACTTACAGCTGCTTCTGAAAACACCAATAAATGTCCATGCTCGATGTTTCACTTTCAGCACATAAAGCTCACTGACCAAATAGGACTCTGAGAAACATCTGAATAATGGAACTTCATATTAATCATGTTAAAATTCCTAGGTATGAGTAAATACCTATTAGCTATCAGCCTAAAAACCTCTCCGTTTGATCTTTTTTTTTTTCTTGCTTTTAATATTAAAACTCAAGTCTTGAAGAAATGGTATTTTTTGCTATGCTGCTGTGTGAGAAGGCTGTGTGAGCGTCAGGTGTGGGAGCAGCAAGTAGCTCCTTTGTCTCAGATAAAAGAAACTATCCTGATTTACACCACTGCAGCATCCCAGGCTCTGTTCAAAAGGGCCTCACTTAGATTTCAGTCAGTGATAAACTGGTAAGAAATGACCTAAAAGTAGTCCGCTGTTCTTTTATTTTTAATATATATTTAAATGCTGCGTTTCTACCTGACAGCCTTTCTTCTGGGTGTTTACTCCTCTGGGCAATGCAGTAGTGGAGGCAATACTTAAGCAGCAGGCTGACTACAAAGATGCTTCTACCAAAGCCTCGCATTTTACTAACAAAAGCAGCACATGAACCCCCCATATAAATGGTGTGGAGCATTTTCCTAAAATCAATCAGGCTCTATTATTCAGTTTAAGCCCAATCTCATTGTCTGCTTCTTCCTCTGGAGGCCGATTTCTGCCAGGTAGAAAATTAAGTTTCCTTTACTTTTCTTCCCTACACAATTTTTCAGTGTTTCGGCACCGTTGTTCGGTGTGGGAAACCGACTTCCTGTCTCAATAAACGAGTGCACACAAGGCTTTGCTGGACACATAATGGGGTCCTTTTTTTTTTTTATTTTATACAAAAAATCATTCCACACTTAACACATCAATGAAGCCACTTAAGCTCTACTGCATCTGAATTAAAGGGGGAATTGTGTGATCAAAGAGTGTGAAGGAACCACACATGGAGTTCTTCAGACACTTCACTTTTGTTACATTTGATACATAACAAACCCAATAAATATGCTTATCCCAGCAGCCCATTTCATTATCTCATATCCTTATGTTTAAGAGCAATTCCTTTAAGAGCTTTTCTTTTTCCTTTGTTTTACAGCATCATAGTTTTGAGGCAGTTTATTTTAAATTAAGATGCTAAAAAGACAGAGAAAAGCATATTTCTTTTTCTGGGTATGCTCAAACAAGACCAAAAATCCCGCTACTCTCTGAGTTTTTCACCATTCTTCAACTGCGCACAAAATATCTATTGCATGGCAGAATACACAGATATATGTGCAGTAACCTCAGAAAGATGTTATTAGAGACAAGACTTGCACAGGACACAGGGAAGGAGAGGAATGTTTCCTCAAATTCTTTGCAATAATTCTCTGCATATTAAGCACTCTTCCTTACACTATAGATCAAATTGCTTAGAAAAATGAAGATTTCATGCACCTTTCCTGGTGCTTGCAGTTGTGGAAATAATTACAGATTTGCAGCTAACAGCACTTCTTCAGAATGACATCAAAATAATGAAGATTAAAGTCTGCTCTTTTTTCCCCGTTGTTTCACATGGAAGTGACCAGATTCTCCAGCCAGCGAAGAAGCTGCGAGGTCTGCTTTTTGGAAGTGCTTATCATTCGTAGGCAAGAGTGAAGATCTATCTGGTCAAACGCTCTGCTGCCAGAACGGCTCTGGCTGAGCCAAAGCAGGACCTTGCTCCATCCCTACCACGAGCAGGAGATTTGGGATGGTGTGATTCACAACCATGCAGAATAGATGGCCAAATCCACCGCTCCTATGAGGAACCTGTATTTACACAAGGAGTTTCCATAGGACTTCTGTTGGAAACTGCACGCTCACAACTTTACATAATAAGGTCTACTGCAAATAACGATCATAAAGCATCCACCAAACATTCAAGATAACTCATCTGGAAGTAAATGACAGGTGCTTTTAGCAGAGTTGCTTATTAAAAGGCATTTTAAAATGTAATTTTAAAAATTGCTTTTGCATATTTTTGGTTTTCCTCTCTTCCCCCCACTTTCCCCAAAGAGTCATGACAGAGATGCTTGAGACAAGTTCTTCTATCCATTGAATTCTGAGATCAGAACCCACTTTGGTAAACCTGCTTTCTGCCACACAAGATTTATTTCTTCTTTTCTAAAACTTTATGAGAAATTATCCTGCCCTAAAATCAGAGATTAGACTGAATACAGCTAAATGCTTCTCATGGATTTGTGTGCAGAAAAGGCAACGGGGAAAAAGCACCTGAAGTACTAGGAAAAAAAAAAAAAGTATTTTCTGCTTTGTTTGATTCCCTTCATTAAATATCATGCTTGTGTAATGAGCGCGGCCTGGTTATATCTCCCTTTGTTTTGCCGAGCAGTGTTTATGTCTTGTCGATTCTCCAATCAAAACAAAAAAGCAAAACAACCCCCTGCCAACAAGACCGGGTCTCAACTCCTAAATAGGACACGTCTTCATCTCTCCACTCCAGCTGAGCTCCCACCGAAGTCGGTAGGGACTCAGCTAAGTGCAGATGAGGTAAGACTTGTAATATTTGACCCCGTGTCCCTCAACCACAATCTATAAATGCCTTTTACAGTTCAGAGACATCGAACTCTCTGGTAACAGAATTCTCCTGCCACCATCTTCTTACCACAAGTTTAACAATGTTTTTATGGTGTCTGCCATGAAACACAGTTCCTGAAAGCATGAAAACCTGTGATGCTATCAGTTTTCATTAAAAAGGGGCTAGAAAAAGGAAGATGCCTTTAATACTTGTAGTTGAGGAGGAAGATCTGTTAAAACATAAACCAAAAAGAACCAACAATTTAAAAGCTAGAAGGCAAGAAGTCCCACACATTACTTTCCTAATCTCATCTTTTTGAGAGTCATGATGTTGGGCACCTGACACACGAGTCTCAAATGCTTCAGTTAGCAATACTGCACCAACACCTCATTGCTATGAAGCGTAAAAAGAAAGTGCTTGGCAAGGAAGAAAAGGAGGATCAAAACCAGCAGCCTGGCTGCTACTAAAAAGTAATGCTAAAATACCAGCCAAAACAGCCATGCTCTGCCTTTGTTTGTGGTGCATGGGGAAAAATTTCTTTCTAGTAGTAGTATCCACACACACATAAAACTTTGATCATTTTTCCTTCCTCCATTGTTTTTTTCTATGCAAACCCATATTGGTCACTAAATCAAAATTTAAGTATTTATCAGCCAGCAGCTGGGTGGCAAAAGCCTGCTCTGACTCTAAGCTCCTGCATCCTGTTTATTGGTTGTGTGAAAGATCTATCCTATGCACATCCATGTCTAAAATGATCTAGCTGAAACAAACAGGAAGAACAGAAGAGCATTAAAGGCATTTTTATTCTTTCAGGTTTTTCTACAAATGAAATCCTCATCCAATTTTGGACTTTTGTCTCATTTTCTACAGGAGCTTTTTAAAGTTGACTGTACTAGGTGTGGTAATCCAGCAGCATTAGTGGTTCTAATCACCTTTTGCTTCTGAGAAGATATGCTTTGGGGGAAACTAACAGAGGAATAATCGGATACCAGCTTTTAAAATAGCCTGATTACAGGATTTTGAGGGAAAAGGTGGAAAGGCTGTAAAATCTGGCTGAAGTCCTTGCCAAAACACTTAAATGATAATGAAACAAAGCTGCATTTAGTTTTTTAAAGATTAAATTGAGTAAAGAGACCACAAAGACCCACGGATGCCTCACTAAACTGCTGCAGTATTTAGTCTGGCAATACACTGCACCTAATGATTAAAGCAATTCCCCACGAAGAAATTTTTAATCTTGATCTAAATTGTGAAGCAAATTTCAAGAAGAAAGAAGTGAATATTTGAATGCGGCCGCTTGGTTTGTCCTGCTAAAAGAGATAAGGTTTTCCTAGTTGTATTAATTCAATTCAGCTTAAAAACTGCCCTGGAAGGAATATGAAAAAATTAGAAAACCTGTCTTGTCCATATGTAAACTAAGGTTTTTCTATAGATTTAACAAAAAAAAACCAAAAAAAGATACTGTCCACCACGTGGACAGAGATGATCCATCATTGGTTTTGATGTGACACAGGAATATTATTTAAAAATTTATTTTGACTTTCACAGCTGTTTCTGACAGTAAAAGGGTATCTGCAGAGCTTTGGAAGTTCACATTTGCCATTCACAGTTTGCAATGGATCATTGAAATCCGTAAGTCCAAAACCCTTAATTATGAGCCATAGCTTCTTACCCAGGAAAAAGCACTACTATAATGAAAAATTACGGCAGAACCACCTTCCACTAGCACTTCCTAACTTCAGACATTTCGTGGGCAGCTTAGGCAGGATCACTTGCCAATGAAGTATGTGTTAGTCCTACAATCGCCCCTGCAGCAGAACACAAAGAACCCGGTTTTCATGCCTGATGGTAATTTGGTATCTGCTTGGCCGAAAGGGAATTCCAGCGGCTGCTTTAGCGTCTTCTGCTCTAATATAGGAGCTGCTGGGAAAACCTCCCCACTAATCTCAGCCACCATGATGGCACACGAAAGGTACAGCTTCAAGCCAGAGAGGCCTAAGGAAAGTCAGCTCCAGAGTTAATATACAGGTGGGAAGTGAGTAGAAACCAGCGCAGTCCTTAGGGGCATGGACAATGTTGCCTTCCACCCATGGAACACTATGTTCTGTATTAGATGTAAATTCCTCACAGTTCTGTGCCATACCCATCTCATGGCAGTAGCTGAAAATCAGACCTAAAAATCTGGAGGTTATAATGTCAGAGACTAAAATGATGAAGTTACACATCAGAGAGAAATACTGAACATAGATGAAAAATAATGTTTCTTGCTTGATACAAATAATCCCAACAAGATTCTGGATTGCCCAACAAACTACACTGCTCAGATGGTACCACTGGGCTATTTTCATAGCATCCAACAGAAAAAGCCACTCGCACCATACAGTCCTACATATATGGTCCTCAACTCTCCAACTACATCTTTAACTTGTTTTCACTCCATTTTAACTAATTTTAAGTAAATAAATAAATAAGCACTAAGTTTCAGTGCCTCCAGAGGAAGACCACAGCTGTCACCTCTGAAATAAGACTTAGAAAAGCTGGCATGTGTGTCGCTTCCTCAGATCTAGACCTTAACTTCAGCAGAGCCACTGAAAACAGCAATTCTACGTGCAAAAATAGTACAGCAATGTATACACTCTATATACACATGGAGCAGGGAGACAAATACTATGAGCCTTCCACTAGCTGCCCCACAACTGCATCTCACTTTCAGAAAAGCATTGGTCACTGCAAGCAAAGATTTGTAGCACAGGTTATAACTCATCATAAGCAAAAGTGGGAATCTGAGCCATGACATTTTAATTTCAGACATATTCAAAGGTAGGAGAGTCCCTCTGTTCTGACTGAACTTTAGATAAGCACACAGTCTGCCATGGTTTTGGTCTACTCATAGCATTCCTCAAATTTTCACTGCAGTAGGAGGAAAGAGAGCAAGAGAGAGAATAAAAGAAAGACAGGGAGAGAGAGAGCGAGAAAGTTTAGTTTACAGGAGGCATTTTATTGTGTCAATACCCAAAGGCTGGATTCAATAAAACCTCCATCTGGCTCTCACACAGAGCAACCTCCTCTAAGATGTCGCAGCAGCCCTCCTCACCTCCAGAGTCAATTTTTGGAGGCTTGTGAGCATTTGCATGGGCTTCCCTCTTGCCACAGCAGGACAGGGCTTTTTACTGAGTCAGACCCATAGAAAGCATCTCTCCGACTTACACTTATCTGGGAGATTGAGGGTGATTTCAAACCCTGAGGGATGTGCCAAGTGTGCTTTAAAAACCTGGCTTCAGAGAATCAACTATTCCCCATGTGCCAGAGTACAAATAAAGCTGAAGCAGTTGACTAAACACTGCATACAGAGTTTGCTGATCAAGGTTCCCCAGCTTCGCTTATGGACGGGGCCTGACAAGCTGTTTATGAGGGTCTCGTACGGCCTCACCATCTACAAATACATTTCCATCTACCCAACTGGAAACTTCAGTTAAGAACTTGTTTTGTGGCTGAACTGGAACATAGGGTTAAAAATGCTCAGAAATACATAAAGTTCTGTCCTGCTGCACTTTTCTGATCTATCACATACTCTGGTACCAGGACTGTAAGTCCAAAATAAGAGCCTGGAAAGACAGTGAGATAAATGATACACACATCAATAGACAGAATCTTTTAATTAGATAGATTTGATAGGTATTTAGTCCTTTCTCAAGTAAAATAAATATTAACTCCTGGGGACTTGGGTTTTTTACTTGTATTGTAAGATTTGATTAATATTGCATAAAATACTTTTTTTTCAAATGAAGCAGGATTTTAATCTACAAGTAAGTTAATTCCTTCTTTGTTAATTCCCAAATAGCCTTTTCTCCTTCTGAAAGTTCATTTTATAGCCGGCATTTTGGCTCCCACTTTTTTTCACAGTGAAGACAGACAATAACAGAAAAACCTCAATAACAGAAAAACCTATTCCTTTAACAGATAACACTCGTGTCTTGTTACAGAATTTTCAGGCTCTAAATCAACTTGAAAAACTAATTTAAGGATATTCACTTGCACTATTCAGGACTGTATAAACATTCCAAATTCCAATTTTTCATAAAGACATATGCGAATATTGAAAAGGGATTTAAAGAGCCATTTTGCAGTTAAGAAGATCTAGATCTAGCATTTTATTTTTCTTCAACAAGATTATCATGTAATATTAATATATAGAAAAAATATTTCCAGTGCCTCTATGTATTTATGAGGTCCTAAGGGAGAGCAGAATTCCTTTAGCTGAGAGGAAGGCTGGAAGAAACTGCAAGAATAAGACCGACTGTTGAAACATCAAATACACGACAGAATTTGTTCATACACTGCCATTTCTGCGAAAGTGCTGTGGTGTTGGTTTTCACTGTATCTGCTAGTTTAATTGTTTCTGCCTGTTCATTTCTTTGTCCGCTGAAACCACTAGCCTAAGGGAGGTTTAAAAATCAAAAGGTGGGACCGAGGTTGAACAGGAAATGAACACTGGTGCTGCGGCATTATTAAAGTAAAAAGTTCAGAAGTGGCTCTAGGAACTAGCATATTAATACACAGTTTAAGTGCCATCTCCTCTCTCCCTGCTCTTTTTGTTGTTGGGTTGCAGCTACAAATAAAACCAAAATCCGCATGGCGAATCGCCCTGGGTTTGTGCAGCTGAAACAGTCAGGATGTGTCCTCGGGAGCCTTTCCCAGCCCGCCCGCGCCAAGGACCCCTCTAATGAAAAGTTCTGCATTTGATTTGGTGCCATCGCAACCATCTCTTTTCCCCATGTATTCCTTACCCATGTGGGAGTTTGTGTAGACAGAAAGCTCGAAGGGAGAAAGCGAGCAACACGCGGGTTTCTATTTTCGGTGGGGGAGCGTAAAGTGAACTTGCAAAGTTCAGAGCTCCTCACCCCTGCAGGCTGGGTAGAACGCCAGTGACACACTTAATGAAAATAAACAGAGCTGGCATTAGAACCTCTGTGAGGAATTTTACCCCCGCTTCTTTTTTAAGTGCACTCTATCTTTCTCCTCCACTATCTCTCCTTCCTTTTTCTCTGATCTCCAGGACAAAAGATTCAACAATCAAAGATTCAGACCCCAAGCAAGGAGGATATGTACTTAAAATACCACATGGCCAATAAAGCCTATTTTACAACATATCTCACCTTTAACAAGCAAAATGACCAATGTAAGCGAAACCTGACCCAAAATCATTTTATAAAATAGCAAAAAAAACCCACCAACCCTCAATTACAGCCATGTAAATAGCTATACAATTGTCAGAAAAATACTCAGATATTTAAAAAATGACCACAACACAGGGAGTTTCACCGCATAAATGCGCTCACTAACCAAAAGGTATGAGGCCACAGATTCCAGGAATTAATTTGGGTTAATTCAAATGGCAAAGATGAGGTAGGCAAAATAACAAGCAATTACCTTTTCCTGCCTTTGAAGAACAATGAATTTGGGACTGGTCCAACTTCAGAAAGAGCGATTACAGATTTTATGCTCGGACAAACCTCTACCTTTTTAATACACACAACATATGTATGTGTATACACATGCTATGCATGTACTTTTCATGTACATAAACTTCTGGGGATTCTATAACACTCTGCACTTGAAGGATAAATTAAAGATAAAATTCAATTATTTATTCCATACCCTGCTAATTATTTTTGAAGCTTTATAAAAAGAGCAGGAAAGCTAACCAACAGAAGACATAATTAAGCAGAAGGGCAGCATTTGTGTGGTCACTTGGTGCATTCAACATGCAAAACATTTATCATTTAACTATTGCCTTTATATTGTGCATCAGGGTGGAAGGGCTTGAAAGCAAGGCAGAATCACAGATTTGACTTAAATATATTTTTGAGGAGGAAATAACTATTTCTATGAGTATCGACAATCACTTTAGTGGATAATAAGCAATGTTAAATAAAACATGTAGCTAAATAGGTATTAAAGGCCTTTTACATACTTGGAAGAAAACAGTTTTTTTCTCCTTTTTTTCTCTTTTTTTTTTTTTTTTTTTTTTTTTTTTTTTG
>Ga0181612_104618_pt1 | contig 15646 bp, 12 predicted proteins | sample HoacroProtozoa21_FD_119630 | JGI IMG/M metagenome (GOLD analysis project Ga0181612, IMG submission 119630) | Hoatzin crop microbial communities from Cojedes, Venezuel. Combined Assembly of Gp0051906, Gp0051904, Gp0051908
ACACAGCTAAATTGCTCTTTTCCTCTTTGATTTGCATAATGATGGCTTTGGGGTTTATTTTGTTTGTAAGGGAGCAGTAGTCTAACCTGCTTTCCACTTAGTGATAACTCCAGAGAAGTCATTAAAGTTGCAGTAACAGAAAAAGACTGGACTTAAAATTTTGCTAGTTACTGCATAAAAGCCTCCCTAGTACATTTTAATAGGGCTAAAAGACCTAATAAAAGAAAATAAGGCTGCAGAAGAGCGTTTCTGACCTTGAGATATTTGCAGTGCTCTTCTTCGGTCTGTCAGCTGTGTAAGTTTAGTGGAGGGTTGGCTGGGCCAGTCCATGGGTTTTTCCATGCTGATGAGGATTTATCTCTCACTTCAAGATTTAGCACTAAATCAGACTCTGGAAGGTGACAGTTTGAGCAAGGACTTATGCAATGCATCTGTTATCAGTCCCAGCTGCATTTCTAGGGAGTCTCTGATCCAGGGAAACCCCTGCATAACTAAAATAGTTTTGTGACTGCAGCCAGTATCGCTGTGGGAACCAGCCTTCCCCTCCCAGGTAAGGTGGGGGGACAGCAGGCAGGAGAGCTGCCCTCAGCCTGCCCTGCCCGACACCGTGGACGGGGCTGCAGGTGATTTATAGCCACCTTTGCAAGAGGTGAGCACTGCATGGGGCTGCGTGGCTGCTGCTGGAAGCTGCTCCTCGAGCTGGGCTGCTGATACCCCAGTGGGGTTATTCCCAGGGTCACTGTGGCTGTGCTGCCTTCGGGACCTGAGCAATATTTATCATTCATCAATCTAAAAGAGCCAACAGCTACACCAACAACTGGTGTTATCCCTTTGCCTACCGTGTAGGAAGAATATCAAGTCTCTTTAGACCAAAATCTACCTCTAATAGGATGTATTTCTAGCTTGTTTCAGCTGCACAAGCAGCTGCCAGAGCCCACCAAATCATTTGTGGTTAGATACTTTGCTGTCAGCGGAGAGCACGTTGCTCTCTGTGGCTGTTTACACCTGCAGCTGTCCTGATTCAGGGAAAGGATTGATGTATTGAAGCTGACCGCTCTTTGCAGAGGGATCTTCTCATGCTGTTTGGAGCCTTCTGAATGTCAGTTTACAGCTGGTGCCGGAAAGCAGAGGGGACCAGTGTCACCTGAAGGATTTTCACAGGAAACATTGACCTTTCTTTTTTCTTTTTCCTTTCTTCTTTTTCCTTTGTTTCTTGCCCATTGAGACATTTTCAGTATTCACAGTCTAAAATGAAACACTTTCATTGATGGTTCTTGGCCTCGAGTTGTCAAAGACAGTAGGCTCCAAAGCCTGGCACGCCATCAATTCTTTCGTGAACTTGGATGCAGACTGGAGTCGGGTAACCTGCGTTGTAGCTGTCTGGCAGGAACCGCGCCGAGAGAGGCTGGAGACGGAATGAGGCTAAAGCGAAGGACACCCGTGTCTTCACTTGCAGGGAAGAAGCCGGCTGTCACTTGGCAGAAGGGACTTGTGAACGTTTAGGTTTGATCTAGCGGTGCAGCTCTCCTCTCATAAGGGTGGGCAGCGGACCCAAGTGCAACTGCCCTGGGCCGCTCCGCAGCGGTCCCTGCAAGGGCTGGAAAGGCAGCCCTCCGATCCGAGGAGTCCCCTTTAGCTGTCAGCCCTGAGGAGGGCTTGCTGCGAGACGTGGTCCCGCAGGCTGGACAAACCAAACCACTAGGAACTAAAAATAAAAGCAAGTTGTTCTTTATTTGCAGCCACAGTTTGGTTCACTCACTGCTGCAGTTAACGACAAGGCTAGATGATGGTCGTTGTATGCTTTATGATTGCCGATAATTCCTCTTTATACCACAGAAACCATGCGGCATGATGGATCATGAAATCATTTCTAATGTGCTTTATACACTAAAGGCAGGCTTTCAAAACCGTCTTAATGACAGCTAGTCATATTCATTTTCCTCTGGCCGTTAGAGATTATTAGCTAATTAGTATCTCATTCTCATGCAGCACAGCCTCCTTTTTTGATTCCTGAGGTCTGGGGCCAAACCTGGAGATGTGATATCATCATATCATCTTTGAAAACATTGCTTCCTTTAGGGAAAGAACCTGGGGACTTAAGCCAGTCGGAGGAGGGATTTCTGATGCAGGCTTCCTCTGCGAGCGCCGTGCAGCCCCTCGGGTACGAGGCAGCCGTGCATCTCCCGCGGGAGGCACGCTCGCAGGGGGACCCGCAGGCTCTGGGGGCTGGAGGAGTGATTTTCTGCAACAAGCTGGACAAAACTGAGAGTTTCTGTCCTGCTGGAAACACAGAGATTTTAGGAGAAGCCTTCTGAATCCCACTAAAGGGAAACATTGAAGATTGTTTTTTTGAAGAAGAATAATCTGATGTTCTGTTGTGATTAAAATTAATGTAGGGTATGTCTGTGCCCATGAGCTCAGATTCGGCTTTGACCAATTCCAGACCCCTGGCTGGCTGGACGCCATCCTGAAACCCCCCATGAAGTAATGGACTGTGAGGTTAAACAGGGCCTACATGAGCCACTGTGGTGTAGCGTGGAGAGTTGCCTGGAGGTCCTGTTCCTTCTGATGAGCTGTGGTCTACAGGCTGCATGGGATTGTCCCTCATGGGACAGAAATCTTATCCCTGCACCTATTCCAGTTCTAGGATGTGTAAGTCAAAATAGCCCAGCAAGACGGCTGTCAGACTTTCTCCAGACAGCTTCTGGGGCAGCTGGAGTGGGTCTGTCTGTGTATGGCCATTTCAGGCATCGTCTGTGCAGCAGGTACCATTCCTGGTACAGTCCTGTTTGCACCAAGGTGATGAATAAGACAGCTGTGTCCACAGCATCAAAGCCTGTGGATTCCTTTCTCTTTCTGGATTCCTTTTCATATTCTCCCCCAAGAGGCTGAGATCGTCAGAAATGTGGAGATAACTGCAAAAAAATTCCATCCTCTCTCTAAAAAAATATGTAAAACACAATGGGATGATAGCTGATATCGGTCACGTGAGGCTGTATGAGGGACGCAAGGATGGAACAGAAATGTGTGCCAGCCACCGGCAACGTCGGGGCCTCTGTTTTGTCGGGAGCTGGCACCGCTGTAGACTTAGCGTGGCTGTGAAACCGTGTCCTGAAAGGGCACAGCATCTGTGGCAGTGGGAGAACAGCCAAAATGAAGACTTTCAGCCAAAATATGGTGGCAACATCTCACTAGCTTTTGTCACAACTGAATTTCGGGGTGGGGTGGAATTCATGCGGTGCCCCTGGGATGTTTGTACTGGGGAAGGGAGGAAGACAAGTCACTATCATCATTTTTATAGGATGTTTTTGAATTCTGCACAGGCAAAATCTAGTCTCTCCAGTCTAAGAAATAAGCGGTAGGACCCGCTATTCAAACTCAGCACCCCATCTCCTGCAGTGGCCATGAGCAGGATAAAGTCCTGTTCCCGGTTGTCCCCTCCCAGCCCCAAGCAATCAGTGGTTTAGGAGCTGTGAACAGCAAGTGCTACAATCCATCTTCCCGAGGGCTCTGGAGCTGCTGAAATTGCTGAAGGCTTCAAACCCAAATTCACAAACACTTTTAATGGACTCCAAAGTATATTTGTTCGAGGCAAGTATACTCCAAAGCAAATTTGCCCAACACTGAACTGGTGTTAGTGAAGCTGTCAGCAAGGCTGTTATCAATCACAGTGCCAGCAGCCCAGAAGAATTCTTAAGCACAAATCCACGTGTGCAGAAAAAGAAAAAAGAATATATTTAACATTTATATCTTCGCTTTATTACAGCAAATGCATTTTATGTCCAATAGATGAAATATATAGCGCCAGTCAAATTTCTTCTTTTGAGTAACATCCATTATGAACTCAGCCCCATTTTTGTTTAGTAAATCATTTGCAAGCCAATCCTGACGGCATGGTATATGATTCATAAATCTTAGCCGAATAGCTTCTTTCCAGATAGTAGGCTGTTGCAAGAAACTTCATCTTCATACTTACAGATTGGTAGACTCAACAGAGGAAAAAATTCTCCAGCTTGAGTTACATGGGAGGCTGTACTGAAGATCTAGTGGTAACTGTGTTAGCTTTTCAGTATGTGACTCTGGAAATATATGCTGGTCCACAGCATTGGTCCTCTGAAATCTGTTCTATCTCAATTTTTCTCATCAGTGATTGTTTGATATCTTAGTGAATTGGTCCTAAAGATGGATTCTCCCATGCATGAAGACGTCAGATGGGTAAAGACACCAGATGTGGAACAGTGTGGTGGGTTAGTTTATATCCAGTGTGACCACTGACACAGGTTATCATGAGACAGTGGTGAAAATAGTTGGGAAATGCAAAAACTTCACAAATTTTAGTCCGAATGAAATTGGCCTGGATGAAAAAGTTAATTTCCATAGCTTTTGCAAGAAAAAAACAGTCAGGAGGTTTGGAAACCACCAGCTCTTTAGTTTGATTTCTTGCCAGAGTGTCAGGAAGAGTGACACCATTTATAGAAGAAATTTGAAAAAAGTTTTGTCTTTCATTTTTTGAGGACTTGTGATCTGAGTGTTGTTCTCTGAAAAAAAAAAGAACTGGAGAAGAGAGACAGATCAAAGGCGAGTGACTGCAACGGGTGGAAGTCAGCTCACGGCAAATATCTTAGCGGGGTTTCCCATCACATCTCATACGTATGAGAGAGAGGGGACAGCCCTGCTTCACAGGACGCTGTCCCAGCCCTCGACTCGTGTAGATTTGAGTTTGGAGATGAGCAAAGAACTTGGGCAAAGGACTCGGCCGGCAGGGTTGCAGTGAGTCCCATAATTCTGTGAGGAAGGAGCATCCCAGGGGCAGGTCTCGCTCTTTCTCTTCACAGATCTGAACTACCTGACCCCCTCCCACAACCCTAAATGAAGGGAAAGGGAACATTAGGTACAGATAATTGAAAGGAGGTTCAATGCTGTGGCAAAGATCGAATGCGAGGTGGCCTGTGTGATGTGATCTGAGCGCTGAGTTGACTGTGCAGGCAACTGTGTAGGCAAAATGCATGAGAAAGGGACCTGGGATGTGTTTTTTCAGATGAAATTATAAAAGGACCATCTGGCTTAGGAGATGGGGAACAAGCAGAGGTGAGGGAATAGCCAATTTTTTGGTTCGCTGGCTCTTCTGGATGGGGAAGAAAAAGTCATTTCAGGTTGAATGAAGTGTTGCATTTCTCCTGAAATGAAACAGGAGTTGCCAAGGGATATTTTGTGTTTCAAGATAAATAAAACAGGTGATTTTGAACCCAAATTTCTTTTTGTCACATCCTGAAGTTGAAAAGGGACTCGAGGTTAGTGAGAACGACCAGGCAGCTCCTGGATGTGTGGCAATCCCTTACAAAGGGCATTCCTAACCCCAGGTCCCAGCTGTCCAACCTCACCAACAGCCTGGCAGTTACACTCTCGTTAGGGATGAGGGAGCTGCCCTGGGAGTGAGGAAGGCTGATCTCCAAGTCTCCAAGTGCCCTGACCAATGGGACATAGCACAAATGCTTCCCAGCATGACAAATCAGAGCCTCACGTGAACATCTGGAACTGGTCACAGACCCAGCACTGAAGCTTCAGAGACACAAACATACCTTGTAACTGTTATATGTGTTCCCACGTAGTTAAATCTGGGCAATGTTAATTTGCACTGAGTGGATATTGTGGAATATAAATGTGATTTCCAGCTCCTGAGCTGCCTCAGCTTCCCCCTAGCAGTGGTTCAAGCTGAGCTCAGCTACTGCAGAGGTCATCAAAGAAATGGGGACCTCTGATCGCTTCAATTACCTCTGCCGCATTACAAGCAGCATCTCTCTCCTGCATGCTAGCTACAAAGACTGTTTATTAAAAAATGTTGTGACCGGTTTACTGAGCTTTTAATTAAGCTGTCGTGTTGAAACAGAACTGTCTCTTGAGGGGTGAACACACATTTTATGGTCATTTAATTTTTGCTTAGGATTTTAAAATTTACTTCTGGCATGTTTAGAATTATTAAGATCCGGGGATTCTTGCCCATTCGTGGCAATTACAAGGCCTAAATCATTAAGCTTAATGAGTGTGGGAAGAAAATTGCAAAGTTGGATTTTTCTGCAGAATTTGGTTTTGCTTCTACATATCTTTTTGTACAAATAAGCTCAGGGTGAGGTCAGAGTTGACAGTCATCTGTGGGACTGGGCATGTGCTCGGGCACATGGAGAATCTCAGCACTAGAGAAGAGAACAGGGTTGTTTACAAAAGCAAATTTTACCTGTTGGAACAGCCTCAGTCAGCACTAAATCTCTGGAAAACCAGAGAGCCACACTGCAATAAATTAATCTGCAAAGGACAGTAAGACTGTTCTTCTTCACTTAGTACCTGTCTTCCTGCCTGATTCCTTATCTTCCCATTTTGCCCTCCTCTGCCCTTTCTTTTTGTCTTCGTTCTCTTCTCTGAGAACCTTTAAGCAGCCAAGGACAGGCTGGAAGTTGCCCAGCAGATGAGCTAAGATCAGATATACATAGCCAGATGCTCCAGGACTCTACCGTCTGCCATAGCCACCGTAGGTCATCAGCATCTGGAGAATGTCCCAGCATGATGCTAGCACGTAGGAGGTGGCTGTGATCTCCTGGCCACTGCCATTGTCACTCTCTGAATGTCCTTTGAGGGTGAGGTGGGGGGGGCAGCACACATTTCTGGCGGGTAAAAATGTTCAGCCTGCGAATTACCTGTAAGCGTCACAGCTGAGACAGCCACCACAAGGGCTCTGACAAGCAATAGGTTCCTCCACAGGGATAATTTTGCCCTAAGAAAGACTGAACTCCAGTCAAGCCATCACGAGAGAAAGGACAAGTCTAAGATCCAGTGAATAATTACTAGATGTGTTCACGGAGGAGAACAGCAGGACTACATTTCCTTACAAATACTCCATGGTCATTTCACAGCGACTTTGTCTTTAAGCTCAGGGTTGCCAATCCCCACACTTACTGACCTCTCTTTCACACTACTAAAAAATAACAGAGTATAATGCCTTTCTTGCAGGAGGGTTGTGAGATTTGCTTAGCTAATGACTAAAAAGAGCTGTGAGAGCTTTTGGTGAAAAAACACATTAGAAAGGAGAAGTGAAATTATTGACATTTTCCTCTAAGTCTCCTGCTACTAATAGTGCTTTAAGCTCATTTTGTGTTTCCCTGGTCTCAGTTAGACACAATCGCTGTCATTATAATTCCCTTCTAGATAACACAAGCGAGATTCACGTGTTCCCGAACACTATAGAAAGAGTTATAAGCCCCTTGTGCAGTCCTGTTGCTTAGAAGCCTTCTCTGTATGCCTGAGGTATCAGCCAGAACAGTCTGCAAATCCAGGCCCCCCCTAGCCCAGAATTCTCTCCTTTGCCTGTTAGCACAGAGTGTCCAGCCTGCAAGTAGAGAGCGTGCTCCCAGGGACAGGCCATTGCCGGGGAAGATAAAATGCTGTGATGGTTTTATACTGGGCATTACATGAGCTGCCCAAAGATCCCAAGCCCAGACGAACTCACTGCAGACATGCCATCGCCTGGGAATGTGTAGTTGGAGAAGGAGGAAGAGGGGGAAGATCTTCTGTGAGCAGAGCGATGGCAGACGTTGCCTCTTTCTCAGTAGTGTTGTATCTTAGGTACTTTGGGGAACAGAAAATAAAGAGAAGAAAGCTGCTTTAGGGTTAGTCAGTGCCTTAGAAGCACCTGGAGGTCTTCTCTGTGAGGCACGATGTGCCAGAAATCACAGTCAGATACCTGGAGCTCTTCCACTTGGCCTGAGCTAAAGCAGCTCCTGATGGCTGCCTCCACCGCAGAGGGCTCGGCCACGCGGCGCTCTGCCCTTCCCCACGGCTCTGGGCAGCGTGGACATGACCTTGTGGAAGAAATGCAAGATTTCTGCGGCCAGCACTCATGGAGGCCTGGCTGCCCTGATGTGCCTTCGTGCCCTGCAGGGACCAGCCACTCTTTCCCAGGGAAGGCATCAGCAGTTAAATTCTACAAGCCATATTGGCTGGAAACCAAAGACACCTTCTCATAAGTTTCAGAAGTGACAAAATATTTCACCTGATAAGTGACATTTGACATTTCCAAACTGAAATCATTTTGATACTCTGTTCAATGAAGGAAAATAGAACATTACATTTTCAATTCCCTTTCCCATCATTTGGGACAAAACACAATACTGAAATGTCTAAATTCATCCCTAGGTGGAAATCCACAAGGGCTTATCTCTTGTATTAAGAAAGTTTTGGGGTTTATATCCTATCCATCAAGTGGACAACAAAGCATGGTCTATGAGTGACTCTGACGCCACTGTGGAGGGACAAAACAGCAATTCTTATGACAAGCACAAGATTAAAGCTCTGAGAACAGCAGCACGTGAGAAGTACAAGTACCTAAAATGTTCACTTCAGTGATTCTGCCGCAGGAAGAAGTGCCTGCAACATCTACATGCAGTCTAGTGATCTCCACTTATCAAGACGTTACTTGCATTTTAGATACCCTTCAATCAAGGGCTTGTGATGAGACGATTTTGGAAATCAGGACCCTATGACAGAGTAAAAACAGGGCACAGTACAAACCAGCCATGTAACTGGCTTCTTGCAGGAAGTCCGGACCGCTCTGAAGGCAGGAAAGGTCCAGGAGGAATGTATAAGGAGAAACCATCACTTTATATAGGTTCTCCTTCAAATGGCAAAGAAATAAAGGACTGCACTTGTACATAGGTCTCCCAGCAGTGCAAGACCTTCTCATTCCCTCCAGGGCTTCAGAAACCCGTGTTCTCTACGCAGCCACAATTGCTCCCCTAAAGGAGCTCCATCTCGGGCACTGACTGAGACAGGGCTTCTGCAAAACCATTAATATCCAGCTGTACGATAACGGACATGCGCAAGGAAGCGACAACGAAGCTTCGTGCAGGTAGCTCCTAATTTCTGGATCTTGGAGGTGCATCTTCTGCATTTTATGAGCAGAGTCCTCTCACTGTGTTGGGAGATGTGAGTGCTGCAGATAGACATCGATGTGATGCATTGATGGGAGGGTTGGGTTAGCATAGAGCAGTTTAATGTCTTTTACACCATGGCTACACAAACAGGTATCCCAACACATTGAGGAAGCTGATGTCCTGGAGTGTGTAGACAAATGAGTGGCTTGAGTGGGAATGGGAATGGGAATGGGAATGGGAATGGGAATGGGAATGGGAATGGGAATGGGAATGGGCAGCAGCTCTTTGACCTGGCCTCATTCCCACAGTCAAATATGCCCCAAAGCTGCAGTTTCCCCCTAACTTCACACTATTGAGTTTGGCCTGTCCAGGCATCTTGTGTCCAAAATCACAGTCCTAGCTGGATCTCTGCATTCAAAATGAGCATAGCACAGTCACGTGGCTAAAATGATTCTGATGGCCCTGCTAGTCATTCACATGTAGATGATAAACACTGCTACAAAATGCTGTTGGCTCCCAGCTGCTCTTCTGTAAATCGTTGTGCTCAGGGACCACTGCTGGCTTCAGTGCTCATGACCCCAGCCGTGGCTTTGTAGGCAGCAAAGGGCTGGGGAGTGGGAGGGCCAGGAGGCTGCGCTAATTATCTGGGCATTCACAGCAATCAGTGGAAGTGTTCAATCTCATTGTCTTCTACATAGCCAATATTAAGAACATTACTGCTAATTTCCAGCTGCTGGCTAACAGTTATGAATTCTACAGAGACTTTATATTGCCAGGGCTTGCACAGGCAGCTGATGACAAATGAAGAGGCTGATGAGTCCTGGTGAGACTCAGACTTAGCTGTCTGAAGGCAAAGAGGCGACGCAAAGCACAGCGGGTCAGGGATGCGTGCGGCAATGCCCTCATCTGCTGCATCCCAGCGGTGCGCCCAGCCAGACGGCTCGCGTGGAACCTGCGGAATGGGGGATGTGGAACAGAAGAGCCAGGAGAGGGGAGGACCGAGTGTGTCGGAACTCTCAGAGCAGGACAAGGCCAAGGCAGCTTCATTTCATGAAAAGACATGCAGAAAAAACGCCACGAAAAATATCCGAATTTAAAGAAATTGCAAAACAAAGGCAGTTTTAAGAAAATACCTCTTTTGAAGACAGTTCCATAGCAGGATTCATTCAGTTCATTTTTATAAAACCTAAAAATTTCCTGCGCATGCCGATATTTACTGTTAATCATATTCTTTTACTGATATATATTTGTAAAATGGCATAGCAAAATGAGAACATTCCAAAATGAGATATTGAAACATTCCATTATGATATTGTCATAATGTTTCGACATCATCAAAGTGCTTTGCCTTCCCCCTTAAAAAAATCCAGCATTTAGTATATAATGATACCTTTCCCCAAAGCATTGCAGTGAAATAGAGTTCTCAACACATAAACAATCAGCCTGTACGCTTCTTACCTAGTTCCAGTATGTAACTAGTTCTGGGGATGGATCTGCCACAAGCACTGTGGAGGTGACATCTCCACCCCAACATCACCGGACACAGAGTGTTTGTGTCCTGTGAAGGGGTATCAGCTGCACAACCTCATGCTCCAGAGCAGAACTGCGTCCAGCCTGGGCACGCGGAGATGGCCTTGGCTCTGTTGCCTGGAAGGACGGGAGTGTCCAGGGGGTGTGAACGTGTTTCGGGAACAGATCACTCAACTTTTTGCTCCAAATTTCCACTCCCTTTAGGATCTCCTGAAATGCCAATCAGAAAAGTAATTGTTTCTAGAGCTTTTAAGCATCCAGTGACTTCAGCAACAGAATTTGCATACTCTTCACTTGGAATAATCAAGCTGTAAAATCCCAGGTGGGATCTTACAGTGTTGCAGCAAGCTGGGAGACCTCCATGCAGCAGAAAAAGCTCCCAGACTGCAGAGGCATCTCCCAGGAGGGGCACACAGGAGCCTGAGGGCTTGAAAAAGATTAAAATCAGGTGGGAAAATAGAACTGATTAACATATGGGGCAGTGCAGACTGGTCTTTCAGGTCTTTTCCACCTCTAACATTTAGGTTTTTATCATCTGGCAAAACCTTGCACCCAAGTTTGACCACACAGGACAGATGCGTGGGAGCTGGAGCCCTGAGCTGAAGCTCCTTCCTGCCAGATGTGTCCACAAATCTCTGCTTCCGTGTGATGGGATCCTTTGGAGTCCTTTCCTGGTGGTGTCAATGGAGAGGTGGCACCAAGGCTTCAGAAGGTCCCATGGGAAGGACCTCGAGGTGACCTCACTCCAGAATAGGTGGATTTTTCACTTGGGTTTCTTTCTACATCCCTAAGCTTATAGACAAGCACAGGTTCAAAGCACCAACACTCTGGAGCTGGAGGGCTTTGAGGAAGTGGAATTGGCAGAGAGAGAAGGGAAATGGTAAAGCATATGTAGAAACACAAGTGGAGACTTCAGTGCAGGCATATTGGAAAGCCAGCTTCAGGACACGGTGATGAAGTGTCTTTCACAAGTAGTCTGCTCCGGCAAAGCTTAAATCAAGCAGTTCTGAAGTTCATGCTGAGAGATCCCGAGCTTCATTTGTCAGGAAATTTAACACTTCCAAGGGCATTTGACTTGAAAAATGGAAGCACTTATTGTGATTCAAGCCTGGTGTGACATGGTGGCTGTTTTTTTTCTGTATGTCGGAGGCTTTTACTCTTTGGAGGAAGGAAAACTTCTATTTTAGAAGATTTTCCCTGTTCCGAGGAGTCGGGATGGATCATTGTGCAGATGAAGTGATGAGTTACCTGCAGATTTTTCCAAGAAGTCAGACATCGTTTCTTTTTCTAAAATTGTTGCATGTGAAATTAAACAAGCGATTGTTTATTTCTGTCTCTCTGAGTTACCCTACAGAGCACTTCCAGCTTCTTTTTCAGTATGCAGATGGACAAGGTCTCTAGTTAATCTTTAACTGAGCTATTGACACGAGGAATGGCGCCATTAAATAAGAGTTAAGAATGTGCTCCTTACCTTTGAGGGAGTTTGTGATAGATTTCCTCGTTTTCTAATCTCATTCACTGCAATGTTCTCTCTTCAATCCTTTTCCCTGCATCTCAATTGAGATTTTGATGACTCATAAAATTAATCCGCTCTTAGCAGCAAATCTCTTCTCTTCCAAGCTTTGATGTGAGGAGCTGTGTTTGCTGATGCCACATGCCCGTGTTCCTGCCCCAGTTGCAGGTGCTTCTCGAGCAGGCACTGAGCTCAGCCACCCCCGCGCCCCGGAGCCCACCCACAGGCAAGCTTCCCGAGTGGGTAGAGACCGTCCTCTGGGCACTTCGAGCTCCAGGGCTGAGCCTCGATTCCTTATTTATTTTTCTGTGGGGAAAAAATCAGGAATGGGATCGCTGTCATCAGGGACATTGCTGCAAACGCTTGAGGTGGCCCTTCATGTCTCTTGTCACCTAACTTTAGGAAAGAGAAGGGGGAAGATGCTTCTTGGTTATGAATCTCCATCTGTAGTGGAAAAAGAAGTCATCAAAATGAACAGAAATGGAGGAAAGCAGAAACCTCTTGGTGGGTGTTGCCCTTTCAAAAGAATATTTCCCTGGGAAAAAAATTCTTCTCATGAAGAAATGACTGAACAGACTCTTTAAAGCCCACCCTGAATGTGAGATTAAAAACATGAGGCAAGGCAGATAGCTGCAGCTGAAAATCCCCACATTTTTAATAAGAGCAGGAAAGCCCTCAGGAAAGGGTCTGACTCCCTCGCCCGCGGCAGAAGACAGGCAGCCGAGTCTGCTGTGCCGGGGATGTGCTGACACCCATTGCACGGAGGACCGAGGAAGGAGGATTAGTCTCCAAATCCAAATTTCCTACTAAAAAAAAAAAAAAAGTTGATTTTAATAATTTCTCTCTGTGAAGCCCAATGACAGCTACATCTAAGAACCTTCAGGAAGAACTCCGAGAAGGCTGTTTCTAAGTCCCATGGATCTCTCTGAAGCAATTTCTAAGGAGGCTGTTTTGGCGTTTTTTAAGGCAGCACCGGCTTCTCTAGGCTGAAGCAGCCTGAACATGAAAGCGGCTTTCTGACCTTTTGCAAACAAGCAGGAGAGAAGGGAGAAATGCATTCTCATTAAAATGAATATATCGTTTTTCAAAGTGGTAATTAGACAAGTTACCAGGCTCCTGTTGATCGTTCAGAGACAAGTGCTTCGTTACTGGGTGGGAATGATTATTGTCATGTGCTGGGGACGGACTCGCTTGGCAGGCTTTGTTATTTGCTTTAAATCAGTTCTCAGATTCCAAAGGAGTCTTTCAAGTGTTGTGCGAGCAAAGGCTTTTATAACGTTATCCATTATATAGATAGCTGCGTACAAAAAAGAGGGTTGGTTTACAGGCACATCCACAAAATTGATCTAACTAGGATTTAATTAGGATTTACTCTGGCAAAGTTCTGGAGCCAAGTAACATCCTGTATTTATTTTTAAACTTGTTTTCTTCCTTTAACTAATTGTCTTTCATACTTCTGTAAAACAATTCATTGTTTTATTGGGAATGTCTGTTGTAGAGAGTCCCTGGAGACTGGCTACCTTTTTATCACCAGTTTAGCACCTGAGTCATTTAATTTCCTTCCATGGAGTTATCTTTGATCCCGGTAAGCCAGATCTGAATCAGGCTTCTTCGCGGTGAAAAGCGGCAGGCAGGAGGCAGAGAGTCCCGACAGCGCCGGGGTGACTGCCGAGAGGAGGAGCAGGCTGCCGGGTAGCAGAGGAATTGCTGTTGGAAGGACGCGTGTCCTGAGCCAAGGTCACAAAAACCCACGTACGTCCACGCCCAACGAGAACAGGTTTTCCAAACCTTCTCATCCTGACCGGCCCCAGCGCTCTTCCTCCATGATCCTGGCAGGTGATTTTTCCCAGAAACCAGCTCTGATGAGACTGTCCCAGACCATTTCTTCTCAGCTAAAATTTCTTTCTCATTCTAACAAAGCTCTCCTTAAGCAGTGCCCTGTGTGGCTCGCGCTACGGTGTTCACCAACAGTAATTCTCCAGGATCAGAAACCTTTCCTTGCTGTGACCCTCCATAATGGACTCGGATAGGAGCCGTCCCATTCCATTAATGTCCTGAACTGGTTGGGAAACCCCCTTTTAATTAGCACCCTGTTCATTAGTGAATCACTTGCTTCAAATGCGTTATAACTCGACTCGCTCCTACAGTGGGGTTTTATACGTCTGGCGTTTGGTCTTCCACTAAAGGTTTGAAGTTGGCTACAAAGCACCGAGAAGTGTTTGTGGCTGATGGACTTTCCAGGCTAAATCTCTGTCGCATCCGTGCCTGAAATAGAAGAAATCGGACCTGGGGCTGCTGCTAGTCCCTCCCGGTACACTGCTCCTCTGTGGCTCTGACTCTGAAAAATGTGGCTACCACCCCTGCTCCCACTAAACTAGATTAGCTCCTAATTCACAACGCGCCTGAAACACCTACATTTAGTGTAGGTAACAACGATCCAGTAGCCAAAGTCTAGAGGCAGCAATATTTCATCGACTAGCCCAAAATAGTAAAGCATATGCAGGGAGAAAAAGCTCGAAATAAACAAAACCACAATCTGCTCTTATAAAAATATATTTGAATAGTATGTGCACAGCAGACTGGGTTCCCCTCAGGGCATTTCCAACATCTCTGAGGGTTCGAATGGGTAACAGCTCTGAAATGTGACATATTTTCAGCCCTGAAAAGCTCAGAGTTGTAGTAATTACTAACTCTTTTCTTTAAGTAGGAATACATTGGCATTGGATTATATTTTATATTATTTTTAAACAACAGTAGCACAATGACAGTTTCGGCTGTCTATTTTAGGAAGAGAGGAGTTTTTAAGGGAGGTTATAGGAGAAGCGATGCTGGCGCTGACGGTGCCAGGGCTGTGATGGGTGGAAGGTGACCTCATCTCTGCGTGCAGTCAGACTGGCTGGGCAATCCCTCGCCTTTCAGGCTTACATGGTATCAAGCCAGGGCAACAGACACGATGAGGATTCACCTCCAGACGATCCCGGCGGTAATACTGTTTGCAGTATCAGTGAGACACCTAACCTGGTGTCTGCAGTCCTGGAAACCACAAGAAGTGTTGATTAATTGAAAAAAAAAAAAACCCACAACAGAGAAATGGAGTCTGATGCTTAAGGGACATTTTCAGTTATGACTAAATTACAATACTAATTTTTTAATAAGTATGCAAAGTATGTACGCTGCAAGGAGGGAAAGGCAAGCTAATTCACGGAGCTCTAACTAGGGCTAATGCAATAATGCTGAGACGGGGAGCGTCTACACTGAACACCAGGGAGAATCGCTTGACAGGGAACTGTATTTCCATAAATTAAATTCTCACAAGAAACTCCATTACTGGAGGTGCTGAGAATGAGCTGATATCGAGCGAGACACGCTGCGTTGAGCGGGGACTGGTGCCCTGGCAGGTGCTGCCCACGGGGGATTTGGACAATATTTTCTGCATTGGGAAACGCTGATTCATCAAATGCAGAACTTTGGCGTTCTTTTTCTTTTCAACTGGCTATATGTTGGTTTTGCTAAAAATTGTCTTCAAGTCCTGCCTGCTATTTGGAGAGAAAATCTCCAGCCAGAAATTTTCTCTGTGGTTAGGGCTTGCACTGGGAATCACAGAATCACAGAGTGGTAGGGGTTGGAAGGGACCTCTGTGGGTCACCCAGTCCAACCCTCCTGCCGAAGCAGGGTCACCCAG
>Ga0181612_162003_pt1 | contig 15646 bp, 15 predicted proteins | sample HoacroProtozoa21_FD_119630 | JGI IMG/M metagenome (GOLD analysis project Ga0181612, IMG submission 119630) | Hoatzin crop microbial communities from Cojedes, Venezuel. Combined Assembly of Gp0051906, Gp0051904, Gp0051908
TCCCAACACTGACCCCTGAGGAATGCCACTCGTCACTGGTCTTCACTTGGACATTGAGCTGTTGACCACAACGCTTTGAGTGCGACCATCCAGCCAATTCCTTATCCACCACCGAGTGGTCCATCCATCAGATCCATGTCTCTCCCAGTTGGCAACCAGGCTGTCATGAAGGACAGTGTCAAATGCTTTACACAAGTCCAGGCAGATGACATCAGTTGCTCCTCCCTTACCCATCAAATGCTGAGAGCCATTCACAAAGGGACAGTTCAGACAGCAGGACAGTGCCGATGCGTCTTCCAGCAGAAAGAGTATAAGGCCCAAAAACACCTTTTGCCATCAGAGCTGGCATGTTAAGAATACCCAAATGCTGGAGCTAGCAAAGGGACAGCATGGAGGGCTGTGGAAGTACTTTGAGATGGAGCAAGAGGGAAGGCAGGGAGTTGGCACTACAAAGTGACAGCTTTTCCACTGTCCAGATTCAGAGATGTACCAGACGCATAAGGCAAACGCCAAGAACACACGGAGCACAAGGCAAAGCCTCTGGGCTGGCAGCCACTTCCAAGAGTGTGTGCCCCCCTGCCCCCAATCCAACTGCCACACTTACTGAGGCTCACAAACTCATTTCTTCAGCTTCAGGCCCAGAGCTCTGGGAGATTCCTACGGCTGCTGAAAGAAGCAGCCAAGCAGAAACATGCATGTGTAGCGCAGTTGCTGCCTCTGCAGTGAGCTGGCCTTAGCTGCCATCCAAGAAAGAAGTGGGTCAGGGACACTAGCTCAGGAACTAAAGTGGCTGAGGGACTCCTGGAGCTAAGGGAACACCCTCTGGGCCAATGTCTAGGTAAGGAAATGATGCTGCATAACTTAATGTCTGCCTCCTGATCCCAGTAAAGCTGTGGGATGTGCTGTGGACAAGGTGGTCTTCTTGAGAATTTACACCTACACTGTACAGGAAGCTTCCTCTTGATTGCTCCCATTCCCCTGGTTGCATTCCTCTGGGAGGAGCTAGGGGCTTAATTCAGCTCTGCCCTTACTGCCAAACTGGGAACCAGGACTAGAAATCAAAGACAGAATAAACTATCAGTTACTGGCCAGCACTGCAGACTCTGCTGGGTTAGGCCAGCACAGAGAGGCTCTCACGTAGCGCTAAAGCCAGGCCAGGGCTTAGAACCAGTGCACAAGGAGCGCTCGGGGACAAAGGACTCCTGAAGCCTAGCAGCCAGCTTGCCCACCATCGTCCATGCCATGGCTGTGACAGGATGGGCAAAGCTGGGTTTCTCCCAGGTCAGCCAGTACCCAGAGTCAAAGAGGAAACCCCCAAGGAAGCAGCATTAAGTTGCATGAGGAGCAGGGCCCTGCCTGAACAAAGATGCAGAAAGGAAGCTGGACTGCAGAGCACGTAACGGGCACCGCGAGCACAGCATACATGAGGCCTCACGCAAGAGAGAGCGCAGCAGAAAGTTCCAAAGGTACCATCAAACCAAGAAAGATGACAATCTCCTCAGCACAAAAGCAGCAGGTCTCAGAAGTCATTTTTTTTAAAGGAAGAACAACAGATCGCCCTCTGAGGAGACAGCAGGGAACTCAAAAACAGGGGTGCACGCTTGCCTTGTGTGTTAAGCTTTTGAAGAAGGTGCATGATGGCATTTCACATGTACTATCAGAGCTAAAATAATCTCCAGACCTACACGCCATTGATTCATGTACACCCCATGGACCACCACTCCAATACCAAAGAACTGTTTTAGAACCTTAAAAATGTCAGTTACAGACATTAATAAGGAATTAGCATTTTATAGAGGAATGCAACTGATTTTCTCCACTAGTTCCTGCCCTGTTGTTACTTTAGCAAACAATAAAAACTTCTACCCACCTATATCATCATAACGTTCCACCCAGACCACATACACTTTGGTTTCAGGTCCCATCGGTGGAATGGTCCGGCCCTGAGGCAACCTCTTGGATCTGGAAGTAGGACTGAGCTGTTTTGAACACAAGTGAAGAGAAGTATTTGCAAACATCGTGAGCCCAGTAACGCATCCAACAAGCATTTCCACAGTTTCTCCTTAGTGCTTAGACCCTCGGACCTCAGACAGGCACAGCCTCTGCCAGCTATTAAGATGGGGCAGCTGCGGCGGAACCACCCACTGAGAAACAGTAATCTGGGTCTCCACAATACTTCTGTTCAACATAAATGAATATATTCCATCTTTAAAAACTGGTTCAAGTTTTTCTTTATGTTCTCAAATATCTTAAATCAGTAACTAAATATACCTTTGGGAGTGAATTCTATACAAGAAATAAGCAGTTGTAAATCCCCGCTAACTGTTCCAGCAGGTCACGGTTTTCTGCTTCGCTACCACAGAAAACCAACTTCACATCTGATGCTTCAGACACAACTGCCACATGCCAATTTAAACTGGGCAGGCATGAAAAGTGTTCATGTCCATCCATCCTAAATTTCCAGCCTGGATCCAAGCCTGAATTACTGTGTAAATACTGCTTCTACTTCTTCCTGCATGCATTTCAAGGTTTCAGTATGCAGAGTGTTCTACTTAGCATGTTTAAGTTTTATATTTAATGAATGTAATCTTGCAATCTCCTACTGCAGGTGTAAATTCTGGCAGGACCAAAGTGGTTGTTAAAGACTAATGGCTAGGAACAAGGAGCTCCAAATGCGAGGAAACCAAATCATACACTGTCAAAAAACGCTGTAGCATTACCAATGTGCTTCTTGGAGGGGGGGGGAAAAAAAAGTATAAAATAGTGTATCTCTGAGTGCCACTTTTCAATGCAGGTTTTGCCTTACCCGCTGGGAGGGATTAAGATTGTCTGTATGATTGGGGAAGAGTTCAAGTGTCAGAGGCTGCTGCTTCAATATTCCTGGCAGCAGATCCATGTTGGAGTCGCTTTCTTGGTCAGAGACGTTGCTTTCCAGTGAATCAGCTGTAAGCCAGAAGAAGAAAGGTGGGTTTTGTCTTTTCTTCTGCCAGAAAACTTAAGCTGTCATCATATGTAAGGTTTTGAAACTTAAAAAAGGTGTAAGGTTTTGGAAACTAAACATACATCGATTTACGGTCAATCAATATAGCGTTCAAAAGCAGGAAGAGGATTCAGCAGTGGACAACTGTCAGTTATTTCAGAAACAGCACAATTAAAGCACTCCCTTTGGATTTAGAATTGTCCCATCCATTTCCCGTGGAACACAGTCTCTTCCTTCCTACGGCTGTCATTTTCTCACAGCCCTTTTATTCCAGAGAACTCTGCACACTGGTTTTAGAGTGCAAAAGACGGCATGAAAGCTGTCGCTCCCCTACATAACAGTTGCGCACGTGCTCCTTCTCGTGCTGCAGGAGCACGTCACCAAGACAGGAGAGGAGAAAAGAAAAAGCATCCCCAGTTGACGGTGAACCATATGTCCAATCTAATGCACCCAGGGTAACAGCAACACTACTGCGCAAACCTGGACACGTACTGAGGCTTCGACTGAGAAAAAGGGGCACAGAACAGATACCGCCTTAGGAACAAGTCTAAGGATGAGGATGTTGCAATTTAAACATCAGTAGCTTTCTGACAAGGGTCTTGCTAGACACACTACTAGTTAGCTTATTTAGGTTCTGCTTCTGAAAAAGCTGTCTAACAACAACAACAAAATGTGCTTTGGTCTCTGTGAACAGCATGTTCAAAGCGATCTTACTTAGGGACTCCACTGGCGACGGGACAACAAAAGCTATTTCTGTCAGGGCATCTGCGTAATACAGCACCTTCTTCTGCCCATTGAAGATACTGGCCCCAACATCTTCTGAAATAACTAGATCATCTGAAACGGACATAAAAGGAAAGTTTAGTCAAAAGGAAGCTCTACCTCTTTATTAACTGCCTCAGAAGAAGACATTCGAATACAAAGTGCAATCAGTAAGGAGAAATTTTAAAATGAGAAGATTTCACAGTCAAATCTCATGGCTAACAACCATTCCCAGACAAACTTTTTTGTTATCTTGAAGAAAATAGCATTTTGGGCTGGGAGAGGACTTATCTGAATATATTTGAACATATTGTGCTGCATAGCCCATTCCCCTGGGATTGAGTAGGCTAGTAAGCACACCTGCCTCCAGAATTCATCTAGTAGCTATTTCTAACCATTCCCTCTAACAGACATCATCACATTTCCAAAGGTTTCTAACATTTATAACTTCAGTCTGATACTATTCTAGAATTCAAGCCAGCTTCTAGAGACTCCTCTATGCCTTTTCTTCTGGCAAGGAGAGTTAGAAAATGACTCGCTGGAATTCAACCCAATGCAAGAAAGCTCCTCGTTCTCAGTCCTCATTTGCTCCCTCACCACAGCTCGCCCGTACATCAGGCCTTCACAGCACAGAGAGAAAACGATTCTTTGGTAGAGCCATGCTGTCACTGACTCACATACACACACAGCCCCCCTTCCCTTCCCCACGCTGCCTCCAGAAAGCCTAAGCAAGGGCTTTAAGCTGAATTATTTCTCTGATCCAGTTTACAGAAGGGTGCCTGGAATAGCTGCCTCAGCAAAATCAAGGGAGCAGCGAAATCCAGCACGCTGGCAGCGAGGTGGCCAGAGGCACGCAGGAGCCTCTGAGCCATGCTGCACCACCCCGCATCTCCAGCCCGCAGCCCTCGGGGAGCGGCACCACGACCCGAACCCAACTGTTCGCTTCCTAGGGTGTACGGCTAACAAAACCAAAGCATCTGCCTGTGAACTGATTTTAATCAGATCTCACTGGCAGCTATTCTAGACTCCTGAATGGGTTTTTAATCATCAGAGCCATCCACAAAGAGAAAAACACACTTAACAAAACAAAGCTTTAGTCACAGCAAAGACTGGAGGAGAAAACAAAGCAAGCGACCTTCACAAGTTGGTCCAAGTCTGCTCTAAATCTGCTATTTCAGTCTTTTAGCCACTGCTTGCTAAATGTAGGACTCCACTTATGGATTTTTCCAACAGCAGAACCAGGGCAGAAGTAGCCCTCCCTTCCATCCCTGAATGCTTTTTCTGTTCCTTCTTCCCCCAGTCTGCTGAATTCAATCAGCTGTTTGGTGGTCTGTGATCTGACCCAAATCGCTGAAAAAAAATCCAAGTTAAAAAGCCCACATTAAATCCACATTAAAAATCCAAGTTAAAAAGGCTGCCTCACTGACTCCAGGCACCATCTTCTGCACAGCCGTACTGATCACGCCAGCCGCAAAGGGAAGGGAGAGGGCTCTGCCTCCGAGAAGAGCACAGTCTGACCCTGTCTTCAAAGGGAAATCCAGCCAAGACCTGGCCATTTTGTAACCTCTCCTGACTTTTTCAGATAAAGCCATGCTTCTGTTGTCTTAACAGGTTTCAAGCCTTCTTTCATTTGTAGTTCTATCCTACAAACGAATACAGCAGCTTTTAGTTGGCTGCAGTTACAGGTGAAGAGCATTTCCAAGGTCCAGCGAACGGAAAGCAGAGCAGGAGCACTGCTTAAGCAACTGCAGCAGTAACGGTGCTGCACCTGATGCAAATGCCAGATCAGAGACATCCAACAAGCTGGACCAGCCTGTTCAATGCCTTTGGGTGACCCACAGCAGAAGGCCAAGGCTCTGCAGATCACCAAGAAAAGGTCTGGTCCTTGGAGCAGTGACCACGAACCACACTGAGACCAACTCAGACACTATCAGAATCCCAGGTAATTCAATTACGTTGCTCTTCATGGCAGAAACTAACCCAGCTTCCAGTCCACCACCCTGGGACAGCAATGCACCACCTTGAGGATCATTTTGGTTGACAGAATGGGGAGAGGGCAGTATATGACAAGCCCACAGCAGGAGTTTCCGCTGTAGCAGAAAAAAGCAGAGTAAATTAAGCAGGACAGGAAAAAAGCTGTGTGTGGGTTCCAACCACCATGACCTACAAACCACAGCTTGTTTTCATTACCTTCTACCAAGCATAATCACAAGGCTAACTTATTAGTCAATGCCTCATTTTCACCTACTTCCAGAACACTAAAAATTGCACAGTAGCACTAAATGAACACTAAAAATTGCACAAAATTTGTTTGCCAATATGCAGCACCATCTGTATCCGATTTCATCTGAATACTGCTTTTGGATAATACATTAAAGCCTTATCAAGTCTGCTAAAAAAAACCACCACAGAGGTATTTCTTGCAGAGGCTACTTCCTCCCAACACCACACACAGACATGAGTTTTGCTCACTTTGACTTGAAGCTTAATTTAATATTTACACATTCCTTTCTAGTAAACATCAGCATTTATCTGAAAAAAATATGCAAGTGCCCTTATAGGTATCCAGGAGCAAGAAATTTCAAATTAATTGTCTCCTAAAGGAGCCTAAACATTTTAATTTCATATGACACCATTTACTACGCCTTACCTTGTTCAGGTCCCTCTTCATCACTGCAGCTATTGATGGACCAGCTTGTTGAGACATGGCCAGTCCACCCAGGGTGCTTCCCCACGTCAACGGACCAGCCAAGAGACAGCAAGAACTCCAGAAAGTGTGGCTGCACAATTCTGGAAGACTCCATGTTCTTCAGGATCTGAAATAACCAGCAGCACCCCAGTAGGTACAGGAGACTCCAGGAAGCAGCCTTCTTCCTCTCCACTTTTTTAATTAAAATTTTCTGTCACCAGTGTGGTTTTGCCCAAACATAGCTACACAGCAAGCCGGGAACCCCTGACTTGCTACATGGACACTACTCCCTGCTGCCCAGCACCCTCCCCTCCTGCCTGGCAATGTCCTATTCGATCAACTCGTCGTTCTGCCATCATGGCCAAAGCCCATAAAATGGTTAATCAAACTGCAGAAACTGAAATTTTGGGATTTATCCACTCGTCAGGGATAAAGCACAGAACTGCCCAGCGCAGAATCTGCATCAGCACCAAATGTAACACCAGAACTTTCTGAACAATTTTCAATACTAAACTGAGGTGACATATTAGGAGCAAGGTATTTTATCACTGCTCACCTGCAGATGACATGCAGCGATTTAGAAGGCAGGCCTCACCGAATATTAAATTACAAAACAGATTTTCAAAAACAGTTTTCAGCAGGACTGAGCATGCTCTTTAACCAAATGTCACACTGTATTGTTCACTTTAAACCTTAATCCTACTCCTTCTAAAGAACCGGGATGTTTCCATATCCAAAGGCAATTTTTATCCCACACTGTGACTGACTGAAAGCTGAGACCTTCCCCAAACGGCACGCAGGGAGACATGGATGATTTGTGCTTGGGTCTAGCAGAACCATTGCCTACCCACCACAGAAAAATATTTGTGTCTAATGCAATAACCAGCGGGCTAGATGCCACTATTCCGGGCTGTGCAGCATCAGAAAAAACACAGGTGACACCACTCCTTGTGAAAGAAGAGCAGGTCGCCCCTTGGAACAGGATGAGGTCCTGAGCAGGAGTGGCATGAACTCATATGCACAGAGATGGCCCAGTAGGACCAAAGCAGGAACCACGTTGTGACTTGGCTTTGCTCTCCTCCTCTCCTGATCGCCAATATTGAAAACAATACAGGACAGAATTAAGCCACCAGTCTTACTGAAGATGTGTTGGCCAGTATCTCACCCAGCTCAGGTCCACAGAGACGAGTATGTTACTAACTCGACTGCCACTGCGACTTTGCACAACCTGAAAGGCTTAGGGATCACAGCACGATGTCCGGGGGTCCTGAAGCAGGAGCGGCATCTTTATACGGTGTCTCAATACGTCCAGAATCACACAAATACAAGACTGTCTTAAATCTACATGGCAAACCTCATGCTAACTGGGTTTCCAATGGCCAGCAAGTTCTGCAGGACTAAGTAATCTCATCTGTCTTAATCCATACTAGCACAATAAGAGCATAAATCCATAAGCATCAGATGGGAAAAAAGCATTCTACTAGCTCAGCGAGAGCACATTTCAGCTGGAAGGCAAACCTTTCATGTCTTGTTTCATAGGTGACTGCAGAGACGGAAAGAGTTTACCGGCTACTCTGAACTTCAACTTGAAAACTCACAAACAGAACGATCCTGGTTTCAAGAATTAGAGTAATCCACACTGAAGTAGAAGGTGCTACAATGTTCTGTCAACTGTACCTTCACAGTAACATGACGAGATGGCACAACCAGTTATCATGGAAGCTACGCTTCTACCCTTTACTATGAGAGTTGTGAATGGAACGAGGAGAAGGTACTACAGAAGTACTCTTTTCTAATGAGCCCATAAGCTGTCTTTGTGAGTTTCTACATCATGGTCTAAAGAAGTCACGATTTAGACTTGCATAAATTAACCTGATTAACATAATCACATTTGAATGTAAATAGCATAATGTAAAGACTTACAAAGCAATAATATCTTCTTGCCTGCAGAAAGTTTTTCATTCTTTTAACATGTGTTTAACATTAGAAGGAAACCAAACTACCTGGACATCGCACACTGCTGGCAGAAACTGCAGCCTTCCCTACAAGCTGAGCCAACAAATCTGAAATGCATTTCTAATACCAATCTCTGAACTCTACAAATAAGGACAATAAGAACAGAACAGGTAACAAAACCACTATGAATATATTTAAATATATTAAAAAGATGTTTTATCGAGACCTTACAACAATCCTAAGTGTGGGTAATGTACTTCAACCAACAGATGAAAAGAGTATGCGGTGACTTGTCACAGCTCACGCTGTAAACACACACAAAGCCCAGAGCCCCCGGTTCGGATTCTCCACTCAAGTCACCAGCAGTGCTGCTTTATTCACCTGAGGATGACTACAAACAAGACAATACAGGCTATCTGGCACTCGACGCTTTCACGTACCTCCTGGCTTGTTTTCTGGCCTGCCTTCATGTAGAAAATGAAAACAGTATCAAAAGGACGACATGGTAATAAATCCAAGTAGCCAAGGTCATCAAAAAACCCAGGAAGAGCAGAGTCAAGTGCAATCAGGTGAGGAGGTAGACGACTGTTAGCAGACTCCTACACAACAGACAGAGTTCAACAGCTTAAAAAACCATCTTGCCTAACTGAAAAGGTCTTTATGGCTTCAGTAATAATCCACTAATATCTGAAAAGGCAATTTCCCTTTTCTCCTAAGAGCAAAATGATACACCAGTTTCTGATGTAATGTAATCCTGTTGCTGTAAATAAGCAACAACAAGCATAACAGTTTGACAATTTGTTGCATTCTACTCTCCTCATTAAATAAAAACAGTGTTTTGCCAGCAAAGGAGACATAACATTTTGCTCAAAGAATGCTAGCTACTACAACAAAAGCAGATACTTCCAAAATATCATGACTACACACAGTCACGTGTGTAGTTTCATATTTATTAACTTATATACCACTAATATGTAAATTACTAAGCACTTTTAGATATCATTTTTGCAAAAGCTCCATTGTCTGCTTTTGTTGACGGTTTTCTGGAAGGAAATGGAACAAATAAAAGGGAGAATCCATTCCTAAGAGGCAGAATTTCAATTTAAGAATATGGATCATCTCTACAAACTGCTGTTATTTTAACTTTAAAAATAAAGCTCTGCAACGTGTATGTACTCCCTAGTGTTTATATGTGGTTAAACCACTTCAGCACAATCATCTCTGGAGCAGCACTTCTAAGGCAGTCATATTTCAGAACTCTTAAAGTACCACCCCAAAACCTAATTCAAGCCAAGGGAATGATTTCAAGTATGAACACACCAACGAGAAAGCTCACATACTCACTGCAAAAATAAAGATACAGCCACCTATTCAGAGCATGTTCAACTTGAAGGCATGGCCTTTCACAACCATGCTCACAATCCTGGAAGACTGGAATCCACCACTTTATTTGACTAGACTACAGCTTCACAGTAGTTGGAATTACACAGATCTTCCACTAACAAAACACAGTTTTCTTCTTCTGCCAAGCCAGGTCGTATGGGTACTGAAAGCATCTGCACAACATTAAGAAGTATCAGGTCACCTTCAATGCCTCTAGTGAGAGAAACCCAAAGTGCGAGAGGAACAGGCGTGCTGTCTGGAACTCCTGGGCCGGTGGTGGGGGCTTACACTCTGTGATCGGATCGGGAAAGCTCTTCTTCCGCCACTCCTCTTCACTTTTCTGATCTATGGAAGTCTCAAAAATAATCTGCTGAGCCATGCCATTCCTCAGCTTCTCGTGTCGTTCTTCAAGCTGAAAAACATTGTGTGAAATGCCGATTCCACCAAGGTCACTAAGCTCCACTAAGAAAACAGCTCCATCATTTAGGAACGCTGTAAGTCACAGACAGCACAGCTGCAACTCCACCACCATGATGTTTGCTGAAGCACTATCAGCAAGACCTTGTAACGTTACCAAGTGAATGCCTAAACACTCTGGTTGCATGGGAGAGCGGTGCAAATTTACGTACCCAGTATCAGCTACAGCTTCTCCCTTTTAAGTGAACAGGAACTAACATACATTTGCCACTGTGAAACGTTAAAATACTTTTGAAACAGGAACCCTTCTCGTCCCCCAGGAGGTCTCAAAAAAGCCTGTTCCATTTCCCCAGAAGAAGCAACAAAATGCAAGTCATTGATCCAGGATATTAGGATCTGTAGTAAAACATGGCGAGCAGTGTCTCCAAGAAACACATCCAAGGCACTGTCATCCTCTTGGAGAACTAAGAGACTTCATTAATTTGCAGAGGTTATTATTCCATTAATATGAAATTAGTCAAGCTAGTGAGTAAAACTATTTGCAGTAAGACATTAGTGTATGATTCATGAACAGCCAAAAAACCCAAGAACAAAATTAAGTCAGAGACTAAGAGGTACTTACTTCCTCATTCACAATTTCATGTAAATCAGGAATGCTCAAGTCAGCTTTCACAAACGGGATCTTATCCACTTCTTCAGGAAAAGGGCGGTGCTTCACACTGTATTTTAATCCAACATCATTTTTAGGAGCTGGTCGAGGTTCTGGTACAAAAGTCTTGACAAAAAAGGGGGATAGTTTTTATCTTCAAGGCATCGTACCACTACGGAATACTTTATTATATTAGACAGAGAACGTTCCCTCCCCCCTCACCACCAGAAGTACACTAACCCATTAGTGAGGTATCATTAAAAAACACTCAGTAAGTGCTTTAAACTAATAGGCTTGTATTAAAAACTTGGCTGTAACTTATAAGAGAGACACAGTTCTGCCCATTTTGGTGGCTGTACTCCCGAACCTATGAATCCTGCTCACGCTCTAACTTCTAAGGAGTTGCAAAGCCCAATAAAACTGGCAAGCTCACACGGCAACCTCTTATTTTCAGCCTGCTCTAACTGTTCTGTTGAGTGAAAGCTGCCAACTGCTCGAGAAGCCTGCATTTCCACCCTGCTGCCTCTGATGATCACAAGCCAGGCTGGGAAGTCCTGGGAGAGCACACAGCAACGCTGTGGCTCAGGAGCGAGGTGCGCTGCCAGAGTGCCGAGAGGGCCTGCACAACGTACCGCAGTGCCGCTTCGACACTGGCACTACACTATGTGCTAAACTGCCCGTACGTAATTCAGAACTTGAAGTTACCGAGGAAAGCAACAGAAGATGTAGGTGCAGGATCACAGGTGCATAAAGTCCAAGCAAGCAAGACCTCTAATTACATACTGAGTGCTGCTTTACAAATTTATTTACTACCAACTAAGCTTCCAAAGGGCAAAACTGTTGACATTAAAGTTACAGAGTGCCTTTAAGGTGGAAATGTTCCCTTAAAACTGGTAAGGAGGTCAGCAGCCAGGACATGACTTCTCCTTTGGTGCGGGAGGCGGCACACTTGGGCTGACGCTGCTCAGCGAAATGGCTCCGCATCCGTGACAGCACAGCTCCAAAGGCATCATGCAGAGGGTCTTCCCAAATGCTGCTTTGCAGAGACCAGATTCATCTAAACGTGAACATGACAGCTGAGACTGACAGGCCCTCAGTTCAGCCACATTATTTCTTCCTTCATTTTACTGAGGGGCATGTGAGGAGTTCGAAGATTTGGAGTTCACAAAGAAATGGAAGGTCATGCTCCACTAGACAACTGCAGTTAAGAGATATTACTTTAAAATGAGATTGGGGTTATTTCTCCTCCACTATTCCTCTTCAGAGATGTTCCAGAGTTCATCTAGATAAATGTTTTCACAGCAGGTTTATAGCCACCTTTGCAACATTGGGCTTTGTAGCTCGAGCAGCTGTTCTCTCTGCAGCATCTCATTCTACACCCCCAGATTTCGCTCCCTCTGCTGCCAGGGCTTTGCCTGATGTCCTAAAATCAACATCAACACTCATGCCTACCCACTAAATACACTGTCCATTGCCCCACCACTTCAGAAGGTGCTTTTGGAAAAGAAAGAAATCCCCCTCCCCTTAAACAAGTCTAGAAGGCAACAGCACTTTCACAGCCTGTATTTCATAGCAATGACAAGTTGTAAAGAGTCACCAGAGATGTGTCACATTACCTACAGCTAAAGGCCCCGTGGCTCAGCCTTAATGTATAATCACCAGCTCTGTGGGGCTGTCTCACATTAGTGGAATTTCTGCTGAACATCTTTAAGTTAAAGATTTCTTTACGGGCTTTGATAGAGACCTTTTGATTTGCTTTAGCTCCTCTTGGTAAAAGACAGAGTTGCTGGGCCCATGCAAATCTTCCAGATGTCCCACGGATCAAAACCGTGACAGAGGGGAAAGAGTCATCTGCAAAGCACATGGGTTAAGAGAGTAAGGTATCATCATAAATTGCAGCAGTTCACTGTGCAATAATTTAACCAGAAAGAAATACAGGCATGATGACAGCGGTTTGGTTTTCAAGGTTAGCTCCTCCCTGACCCTGTAGACAATTCCAGGTGAGGAGCAGCAAAGGGCTACTCTACTCCGCAGTCTGTTCAGTAGCTGCCAGCCCAGTTTCATCACTGAAAGTAACTTTCGTCCAAATTCATGCAGATCACTGTTTCTCTCCAAATTATCTTCAGGAAATAAAAAAAGATTGTCCAGCCACTGTCTGTTTAAGACAAATGACCATATAGAGACACAGCTTCTGTGATACTTCCATGACCTTCTGTAAAGGCCTCGGACAAACAGCAGCAATAACAACAGTGGAAGGACAAGAGATCACGGCCACACTAAGACAGGGGAAGATTCTGACTTCACATCGTGGAAGATTTTTCCCAACAAGGCACAGGGACCCCGAGAAGTTGTCCTCATTGGTTTCCAAGACCTACTTGGACAATGCCAGGTTGCACTGTCCTGGTCTGAATGCATTGACCTTGGTTAGAGCAGGCGCTTACGCTGCAGCTTCCCGAGGTGCCTTTCAACTTGCACCATGATGGTCTTAACACTGCAGGGATTTCAGTCTTCCTTTGAGATTTAAAAGGCCACAGATATTAGCAACCTTAGAAAAGGGATCATCACACCTCTACAGCTTTTCTTTTTAAAATTATTTATCTTTTGTGCATGTAAACCACCAACTGACACCGCCAGGTACCTAGCAGGTACACACTCCTTCCTTAGTATTTCACGGGAAGCACAGGGTGCAGCACAGCTACATAAGCACACGTACAGACAAACAAAACCCACTCTCCACAATCATCCATTTCAGTGATCTGCCTCAAAAAGTGATCTGATGTACTTGTGCATTACTGCAATTAATCGTGCACTTTAAGGGGGATTTGTAAGCAAGTTCTGCACAGCAAGAAAAGATAATCTACTTTCAGATTCTAGCAGCTTTACAGGATTGCTCAGTAACGCATTCAGCAGAGGCAGAGTAAGGATGAGAACTGCTCAGCCATTCTAGCGTGCTCTAATCCGTCCTGGTCGGGAACACGCTTGCTCAAACACAGACCGTGGGCGGATGTGCAGCAATGGCTCCCGGCATCAGCACTGTCTGCAAGATCTGTTCAGTGATTCTCAGGGAGGCTGAGCACACTGGACTGCAACTCAACATAACAACTGCTCTTAGCCAGTTCATGAAGTTCTGAGCAATCTCTGGTTTCAAGACTAGAATCTCGACTCTATCCTGTCCATAGATGAGAAAAATAAATCCATGGCAGATGAGCAGATCTAACACACATTAGGCTTAAACTGAGGTAGCATATAAGAGAGTTTTCACCTATTCTGTTAGGTAATGCCTTGATACATGAAGAGTTACATATTGGGATCAGTTATTCAGTTCAAAGCATCATGTCATCTAATACCGGATTTTTTTTTAATATAATATAAATTCTTGTTGGTCAAAGCCTATGAGGCTGAAATCAGTTCGATTCAGCTGTGAAAGCCAATACCCTGTGACAGACCTCCTTTACAGCAGATGTCACTGATAGAACAGGATGGTACACAGGAAAGTTATAACAGCTCCTAAGCAACTAAAACCATTTGAGCTGAAAGCACCCACAGAAACATTTAGTAATGGGAGCCCTAAAGCAAGCAAAAGCAACCACGCAAGTATAAAAGTGTCACATCAACCATTTGCTGAGCACTTACCCCTCCAAGCCTCCTACACTCTTTATATTTTAATTCTTTTACGAACAACAATGTTTTCAAAATGTAATGCTCTTGCTTCTGCCCATCAGCAATAATTTAGATGGCAATCAGCTGCAAGTATCTGATCTAACGGGGTGACAGACTATCAGTGGCACTGAAGTTATTCCCACCAATCCATTCCAGAAGAACATCCAGAACACCACCGCTCCGCTCAGTCGCACACCCACAGAACCAGCAAGACCCCCAAAACGCAAGCAAGGCACTCGCAGAGCTGCCTTCGTGCTGCAGCTCTGCACAGAGAGTTTTAACCAGAGGAAGAAGGAAGTGGCAAGTAGGAACTTACTCTGTTCGTTCCCTAGAGGCTGCTCCAACATCGCCAGGAGGACACTATTATCCAGAACGAAGTAACGGAAGCTGTGCTTGTTTATGGTAGGTAGACGAGAATATTTAATTAATGTGGTTTCATTCACCAAGCTGCAAGGAGACGCAGGGCCACTGGGAGAAGGAAATGCTCCAAGTAACTGCATAATACTGCAGGTGAGAAAAAAGTTAAGAGTTACGACAGATTGAGACGACGAACTGTTCTACCCAAGCACAGACCTTCACTCATATTCTTCATTATTATCTCGACACAGCAGTTACCCTATCAGGGCAAGGCTGCCCTCTCCCACCAGCTTATTTTAAAACAGAACCAGTAACTTCAGAAATACATACATGAAAACCTACAAACAAGGGTACTCTGCCTCCAGAATTAGTTTCTTTATAACCTAGGTTATAAAGATGTGAAGATATGCTTTAAAGCACAAAAATCTGTACCATTCCACAGGTTTTTTTATGTTCATTCTTATTAGAAGATTATGGATGATTGGAGATGGTCACCCACACTTTAGCCTACTCTCATATCAACAAGCAAGAGACATTGTAGATGCACCAGTCATCATTGTCTTTGCTTTCTTGAAGTACAGATTACATTAACTTAAAACCTTTTAAAAAAGGCCCAGGATCACACAACTACCTGAAAGGAGGTTGTTGTGAGATGGGTGTTGGTCACTTCTCCCAACTAACTAGCGACAGCACAAGAGGAAACGGCCTCGAGTTGCATCAGGGGAGGGTTAGATTGGATATTGGGAAAAATGTCTTTACTGGAAGAGTGGTCAGGCCTTGGACCAGGCTGCCA
>Ga0181612_181077_pt1 | contig 15645 bp, 14 predicted proteins | sample HoacroProtozoa21_FD_119630 | JGI IMG/M metagenome (GOLD analysis project Ga0181612, IMG submission 119630) | Hoatzin crop microbial communities from Cojedes, Venezuel. Combined Assembly of Gp0051906, Gp0051904, Gp0051908
GTGCATTTTTTAGAAGGCCGCCTGGGCTCGAGTCAAGAGGTGCCATTTTAGGGGCATCCGCCTACAGTCAAAACTTTAAACAAGTTTATTTATATGTACGCAATTGTAGACATTGCAGGCCAGCAGTTCAAAGTAGAAGCAGGAAAAGAGATTTTCGTGCACGCACTGCCCCAGGCCAAGGACGAATCAGTAGAGTTTAACAAGGTCCTCCTCGTTGAAGACGGAGGCGCTGTTAAAGTCGGTACTCCCTACATCGACGGTGCAGTAGTTAAGGCTACCGTACTTGACGACGATGCCAAGGCTGACAAGGTGCTTGTATTCAAGAAGATCCGCCGCAAGGGCTTCCAGAAGTGCAACGGTCACCGTCAGAAACTCACCAAAATCAAAATTAACGAAATCGCTTAAGTATTATGGCACACAAGAAAGGTCAATCCAGTTCAAAGAACGGTCGTGAGTCGCATAGCAAGCGTCTCGGCCTCAAGAAGTTTGGCGGCGAGGTCGTTAAGGCCGGCAACATCATCGTCCGCCAGAGGGGTACTGTCCACAATCCCGACAAGAATGTTGGAATGGGCAAGGACCACACACTCTACGCACTTGCAGGCGGGACCGTAAAGTTCACCCGCAAGAAAGGTGACAAGTCCTACGTTTCAGTTGTTCCTTTTGAGAACTAACAGTCTATGCTGACACTTAAGGCACTGCGCGACGATCCCGAGGGGATTGTCGCGCGTCTTAAAATTAAGAACTTCGACGCAAAGCCGATAGTTGACAAGGTACTGGAGCTCGACGAAAAACGCCGTTCACTCCAGCAGGAAAGCGATGCCCTGCTATCACAGCAGAAGCAGAAGGCCGCTGAAATCGGTGCCCTGATGAAGCAGGGACTGAAGGACGCAGCCGAAGCAGCCAAGGCTCAGGTGGCAGAACTCAAGGCAAAGAGCAGCGAACTTCTCGCCCAGGGCGACAAGATCGCCAAGGAGCTTGAGGACCAGCTCGTTCTGCTTCCCAACACCCCCTACAAGCTCGTCCCCGAGGGAAAGGGCGCCGAGGACAACCTTGTTGTTAAGATGGGTGGCCCCGATGTCAAGCTTCCCGAAGGTGCGCTTCCTCACTGGGAGCTCGCAAAGAAGTACGATATCATCGACTTCGACCTCGGCGTGAAGATTACCGGCGCCGGTTTCCCCGTTTACAAGGGCAAGGGCGCTCGTTTGCAGAGGGCTCTTATCAATTTCTTCCTCGATCGCAACACTGCCGCAGGCTACCGCGAGGTTGAACCTCCCGTTGTAGTCAACGCAGCATCCGGTTTTGGCACAGGCCAGCTTCCCGACAAGGAGGCTCAGATGTACTATGTAGGTCTCGATGATTTCTATCTCGTACCTACCGCTGAGGTGCCTGTAACCAACATTTTCCGCGATGTTATCCTTGAAAATGGGCAGGTTCCCCAGAAGCTCACCGCCTATACTCCCTGCTTCCGCCGCGAAGCCGGTTCATACGGCAAGGATGTTCGTGGCTTGAACCGCCTGCACCAGTTCGACAAGGTTGAGATTGTTCGCATCGAGAAGCCAGAGAACTCCTATGCTGCTCTGGATGAGATGATTGCACATGTTGAGAGCCTTGTAAATGCACTCGGCCTCAAGTATCGTATCCTTCGCCTTTGCGGTGGAGATATGTCCTTTACATCGGCAATTACTTACGACTTCGAACTTTGGAGCGCTGCTCAGGGCCGCTGGCTCGAGATTTCCTCCGTTTCCAACTTCGAAACCTATCAGGCAAACAGGCTCCACTGCCGCTATCGCGACGAGAACGGCAAGATTCAGCTTGCACACACCCTGAACGGGTCCTCGCTGGCTCTGCCCCGCGTGGTTGCCGCCCTGCTCGAAGACAATCAGACCCCCGAGGGTATCATCATCCCCGAGGTGCTCCGTCCCTACACGGGCTTCGACAAAATTGACTAAGGACAGAATCATACTCGGAATAGATCCCGGAACCAATCTGCTTGGTTTCGGGATTATCCGTGTAGATGAGAGGTCCAAGCCCAATTATGTGGACATGGGAGTGCTGGACCTGCGCAGGATAGACAGTGCCTACGACAAACTGCAGTGCATCCACGAGAAGGTTGGAGCGCTCTGCGACCTGCACAACCCCTCCGACCTTGCAATCGAATCCCCATTCTTCGGCAAGAATGCCCAGGTTATCCTCAAGCTGGGTCGTGCCCAGGGTTCGGCAATGATAGCAGCCATTTCCCGCGGTATCCCCGTGTTCGAGTATGCCCCTCGCAAGGCCAAAATGGCAATCTGCGGCAACGGTGCTGCCTCCAAGGAGCAGGTGGCCCTGATAGTGGAGCGCACCCTCGGCATCAACATCGAGAGCAAGTACCTCGACGCGACCGATGCTCTGGCCATCGCAATGTGCCACTTCTACCAGCTCACAAGCCCGCTTACATCCACCCAGGCAGCAACATCCTGGGAAAAATTTGTTGCAGCAAATCCCGATAGAATCAAATAAACTTCGGGGAATTTTCGGCATCTAAACACTGTATGAAAAGCCAAAAGATTATCCTTCTAGCGCTAGCTCTGCTGTGCAGCACAGCCATTTTTGCGCAGAACACCATAAATGCAAAACTGCTGGATTCCTCCAATGGGGATGCCATTTCCTTCGCAACAGTATCGCTTACTCTTGACGGCGCCACCAAGCCCGCCAAGTATGTGCTTAGTGCCGAAGATGGTAGTGTGAACTTCAGCGGCGTGCGCAAAGGAACCTATACCTTCAAAGCAGAACTGCTTGGTTATAAGGCACTTACCAAGGAAATAAAGGTTGTCGCTGGCGAAAACAATCTTGGCGAACTCAAGATGGACCCCGACAACGAAATGCTGGAAGCTGCCAAGGTCAGCACCGCCGGCAATCCTATTATTATAAAGAAGGATACTATCGAATACAACGCATCCTCGTTCAAAACCACCGACAATGATGTGCTGGAGGACCTCCTCAAGAAGCTCCCCGGCATCGAGGTGTCCGAGGACGGCAGCATCACCGCCAACGGCGAAACCATCTCAAAAATCACCATTGACGGCAAAACTTTCTTCCTGGATGACCCTCAGTTGGCTTCCAAGAACATTCCTGCCAAGATAGTGCATAAGCTCAAGGTGATTGAAAAGAAGAGCGAGCAGGCCGAATTTACCGGCATCGACGATGGGGAGGAGGAGACTGTAATCGACCTTAGCATCAAGCCAGGAATGATGAAGGGTATGTTCGGTAATGTGCAAGCCGGTGTGGGCCATGACATCCCTGCCGATGACGGCGTGGATGGCGATTGGCGCTATCAGGGCGCAGCCTTCCTTGGAAAATTCACCGACGATACCCAGTTGAGCTTGATTCTCAATGGCAACAATACCAACAACCGCGGTTTCAACGACCTTGCAGGTAGCATGATGGGCAATATGCGCAGCGGTGGCATGGGCGGTGGCCAAGGCGGCTGGGGCGGTGGAAACGGCATCACAACCTCCTACATGGGCGGTGTGAACGGTGCCTGGACCCTCTTCGACGACAGGATGGACCTGAGCGCCAACTACCTCTACGACAACACCGACAAGGATGTCCGCGAGGAGAGCGTAAAGACCACCTATTTCGACGATTACAACCTGACCTACAACTCCGAAGGTGCCAGCGATACCAAGTCCTACGGGCACAGATTCGGCGTTCGCCTGGACCATAAATTCTCTGATAATACCTCAATTCTCTTTGAGCCTCAGGTTAATTTCGGCGGCGGTAGCTACAATCAGGTTAGCCAGTATGAAACCTATACCGACGACCTCAGCGGAGCGGATGCAAGCCTTACCAACAGCGGTAACAGTATCCAGACCGGCGACAACAAGAATGTGAGCACCAGCGGCTTCGGCTTGCTGCGTCAGAGGCTCGGAATCCCCGGTAGAACCCTTACCGTAATGGGGCGTTACAGCTTCAGTAACAATGACTTGGATGCTGCAAATTACTCTAACACTTATATCGCTAGTACTGACAGTTCTTCTGTAATCGACCAGCATATCCTTTCCAATCAGAAGTCAACTTCCTTGATGGGGCGCGTTACCTACACCGAGCCCCTCGGCAACGGCTTCTATGTTGAAGGCAACTATGCTTACAACTGGAAAAAGTCTTCATCCGAGAAGAACACCACCGACAATATCACCGGTCTAAAGGACTACACCTATTCCAATGAGATTGTAAACGAGAGCAGTACTCAGGAAATCGGCGCAAACCTAATGTATCAGAAGTCAAAATCTAGGTTACAGGTTGGCTTTGCGGCTATGCCTACAAACACCTACAACAGCACCACCCGCTACAATACCCTCACCGATTCCTATGACCCTACCGAATACAAGGACTTCCGCTGGAACTTCTCTCCTAGGATGATGCTTTGGTGGGAATTCAACGAAAACCTGAGTTCCAGACTTTTTTATCGCGGTACATCCAGCCAGCCTTCAACCTCACAGTTGATGCCTGTTCCCGACAATACCGACCCTCTGAATGTGAGCTTCGGTAATCCTTCGCTGGACCCTTATTTCAGCCACAACATAAGGGGTGATGTCCGCTACAACAACAAGCAGAATTTTACCTCGCTGAATGTGCATTTCAATGCCGGTCTGGTGCAGAATCCTATCGTCAGCGCCATCTGGTACGATACTACCGGCGCCCAGTATGTTATGCCTTTCAACGGCCCCAATTCGGGTAATTTCGGCATTGACGGCTTCCTGAACATGCCTATCGCCAAGTCCAATTTCTCGCTTTCAAACATGACCCGATTCAGCTGGTCCAAGGCTTCTTCCTATATCGGAAACGACATTGATATGAGCCGCTACACCGATGATGGGGACTACTACGGCTTTATGGAGGACCTTATCGAAGCAGCCGAGGATGAGGATTATTTCAGCGAGCACTTCGAGACCAATACCATCAAGAATATCAGCCTCACCGAGCGCCTGCGCTTGACCTATCGTCTTGATAATCTTGAACTTACAGCATCGGGCCGTACCCGTATGAACAAGTCTGACTATACCATTGCAACTGCCACCAATACCACCACATGGAACAATCAGATTCGCCTTACCGCCAACTGGACCTGGGAGCAAACCGGCATCACCCTCAAGAGCGAGGGCAATTACAACTGGTATCGCGGTTACACCGTTCAGCAGGACGATGAATTTGTGCTCAACGCTGAGATTCAGAAGCTGCTCTTCAAAGATAGGGTAACCTTTGCAATCAAGGGCTATGACATTCTCGGTCAGGCCAAGAACCTTACTGTTACCGATGCTTCCAACTACCACAAGGAGGCTCTGAACAATACACTTGGGCGTTATATCATCGCTTCGCTCACCTTCAGATTCGGAACCTTCGACCGCTCTAAGATGCGTGGACCAGGTGGTCCCGGTGGACCTGGAGGCCGTCCCGGACTGCCCCCTGGAAGGTAGTCTCATATTGAAAATATGATTATTACAGAATTTTGCTTATTTTTGCAATTCTGTAATAATTTTTTTATGAAGTGGATTCTTAAAAATATAGCATTGGCCATTGTGTTTGTGGTGGGCATTCTTCTCCTCACTAACTTCCTTTTGGGAGTGCTGACCCAGCACAACAAGGTAGTGACCGTTCCCGATTTTACCAACCAGACCTTCTCCGAGGCCAAGTACAACGCCGGCAAGGTGGGTGTAAGAGTCGAGATTGCAGATTCTGTGTTCGTGCGCAGGATGAAAAGGGGAGTGGTTTTCACCCAGAATCCACCTGCAGGCACCGAGGTTAAGAAGGGTCGCAGAATCTTCCTGACCACCAATGCCAAGGTTGCAAAAGAGGTAAAAATGCCGCTGGTTGCCGGTTATTCAATGCGCCAGGCCAAGGCTGAGCTTATGTCCAGAGGACTTTCGCTGGGCAAGCTGATATATGTAAACGACATTGCCACAAACAATGTTATCAAGCAGCTCTACAACAATCACGAAATCAAGGCCGGCACCCCCGTAGAGAGTGGATCCCGCATCGACCTTGTGGTTGGCTTGAACCCCGAAGATGGCCGCACATACGCTCCTAATGTAGTGGGTATGAAGTACTTGCGCGCAGTTGATGCCGTGCAGGACTATTCCCTGAATGTGGCAAAAACCATCTTTGACGATGGCATCAAGACCTACACCGATTCCCTGAATGCTGTTGTCTACAAGCAGCAGCCTGCCACTTCCACCGTTCCCCTTACAATGGGGTCCGGTGTTACCCTTTATCTTGGCGACGAGTCTAAAGTAGCAAAGAAGTAATGGAGTGGGAAGAGCAGGAACAGGAGATGTTCGAGCACTTCCGGCTTTCCGTTGACCCGGGCCAGGCTCCCATCCGAATCGATAAATTCATGTCAACCCACCTTGAGGATACCTCGAGGCACAGGATTCAATGTGCCATCAAGGAAGGGTTCGTGAAGGTCGGAGAGAAGACGGTCAAGGCCAATTATATAGTCCGCCCCGGGGAAATTATCCGCTTTGTAATGCCCTACAGGCGTAGGGGAGTGGAAATCAAGGCAGAGAATATCCCTCTGAACATAGTTTACGAAGATGAGGACCTAATGGTGGTAAACAAGCCTGCCGGTATGGTGGTTCACCCCGGCCACGGACACTTCGATGGCACCCTGATAAATGCGCTGGCCTACCATCTTGGCATCCCGCAAGGAACAACCGCCGAGGATGAAAGAATGGGGATATTGGTGCACAGAATCGACAAGGATACCAGCGGTCTGCTGCTGGTTGCCAAGAACGATGAGGCCCAGCTGAATCTGGCTCATCAGTTCTATGTACACTCGATTGACCGCCGCTATCACGCGATTGTCTGGGGCGATATCAAGGAGGATGAGGGCACTGTGGATGCCAATATCGGTCGCGACCCTAACGATAGGCTGCGTTTCAAGGTGGTTGGTCCCGAAGAGGGCAAAACCGCAGTTACCCATTACAAGGTGCTGGAGCGCTTCGGCTTCGTGACCCTCGTGGAATGTAAGCTGGAAACGGGCCGCACCCACCAAATCAGGGTGCACATGTCCTCAATTGGGCATCCCCTGTTCAACGACGAGCGCTATGGCGGGTCCGAGATTCGCAAGGGCACCATCTATGCGAAATACAAGCAATTTATAGCCAACTGCTTTGAGATTTGCCCCCGTCAGGCCCTGCACGCCAAGACCCTTGGCTTCGTGCATCCCCGCAGCGGCAAATGGCTCCAGTTCGATTCCGAAATTCCTGAGGATATGAGGGCTCTGCTGGAAAAATGGAGAAAATATAGCGGCAATATGCCAAAGGAGGACGAAGAATGAAAAGGCCAATTTTTATCCTGATTTTACTGTTTGCAGTGCTGATGAGCCTGCCCTGGCTAGTGCCGCACTGCGGTTTTCTGGCCCTGATTGGCTTTGTACCGCTGCTCTGTGCCGACCGCATCGCCGACCAAAACGGGGTGAAGCGCTTCTTCCTCTGGTACTATTTTGCCTTTATACTTTGGAACGCATTTACCACTTTCTGGGTTTGGAATGCCACAGCGGGAGGGGCGATTTTTGCCATCCTTGCCAATGCCTTCCAGATGGCGGTGATTTTCTGGCTTTTCAGATGCTCAAAAAAGCACATGCGTGGGGTTCTGCCCTATATTTTCCTGGCTGTGCTTTGGATAGCTTGGGAGCACTGGTATTTTGTGCATGCGCAGATTTCTTGGCCTTGGCTCACTCTGGGCAATGCTTTTGCCCGCAGTCTGCACTGGGTTCAATGGTATGAATATACCGGCACCCTGGGTGGCTCGCTCTGGGTTTGGGCCTGCAATCTTTCCCTGTTTGGGATTCTGGTTTCTGTGCTGGAAGGCGGTTTCTTCCGCTGGAATAGCAAGGCTCAAATCTGCTCTCTGCTGGGTCTGGTGCTGGTTTTTGCCCTGCCTTATGCTGCCAGCGCCCATATCTGGCATTACTTTGAAGAAGATAGCGAAGGCAAGGTAAATGTGCTGATTGCCCAGCCCAATTTCGACCCTTATCAGAAGTTTGAGTCTATGACCCAGAAGGAGCAGACGGAAGTGCTGCTGGGCCAGTATTCCGAAGCTCTTGGGAAGGATTCTACCTGGACAGGTCTGCTGATTGCCCCTGAGACCTTTACCTCCGATGTGATATTGAACGATATTCCCGCTGGTGCTACTTTCAAAAGGATAAACGGCTTTCTATCAGGCTTTTATCCCAATGCAGAGATGCTCTTTGGAGCCTCTACCTACGAGATTTTCAACCAGCGCAGCAGCCCTGATATCCTGGCTAGGGAATACGGCAACGGCTGGGTGATAAACAGGAATTCCGCCATTGAAACCGATGCTTCGGGCAAGGAGGAAATCTTCCACAAGAGCAAGCTGGTGGTCGGCACTGAGCTGACCCCTTATCCCAAGATTTTTGTGCCGCTGGACAATATGCTGGGCGGGCTGATGGGCCGTTGCAAAGGCCAAGAAGAGATTAGCTGCCTGCATTTTAAGGACATTCCCTTCGGCTGTGCCGTCTGCTACGAGAGTGTTTATCCCGAATATTGCACCGGCTATGTGCGCAAGCATGCCAAGTTCATGACCATCATCACCAACGATGCCTGGTGGGGGAATACTCCCGGCTACAAGCAGCATTTGAGCTATGCCAGCCTTCGCGCGATAGAGCTCCGCCGTGACATTGCCCGCTGCGGCAATACCGGTATTTCGGCAATCATCAACCAGCGCGGTGAAGTGCTTTCGCAGACTCCCTGGTGGGAGCGTACAGTGCTTTCTGGCGAGGTTAATCTTAGCTCGAAACAGACCTTCTTTGTCCGCTTTGGCGACATTGTAGGCAGGATTTGCAGCTTCTGCTCTATATTGCTGATTTTCTGCCTTATAGGAGCAATCTTCACCCGAAATAATAGAAAGTAAAAAATTATTACTATATTTGTAACCTACTAATTGACTTAAACTTTTATGAAACTCATTGGAACCGGAAGTTCTCTTCCAAAAAAGATCATCTCGAATGATGACTTCGCTAAGTTTCTTGATACCAGCGACGAGTGGATTTTCCCCCGCACCGGCATCAGGACGCGCCATATTATAACCGACGAGAAGCTTGAAGACCTTGCCGCCGATGCTGCCAAAAAGGCGATTGAGGATGCCGGGCTGGCACCTTCAGACATCGATTTCTTCATTTGCTCCAATGTGGTGAACGAGTTTGTGACTCCCAGCATGAGTTGCATGGTGTCCTACATGGTAGGGCTGACCTGTCCCTGCGTTGACATCAATTGCGCCTGCCCCGGCTTTATCTACGCAATGGATATCGCCCAGACCTACTTCGATGCAGGCAAGGTGAACAATGTGCTGGTGCTCTGCGCCGAGGAACCTACCCGCATGACCTCCTGGGAAGACCGCAGCACCTGCGTGCTTTTCGGTGATGGTGCCGGCGCTGCCGTATTCACCAAGGGCGATAACCTCAAGGCCACCAAGCTCCATTCGCAGCCTTCACCTGATAAGATTTATCAGATAAGGACCTTGGTACCCAACCCCTTCATTACCAAGCAGGAGGTGGATGTACCCATGCAGATGAAGGGCCGCGATGTGTTCAAGTTCGCTGTTACCGCTTGCGTAAGGGATATTAACGAGGTTCTGGAGACCGCCGGAATCAAGGTTGAGGATGTAGACCATTTCCTTGTGCATCAGGCAAATATGCGCATTATTGATGCCATCCGCGACCGCTTCAGTGTTCCAGGAGACAGGTTTGAGATCAATATCGGCGACCATGGTAACTCCTCATCGGCTTCCTGCCCCATCCTCTTGGATGAGTGCCGCAGAGCCGGACATTTCAAAGAGGGGGATGTTATAGTCCTAAGTGCCTTTGGTGCAGGACTTTTGAGCGCCGCCGCTGTTATGGTATATTAATTATTGTTATATTTGCAAGTTAAGTTAAGTAGAAATATTATGAAAGAACAAAGAGTTGTAGTAACAGGTATGGGTGTTGTTTCCCCGGTGGGCAATGATGTGGCCACCTTCTGGAAAAACCTCAAGGATGGAGTTTGTGGGATTAATACTATCGAGAATTTTGATACTTCCATGCTTCCCGTGCATATTGCAGGTCAGGTAAAGGACTTCGATCCCCTGCAGATGGGTATGGACAAGGCTTTTGTGCGCAAGCAGGGCATGTTTACCCAGTATGCTGTAGCAGCTGCCTACCAGGCAATGCAGGATGCAGGCCTTAAGAGCGATGGCGAGGATGCCAATATCGACCCTTATCGCCTTGGTGTTTATGTTGGTTCCGGTATCGGCGGCTTCGAGATTCAGTATCGCGAGACCCAGAAGATTATCGAGGACCCTTCAGGACAGTGGATTTCCCCTATGTTCATCCCTTCGATGATTTCCAACATCGCTGCCGGTCATATCGCTATTAAGCACAATGCTAAAGGCGTATGTATCAATGTAGTAACAGCTTGCGCAACCTCTTCACACAACCTCGGAGAGGCCTACAGGGCGCTGAAGTACGGCTATGCCGATGCTATCATCTCCGGTGGTGGTGAGGCTGCAATCATCCCTCTGGGTATTGCTGGTTTTGCCAATGCAAAGGCCCTTTCCCGCAGCGAAGACCCCAATTACGCATCCCTGCCGTTCAATCTGAATCGCGGTGGTTTCGTAATGGGTGAGGGTGGCGCTATCCTCGTTCTTGAGACCCTGGAGCACGCAAAGGCCCGCGGAGCAAAGATTTACGCCGAGATGGTTGGTTATGGCAACACCTGCGATGCCTACCATTCAACCGCACCCCGTCCCGACGGCACCACCCAGTCAATGGCAATGAAGCTCTGCCTCGAGGAAGCCGGCTACACTTCCGACGATGTGCTCTACATCAATGCCCACGGCACCGGTACTCATCTTAACGATGCCGGCGAGACCGCAGCCTACAAGCTTGCGCTTGGGCAGGATGCCTACAAGGCACATATCACCTCAATCAAGAGTATGACAGGTCACATGTTGGGCGCTGCAGGTGCCGCAGAGGCCATTGCAACCGTGCTTTCGCTCCGCGAGGGCATCGTTACCCCTACCATCAACCTCGATACTCCCGACCCTGAGTGCGACCTTAACTACACCCCCAACAAGGCCGAAAAGGTACAGTGCACCCTTGGCATCTCCGACAACCTCGGTTTCGGTGGTCACAACGCCTGCATCGCCTTCAGGCCGTATAGCGAGTAACTATGGCAAAAAAGAAGACAGGCGTAGACCCGCGCTACAATGACAAGGAGAGGGCCGCACTGAAGCGGACCATCCGCAAATCCGTATTCTTTAACAAAAAAGAGCTTGCTGCAATAAACGAATACTGCAACAAGTTCGGTGTCAGGTCTCGATCTGCCCTAATCCGCAAGGCCACAATGGAACATGTCCTTACCGAACTGGACAAAAACCATCCGACCTTGTTTTAACTGAAAAGTCAAATCTTTGATTTACAGATAAATACTAAAATAACCTGCGTACAAAATGACGCAGGTTATTTTTATAAGTACTTGATATTTAACTACTTGACTTTTTACTCGATAGCGCGGATGATTCTGGCCAACTGGTCAGTACAGGAGGTGCCGCGGCCATTGCAGTTAACTCCATCCAGGGTCTCTGCTGCCTTGGTGGCATCTGCCCCTTCCAGCAGGCGGCCGATAGCCTGAAGGTTGCCATTGCAGCCGCGGATGTACTTGAGGTTGTGAATCTTACCGTTAACCAAGTCAAAGTCAATCTGGGTGCTGCAAACCAGGGCGGATGGCTCGGCGGTAATGTGCCTTACGCCATCCACAGTGGTATCGCAGATAATCTTAAAATCGTCGCCTAGCTTCATTTCTGAGGGAGTTTTACGCCATCCGGCATGAATAGGGAAGTGTCGCCCTTGTGGCGGATAAGGTCGCGCACAGCCGATGAGGAAATGTGCGAGAACTCCTGCGCCGTAGGGATGATTATGGTCTCGATATCGGGAGCAAGCCGATGATTGGCATCGGCTATGCTCTGCTCGGTCTCGAAGTCAAGGAAGTTGCGGACACCGCGCACAATGTGCTTGATGCCAAGTTCGTGGCAGATGTCCACCGTAAGGCCATCGTAGTTCACTATGCTCACTCCCTTTAGCCCCTTGGTGCACTGGGCGATGATGTCCTTTTTCTCCTCGATGCTGTAGTAGCCGCGCTTGTCTTGGTTGATACCAATGGCGACCACTACCTCATCGAACATGGTGAGAGCCCTTTTCAGTATGTTCAGATGCCCGGCGGTAAAGGGATCGAAAGAACCGGGGAAAAGTGCAACTCTTGCCATTTTATTCGGGGTTAGCTACATATTCGAACTTGTTGCCGGCGGAAAGGATATCCTTGGCTGCCTGCTGTACCTTCTCGGCGGTAAGGGCGTTGACTGCCTCTTCGTAGGCCTTGTCTTCCTCGCCATAGCCAAGATAGTAGTCCTTAATCTTGCTCATCCAGTAGGAGTTGGAGATGCGCTTTTCGGGAACATTCTTCTGCAGGTTGAGCTTGGCCATATTGAACTCCTCGGCGGTAGGGCCGTCCTGTGCAAATTCCTCCATCTGGGCCTTTGCAACGGTGAGAAGGGTGTCGCAGAGCTCGGGCTTGCACTGGAACTGTACCTGGATGGTCTTGCGGCTTACAGGGTACTTAACCTGGCCTGCTGCTGCGCTGGCGCCGTAGGTGCCGCCAATCTCTTCGCGGAGGCTGTTAACATAGCGCATATCCATGATATAGCCGATTGCATCGAGTGCTGCCTCGTCGGCGATATCGTAGTTTTCGGGAGCATTGTAAACCAGCAGAACAGTGGACTTGGGTGTTTCCATCTTAATATTGTCGTGCTTGGTAACGATACCTGTTACGGGATAGTCCTTGTTGTCAACCCAGTGGGGTGCATCCTTCTTCTTGCCCTTGGGAATGGAGCCTATGTACTTCTCTACCAGGGGTTTAAGCTCGTTGAGGTCAACATCGCCAACGATTGCCATGTTCAGACCGGCTGCATTGTTGAAGAGCTTCTTGTAGTCCTTCTCGGCGGTAGCAACATTGGCCTTGTCTAGAGTTTCCATGGAGATGGACTGATGGCGAGGATTGTTGCCGTAGTAAGCGTCGGTGAAGTTCTTCTGTGCTATGAAGTCAGGATTTGTAACGTAGTTGGGAAGAATGCTCTTGAGCTGCTCGATTCCGACATTGTACTCTTCCTCATCGAAACGAGGGTTAACATATTGCAGATAAATCAGTTGCATCGCGGTTTCCAGGTCCTTGCGGTTGGAAGATGCGGAGATGCCGTTGGTGAGGTTGTTGATGTAAGGGCTGGCGCTGACGGTCTTGCCGGTGAGCATCTTTGATGCCTGAGTGCCGCTGAACTCGCCCACACCGCTATTGCGCTGGAACAGACCCCATACATTGTCGTCGAAGGAATCGAGGTCCTCGGTAGGGATGAGGCTCTCTCCGCCCTCGCGCCAGAGGTTGATAAGAATCTGGTCCTTCTGGTAGTTGGTGGGGAGAACAAACACATTCACACCGTTCTTGAGAGTCCAGAGGGTAGTGCCGTAAGCGCCACCGCCGCTGCTCTTGACCTTGCTGCCCTTAAGCTTGGATGCGTCGAGGAACTCGCTGGCAACTGCCTCGCCTTCAAGTGGCTGAATATCAGAAGCTTTCACCTCATTGATAGCAGCGAGAATCTGCTCTGCGGTAGGAGTTGCGATGCCGTCCTTTTCGGGGCCGTTGTACATTACAACGAGGTTCTCGTCGGTGATGAGCTGGGGTGCTACCTGGTTCAGTACATCCACATTTATCATGCTAAGGAGCTGCTGGCCAAGGGAAAGCTCGTCCTCAGGGGTCATATAAGCGGTCTTGTCGAAGAAGTTGCTGAGCAGAGGCCTTACCAATTGGGGATTCTTGCGGGTAGAAGCCCTCTCTACAGCGTTTTCAAGGCTGGTGAGGATATTGGTTTTTGCGCGGTCGTACTCGTCGGCGGTAAAGCCGTAGCGGCGCATGCGCTCAATCTCTGTGTAGAAGTCCTTGAAGCCACCCATGATGTTGTCTTCCTTGAGGGTGACATTGCCCATAGCAGCCTCTACAGCCTCGTAGATGAGGTCGCCAATGTAGAATCCGCCGTTTACATAGGGAGCGTTGGCTTTGGCTGTGATGTCGCTGAAGCGCTCGTCCATAATCTGGGAAATCAGGCTCTTGAGATAGTCCTGCATCTTTCCAACCATGGTGGCGTTATACTCCTCGGGAGCGGCCTCGCTCTTCCAAATCATTTCGATTGAAGGAGAGGTCATTTCGGGGTCGGTGATGATACCAACCACGGGTTCTGCGTTTGCAGGGAAGGGGATAACTTCCTTTGCCTGAGGATTTTCCTCCTTGGGGATAACGCTGAAGATTTCCTTAATCTTGGCCTCGGTGCGGTCGACATCCACATCGCCGACAACTACAACTGCCTGCATATCAGGATGATACCAGGTCTTGTAGAAGTTGCGGAGGCTCTCAGGCTTGAAGTTCATCAGATTCTCTTCGCTGCCGATCAGAGTGCAGGTGGCATATTTGGTATCTCCGAAATAATAGGGGAGAGATGCCTCGAAGGCACGCCAGCTGGCATTTCTGCGCTGACGACGCTCCTCGCGGATAACGCCACGCTCTGCATCAATTTCCTCGGTAGAGTTGGTTACGAAGTGGGCGTAGTCGCAGAGAATCATGAGGCAGGTATCCACCACACCTGTGCGCTCAACGGGGATATTGTTGAGCATGTATTGGGTCTCTTCAAAGCCTGTGGATGCGTTTACATTGCGTCCGAACTCGGCTCCGATGCTGCGCAGCCAGTCCAGAATGCCCTTGTCGGGGAAGTGCTCTGTGCCGTTGAAGCACATGTGCTCCAGGAAGTGGGCCAGACCGTCCTGGTCGGGGGTTTCCTGGATGCCACCTACATTGGTTGCCAGATAGAACTCTGCCCTATGCTCGGGGAGCTCGTTGTGGCGGATGTAGTAGGTAAGCCCGTTGTCGAGGGTTCCAACCCTCACTGCGGGGTCGTTGGGAAGGGGTTGCATCTGCTGGGCGTTTGCTCCTAGAGCAAAGAGGAAAGCAGCTGCGATTAGGATAGTTTTTTTCATTTTTCTATGGATTTGTAGTAATCTTCAATGGTTTTGGCAACATCCAGAATCTGGGGCAATGACTCCACTTCGAGCCTGCGGCCGATGATGCTGCCCTTGCTGTCAATCATGTATAACTTAGGCGTGGAGATGACTCCGTACAGCCTCAGATAGTCCGATTCGATTTCGGGGTCCCAGAAATGGCGGAGCCTTATGTTGCGGTTTTTCAGCTTAAAACTGCGCCTGAACGCCTTCCAGGCCTTTTTGTCTTGGCCAGAGTATACCGCGTAGAAGTCGATGGGGAAGTCCACTTCCTTGTTTAGGACATCGGGCAGAAGCTTGGCTTCGAGCTGGCATTTGCTGCAGCCCGTGTCGTAGAACCAGAGCAGGGCTGGCTTGCCATCTACGGGGATGGTTTCGCTACCACCGCAGGGCTTTAGGAGCGTGATTTTGGGCGCGTCCATCCCAATCAGGCTGCTGCGGTTGAAGTTCGCGAAGAGCTGGGCGTCCATCAAATCGAACTCGCCACGCATCTTGATTGTGCCGTCGGCCAGCCA
>Ga0181612_117076_pt1 | contig 15644 bp, 5 predicted proteins | sample HoacroProtozoa21_FD_119630 | JGI IMG/M metagenome (GOLD analysis project Ga0181612, IMG submission 119630) | Hoatzin crop microbial communities from Cojedes, Venezuel. Combined Assembly of Gp0051906, Gp0051904, Gp0051908
GCATTTCTCTTTGGAAGTTCAACAGGTGATCATTTCAAAGTCTGGTTTAAGACAGTCATGTTTTGTGTCTATTAGCTGTCACTGTTACAGACATATTTCACTATTTTAGCTGTGAAAAGGATTAGAATGGGATCTAATCATTTCAAGTACTTCAGAAGTAGCTCAGAGCTCTAGTGGCTGGATCACTTGATAAGACTAGAGAAAATATTTGAACACTCAAGGAAGGAAACAGCACTATGGATAATAAAAATGCCATGACTCACAGCCCTTTTTCACCGTTAGGATTAATATTCTGGTTTTGTAAAACAAAACAAGAAATTTACAACTGAAAACACCTGCAAAGATTTCAACTCCTCTGGGTTGAGCCAAGCCTCTCTGGCCTATGTCTATGGAACCTGACCAGACCTTGAAGCCTGCAAATTCTTTTAGGTCATGCAAATGCGCCAGACATCCAGGCATAAAGCTATATAAAAACACTTTAAATAAAAACAAACTCCAAAGTCTACCTACAAAATGAAATTTATTACTCCGTCCTCCTCAGTAGTTACGGGTGATGACAAAACATAGCACAGACCCATTTCTCTTTTCAGCTTCCAAGGAAAATAAACAAGACTGACTAAATGAACAGGAAAAGGGAGTTGTAACTCAAGCAGTGGGAATAAGGTGTGGATATCCATCTGCTCCATGAGCTTCAGAAACTAAACTGACCATTAGCAACCAGGATTCCTCCATGATTAGAGAGCCATGTCATCCCCTTGCAGTAGGGGATGACAAAAAAGAAACATGTTACTACGCACTTGACTCTCCATTGGCTTGACTGATTGGGTAGGTGGAAGAGAAACGACTGGTGTGCCTGTGTACCTCTGTGCGCCCGCATTTGTATGGACTTATGTGCACGTGCATGTGTGTAAGTAGAGAAGCCTCACATACTTGTAGTCAATTTTTTTCCTCATTCCATAGGTAAGGGTGAAATGGAGGCTACTCTGCTGCTGTTTTGGGCTCCTTTTACTGAAGTCTTGGTTATTGTTGTTGTTTCATGTCACATCTATCCATGTGGCACGTACTGCATATATCCAGCATAAATGTTTCATGAATATTGGGGAAGCAATTGCAAAGTGAGACACAATGCATATTTCAGATGACACATGACTGATGTGTTTGGAGATCTGGGTTTATTATGCACTTGCAACATTCATCTACTACCAGAAAGCTGGTCTTTCCTCCTGTTGCGCTGATTAAAGTCAAAGAAGGAAAACAAATGTGCATTTTGAATGTATCTAATCTTTTACTGAAACAATGAATTAATATACTGTCATGTTTGTTTTCTACTGTCTTTCCCCAAAGACAGAGCACAGAGATAAAAACAACATCAAAACTCTTTCCTATTTGCTTCAAAATATAACAGTTTCTTTTTTAAAAAGTTTTCATGAACCATTTCATCCAGCAGGTCTGGATTAATAAAATTTATTTTAATACCACATTTTCTATGTTGAACTTTCATAATAGAAGTCATTCCATTCTTTTATTTGATATCAGCAATTCTCTGAAGAGTATCTCTAGTCTGTTACTTACTATCTCCAAATGATTAAAAAGTTCAAATTTATAAGCAGTGACCCACATGCTAGTCAGCATACAGTTTTTAAGACAGGAACCTGGATGAGAATTTGTTGCCATCTCATTTCTGCTGTAAGAATGCCCAGTTCTAGAAAGGTTTGATTTCTCTCTCTTTCTTCACACCGAAACAAAACCAGAAACATATCCCCCCCCCCCCCTACCCTACTACATGTTATTTTGAAGAGGTTTCATGTGATCCAATGAGGAAAAAGTAACTTTTTGGAAGCTCAAGTAGTTTCACAGTGAAGAATTTCCCTCCATTTTATTCAATGGGTTATCTTAAAAAAAAAATCTAAACATTATCTTTGCTATAGCAAAAAAAATACCTGCTTAATTCCTACAAATATTGCATATAACTAGAGGACTAGTAATTCTATATTGCCCAAACCAAGGCAGACGTAATGATAACTTTTATGTGGTTTTGAAAAATCAAAAAGAGAAAACTTTCAAGAGAATTTAAAGAATAGAAATGACAAAAGGAAGACAGAAGTGGCCTTGAAAAGCTTGAGAAAATAGAGCTGTCTGCAATCTCATGAAGTTTTTGCTTTAAGGATTTTAAAATTAAGAGCTTGCTTTTGTATTTTCTTTTCATGAAAAGATGTCTGGGCCATCTTTATGGCTTCTCATGGCAACCCGGTGTGTGGATGTGCAGAACTCCATGGACTTAGATTGGAACAGGCAGCCTGGGAAGAGTCAGTCAATGCCACATCACTGACCCAGAGACATTTCAAGTACTTTTTTTCTTTTTTAACAGCTTCTCTTTTACAGCTCATGAAACCTATTCCCCACTTGAGGCAAGTCCTGCAAGTGCTGCCACCTGGGTCTCCAGGGTAGGGAGAAGGTGGGGGGACCTGTACTGTGCGCTGCTGCTCCTCTGTATGCAGCTCCTCACCCACTAACAGCATTAGGAGCCCAGATGTCCCACCGAGATCGGCCCACGTATGGATCCTGCCCCTTCTCACACTGGAATGCACTAGAAATTGCATGGGAACTTTGAGATGTCTCTGAGTTAATTTAATAAGCTGATCAAAAAATATAAAATCAGACTCCATCTCAAACCAGCTGTTGCTTTCAGGGAACAATTCAAGCAAGTAATGCAGCTGCTCTATAGTCCCTCCAAGTTTTCCCACTGCTAAGAGAAAATTTTACCACCTGGAGAGATGTTTACTTGGTACAAAAAACTCTGGACCTTGATAAATTACTAAATTTTAAATGGAAAAACTCCAGCAACAACTCTAAACCATACGAACATGTTGCTAAGTCAATTGGTCTAATTGTGAAACTCCCTCATTACAGTTTCTCAAGCTGACCCGTTTCCCATTCATTGCCATAATTGTGGACATTTCAGCTTCTGTACCTCCATTTTCAGCCCTTATTCAAAGGGTACACCCTGCAGGGTAGAAAAAGGTATGTTCCTCTTTCCTCCTTTCTTCCTTTTACTGATGTTGCAGTAAGAAAAATCAAAAGCATATAACCTGCTTATAGTTCATTATATTTATTTATTGTAGTTCAAGCATATTAACTCTCTGAAATGAAACAATTCTGTCACAAAGGTTAATGTTTCAGTGTCAGAGAAAAGAAAGCATTCAAACAAGCTAAGTATATAAGTACATCTCAATTCAAGTTATGCACAGATGCTGCTGAAAAATCAAACCCACGTGCAGCATTCAGAGAAAAAAGTTTCTCAATCCTTCAAAAGCAGACCTAGTACATGAATTGCATGTATTGACAAAAGCAAATTTCAGAAAAATTATGTGATATAACTGTCAGCAATTGTAGAAAAAAGGAAAGTAGATATCTCTTGGAAGTAGTAAGCATTCCCCAACAAAATAGCTTATTGTAATTTTAAATGAGGCCACAGGTGTTAGTTACCTAAATGCCTTCCTGTGTGGCAGCTGCTTGTTGATTGGTTTTGGTGGACAGTTCTTCACATCAAGGAGCTCATTGCAATTATTGCCTTTGTTGGTGGTCTTGGAGTAAGCCAAGAACTGAACGGCTATCTGTGCTCCCTCTGATGTGTAGCATGTTGATGAGGTTTGCTCACACTGTACTCATTTGTTCAGGGGTTCGATAGTTGATTTTAATTCCCACACTTTACTATCCAGCAAATTTATGTTCCTTTCAAAATATGTATTCTTATCTAAGCTTGTCTGCCTCAATTAATCACTGTGGCTTTAGGTAGCGTCCTAGTCCTTGAAACTGAAAATGGGAGGTCAGCATCCACAAATCTCAATTCTAACCTTAGAAGTCAGATTTTTTCAGAAAAGACAATGTGGTATGGCCAGCATAGCTAAATAAGAGATGTTGAAGATATTCTTCAAGAAAAGGCAACAATGAATCATCCATAAATAAAACTGTCATGACCATACAGACGGCATCGTGTTTTCCTAAATAAAGGTGCTGTAACATACAACGCAAGCACTCGCAGATAAGGGAGGGAGGAGAGAAAACTAAAAAAAGCTGAAACCTTCCTACTGTCTTAGTTCAGGAATGGAACAGAAAGAATATTGCGACTCAAGCCAGAGACAAAAATCTGTATAAAAGCTGACTGATCCCTCTTCTGTATCACTGTTCACACCGCTTTAAAAACTACACTTCTGCTTTCTCAGGTGGTAGCATTTAATCCATTTCCCATACACAGTAATAAAATACTGCACACTCACACACACACATATTACACGTACATACACACATATGTACTATAGAGTAGCATATGAAGAATTGTGTTATTCTGTGGGCTTGGCCAATAATTATTAATTTTGTTGCCTTCAATTGAAATTCATCCTTACCATTCACATCATTCTACTTACACTGAAATCTCCAACAGAAATCTAATTTATGAGTAACTATAAGAACGCTAGGTCACTCTGTTCTGTAGTTGTAAAAACGTGGATTCTCTCTCAGCTCTTATGCTTCTCAAATAAGGATAACAGTATCTATACACTCAAGAAAAGATGTGGTGAAAACAACTTGGTTGTCACATCTGAATGCTTCAAATATGTGAAGCATAATATAAGTGGTTATTTTTCCATACAGACAGCTCTGGGGTATACTTTCTCGTTAATGGTACATTTTAATTTACTATGATGGTTTTGGCTATTGTTTTGTGAGTTATTTTATGATGTTTAAAGATTTCCCGTGATAAGAATACTTAAACATTTTTATAATATTTTGATTTTCTACATGTTAATTTGGTCAGTTGCTACTTCTGGTTATTGATCATCCGAGATGGTCACAATTCAAAGCAAGTGCCCTTAACAAAATTGCATTGCAAGAAAATAACAAAGGCATTAACTAGGAAAAATTAAAACTATTATTGCCATTTCCTAATCTCATATGTCCAACCAACAACAACAAAAGGGAGTAAGATGAAAAAATTCAGCTACGTTCAAATACAAATAAATTCTGTTTAAAATATCATCATGGGAAAACAAAAAAGTCTGTGAATCAGTAAAAAAAAAACAAAAACAAACCCTAAATGGAAAACTCCTAGAAGGATGATTTTCTGCATTCAGTGTGTGGGATCCCATTTTAATGGCAGTGGTACTCTGGAAAACACAAAGCTAATCATTTTTAAAGGGCAAAGAAACACTTTTTAGAACGCAAACAGACTAGAGGGCACAACTTGGATTCCCTGCTTGACCGCAGCTAGGCTTTGCTATATGCTCACTGAATCCTTGCTCTTATCTCCCTGTTTTTTTGCCACAATCGGTCCTTTTCCCCTCTCCTCTGTTTTCATCCATTCACTAGGCATCTTCTGCTTCCTCTTGCCTTTATTTTAGGCTGCTTTTAACACATCTCTTCAATCATAATACCTGATTCAAAAGTGAACCGTCATTCTTGCTTATTTGGTGAAATTTTGTTGTACCTTTCCCGCCTACCAGTAGCTGGGAGTGTTTCAATGAGGCCTTAACTTCTGTGACGGGCTGTATGGCACTGCTGTCACCAGAGAGAGACGAAAGACTTTGCAGATTTACCACTTCTACTTGCAAGTGGGGAACTCTCCCCACCTATTTACCTCCCTGCTGGAACTGGTCATGAATTTTCCACTAGACGGTTTCCCCACCAGACCGTGCAGGGCTGTCACAACTGAGCCGAGGTACTTCAGTTGTCAAAATGAAATACAGTGGTGGGCCATTCCTGACAGTTTTCCTCTCTGGTCCTTTGGTGTGATGTCTACCCAGGCTCTGAGGAATTTCATTTCCCAGTCTCCTAAAAATTCCCCAGCTCAGCCGACAGCAACAGTGGAATTTGTCAGCTCCCAAGCTCCGAAAACCTTGAGCCTCATACTGCAGCTGGCAGAGGTGGGCTTCGCCGGTCTCTCAGGAGCCTCACTGGGGCAGTCAGGAACAGGGAGTCACCTCATTTTCACGAGACAATTTCCTCTTCTCCATCATGCTTTCCCCTTTCTTCCCAGATTCTCAACCACAGGGATTAGCAGTTTATTTTTTTCCTTTAAAATAAAACTTTAAAACAAAACCACGCTGAGTGGCCCTGTGGCAACCCATCCATGAGCAAGAATACAGAAGCCCTGTTGGAGGAGAGGAAAACTTTCTGCACTGCACAACTTTGTATGACACTTATTTACAGCTAGAAAAAAAATGTGTTATGTCTTTCCCTAATCCTGTCCTCCACCTCCTTTCAACAGCCAAGTCTTCAGTGCATGAAGTTGCTTTACTTCCACACACCTTTTAGCAAATCTGGTAGGCTGTCACATAATTACTAGAAGTTAAAATAGCAGGGCTAGCAATAGAGATAACAAACTAAATCTTGTTTGAGAAATCTCTGTATTCCTTCTGTCATGCAGAATCAACTTTATCAGTCATTAACTTTGTAACCTAAGCTACTTACCACACCTGTGGGCTTTCAAATGGAATCAAAGGAGTTAGTTTTGACCTTTAAATGACTGGAAAAGGGGTACTTGAGAGGCATTTTCTCTATTGTGTGATTGTGCTGCAGAGAAATTTGTGCTAGAGCTCTGTCAATTTAGTAAAGTGGGACCTCCTAGAAGGGCATTCACTGTCAAAGCCCCTTGACTCTGAAATTGGATGCCCCTTTAGCTTCCCAGACTGGATTTATTGACTCTCCTGTAAAGATATTTGGTTGCCTTCTCTACAAGAAAACTGAAGGATGCCTTTGAATGCTAAAATAAGGGTTGATATTTTGCGTGGCTTGATGAAGACTGTTGCACTGTGATTCTCATAGGCAGTTGAGTCCTTTTAATGAATTTCTGTAATACCAAAATAAAGCATAGTAGAATTTAGTGTTGTTCTTTCAGACTCCATAAGCAGAAAATACTTATATGCAATCAGAATAAAATTGTTTAAGGTGAAGAAAGCATTTCTTTGACTGGGAACATTGTATGACAGAGAAACAAGTCCAAAGTTACATGTTTTAAAGGAACTGAAATAAGTCCTGTTGCAAGCTTGGATTTTGGGTCTAAGATGAGATGAAGTGAGTCATTAGGGGAAAGCAGCACAAGTTCCTGTTGATGAGGTAGTCTATCAAGTGATGTGCGAATGAGCAAACTACTTTCTAGATGCTGAGACACATATTAGTATCTGTCCCCCAGGTCCCTAAAAAGTAAATGTCAGAACTAAATTGCTTAAAGAGCCAATTGCGTGTTGCTCATTACTTGCGAGTAAATTCTGTGTCTCCCCAGCACCGAGACGCAGGCAGAGCTAAAGGTATAAGCAGAGAGCAGTAATTCAGGCCAGGTGAACACAGAAATGCCTATCCTTCCAGCCAAGACACTGGGAACTAAGCTAAACTCATCCCCCTAAAAAGTTAGTGTAATGTTCATTCTCCCTGCTTCGTGAAACAACCAGTCCATAATCTGTCAACCAATTTGACAATATCTCTCTTCTTGGGATGAGACAGCATTTGATTCCCACAGGTTAGTTTCAACTTAACTGCCTGAAAACACAAAATATAATTTGGGTTAAGGAGGCTGCTCAATTCTTTGTCATTTTAAGCTTTACTGCTTCTTTAACAATGGTCTGCCTTTGTATATCCACATTTCTTGAGTGATGTTCTCCAGGACGTTGTTAAGCGGTGGACTCGGCACTGTTAGATTTACATTTGGACTTGGTGATCTTAAAGGTCTTTTCCAACATAAATGATCCTATGTTTGTGTTCTATGTGATTTTAGGTGCACGTTTCAATTCAACAGCAAAAATTTTTCTACTTCTAAGCTTACAGTTCCTCTCTGGAAAGCAGAACAATGTTACGTTCTTCAAGGCCATGATAAGTGGATATTATGGTGTAAGTGCTTAGTATATCATGACAATATCCAAAATATATTATGTCGACTCATAAAATAATAAATTGAATAATAATTAAAATAAGCAGACCAACAGAATGACATCACTAAGAAAATTTTGCATCCTTAAATCTGTTTCTTGCTTGAGTGATACATTTATACCCCTCAGATTCAAGTTTAAAATTAAAGATACTACTAAAATATTTTGTATAACTCTCCATATCGCTACAAATAATGGTAACTTCATTCTGTTAGATAGCTGCTGTTACAATTTCATATCTGCTTTAAGAAATAAACCAAAAAAATCTACACGAGAAGCTAATCACTTTACTTACTTTTAAAATATTTGTCTTCTCCAAATTGATGTAATAAAATGCATACAGAAATGTCTATGTCTTAAATTACTAGAAGCATTGCAAAGGTCTTTCAACACTTCAATATCCAATAGAAGTTTATTGTTGGAAAAGTCTATCATGAAATAATATACTTTACTACACCATTCTACAGTGTTTACTCAGTGGCTTCTATTCTGCCTCACAGAAAGCCAGACAGATACAATTCATAAGGAACAGTTAAGTCTTCAACCAAAAGAAACTTGGAAGTCAGTTTGAAACTATAACTTTAAGAAGGTCTCTGCTTAATACTGTTTCATCCGTAACTAAACCAAAAACTTCAATTAAAATTTTTGACCAGATCAAACCAAGTTTTAAAAGTTCGAATTTTTTTTGTATCATCCTAACCTGCCTTTCCAAAATAAAGGCTTAGCCCTTCCCAGTATGTTTCAGTTGAAATTAAATTAAATATGAAAAATTAAAGCAAAGGCACTGAGGGCCCAGATTCACAAAACTAGAAAAAGATGATTTACAGTATCTCCAGGGCTAGAGAAATTAAACTGGAAAATTAAAATCAGAGACAGTTCTTGAACTAGCAGTTAAAATATTTTCTGCAAATACCACCTCCTACTACTTTTTTCTTCTAACCCCCCCAAAAAGAAATATTACTTATGTTCATCTTCACATGCACCTCACATCTCTCCCTCTCAGAAAGAGAAATCTGTGGTTGTACTACTTGCTCTGCACCAAAGACACTGTGAAATGTCATTCCAAAACTGGACACTGTGAAAACGACTCAGTGAGAAAGTTGTGTGGTTTCCTGTTTATAAAGGTCAGAGTTTGTGAAATAACACGTGTATTATCTGAAATATATGTTTAGTGACAACCCATCTCTAGTTTCCCCTAAAATAAGAAGAAATAAAAGACAACCACAGCTTCCAGATTTTCAAGCTAGCTTTAGCTTGTTTTATCAATAGTTTTCTGCAATCTCTGGGTTTCTCTCTATTAAAGTTGCTTGTAAGTGTCCCCGAAGGTACATCTACACTGAATGTAAAAGATGTCCAAAAGTGACACTGAGCACTGATTCATCCCTGAACATCCACACTGCTTGTTACTTTGATCTCAGACTCTCTTTTTTGGAGTGAACAAAACGGCTCTTCCGAAAGTAAAACCACTGTCCATTTATGGAGATAATTTACTCCCAGGTCTGCTCTCAAGACATAGTATAGATGACCTTACATGCAACTGCCTCCCTTCACCCAAGACAGTCTCTCAATACTATCTTAGCATATTTTGCTTCCTCAGATGTACCCCAGCCATAGCACAGAGCAACCCGTACTTTCACATTCATATTACAAAATAACAAGTTAGTCGGTGCAGAAGAGCACTGATATTTTATGCAGTTTAAACTTAATCAGGAAAAAACAGTTCTGTCTGTGGACTCAGACACCATAAAGGGTGGAGGACACCCAGAGCAAAGTGACTTGTAATGCAGGCATGGCTAGTGTGCCCTAGAAAGAACTAATTTGAACCATTCTAAATATAGCCCTTTTTGTGCCATTGGCCCCAGGGCCTGGGATTGCTCACTGTCTTTTTTATGTTGCAGTGCAGATCTTCCTTGGAGGGACACCCAAGAGTAGAAAGTAGTTGAAGCAAAGGACTCAGACTAAACCACCCCATAAATACTGGCTTACCCCAAGGTTCAGGCCAAAACTGTTTGTCAGCTCTGTTGGCTCTTCATCAGCTGAGGGTTCATTTTCTGTGGAGCTTCCTTAGCTGGCAGGATCAAATGACTTGACTGGAGTGGACTATTTCTTTCCCTAGTCCACTTACCTAGTGCCCTTCCCATGTAATCTAGGGCAAAAGAGGACTAGGTCACACACTGCCAGTGGATCAAAAGAAGGTGAAAAGTTCTCCCAGATTTCAAGATTAAATGATACCAATGTTGTATATTAATTTGTCATCATGGAAGACACCACACAGCATGTACACATGCATATCCATGAGAACTCTACATTAATATCAAGCTGGGCCTTGCTATATTTGCAGACGAATTCTGTGAAAAAGGCACTGACTTTTGCACCGTGTAGTCACCCTCACAGCACTGGATACAACAATACAGAAGTGTTCTCTGCTTTCCAGTTTCAGATGGTCATCTTGAGGTAGGTGATACTGCTGGCAGTGTTTACTGATATTTATTTATTCTTCATTTTAAAATTAAATGTAGTCCCAGCTAGCAATCTACAATTCACTCTAATTATTTTTCTTGAGTAAAAGTGTAGGTTTTTTTTCAGCTAGTATGATTATATGCATTTTGAAATACAGTTGAAAAAATATTTTTCAGGATCTATTCTTTATATTATCTATTTTATATGACACCAGCTATTTGTGACTGATTATTAGTCCTCACGTTAGGTAACTAAATCTAGTAACAGAAATACATTGATAGCAAGTTCCCCTAAATTCATCAGTGACATGTTACCATAGCATTATGGACATAAGGGAATGATAAACTTCAACAGATTTAATTTTAAATAGTTCTTCTTAACACTGCCAAAACAGTGTAATGACAGAGAGAATTTAGAAGGAAAAAGGTGTGGAAAATGAAATAAAGCTGTCCTTAAATACTGAAAGCTCACAGAATTTTGAAGAAGAGTTCAGCAGTTGTCAATGTCAATAGAATTTAATGGAGTAGATACAAAGCAAAAGACAAAATCAATACCTAGGTGTTTGTGTTTCATTTCTTTGTAGTTGTCAAACCTTTGAAGTTGTTAAATAATGACTTATAGACTAAGATTAGATGTCTACTTTGACATTTCCTGAACGCCATGTCAAGAATCCAGTTACTTACGTGCCAAAAAAAAAAAACAAAAACCAACGTTCATACGATATGGAAAAGAAACTCAACCTCAGAAACATATGATACGTACTTTACCCCACCTAAGTCTTCATATTGTCTTTATACAATGCAAACAAAACAACTAAAAAAGAACCCAACTCTTAATTTCTAAGCCTCTGGTGAGAAAACAAAGCTTTCTCCCCATATAAGTATCTTTGAAACAAATACACTTTAGCATGCGTGTACAGAATAATAGAAAATCACTTTGTAGGTTTAAATGGTTCTACCTAAGACAGAAGATCATTCTTCAGGGATTCACCACTGAAGTGCTTCTCTGAAGCATGTCTCACTCAATCCTGTGAGCGTAAACTAGCGCTTTAGTCAGTTAATAACACAGTCATCTTTTATAAATCTCATAGTCCCTCCACAAGAATCCAGAACATTCAAAACTATGGGATAGAGACACTGTCCCCTCCACACTATGTGCCTGCTGTCCTTCCACTGGAGTTGGTATGAGCTGCGCTCCCATCTCCTGCAGGACTGGGACCTGGCATAGGTGAAAGGTTGACAAGTTTTGGTTCATGAGGAAGCTACCGCCTCCTGAGCCAGTGCTCTCTGCTGTGGAGCTCAGGCAAGTCAAGCCAACAGTGTCATGACTGTTCAAGACCTAGGTAAAAGGGGGATTCAGGGCAGAATAAACCAGAATGTAAATTAACCCCACTTTGCTAACTCCCAGGTAATCAGTTCTGCAGCTCTGATTCATGATCCTTGCCTGATTAAGTTGCAGCAGCTGAAGAGGTTACCTTCTGCCCATCCCAATTTGGCAGTTAAAGTAAATCAACACTTTGTGGGACTTAATTTCTTCAATTGCTGCAGCTAAATCCTGCAGGGATTGTGAATCAGACCTCTCAGGTACCACAGCTCATCGACTCATGTATTAAAATAAACCGAAATGTCCTTTGGTTTATGTTAATATTACCATGGCTCTGGACTAGAAATGCCAACGTGTCGTTCGCCTCTCTCCTGGGGCAGAAGCTTTCAGCAGAGGGACAGGAAGGACGGACACCAGACGGATCCTTTTCAGCTGCCCAGCAGGAACTGGCAGAGCTCATGACTCGGAGCTCTTACTCTGACCCAAGTACCTTGTCTAGTTTGGGTTAATCTACTTTGCAAATGTAGCATAGATGTTGCACTTCAAATTCGCATTCTAACTCATTCTGTATTTATCCCATTATTCAGAAATACAAGAGAAAGTAACATCTATGACTTCAAATTTACATTAGAGTAAAAATTTAATATTTAAATCTTGTAAATACTACTGTTTCTATTAGCAATTTTTAAGAAATGCCCATTTACATAGGCATTGTCCAAGACTGCCAAGTAAAGGAACTGAAAGGATCAGTAAGATTCAACTCTGAACCATTCTGCAGAGTGAAACAAGGTTAAAACCAAACCCCTCATTCCTTCAAAAAGAGAAGGAGGTGGAGTAAAGCAAAGCAGCAAAACCTTGTTTCTGGCGTTCTATGTGCATTTAATAGCGCTGGTAGAATCTTGTAACGCTGACAGCCACTTTGTTCTTCCACATATTTCTGGAATACTGAGGAGGACAGATTAGGCAGATTTACTTCCCTTCAAGGTCACTCTTTTATTGTTCTGAAGGTAGGGCAAAAGCTCAGACTTCCAGAGTATTCTTGTATTCTGATTGTTTGGATATTTAAGGAATTCAGTTGCTTTTAATTTAGACATAATGGGAGAATTTTAGAAGATCAAAACCTTGTTGAGAAACCAATCTCTTGATACTGGAACTGATAAGTGTAGACTGTGGTTTGTACTCTTAATATTAGATCTCCATTACCAGTTAGGCTAGGATAGGACTTCTTTACAGGCACTCCACAAAGGGACTGTCAGAGAGGCTCACAAAAAATTTGTCATAATCATGCCTACACTTTCGGCAGCCTGCTTCAGCTGGGATTTCCTGAAACTCTCTTACAGGGTTCTGATAGAGGTATTGAAAAAAGAATTGGCGTAATTGAAATTCAATGTGGGGCTGATTTCGTATTTTGGATGCCTGAATTTCATTAAGACTATTCATTTTTCCATGACAACATATAATTAAAACAAACACTTTTAGACATTGCTGCATTGAAGGTTTTTGTTGTTTTTGTTTTTTTTTTTTCTCTCTGCTATTGAAGTCTTATTTTTCTTTTAGGAAATTTTGTAGAAATACAAATTGATGGGAAGGAGACTCCAGAGAAGATTTTGTCCTCCAGTAACGTGTATGGATGAGATGACTTGCTGAGCAATACCTTGTTAACAACTTCCAGGTTTTAAACAAAAGTAGAAGGGGGTTTAGTTTGCATGCTCCTTCCTTGAAGGAGGTACTGTATTATCAAAACAAGATCTCCCACAGGAGAGATTCTTGAGTAGCAAAGGAAGGAAGCAAGGCATTACCCCAGACATTTTATATAGAGGCTATGACAAGAGGAAGAACAAAGGAACAATTCAATACAACTTATTCTTGCTGTAGCTGTAGAAAATACTACAAGGAATGGCAGGCAGATTAGAAATCGCTGCTGCTGTAGCATCTACTTAAGCAAAAGGACAGAGGTAGCTGGTATAGCAGATGACAGTTGCAAGGCATATCCTCATCCTATGCCACCCACCGTTAGGTGAAGCTTGGAAATATCCCAGTTTCTCAGCTGGTAAGGACAGATCTGTATTCTGTCTCACAGTAACCAATCTAATTTTTTCTTCTATAAAAGCTTTGATCATTGAAGCACTTCTGCAATTTCATGACTGTAGCTTCCAGAATACACCACAATACAAATGATAACGTGTATGCAATGATCTCCTGCTTCAGAGACAAGAACAGCCAGTTCAGGGTCACAAATGGATAATTACATTTCCAGACTTTCTTATTTCATGCTTTGTCATCAGGACTTTGTTTGCCAGTGCCAGTTTTTGGTGCCAATCAACAGAGAATATCAAGAGTATGCGATGATTCATTTGACCACTTAACTAATCCAGCTCTGTTATTGCCAGTTAGAGTCCTGCATAAAGCTATCTCTCAAGGGAGTACATGTTCAGGGAGTAAAGGATTATAATTACATCAAAATTGTTACACACAAGACTTGAAAAGGACCGCATTTTGGAAGTGCATGGAAAGAAGTGCCAGTGGAGCTGCTACTTTCTTGCAGAAAGGAATGCACTGAAAATAAATGAACCTTATGAATCACTTGTTAGGCTGTCAGGCACCAAAAGTAAGGGATTACGAGTCCTAAACTGATCTATAAAGCACTTGTTCATTAAAATTATAAATTCAAATAAAATAAAATTGAAACGTGAGCTATCTAATCACTTGCTTTCATCATTGGCTAGTAGCCAATTAATTACAGGCAATTAATTATGTATTAAATTATTTTTACTGAATCTAATGACAATTTGCATCTGGTGCAAATATTCAAGTTTTGTAGAAGCAGAAGAAGCTATGCTTTGTTTTTATCTTACACCATTGGCAGAGGGAGTAACTGTATAACAGTGTGGCTATATTATATGGAAAAATAGCAACAAAAGCAACTCTGGCATAATGGCAGTGACAAACACTAATGTGGGACAAAACTATGCTTTAACTTACGCATTATAACCTATCCTTTTGTAATGCCACAAATAAAATTATTCATACGACAATTTAAAAAGAGAGTGATCTACAATAATAGATAATATGCCATTGCAGACAAAATCACTAGAATAGGCCAGAGGTGAAACTTTATTTCAGATAACTGTGCCTGGATGTGACTGAGGACACTGAATTGGAAACATTTTTCCATAACTCTTGTTGAGAAAAGTTTTTATATACCCTCCAAAGGGTAGAAAATTTACAACTATGAGAGTTACTGAAAACCCCACTGGACTCTGAAGGAGAAAAAAAGTTAGATTGCCCGAGAATCAGCTAAACAACAGATGAAAAGTGTTTTATCTGTTCTGTTGGCCAAGATTACAGAACTTTTCTACGCATTTAACTCTTGTTCAAAATTTTATGCAAACATGGAACCAAAACACAATTATATGTCCTAAATCAGTGGCACAAACAAGCACTGTAAGTGGATTCTAGAATGTTAAAACATTTGATTTGTTGCTAAAAATACCTCAGGAAATCTTGTCATTTGAGTATCTTAGAACTTCCAGTGACAACAATCAACTTTTCATCTCCTCTTTCCACAGCAGCTTTTGATGGGGTGTGAATTTAATCATCACTGGTATTTGTTTCTTCCTCCTCTAACTTCCTGAGCTATGACCCTCTGCTAGCCCCAGTGCATCCTCAGGTCTCCTCCTGCCTTGCAGTCGCTCTTGCTGCCTGCTGTTGAGCCACCCCTCCATCTCCACCGCCTGCCTGCTCGCCAGGCTGCTGGTGCTCTCCTCGGTTCCCTTCCTTCTCCAGCCATAATCTCCCCTTACACTGCCCTGGTGAGGCCCCATCTGGAGTACTGTGTCCAGTTCTGGGCTCCCCAGTTCAAGAAAGATGAAGAGCTACTGGAGAGAGTCCAGCGGAGGGCTACAAGGATGGTGAGGGGACTGGAGCATCTCCCCTACGAGGAGA
>Ga0181612_121251_pt1 | contig 15643 bp, 9 predicted proteins | sample HoacroProtozoa21_FD_119630 | JGI IMG/M metagenome (GOLD analysis project Ga0181612, IMG submission 119630) | Hoatzin crop microbial communities from Cojedes, Venezuel. Combined Assembly of Gp0051906, Gp0051904, Gp0051908
AGTCCCACCCCATTCTAATTGCAAGGGCATCCTTCCTTTTCAGATGACTGAATATGGCAGCGCACAGTTCACTATCGGTAAGCATTTCGTAGTCTTTAGGGCTGTGGAAGATACAAATGCTTTTAAACTTATGGTATAAATCCCTAGGGAAGCCTTTGCCGTGACTGCCAAAATGGGATTTGCAGTGAAGGAGTCATTCGGCCGTCCCAGCACAGAGCCTGGGGTGTGAGTTCAAGCCACCTGCACACCCTCCGTGTAAATACTCTTTTGGCTGCAAAGGGAAAGGAGACGAAGGCAGGATGTGACGGTAGGCCTATCACTCCCCTCACGTGCCTCCAACTCACTGCAAAGCACATTAAGTCTCATGCTACAGAAAAGATAAGAAGAATACACACTAATGTATGTTAACATGTAATTAACTTGTAGTGCCAACTAAACAATTTATTGTAAATATTGTTCTATATAGCTATGATGTATTTTTAAATTTATTCTCTTCTTTGAGAGCATTCTTCAATATCCATCGTCCTAATGATGTTAAAACACATAATGTATATATTACTAAATAATTTCTGTTTGAAAAGTTCTATCGATTCATCTTAAGTTAGGGAAATGTATTATTTGGTCTATATACTCTAGATAGATCATGAGAGACAGCTGAATAGATATTTAAAGCTAGGAAGGATCATTCAGGTCAAGGAGTCCAATGTTATGCATATCACTAAGCACAGAATTTCACCTGATAATCCCTGAAGCAGAGGGATTTTTTTTCATTACTATATAGGCAAACATTATTAGGCCTAAGAACCTTGGGTAGAATTTGTGCATAACTTGATGAAAGACTTTGCATCTCAATTTAAAGACGATTTAAAGATGGGGCTTGCTTCCCCAGTGCCAGCCCATCACACTGCTCCAGGCGAGCAGGCAGCAGCGCAGTGCACACTGTAGGATAATTAGCAGAAAATGCGATGGTGCTTTCTCTTACGCACCACTTCTTTAAATGGAGGAGCCTCTTCTGGAAGCTCAAAACCAAGCAGAAATACGCCCTCTTTTCTTTATCTCTTTTGCCTGTTTCCTTTCTCTAAAATGCCATTGATATGAAAATGGGATTTTTCTTTGTTCGCTGCACTTGAAATGCCCCTTGTATCGTAGCCCTCTTGCCACTCCCTGCACTTCACTAAAATCCCTCTGTCATTCCTCCTGCACGGCTTGCCACAGTCCCTGTAAACCCCCAGCAACAGGGGAAATATGTTCAGGTAATGACAGGGTCCTCTGCCGCTCTCTGGCCTTGCTGCTGCGCAGGGGACCGGACACAGAAACGTTTCTCTGCACTGGTGATGCTGCGTGCGGCCACATCTGGAACGCCAGCGGGAGCGCACAGCCCCGGGGCCGAGCTGGGGGCACCTCGCACGCAGAGGTTGGCTTAGTGGCAGATGATGAGCTAACCAAGCTTCAGTGATGCTAAATTACACTTTGGGGCATTTAAAGGAAGGAAGTAAGGTGACACACAGCGATGCTTGGGAGAGGGGAGGAAAAAAATTTAAATTATTCCAGATTAGCGAAAGAAATTGGTGAATGAAAAGTGTGGCTTTAGAATGCTACTTTGTACGCTGCACGCAGGAAGCTGCGTCCTGCTCTCCCATGCATTTTATAGTACACTAATCCCATTGACTTCACTGTAGTTTTTCCTGATTTACACTCATCTGAGATAAACACAAAGCCCAGTGTCTTTCCAAGTCATCCATCTTTCTTTGTGGAGAATTACTTATGAGAGAAACAGCTCAGCCATGCGTAAGGGGAAGTCAGAATCTGACTGAAAGATCTGCAGTGGCATGTTGTGTTATTAGCTCCTGAATAGTCCATTTTATAGCACAAATGGGCTGAAACATACCTTCTGTTTTTATCCCCCAGCCTTAGAGAAACTAGTTTTTAAAGCAGACCAGACTATGTCAATAATCTAGGATATTAGTTTTTCTCTTTTGCTCATATTTTCACTGTGTATGAAAACTTGTGCTAGCCTCGTATATTTTCTGCAATGAATTTGAACTGTGCCTGTTAAAATTGGAAAATACATTCCAAAAATGTGAAACACTCTGTTTCCAGAGGCCTTGGTTTTATTCGCTTCCCAAGGTCCTAAGGTAGATTACAGCTGTCACTGCCTGCAAGATCTACTACATAAATTGTGAGGTCTTTAAGACAGGGATCTGGTTTTAGTGAATCATGTTGTCTCCCTCGGTGAGATTCTTTTGCTTCCATTTGCAAACATGGGAGAAACGTAAAATTATATATCCTGTGTATGTGCTATTCTAAATTGATGCTGTCTTATGATGCGCTCAAGAATAATGCTTTTTCTGCTGTACACAACGAGTGTACAAGGCTGCACAAAACAAAGAAAAAATTACAATCACTTAGGTTTTTTCTTTCTTATGCTAGTGTACTTTGGGTTGTGATCGAGTAATGAGCTGAAAAAGATATTATGTATTATTTTATTTTGATTCAAATGAGTTTTCATACATCCACCCTCAGAAAAGATAGAAAAATATAGAAATACTTCAGCATCATCTAGAGTGGCCTATAAAAAACTTTAGACTTTTTTTTCTTCACTTGGAATTTTCTGGTTGAAGGGTATGATCTGCCTATTGTACACTGTAATTGCACAGCCATTTCTAATTCCTGGCATCAGGAATTTCTCAGGTTGCTCCATTCTTGCAGCACTGAGCAAACTGCAAACAGTGTTGACCGCATATTTTCACCTTCTTTCTCTTGGAGCTGTGAGCTGTGTGATGTATCCTCTCCAGCTTTTACTCCTCACCACTGACATGGCCCTGCTTCCCCTTGCTGCAGGCACCAGTGCCAGGAGCTTCCACCTTGCATACTGAATGCCTGATTCCTTCTGAGTGAAGTAACCTCCCACTTTCTTTCTCTACAAGTTCTCCTTTTCCTCACTCTGTACTCACTCCGGGTTCATAACTGACAGTACTCCCTCCAAGGCGGTGACTTCTTTGCTGTCTTATTCATGCCTTGATACAATTCTTCTACGCTATCATCATCATATACATGATGAAATATATATATAGCTGTATAGAAAGTTCATGAGACTTTATACAATTAATTTATCCTTATACATTCATTTTGCATTTCACTCTCTGAAGGTAATTTCATGCCATTGCAACTAGCAGTTTCACTGGAGAGCTGTACTAATAGCAGTGGTATCCACCTTTTGACCAATCGATCTGTGTTATGGATTTGAAGATGCCAATATTCCAATCTCAACTCACTTTTCACAATGTTATTCCTTTCATCAGGAACCTTTAAAAATATCTATAACATCTGGATTTTGCTTTGTAATCCTTTTCTGTTAGAAAATATAAGTCAAACTGTATCTCACAGAAACTGAGCAAAACTAAGCCTCAGATTACTATACGAAGAAGGTAACACTGCCATGGGATACAGCAGTGGGGTACAGCTGACCATCCATGGTTCTGGATTATTGCAGTTGTTAATATTTACTGTATCTCATTTTTCTTTTCAGAAGTTTCCCTTCTTTTAAAAAAATCTAATATAAAACTTAGTGAAACATTCTCGCTATTCAAGAATAGGTATGTCACATTAAGTATCAGTAGTCCTGCCTGAATGAACCCCTGATTTTTACATGTACTGGATTTCTTTAGATTCTGGAGTTGGAAAATGCTCAGAATTTTAGAAAATGTAGAAACAGACTAAGGTGCCTTCCTTGAAGTTCTTACTTTTGAAAAATGTGGCCACCAAGTATTGGTCACAGATACAGTACAGAAAATGTACCACTATCTCTCTATTTCCTTTACTGGCTTTAGATCAGGTCCAACATTTCTCTTCGTGTGCAGCCTAAAAGGGAGTTGTAATGGTAAGACTAATTATAATAATAAATGCAGTAGTAGCTTTTCAGCACTGGATGGATTTCTCGGGAACTTATTGAGGTCACTAATTTCTTTCATGCAGGCTATGAATAGAAGTGATTTTCCAACACCAACCTAGAAGAAAAATAGTCTCTGATCTGTTATCAATTCATAAATCTATGTCTCCCAGTTCTTGCAAATGCCTGATGGTCTATTTAAAAAAAAATGTAAAAAAGTGATGTACTGCATACAGAATCAAAGGTATAGGTTATATTTATACTTCATAATAGCACTTTCTGTACACTATAAGTAGTACTAATGATTCCCCTGTTATAATTTCCAGCTACAGGAATTGCAAAGATGCGTGTTTTATTTTAAACATATTATGGACGCAAGAAGACTCTAATCAGAGTGCATTAGCCTTTTAAAAATTAAAATTAGTGGTACTACACTTTGATTCTTCTGACAGCTTCTCCGATGGCACAGTGTCAGCCTGTAATTTATTAGCATTTTGGTACAGCTGGAGAGCTGACCGTGTCTGTTTGAGCTAGGTTCTACCATGGGGCACGCTAGAGGACAGAAGTACACATGCATGATTTGGTATGGTATGACAGTCGGTTTGGGAAGCATTTGGTTGCTTGAAAGGGCCCGAAGCAGTCTGACTGGAGGATTGCATGTAAGAACAAATGCCTGTCCCTCGTGGCCAGTGGGACTGTTCCTGGAAGCACAACGTCAACACCTAGGAGAAGCAATTGGCAGGGTGCCAGCTTGACTCCTGTGTCCTGCCATTCATTGGCTACATTTCCTGTGCTCTACAATCTTCAAAAAAGAAATTTTAAGAGTTATTTTATCTGCTTTGGTGGTGATAACTGACTGGGCAGGGCATTCCAAACTGAAGGGCTTTATGGCTAAGAAAAAGGTCTTTCTGTAAATCTAGGCAAGTGTCTCCATATGCATTTGATTTCAGAGACTTCACTGGAAGCTAGCTTAGACAGAACACAAAAAAGTGAGACAAGGAATAAAAAGATGGACAGGTTGCCCAGAGAGGTGGTAGATGCCACGTTCCTGGAAAGAAACCAAGGTCAGGCTGGACAGGGCTCTGAGCAACCTGATCTAGTTGAAGGTATCCCTGCTCACTGCAGGGGAGATGGACTAGATAACCTTTAAAGATCTCTTCCAACCCAAACTATTCTATGATTCTGTGGTTCTATGATATCTGTAATCTTTCTTCACAGGATTCTCTAGAGTCTGTTAAAGGTAAGATTTTATCTATTGGAAAGGAGGTTCTCCCTCCTCTGCTGTCTGGTGACCATTGCTCTTAGGTCACTACTGTCTATAGCTAAAGGCAGGAATAAAGAGTGTTATAGTAATATTACTACTTTTTAATAGCAGTAAGGACTGTATAAATATTATGGAAGCAAATGTAGGCTATTAGCCTATGTAGGCTATGTGGGTAACAGTCAGTGTATCTAAACTGCTTTTTGAAGGGCATCTTAAGACCATGGTTAACACTGGTTATGCTGTCCATCCGGATAGTCAGGCAGGCCCTTGATGCAGGTATAGACTATCCTTAAAATAAAATGTGCTTGTGCATTATCAGCAGGAAAATGTGACATCAGGACACTGTTCAGGTGGCTTAGTGTGCTGCCAAACCACAGTGCCATATGCAGGCAGAGCAGTAAAAGACATCACAATCCTCTTGTCCTTCTCTTCATAAAAGTTCTTGAAAGCCCAAGCATTAAAGTTGCAGCACATACTCACTGAATGGCACTTTAAATGCTATTTTAGAAATGCAACTTGCAATTTTTTTAATATAAAGAAACATACTACAATTTATTTTTAATAAGAAATAAATCTAAAATTCAAGCTTAACCTTTTTGATGCACATATGATTGTACTGCCTGTGTTCTGAACTCAGCTGTAGTTCCTTTTTAGTGAGACAGTAAAAATAGCTGCGGCTGTAATCTATGTCATGAGTCATAAATCAATAAGAATGTTCTGCAGGACAGTGTATTGATTTAGCGCAATTAAAGTAAACCATCTATTTTGGACTTCTAGAGGGTGTGAAAAGGGTAGCACTTTTGTCAATGGACTGTGTTTGGGACATAGGGTTTCTTCAGTGCTAGTCTGGTTATATTAAAGAAGGATATTCTTTATTTTGCATGTTTGCGTATCTTAAGAAATAAGGAGATCTGGTTAAGAGGCAGTAAAGAGAAGTGTTTATTCAAATACATTTTTTTAAGAGACTGACTAATAAATTCTTCACTTAAAGCGCAAATGCAACAGTTTTTTAAGGTGCAAGGCATCAGTGATAGAAGTATTATCTGTAGTAGTGCTTACAGACAATGTACAACTGAAATGTGACAATGTAGATGAGTTTGCAAATGTATTAATCTAACTAAAGTCTTGTTTTGAAAAAAGTAAGAGGAGCCACTGACACCATGTGGAAAACTTGGAAAGTGCCTTGTTAAAAAATAGTTTCCAATGTGATAGGTTGTTACATCCCTTTCTTTCTGATTCCTCCACTGTTAATAGGGCAGGGTGAAGAGGGAATGGTACTCCAGCAGACTGCAGCCTTTCAAAGGTGGAAATGCTGTTCATTGTGCTCAAGGCCACGTCTGCCACAAAAGACCATGGGGCAGGGATGACTGGGATGGATTGAAAGAACTCCTGTCAAGAAAGTCGTACTGTCTGGTCCATGGACCTGAGAGTCATGGGAGGCCATTAACAGCAGAATAGATAGTGTTTTGAAGAAAAAAGTGAGCAAAGAGCTATTGAGTGTATCTGCATGTGTTATGTATCTGATCATAATAGCTAACATGTCTCTTTGTGGTCTGGGTCCCCAGCTGTATGGCCAAAACTCTATAAATACAGGCAAAATATGTTCCGTTCTCAATTCCTCTTTTTCTGTCTAATGCTAATGGTTCTGAGAATAAAGCAATAAATCTTCCTCTTCACCTAATTTCATAGCAATGTTTAGACCATCACATTATGTAGGACAGCATTTCGTATTACCTTCAGAAAGAGAATATTATCAGCTGACAAAAGAACTACAGGCAAGCTACAGGAGGGAAGGACACTCCTCCAGAATTAAACCTTTTTTCACTCAGTATTCCTAGAGATAAAAATGTCCCCAATAATGTACTAGGTGAGACAAGAAGCACAGATGCACAGAGAAAATGACTCAAAGACATTGTTGTCTCTAAACAGAGTGGTTTTGAAAGCACGGAAACAATAACAGCTTTCTAATGCTACAGTGTCTCACAACAAATGTTCACCGTAGCTGTCATAAATAAAACTTTTGTTTCTTCTCTTTCTGAAAGGTATGTTTAACAGATTCATGATTCCTTTTCGTGACAAAAACATCTGAGTGGATTTTTGAAAGATTTGTTGAGACATTCAGTTTAGCTCCAAAAGGAAAAACTGCATTTAAAATTCTTTGACTTCATTCAACTTTTTCTTCAGTGAAGTGTTTCTGTTTTGCTCCAGTGTACGTGATGTGTGCTTTAAAACTAGATTTTCTTTCGTTTTCTATGTAATTATTTAAATTGTCTGCATTCATTATTGAACTCATTCATAATTAAGTGCTACCAATTAGGGTCTTCTATGGTGCTGTTATTAGCAAGTCTGAATTGTTTGATAACTTCTATGCAATTTTTGCATATTGTATTCCTATGGTGTCCGATGTTTTATTTAGAATAATTAAGTTCCTTGAAGAAAGTGTGTCAGTAACAAAATATGTTATGAAGCACCAAACTTACCCACAGGTGTGTTGACCCATTCTTATAATTTCCAGTTTAGTTTTTAATAACTTTGATTCTTAAAGGGAAACCTATTTGTTGCAACACATCACTATTTAAATGAAAATTCTGCTTAATGAAGGAGCCTGATAACCTTCATAAACACAAACTGAGAAATAATTTGTCATTTAGGTCAACGTTTCACAAGCAGACCAGCAGAAGCTAATAATGAATACTGGTTATACACTTATAATTTGCAATCACACATTTAATAGTGCCACACAGATGTTCAGTATCTTATGTGAGACGAGTGAACAATCTTTGTGTAATTTTAAGGTCTAATCAATCCCAATTGATTTCAGTGCTTGTTTCTATGCAGTGTATCTGCTGCTTATGTAGTAGGAGTTCTACCAATCTGGCAGTGTTTAGTTGCCTATAGGATAGAATCGCCTGTGGTAGTCTCAATAAGCCTGTGCTTGAAGGAGCTGTATGATAAAATAGCATCTTGGTTTTTAAAATGTGTTTATGTGTAACAGCAATGTGAGTCCTTATAGACGAATGTTACAACATTGTGACATTCACACTATTTTCAGTGATCCTGGTTTGTTCCCATTTGGGCTCCAGTCCTCAAAAAGACAGATATTTGGAAGGACACCTACACCTAATCAGATCCCTACTTAAAGACATAAGAAGTCCTCACAGGTTCAGAAGCCCATTTGTCGGTAACTGCAGAACCAGGGACTTGTTGAACAAACCAGGAACTTAAATGGACAAGGTCGTTCCACAGAGCACTCCTTTTATAAAATACTGTATTCTCTTGAACAAACTGAGATTTTTAAAAATGCATACATCTGTGGCACTCAGAGTTGAAGACACTAAGGAGGAGGTCATCTTTGTTTTGCTGCACACAGTTCTTATTTATAATTGTTTTGGTATGTTTTCTACTCTACATTCCCTATTTTTAGCAAATTGTTTTTTCTAGAATATTACCTACTGTTTACCTGAACTTCAAAAGATGATCAACTTTTCATTTTTCCAGTGGATTTTAACTTCCATATTGTATTTATAGCTCTGTTAAAATAAAATTCAAGGTGAATTGGGAAAAAATTCTGCAGCAGTTGCCAAGTCCTTGTGGCATTAGATTTGCTCCATAACCTGTAAGATATGGAAATTGTAACGACCAATAAAAGCATTTCAGTAATGCCATCATTAAAGCACTCCCATTTGTTGGTTATTGTCTGCCCAGGTTTGCCAGACAAGATCTACTTCAAGCCCTACTACTTATGTCTCCTTATCACTGCTATGTAAGGAGCTACTCATGAGTCCTCATGGGTTACTTAGGGAAATTGGGCTTTTATTATAGATAGCAACTAAAAAGTGAGCAGGCAACAAACTCCTATGACTACACAGAGAATTCCGTGTGGTATTATGAAAAAATATAGGTTGCATTACTCCATGGCCTTAATTCCTATACTGTAACTTAATATTTAAGATATTCTGACTTGTATATTGGAGAAAGTAATATAGTCTCAATGATTCAAAAAAACTATAGCTTTTTCCTTTTCCTACTTCAGTTGAAATAGCTTGTTATGACACATTAAGTGACTTTAAAAAGCCTCAGGCAAAGGGTATGAAAGAGGTTCCACTTACCACCAATATTATTTCCATCTAAAAATCTCTGATTAAGTGGTAGGCAGATAGGATTTGGAAGACACTGACAGTTTTCGTGTCAGTTGCATGGGTTAGAATTAAAGGAAGATTCATATAAGTTTGTGCAGAGGACAGGACCCTTCAAACCAACCAGTGATATAAAGTTTCTCAGTGCCCTTTTACCAATTGCCCTTCAACTTTCCAGCAGAAGCCTTCTCCCACATCTGCATTGCCTTGCCTCCTCCAAAGTCCACTGTCCCCTTTTGCAGGTGGTCTATAAAGCAAGTTTTCTTTCTTGTGTTAGCTGCCTGTGTTGGACTGAAAAGGAAGTTTTAACTTCTTCAGTTACCTTTAGCCCACAGCTGCTTTCTCTTCAACATCGCTAATCATGACCTTTAGGAGTGTCTCCCCCTTGTTTCCATTGAGTACCCCAATTTTCTGGTCTTCTCCCCCTCCACGGTGTGCTCTAAGGCGTATATGAAAAGCACAGGTACCTGATACTGCTGGAGCAGAATGTATCAGTATACTGAGGAAGCCAAGGTAGCCCACCCCGCCTCTAAATCCATTACAAACCTTGACTCTTCATCTGGAAACAAACGGATGGCTGTTTAGGTACAGACCAGGATTTGACACTTGGAGTGGCTCTGGTCACTGAGTAGTAGGCTATCAGGTCTTGGTAGCACGGGTAGCTGTGGAACTTGTGTTACACAGATTCTAGCCATCTAAATTCCTCCAGAGCTTTCTGCATTTGTGTCGATGTGCACAGTGAAGAATTATATCCTTATCCAGATTTTAGACACACCCTGTCTTCAGGTCATTCTACATTTTAATACATTGTTCTGTATGTCAGCCCTGATAGACCACTTCCAAAGATGAACAGTTTCTGTAGCCCAAATCAGTACTTGGAAGATTGGCATTAAATGTGAAAAACAATGTGGAAGGAGATAACTCTTTGTCATGCTATTATTGGAGCTGGACATTGGTTTCAAGTTGCTTTTCTTCATACAAAAAAATATATTTGCAAATAAAAGTAGGAAAATTGCAGTAGAAAAATATGCAGAAAGTTTTCTGCGTATCTGCTTTCACTAATGACTGATTTCAATAATTAGCAGCCAACATACAGATCTATATTTGTGCCTTCAGATATCCGTGTTTAACCAAGTATTAATTAATTAAAAATGAATGTGATTATTCATATTGACTTTCGGCAATATTCTCCTTAATGTGTTGGTACCAAAAGAGTAAAATCTGTAAGACTTTCTCATTCAAATGAACTCTTTTTTTGTTATTTTGAAGCCACTAGTACCAAAATTTTGAGACATTGGAAAAACTGAGTGGTGATAAACATACCTGAAATCAGGGCCCAATTTAGTATTCCTGCATACATTCCTGAGGTGTCTGATAATGTAGCTGTATGTTTAAATATGGCCAAATCTGTTATAAACTGATATAGTCTGCAACTCCCATGTTTTGCTAATCATGCAGAATTGGTAACAAATTTTGAAAACAATGACCTAAAGTAATGATTGGAAAATACTTTATGGGATTCTTTTAATTGTATATGCAATGAGACCTGAGCTTGCTGGTGCTTTGTGTCAGTAGCTCAGTGGAAATCAGTGGGATGGCTCGACAGCACAGTTTAAGCTTGTTCAAGAGGATTTCTGAGGAAGGGTTGTTTGCTCCCTCCTGCCAGATATGAGCATTCCCAGGTCATCTGGCAGCTGGTGTTTGATGCAGAGCAGGTACACAACTACATTTCTGCTGATCTAGTAAGAGCAAACACTACCAAGTTTATGCCGATTTTAAGACAGGTTAGACTTGCAGAAGGATTTCTGGGCAGCCAGTGCTTGATCTGGGAGAAAAACTCCTTCCATTAGAATTTAACCCATCAAAAACCTTTTGACATGTTTGAAATGAGAATGTGTGTTAATACAGGATCAGGGCTTTGTGTCTTACGGTTATGACATTTTTGATCTGGTACTAGGAACCTTAAAGCTGGGTTTACTTTATCCCTGAACCTCATCTGGGAGTCAGCAGAACCATACACATGACATTTTTCTATTTGAAAGCCCAGACAAAGACACTGATACCTGTTTTTTCTCTTCTTGTAATGCCACCAATTTTTATTTTCTGATAGCTGATGCAAATGCATTGACACAGTAAGTAAAGAAATTTATAGAAGCTGTATTTATCTTATATCAAATTGAACTCCTATTTATCCAATAGACTAGAATTGTTGCAAGTCATTCCAGTCCATTGGATAAGTACATAATTACATATTTAAGAGATAGAGATAAACATATAGTAGAGGTATCAGTGAGGAAGATCTTTAGCTGCTGTAAATTGTTACAGATTCCTTTGGAGTACATTTATAGTAGCTTAAGTTTTAATCAATATTATGCATGTATTTATGGTCTAGACTGTTCTAATATTTACATTAATTGACCAGTAATGCTATTAATGCAAATACTAAAGAGAAAATTATCTTTAACTTTATTGTGTCAAGAGCAGCTCTTTACCTCTGCTTAATACTATTGATTTTAGTGAGAATATATATGAATTCAATTATTCTTTTCTTTAAATGTTTGTCAGAACTGGGTTATAGATGCAACCTAAAGGAGAGCTTGTGTAGGCTATATGAAAAGCAATTTTTTATTTCAGATTGTGTTGTAATTCTGACAATTCTGAGTTTCTACACTTAGAAATTTGCCTTCTTTCCTCCCCATACATATTTATTATACAAAAATAATGAGATGCAACTAATTGTATTCATTCTCAATAGAGTTAAGAGGACTTAGTGAGTTAAGTAACTCATTCTTGAGTAAGAGACTCATTAAACATGAAATCCAACAAAGTTGAAATAGACTTTGATGACCATAGGTAACATATACCCATGAGCCATAGTCTTGCAAATTCTTGTTCTCTTTCTGGATTATTTTTCTGGGATCCTGAGGCATCTTGTGTTACCTACCATGACATGCAGTTGCTAGAATCTGAAATGAGATGAGTTAATGGCATTGCATTATCTCCTGATGACAAATCTATTAGCATATGTCACTGCTCTCACTTATAATTCAAGTCCCTGCTTGTTTGGTGCTCACTGCAACGGAAAATCTGCAAGGTTTTATATTTCCATTTCTTTACAAATGTTTTGTGTAGCTTTATAAGTCTGAGCAGTGCATTCAAATGAAAGACTGATTTGTGTGTTCTAATGGCTAGGCATAGATTTGTTGTCTCAAATTATTTAAAATCTTCTTTGTCAACTGGAATGACCTGCAGTATATAATTCATATTTGTCCTATTAATTATGAATTGCATGGGTTTTTTTACTCCACTAAAATGAAAAATTGAGATAACCATTCTATACTCTTTTTGAATAATTTGCTTTACAGTAAGTGTATGCAGTATATCGAGGCAAGTTTTCTCTGTGTTTTACTCTGGGTGAAAGATTTGGGATTGCAGAAAGAAGCCTTAGTGGTCCGCAATTTTACTGACCCTCCTGGGATGTGAGGGTGAGGCTGGGTAGCACTGCAGAGTGTGTGAACAGCATTGCTTTCCCTAGGACGAGCTGGATTAAGTTGGCCCTTCAGGGTGATGTCAGTTAGGGCAGTCGCTGCTCAGAAAAAGAGCAGCACTGAGCTCAGTAGTAGCATGATGGTTGGCAGACACGTTAACCTGTCTAGCTGCTGGCTTTTAATTCTGTTCTTTACCTCCCAAAGTCAATGCAATAGACATGAAAGATTTGTGCTGAGAATTAGGAAAGAGAGATTTGTCTGACTTTGGTAAGCCGAGGAGCCAGCAGTGAGGGAGGGCAGGAAACGAGTTCAATGCATAATAGTTGGAAAAAAAGCAAAGGAAAGATAAAGTGGGAGAAACGAAGACAGAAATGGATGGATAATTGCCCTGGGTGGAGGCAATAATGAAACACTGATCTTTTGAAGTGAAGACCAGGAATTTGTAAGAAGCCATAGGTGGGGAAGAAGTTATTACGGTCAGAGAGTCAGTTAAAGAAGGGGACACAACTGTAACAACTTAAGAGCAGGGTACAAAAGACTTGTCAGAGTATCAGTCAGTGAAAATGACTATATAAAACTGCATTTAGTTTTACAAAATAAAGAGGTTCAATATTGGACTTAACAAAGAATACCTTAAAATCAACAGTCTGTTCATAAGATAGTTATTTTTTTACTTAACCTGCTTTGGAGTCTACAAATGAAATAGTATGGCCTATAGTCGCCTCACCTAGCTTTAAGAATGTAACTGGTGCATCAGGTTAGATCAAATACAAAATTTAGGTAATAAATTGGTATTTAGTAAAGCAGTCATCTTCCAGGAAGTGCTTAAATGCCTTAAAAGTATCTAAGAAATAAAAGCCTTAGCAGGATCAATTCGCCCTCCTACCATATGTGCTTCTTGTTATTGTCTTCATAGGTATTCATATTATATAAACTTGTGTTTTCATTATATGAAGTCTTACAGAGTGTTTCCTATTTTATGAAATTTATTGCTAAATCTATGGCTCCATCTATGTTAAAAGTCTACCAACATAGAAGATATTCAGCTAATTTAGCCATCATCAGGTGCTAAATTCCAATTTACAGAGCTTCAAAATTTAGCATATGCAATTCAAGTTCTTTCCTTCCCCAGTAAAGGCCTTCAGGCAGAGAGAATACAGCAGTGGTGACATTTCATCCATTATTATTCATCCATTGTTCCTTGCATTGTTCTTTTATGCTTTTTTTTTCCCTCTAGTTCTCTTTCTCTTGTTTTACAATAGGAACTGATGAGGACTCTTCATTATAGGGAATCATGGCATAGCTTTTTCAAGGCTGACCATGGAGTGTTTAAATTAATTGGCATTTGTTAATGATCTGCCTTTTCTCAGCTGAATTAAAGTAATCTGCACTGCTCAGGGTTATTACATAGGGCAAACACAGCATCATAATTGCAAGAGAAAATACAAAAAATGCAGGGTGACTTTAGACTGCAGACATAAAGAAGGGCAGCTTTCTATGTCCCCATTTTGATATCTTCAAACATTTAAATCTGTCACTGTTTTATTTTGACCTTTGGACCTGTCATGGTTTAATCCCAGACAGCAACTAAGCACAATCACTCATTCCCCCCTGGTGGGATGGGGGAGAGATTTGGAAGAGTAAAAGTGGAAAAACTCATGGGTTGAGTTAAAGATAGTTTAACAGGTAAATCAAAAGCTGCACAGGCAAGCAAAACAAAATGAGGAATTCATTCACTGCTTCCCTTCTGCAGGCAGGTGTTCAGCCATCTCCAGGAAGGCAGGGCTCCGTCACACATAACAGTTACTTGGGAAGACAAACGCCATCACTCTGAGCTTGCCCCCTTCCTCCTTCTTTCCCCATCTTTATGTGCTGAGCATGACATCATATGGTATGAGGTACCCCTTTGGTCAGTTCGGGTCAGCTGTACCAGCTGTGTTCTCTCCCAGCTTCTTGTGGACCCCCAGCCTGCTTGCTGGTGGGGTGGTGTGAGGAGCAGAAAAGTCCTGGACTCCTGTATTATCAACACTGTTTTCAGCACAAATCCAAAACATAACCTCATATAGCTACTAAGAGGATAAGTAACGGTATCTCAGCCAAAACCAACACATTCTCCACCCCTTGCTCTATACCGTTTACATCATGCTCAGCTCCCACATTGTCCAGTACATTCTCATTAGCCACCATCCCCCTTCCCATCCTTTGATAAAATACAGACGTCGTTCCCCTAGTCTATGGATCACCCCTGCAAAATGTCCACAAATGTCCACAATATGTCCACTGAGTTCATGTAGTCCATGACTTTGGGGTCCATCTGTTACGGTGGTCACTCAGGACAGGATAGGTGGTGTGTTGCGTGGAGTTATTTGGCACCAAAACCCGCTTAGATGCTGCACTTGCGCTGCTTCTAGTAGCACTTGTCCTCCATTGGTTCAGATTGTTCCTGCTATAGTAATCCCTCTAACTTGCAACTCAAATCACAGGTTATAACAATGTAAAGGTATTTCCATTACAATCTTCGTCCCTGTTTCCTTTGGACCACACCATAGGATTTAACATTGCAGTGAATTCCTCGTCTTGCCCCTGCTCTGACTTGGGCTTGTCCATAGACTGCAGTCCCTTAGGGTTGTACCTGCTCCAAATTTCAGCGTTATTCATGAGCCACAGTCTCTACAGGGGTATACTTGCTGCATCATAACCTTATCCACAGCCACAGTAGCTTTGAGGTGCACCTGTTCGAGTGTGGCCTTCTCCATGCGCCACAATGCTTTCAGACATATACCTACTCCAGAGTGGCCTTGCCCTCAACCACAGTCCCTTCAGAAGTAAACCTGCTCTAGCTTGGCCTTGTCCATGACCACAGTCC
>Ga0181612_174937_pt1 | contig 15642 bp, 17 predicted proteins | sample HoacroProtozoa21_FD_119630 | JGI IMG/M metagenome (GOLD analysis project Ga0181612, IMG submission 119630) | Hoatzin crop microbial communities from Cojedes, Venezuel. Combined Assembly of Gp0051906, Gp0051904, Gp0051908
AAGTGAACACGGCTACAACAATGACAATTTAACAGATATTAACAGATGACAATCTAGGCATTTTCACCTCGTTTCTTTAATATTCATTTCAGCTAGAAAATGCTTTGTTACAATGATTTTTTAAAAAAATATCATTTGCGGAGAAGCACTGAACTCTGGAGAATGGCTTTTAAACACATTTTTAATACTGCATTGTTGCTCAATTCTTAAAATAGCTTTCAAAGACACTTTTGCCTCCTCTGCCCTCAGTGAAAGTCCAGTCCTTGCTCCCCCTCCTCAGACTAAATTGGACTAACAGTAGGAGGAAGAAAATAGTCTTTCAAATTCCTAGGTGAGAGCTGAACACTTAGGATGCTAGATTTAAACACAAGTCATTTTCTCAGTCATACTGATGCCAGTTATTAGTATCTAGTGTAGATCCCTTAGATCTGGCATTAAGATACACCTAAAATAGGCTTGTACCTCAAAGCATGACTCCCAGAGTCCTAGCATCCACTTAAAAAAAAAAAATGAAATAGTTGCAACAAAATTAAACTTGAAAACACGAAACCACAGTGACATTACCCTGAACGTGCAAACAGACTCCAGCAAGGGAGAAACAACCATCTTATGAAGGTGTAAAATAAGCCACCTTCATGTTTGTTGTTCAGGTACATACAGCACCTGCTAGTCTCTGAGGACTCAAAAAAAAAAAAAGGCAAATTGCCTTCCTAAGAACTCAATCTCCCAAAACTGCAAATCTAATTTTGAGTCAACAGGAAAAAGAAAGGAGTGTTTGCCAAGAAAAGTTTCATCAGTATAATTATACTGTCCTGTCCCAGATGATGACGTTACACTAAGAATGTCTACACTGGAGAAGTTATGCTGATACAAGGACATTGGTTCAACTGCACCTTTTGACTTGCACCAGTATGAGACTTTCCAATACAGAAAAGGTTTGTGCATTGAAAGTCTGCAGAAAGCTGCAGATTCATCACTGTAGATTCACTAAGATGAACACGCGTATTTATTAGCCTCCATTCTCAACACAAAGTGGACAATATAGTTCTGTGTCTCAATGAGGAATATAAGGAGTAGCTAGCCAACCACGACGAGAAAGTGCAGCTCAAGTTTCATAGTCTTTTCTTAGTCACCATTTTACTGGCAGCTCGTGCTCCCTATATGTAACTCTTCTTTATACAGGTGTTTCGGTTTTGTTTGTAGTTAGAGTGAGGTATATGGGGGCAAGCTAATGATAACGCAAGTCTGCTACGTACACATGGATGTACAAAGCTACCCTCAGATTTCCAAGCAAAAGGAGATTATATATAAAGAAGTTATTAATAAAAAAGATGTGTTGATTGCAGATTAAAACAACCAATGTTCCCAACAAGCAAAATCTTGTACCTGGTTTAATGCTTTGCTGTCTTGCTGCTGCTCGCTCCATACTGTCTTTTACACAGTAGTATAATTCCCGGCACTAACACATAAACAAAGAGCAATACAGTGTTATTCTTCAAAATTACTAAGGGAAAAGAACGCAAGATTCTAAGATTCTACAAAAAGAACAAGCCCCATGTGGTGCATAACGACAAAAAGCCTATAGAAGTTCAACCACAGCTAATTACTAGGTGGCATATGTATTTCTTTTTTGAGGTGACAAAGAAACTATTTGATATCATTTCATAGCACAAGCTAGTGAAGAGTTCATGGCTTGGCAATCTAGTCAAGTTTATTCAGTTTACTAGCGTAGAAAAAGCCTCAAAACAGTATCACAATCCCTCCCTTTCTTTCAGCTTGCAGCAATCAATGTTACTGGTCACACTCATATTATCTATCTTTTTGTTATTCATATCAATTTCCTTCAGCCATATTCTTCTAGTCATCTTCCTCCAGCTCTCTTCTCTAAGACCAAATAATGTTAAACCATAATCTCACAGTAAAATTTCAGAAAATTTTCTATCTGAAGCCCAAAATACTATGAGTTTTCCGGGTAACTTCTGTAGCACACTGCTTTTGTCCTCCTTCCCTTTGTCTTCACACCTGCATATTATAACAACCTGGTCTAAGGAAAATTAATTTTCAGAAGCAGAAATCCAATTCCTTTATATGTCTCAAAGATAATAACCTTTCAATACATTACTTGCATTTATGAACCTTTACATTTTGTTTGCTGGTCATTGTGTAGCAGTTAATGGAGTTCTAAGAGTTACTGGAGTTTTCCTAGTAGGTTTAAGCTATTTCTTTACATTTGCAGTTAATCATAAGGAGAATAAAAGGGCTTTCATATTAGTGGAGTATGTAGGCATATATGAAATAAAAATCAAACACAGGCCCACGGAGAAAAATTCTTATCTATTTTGTCAGTTTGGGTTTGCCACTGAAAATTACACAATTAACTCAATTACTAAGACATAGTTTTATTTAGCTTTTTCCCAATAAATCTACCACAATATTTTTACTGCCATTATAAGCCTGCAAGATAATGCAATATTTAGTAATACTGATGCATTCCTCCTTCTAACCACAAAAACCCAAGCTACGTGTAATTTCCTAAATTACATCCTGCTGTACTACTGTCTTCAGGTAAATAACAAGGCATAATGCCAGCTTCAGATGTCAGTGCCGTTCAACAGCCATTGCCGTTCAGTAACCAGTGCTGGAGAGACAACGCTATTTTTTGATTAAACATGGAATATGACACACCAAGGATTTGTTTGTTCTACAGAGTTTTTCCCTCAGTATTGTGTGTATTAAACAAGATGCGTACCTTCTTTGTGTAAAACTTGTTCAATTGTGTCTCCTGACCATTCCTCCGCCAGAGGCACAGCACTTTTGTTTTGGGACAGTAAGTCATGTTGATGAGTTTCTCATACCACCAACGTTCATACACAGTTCCAATGTTGCTTCTCAGCACAATGCAATCATCACATACCTGGGAGGACAAAAATATTACCTAAGATTTCTAATACTGTTCATTGAGTGCTACTAGTTGCATTAATATTCTTGTCTCTACCTCCATGAAAAATATGTCTCCTGTTGTGTCTGTCCCAGCATGTACTACAAAAGTCTGCTTCTTGATGTGGCGGCTGCCGCTGGGTCTCACAGGGAGTTCCCGTCCATTCTAGAGAAAAAAAAAGTGCAATCGTTAACAAACTTTGAAACCAATTTGTCCTGATCTATTGAAAAAAAGTCTATTAGGTGACACTAGAAGCATCTTCAACAAATGAAAGAAAAAAGAAGTATTTTCAACACAGCTGATTGGAGGCAATTTTCGACAAAGGCTTAAACAAGATACTAGAGTAAGTTTAGTTTCAAGAAGCGTGACAACTTTAGTCTCAATAAGTGTGACTAAGAGAATTATCATCACATACAACATTCATGCTGGTACCATACTCAGTATGGGACAGTGAGCTGTCTGGGTTCCAGTAACATTGCAGTGAATTGGTCTGCTTTTTCCCAGTTAGTTGTAAGACAATTTTGTGTCCTTTCTGTGCATAAAACTAAGTTCCAAATGTAAAAATGCTTTGAAAAATTGGCTTTCAAAGGGCCTAGCTTGCATCTACCCTGATGACGGTTGTGTTAAAAAGCTGGCTTGTTTTATTAACTTAAGTGTTAGCCTATATTCTTAATGAGCATTACAGGACACAAGGTTTCTTCTGCATGGCAGCTGATAGTGGAAACATTTTTGTATAGAAACTGATTGCTACAAGTCTTATAATGATCTGGAAACCGATGGAAAACTAAACGCTCGTTACAGTCACAGTAAGAATAAAGGTTCCCACCCACAAAAGCGATATTAAGAAAACATTAGGGTTGCGTAGAACCGTAGTACTGGAATGTCATGTGTAAACATACTTGCATTGCAGTTCTAATTGATAACTGCGTAACATTATAATATTATAAGTAGGGTCATACCATCACAGTCTTTATTCTAAACATGTGAGTGCAGTGTTTAATAATTCAATTATTTTTAATATTTAAAAATTATTTATTATTTAAATTATGTTGCAGAGCATTTATAGCAGAATTTTCAGGTAATTTTCTTCCTCCACTGTAGCTCCCACAGGTACATCACTCATCACTGTTTTACTTACCAGACTGGCAAGTTTGTCTAGAATATCATTTATTTGCTGACTGTGTACCAATCCAATATGCGATTTTCCCATTAGACGACGCACCTTTTTCCTAATATCATTCTTGTTCACCTAGAAAGCAGACATAAAGACAGTTACATACTCTTCTCTATTCACAGTGGCAACTCCTATCTCCCAAAATGAACGTATCTTGGTTTCCATTGCTAGGACAGCAAAACCACTGATCTCCAGCTCTGTCATGCTAGGGCCTCTTTAGCCCAGCAGTATGAGCAGAAGTTGCAGATACACCACTTTTCTCAGCTACTGGGCAAGTGATATTGTGCACAACAGATTTCTTGCCTTCTCTTGCACAACGCAGCAGCAATTCCACTACCCTCCACTTCCAACTACTGACGTTAAAAGCCTCAGTTCTCCATGTTGCCACCTATATGATGGGTCTCATCTGCCAGGCTAGCTTCTCCACCTCTTCCTCTGCAACGAGTTCATTTAGTCAACTGTGGAGCCCTCAACAAAAGAAATATTAACACAACGGCATAGCATCTTTCAAAAGTCTCACTCTTTCATGATCTGTTTCCTGGTCCCTAGGCCAGCGCTCTAACAAAAATTTCCAGATAGTCCTCAAACAGGAGCAGGTTCCTCCTGAAGATGAACTACAGGGAAGCTCAGAAGCAAAACATTTCTGCCCCAGGTGCCATTTCAAAAGGCTGCTATGAATGCCAGCCATTGATACTAAAGGCTTTAAGATCGTACACTCATGCTTGAGCGCCAAATTCAAGCAAGATCAGACTTTTTTTTAATCTTATTGTGATTATGACCTCAGAGCTATAGAGCATACAAAACAAACTCAATCTGCTTCCTTCAGCACAAATTCTTTGCACTTGAAAGAAAGCATTGTATTTTTCAAGAATTTTTTAGGCAAAAAACTACTAGGCCCAAAACAAGAAAATATATTAAAATACCAAGGTGTTGAGTTTGGAGGATTATGCTTCCCTTGACAGCTCACAGTAATTCACCTCTCTAGTAACAAAAGACCTTGCAACTTTGCAGTTTCTACTAGAAGCTGCCCTAAGATGAGATACTTTGGTATAGTCTTTAGTCTCTTAACACCTTCACTCTAAGTGCTTGAAAAAATACAAATAATATATACCACATATACCAAATACTAGATCCACCATCTTTTATCCCAAAACTGATGGGGGGGGGGCAGTTAGTGACCACAACAATAATGGAAAAAAAACCAACACCTCACAACCCTTCTTTTGCCCAGTTCTTCACCCCATCCTCACTCTTGGGCATCTCTGAAGATGCACTGAAAGAAACAATCTTTTTATCACAACTCTCAGATCTTCTGTATTTCCTTTTCATTTATAACCCATAGGTCCAGAGTGATATAATTTTCAAAGGCATAATATCCTGTTTGCCTTCTTATCCCTTTTCACCGGGAATCTGTTTTCTAAGGGACCTGATTATTTTCACCACACCAAAAGACGCTCTTCTCCTCTGGGACTAACTCTGTCAAGATCTGTCATGAGATAGCCTTTTGAAACCAACGTTATTTGCTCTTCTCTTTTGCATCCTGCAATGAAAGTAACTGCACGGGTTATTATTACTTCTACTTTAAGTATTGCTGCAATGCATGTCCTAATGATCAAATCCCACAGTCTTCTTCTGAAATAAACTCATTCCAAATATACTCAAATCCCATCTTAAAATTTACCTTCACATTCCATTTATGTCAGAAAAAAACAGTGGCATCTTTTTCTCTCACCACTCCCCCCTCAAAAAAAATTACATACAGTAACTTCTTCCACTGGTTGTGTATCAGACACTCTTGATCTATGGCATGCTGGGTCCCGTCCTCTTTTCAACAGTGAAAATTATCAAACTATCGCCTGTGTATGGCTATTCTTACTGTTAAGCTGTTGCACTGGACAACACTGCATCAAACCTGTTACAGGTAAAACCATGTAGCTAAGCTAGTTCAAAACATGACAAGAATTTTAGAAGATTTATTTTTTTCAGAGACTTTAAGGGAGGATTTGGACTACCTAATCAATTATTCAGACTAAAAGAAAGATATTTCTAGTAGCCATCTAGAGCATTAAGGTGCATATAGACAGCCCATTGAATGAGAAAAAAAAGGTTGCTTACTAGTAATGGCAAATTTAATGTTAAGTTATTGATACACACATTCACAATCTGCCCATATTTGGAATTTGCAGCTGTGAGGAAATCAGATTTGAAGATGCTCTCTACTTAATTTATAACCCATACTCTTAACAATAAGAATGTCCTCTAAAGTTACTAGTAGAAATAATAAATTTCTATTTTAAACGGCAATGCATATGCATACCCATGTCATAGAACTGCGTAAATTCAGACAACATATCTCAAAGAATCTCCAGGTACTGAAGCAATTTTTTCATTAACATTAGGAGATGTTTTATAACATTCTTTTATACTTCACTGTTCTGAGCTCTGTGAACAGAGATGTATGGTTTCAAGACAATGCCAACAAAATACATGGCTTAAATCTGAGCAGTGATCTATTAAAAAGAAAAAAAGTCACCTTTATCATAAGCATATAAGCAACCATATTATGCAGCAGTGTAGCCAACAAGCGGTCCTCATCATCCTCCAAACGCTTTCGATCATGTTCTCCCAGGGAAAGATACCTGTAAGAAGAGCTAGATCTGAAGCAGACTCACAGGCACTTTTCATCCAATTCACTAAAGCACTGGCAGAGGACGGATCACTATTTGCAAAGTGTATGGCAAATAAAATCTCCAAAAACATTAAGCCAAATGGGCATTTTCCAGTAAAACATTGTGATTACTAATTAAACATTTCCATAAATTATTAACTAGTTGAAGTAAATAACATCTGCTCAGCGGGGAAGTTCTCAAGTGGTCCACTGGGCTTATCCATTTCCTCTTTTCTGCGGTCGCAGCTCCACAACAATTACAACTGCCAGAATCATAGAATCATTAAGGTTGGAAAAGACCTCTAAGAGGAACGTATAACTTAGTAAAAGAGCTACCTGCCTTCAGAGCTTAAAAAAAGTTTTCAGACTAGTACCCCACAAACCAGTTCTTATTTTGGCTATCAGATTCCATGTTACATGATAGCATGGGTGTAGGTGGTACAGCTGCAGGTGGCAGACAGAGCAGAAAATGATCAGATATTAATAGAGCTGGGGGGTGTGTGTGGAAGCAAGCAGGTGGTAAAGATTCACATCTTAGAAGTAGTCTAGCCTTAAGCAACCATGCAGATATTTCTAGAGTGGTTCCCTCATTATTTTTTTGTTTGTTTCTTGTAACTACAAACTGCAAAGTAAAAAGACCTGTAAGTGACTTTCCATTTTGAGAAGGCTCAAAACGCAGTTTCTGAAGACATGTCATTCCTTCACTTTATGGCAATACATTGATATCTTTCTTTATTCCACAATACAAACATCTTGCCACAGACATCTCTTGCTTGACTACTGATCTAATCTATTCTATATATTCATACTGTGATTACGCTTTCATTAGCCATTTCTCCGGAAATATCAGCACTGCACAAAAGTTAAAAAAAATATATGTCACAACTGAAGACAGTATTTCAGTATCAGGAGATACTGGCCAGCATAGAGACAAAAGGCTCACTTTGGAACAGTCAGGTATAGCAACAAGGTTTACAAAGTGACAACAGCATGTTCAGCAGAATTCAAATACTTTTTTTTTTACTATTTCAGCCCCAAGTGAAGCAATGTGGAGGAAAGAGGTCTACTAAGAACTTTACCTGTCAATCATCTCCTGAGGTCCCTGGTCCATCCCCATTCCTTCTCTCTCTAACATCACAGCATCCAAAAAAGCATCTTCCCAGAACTGCATCTGGTCCCACAAAGTTGAACGCTCTTTGCCTATCCAACGTATACAAAAATAGAGCATTTATTCCATTTACTCCAGTGAAATACTTTAATTCTTGTTCCTTCCCACTCTTTGAAAATACCATAAGCCAACACACACACACACAAAAAAAGGTTGCTTTTAAAGGACAAGCAATATCACAACTGAAGAAAAGTGTAAAAGAGAAGACAAGACATATCTCTCATTCTAGTTCAGGGCATAATCTTTTCAAACCCTTACACAAAAGTACCTCTTATCTCTATTCTTTGAGGAATATATCTTCCTCCATATACTATTAACACTGCCCAAAAGACATAGGAATATCTCACACAAACACAGATCATGGCAAACACACAGAGAAGTGGAAAGGTAAGATTATTACTCATAGAGAAGGTTTCCATTGCAGCATCCTCTAACTGGTCCCAAACAGATCCTTTATCCCTACCTGCACCATTCCAAGCAGGCAGGAACGATAAATGGAAAGGATGAAAAACACAGGAAGAGAGAGCTCTTGATTAACAGCAAGTCCAGATGAAATGCATTTCAAAAAAGCCAATATACTCCCAGTTCAAGGATACACTCAAAGGCCATTAGTATTGAGTTTAGTAGCCCTCTGTTCAATGACTTAAGCTGAAAGATCTTTTTTCAAGATCAGTGGCACATTTTAGCCTTCCATGCATAGCTAAGTAAGTTCCTTCTCTTTTTGCAACAGTTTAAAGAACTCATATTCAAGAACAGCAAGACACTTGGACAAACTACATTTTATGGAAACTACACCACTCACACCCATCTCCTCTTACTCTTCTTCGATCTCCCCAGCAAAACTTTCGCTTTACTCTGAATGGCCTGATGCACCCCCCCATTCTACCAGTATCCACAACAGTAAATGGTTAAAAATAGTCTCTAAGACTGTAAAAATTCCAGTCTGCCCCAGATCTGACTCCACCTGAACTTCAGTCTAAAAGATCCCCTCCCTGCAGAAAAAAATAGTTTACCCAAAAGTCCTTCATAGAGATAGACACGTTGATTGCCATCCTCTGGACCTCTCCCTGGAGTACTGCCTTTGCCGTCTTTCACAGTCTGCTTCAGGTTGTGAGACTTCGCCTGAAAATCACAGAAGAGGTGTCAGACAATTTAACTGCATCCTGCAGGGCTGTTTCTTGCAGTCCACTGTTGGACTTAACAGATGCAGTTTGCCAGCTGTACTTCACAGATGCTCCTCCCACAAATGTTCACAAAACAAATACATTACTCTGTTCAAAGAGCAAGGTAATATACTTAAAAGTCCAGAGCCAAAGGAAAAACATGAGAGACAGATATAGAAATTGAAACACAGAGGAAGCAAAATGCTTCCCTGAAGAAAAACTGAGGCAAAACAAAAAATGCAAATCCCAGACTAAAGGAAAGAACTTAAACCTCTTCTGTCATCCCCCATACCTCATGCTTATTTAGTAAGTTTGCCCAAATTCTAATAGCAAATCTTTCCCACTGTTTAGGAAATAGCTGAATATCACTGTCATTGTACAGCTTGCGAGGAATGGAGGAAGAAATAGGCAGCCTTCTCAGGACTGCAAAGAAAATAAATATTCACAAGCAGAGTAAGATTCTCACATTCAGACTTTACAGGTTTTTCTTTCATTTACCATTCATAAAGGTACGACTTTAAGCAAATGATTACAGATCATCTAGTCTGAAGAACTGTGTGCTGGGACTATCGGCCAACAGGAACTGTGACAATAAAGCTGGCCCAGCTATTTCTCTACCAACAGGCAAACTATGGTGAGATACTTGATATTCATCGTACATCATGTACACCTATCATCTTTGTTCTAAATCGGTTGCAATGGTTCTTAAAATTCCATTTAGTTTCATTAATCAAGTAGAAAAATGCAGAAAGCCAAGTGTAGTTTTTTTTAAAAAGTCTAACTCTTTAGTAACTGAGAAGACACCCTTTCGCAGCTAAATAAGCAGACATGGTTACATCATTTTCATGCTTTTAGAAGAAATCTGCAATGAAGCACAATGATTTTGTTTGTTGCTTAAAATTAGAAGTAGAAGCCCTGTAAAGGCTTTTACAATTTTATCAGAATTATAAAATGACAAACACAGTGAGACCAATCTTCAAGCGTTGCAAGTTGTTTTCATATTTGGCTGACAGCTTGGTTTAGCTAAATCAAGTATAATTATTTTCTTGGTAAGATGTATATTAGAGGTTATACCCAATAATCAAGGACTTTAAAAACCAAAATGAACAAGAAGTGCATTTAGTTTTACTGCATACAGATATTCCAACTAGGAAAATATATTTAAAATTTATTATTACACTTCAAATAGCACTAAAATAATGTTTTAAAGAAACAGAACAGCTGCTAAACCTACAATGGGTCTTCCCTTTCCTGTATCAAACAGCTGCTCCTAAGAAACAGGGGAATCTGTGCCTCTTAGTTAGGCACAGTCGAACAATGCCTATCAACGTTGTTTTGTCTCTAAAGGGCAATTAAATGTCCATTTCGTTTACAGAAATATTGAAGGAGGGGGAATTAAATATTGCTAGAGCCTGTAACATGGTAGGAGATGCAAATCTACTATTCTCAAAGAACAATGTATTGCACAGGAAATGAAGGTATGTGGATACATATAAAATTACATCTTTAATATTTTAATATTGTAAGTCACTGCTGATTAACCCTTAGAACAGAATCAGAGATCCTCTTCCACACATGCACACACATTGAAATGATTACTGTACAAAATTTGATTAAAAACAAAGGAAAGAAAAATAAAAAAGGGAAGTCTGCAATGCCCTTACAAAGATAGAGCTAGTAGCAGAGTTTGTCTCAATTTCACTGTCTGACACAGCGCCTCTCGATCCTGTCAAATTGCCACCATTTTCCACACTCGGGCCATCACCAGCATTGCTACTCAAGTCACTGTCTGCTCCTAATGTCTCTCCAGAACTGTTACTAACCTGTGGAGAAAAATAAAGCAGTTACCCTCAATACACAAAAATACTGTGGATACAAAAGTTGTAAAATGTTTCTTTTTAAGGCACAAAATATGAAGCAGTACAACTGAACGCCACATGTGTCTTTTATCCTTCCGTAACATTATCTTTTCATCAAATCCTACTCTGCAGGAAAAGATGTAGAGAGACTCAAAAAGCCTTTCAGAAAAATCACAGAACTGTTTAGGTTGGAAGGGATCTGTTAAGCTCATCTACAGACAAGCCCCTCCCGGCTCAAGCAAAGTCAGTTAGAGTGAGGACCATGTCCAGTCAGGTTTTTAAAATCTCCACAGACGGAGAATCCACAGCCTCTCTGGGCAAACTGCTCCAGTGTTCGACCACCCTCAAACTAAAAGTGTTTTCTTGTGTTCAGATGGAAATTCCTGGGCTTTAATTTTTGTGTTGACTGCCTCTTGTCCCGCCAGTGGGTACTACCAAGAAGAGTCTGACTCCCGTGCCTTCATTCCCTCCCATCAGGTACTTCTACCCATTGATAATATCTCCCCTGAGCCTTCTCTTCTCCAGGCTGAACAAGCCCAACTCCCTCAGCCTGTCCTCACAGGAGAGGTGCTCCAGCCCTCGGATCGTTTTTGTAGCCCTCCTTTGGACCCGCTCCAACAGTTCCATGTCCTTCTTGTGCTGAGGGCTCCAGAGCTGAACGCAGTACTCCAGGTGAGGTCTCACCAGAGTAGAGTGGAGGGGCAGAATCACCTCATTTCAGCAGTTACTCATTTCAGCAAGAGGCTACCAAGTAAGTTTGGTCAATCCATCTTCACTGAGGGCAAGAACTAAAGGAAAGGAGCTTGGCCTTTACAAGAGTTTGGCTGAACCAAAATCTGGTTTCTAGATAGAAATACCTGCCCTTCTAAATCTCCAGAAGAGCAGGTCAGATCAGAAGCGGGCAGGGGTAGAAGGCCACCAGAGTAAGTGCTTTACAGCAGCTTAAGCTGTGGCTACTAAAACCTGTACTCACACATGCATTTTTTCTTGTTTTACAGCTGTATAAGTTAATGAATAGACACATTGATCACATCAATAAATTCTTGCTCCTTGAAAGGAGTAAAACAGACAAATTTTAACTTCTTTGGGACATGGAGAAAGGCTGTTCTTGTACTGGCCAGCTGTACTTGACATTTAAATAGACAGAACAGCAGGAGAAAGTGGTTGAAGTCTTGTTTTATTCAGCTGACAATGTGGCAAATCATTAATGGTAGGTTACAAACATTATTTTGGTTGGATCACAAGCCCGCTTGGTAAGATGGGGAAACAAAATTGTTACACAAATTGTAGAGAAGCTTCCTGAAGTTGGTTGTCATGATAACTCAAAACCAATACAAATACAACAGGTGGTGAAGTTAAATACAGTGCAAGGAAACAAGACGGTACCCGTGCTTTGATTTAATGCTTCCAGCCCCTGCCAGCAGCTTGGTTTGCAACCCTTAGATCATGGGATTTCTTTCCGACACAAACGATCGCTGAGCTGCCTCCGAGCCCACCCTCCCAGCTCACTGCACTTGAGTTGTTCCTAGCCCCACAGCACTGGCGTACGCCGTCAAGATATCCACAATTTGTTTCGTTTCTAGGGTCATTCGAGCTTCGGTCAGCCAGTCGTGCGCCACTCTCCTCGACTCTCCTCTCAACTGGTTGACAAATTTAGCTGCCAGCTCCAGGTCGCCGTGTTCGATGCAATACGAAGCGTAAGACAGTAATTTAAAGGTGTCGAGGTCGTCGGGGCTGAGCTCGGCCGGTGGCTTCAGCTGCTGAGGGTGAAACACCAGCAGCGACTGCAGGTAGGACAGGAAGTACTGATACAAGCTGTTGCGCGTTTCGTCGATCATAGCCACTCTTTTTGCCAGTTTTTGGACTGTGTAGAAGCGTGCTCGGAGGGCCTCCTCGCTGTACACGCCCCGCGTCAGGGACTCCTGCGGGAGAGCTGCCGTGAGGGTTTCTGTAAAGGCGTTGTCAGAACAGCTGGCTTTGATGGCCTTCACCGCGCTCTCCAGGGGTTCTGTGGGACTGTCCCCAGAGGCTGTTTTCATGCAATATTTGAGGGCTTCAACAGAAAGCCACAGCTGATGGGCCTTTCTGGCTTCCTCTTCTGCCACTGCGTGACCTGCAAAATAAGCCAAGAAGGGGGCAAAATAAGCCAAGACTCTGACTTGGCGGCACACGTACGGGACGAGTTTCACACCCAAGCAGCAAAACCCATTCCGCTAAACACCCTGTGTTCAAAAGCGGCCACCCCTCGGCGCTTGATCTGATCTCAAAGCACGTCTGTTCCGCAGCTGGGGGTCGGAACAAGACGGCAGCTTTGGACTCGCGCAGCCGGCATTTGCTGGGTGCTCAGCAGCGGGGCAAACCCAGGCCCTCGAGCTCCGCGCCCAAGTCTGCGTTTAAGTGCCCAGGTTTGGGTAACGGGCCTTAGGGGATCACGACTTTTGTCCTTAAAGAAATGCGATTTCAGTGCTCACTCTCAACGGCCTGCTCGATTCCCTTCAGCCTGGCGTAGGCAGTGTTTATATCCAGCGTGAAGTTGTCGAGCTGTTCCTGAGTAAGGCGTCTGAATTGCATCTCTTGTTCACTGAGTTTCTCCGATAAGTTCTGAAACAAAGCGAGATACAAAACAGCTGTTTCTGGTCTGACTAATTCTATTTACCTTATTTTTAAGATACGCTTCCATAAATCTGTTGTTCTTGCTAGGGACAGTGCATGTAGTAAACACAATATATTAGCCAGAAGCCTTATTAGGGTGAGTTTAACAGTTACTGCATTTGTGATTATCAAAATTCTCACCTATAGCAAAAGCTTTTAAGACCAGTCTGAGTCAAACCTACACGTTCAGGCACTTTATTTCATCTCTCCAAGACGAGCAGGCTTCCTTGCCCAGCCCGCATTTCACTCTTCTGGAAGATGGTTCCGGCATCTCGTCCTGTGAAGCGTGTGCTTTGCAAGGGTTCAGCTATTCCCCCACCCCCTGGGGACTCTCCTCCCTTACCTGCTCAAATTCCACCTTGAGTTCCTGCTCCTGGATCTTAAGAACATCCCTCAGGTGGTCGGTGTGGGCAGCAGCCTGCCGCCGGAGCTGGGTCCTCATTTCGCTCTCCATCACCTCTCGGACTTCTTCAACCTGTGCACACACGAGCAGTTGTTACTACACTGCTCTTTTCCAACGGCTTGCCACCTGCTGTGATTGTATCATCCACCGGTGATTACCGAGGGTGCATTTTACAAAGGTGGCAGTGACAGAGCCTGTGTTTCATCGTAAAAAGCTGCTGAGGTCCATTTTTATAGCTGAGCCTTTTCCTGAAGATGTTAAAGAACAGATTTGCAGTCCACAATGCCAGTAACTGGTGGTTACTAGGCACTTAGTGCAGTTATCAAAATATGATATAAAAAAATACAGTAACATGTCAGACTAAACACATGTGTACAAACCAGCTTCCAAACAAAACAGACTTCACCTTTTCCCTACGTGCTGTAAGGCTGTCCCAGTCAGACACAGCTTCATAAAGTGGTAATGGCCCTTTTACCTGATCTTGCATGAAACAGCCACGCCAGAGAGCGCAGGCGAGCACAAGGGGCACAGTGCAGGTTTAGTTAGGAGCAGTTGAACAGCTTTTGGATTTCTGTTTGGGGGTTTTTTTGTTCTTTTTTAAAGGATTGTGTCATTTCCAACCTTCCGTTAAATGCAAAGGTGACCCTTCAAGCAACTTTTAGAAGAGCTCTAAATTAACATCTGTTACTGCAGGGCTTTGAACTAACAGGCTGTTGGTGAAATCCTTAGTTTCCCTCATGTCAATGCAAGTTTTTCAGCTACTGGCCAGCGTTTAATCTTGTTTTCAGAGGCACGTGCATGAAAACAGCAGGCCTGTCTGGCACAGGTGTCTGCCTGCAATATGGTGTCTCAAAAGATAAAACCTCCAGTGCCCAAATTCCTACATTTCTAAGTTGCACTTGCTTCACGTCCAAAGCAGCATTAAAATTCTGAGTTTTCAAGTCCTTTTGAAAGAACTCAAATGCCAAAGCAGTGGCAAAGAGGGGAAGGACATGGAGATCCCTCCTAGAGGCAGGACGCAGGGACTACATAACTTTAAGATGGCCACAGGGGCTCAGAGCAACCATTTATTTTGACCCAGGAACCCCATCTCCAACAGCAGACAGGGAGCGTGACAACTTCATTCCCTGTTTCACTGCGTGCTTTTGCCATTCAAACTCTGCAGAAGTTTCCTCGCTCCACAGCTCATGCTTAGCCTGGGGGTGACCCTATCTGAAGCCTCCCACCACTGGGACCATCCCAGGTGCTCTCTGTGCGCTTCCTCTAGCTCTTCTACGTCCTTTTTGAGCCAGAGAGTCAGCCAGGTGCGTTACGCCACTTTACCTTCTTCTCCTGTTCTGTTTCAATCTCACTTTTGTGACGCTCCAGCGCTTTGGCCACGGCTGCCTCAAATGCTTTTTTATCTTCGAGCTTCTGCTTCTCCAGGGCCGAGTCGATGTGCTGCTGCTCCCTCACTCGCTGCTCCGCCAGCTCCTTGTTCAGCTGGTCGATGCGACGGTGGGCGTGCGCAATGAGGGAGTTCAAGTCGTCCGTCGATAACTGGCCGGCTAAGGAGAACACAGCGCGTTAGGGAGGCCTGCGGGGAAACTGCCACCACGGCGCTCGCCCACCTCCCAC
>Ga0181612_168538_pt1 | contig 15641 bp, 12 predicted proteins | sample HoacroProtozoa21_FD_119630 | JGI IMG/M metagenome (GOLD analysis project Ga0181612, IMG submission 119630) | Hoatzin crop microbial communities from Cojedes, Venezuel. Combined Assembly of Gp0051906, Gp0051904, Gp0051908
AACCCACAAAAAAATCAACCAAACAAACAACACTCACTCTAGTTGCTGATGTTCAAGGAGCTATTTTTCTTTCCTCTTTTCACCTAATCATTTCACAGCTGATGTTCATACTTATCTAAAACAAAACATTTTTTATTTTGATAAAGTCTTATGACAGAGCCAAGCAGTCAAAACTGGCAATGAAGAATAAAAGAAATAGGAGAAAAATGCAATGCCAAAAACAACAAAATAACAAGAAGGATGATCTTTTAATATAATACTTGCAAAAATTCAGAAAGCTGTTAACATATCTTTATTTCCTGGAAAAAGAAGATTTTATTGAAACTTAACACTTAATGAAGAATTACGATCCGTTATTAGAGAATAAACCTAGAAAGAATGTATTTAGACTCCCATCACTCAAGATCTTACTACCTGAACTGCAATTCAACAGAACATTTAAGAGAATAATATGAACCACATGACCAATTCTATTAATTTCAGACCATGATTTTTTTTTTTTGTCAGGTGCTTTCAGGTCTTCTGTCTGTTTCCCATTTTTAAAAGCACCTGTAAGTTTTTGCTGGGGGGAGGGGGATATAACCCAAGTCTTACAAAGAAATGATATAAGCAGATCTGACTCTCCATGGACTTACAATTAAGGATGCAGTTCTTAGTAACAGCGCTGGCAAACTTCTTAAAAAACAAACATGAAACAATTTTTTTATTTGTAAGTAACGATAAATTACAACATTAAATGAATTATTTATGGTATCCTAGGTACAAGAAATCAACTTTGTCGCTTCACTAATTTCAAAACCAGTCCCGTACTCTATATCCTGTAAAAAACATTTCTTCCTATAGTCCCTGCAAAGGATTTATGTATCAAGTTTCTCATTTTCCTGCAGCAAACAAATTCCAAAATGAAATTTATTTTTAAAACATATTTCTCATCTCTAACAGCAAAGTTGAGGTAACACCAGAATGGCATTTTGGAATAGATGCAGTTTTTAATACAAAAGATTTTTAAAAAAAAAAGAGACCAGTAAGTCTATAAAGAATTCTGCACACCTCAGTCACAAATGTTATTGCATACCATAAGCCTACCAAAAAACGTTCTTTTCTTCCATTCTTCCTGTCATTTCTTTCTTAAAAATTTTCCTATACCACCTCACAAGCATCCATTTGCATTATTTATAATAGCAACTTGCAGCCATAAATGAGGGCACATAATTCATTTATATTTCACATCATTAAGAGAGGTATTACAACTGCAAACAGTAAATAGGAAATATAATAGCATTCAGCTTTTTCATGCCTTGTGAACTAACAGGTATCGAAACTTCGTGCAAGTCTAAGTAAATGAGAAACTTTTTTTTTTTGTTAGGATGGATTTGAAGCATGAGGAAAACATGAGCTACACAAAAGAAAAAGAATTGGAAAAGGATGCATGCACCGAGCAGATCCAGTCTATTTAAATATCCCCCAACAGGCTAATTTAAAAAAAAAAAAAAACAAAAAAACAAACACACAACATAAAGACAAACTTTCTTTCTGAAACTCCATATGGAAGCTCTCGAACTCCAGCCTAAGCTAAGCAGCCCAAGCCACCCTGCAAGAAATAACCATCTCTGCTTGGAGTCAGAGAGATGTGGGAGCTCAGGATTGGGCTGAACCAGGTCCATTTTTGATAAAGTGAACAGCTGTGAAATACAGTTTCTAAGTGCCCCCACTCTATTTAAACACTTTTGAGAAAGTGCTGGCCTCAAGTCTTGAGTACAGCTCACAAGAATATTGATAGACTCCCATCTACACAAGTGTACTATAATGGCTATCAGTCTTTTATCTTTGAGTAGACTTAACATTTGACGGTCCAAAGGCTGAGGACATCCATCCAGATACAAAACCACCTAATTCCATCTATTTCAAATCTCTGTCTACCTTTAGGAAGGGTCAGGAACTGAAACTCTGCAGCTGAGATGCAAGAGAATGCATTAGTTCCCTCGCATGTTTTCTTACCTGAATCTGGAGAACCCCTACTATCAGGGACTGCATCATGGAGCTCAAGGCAGCCAGACCCACCAGTCGGTGATGTGCAGATACCACAGCAACATCTCCCTTGCCCAGAGGGTCTGGTTGTTCAAAGTCTTAGAAGGCACGTTAACATTTAGCAATCACTGACTTCTTTTGAAGACCTCAGGGGAAACGGAGAAGCAGGCTGTGAAAACGCAAGAGTCTTCAGGAATCCTCAGGAACTGAGCTCATTTGACTCTGGCAACTACACCCAGGTATGTATTTATGCTCAGCACAACTGTGATAGCAAAAAATATCAGGATGTACACTAAAGAGTCTCTAAGAGGACACTAAAGAGTCATGAGAAATCATTCCAACAAGTCACCCCATCTACCTTGGCAGAGGTGGTTCCACTGGGATTAAAAACTGTCAGATCACGTATCCAGTTCTATCATAAACAGTGAGCATAAGCGGAGAGGCATATCCTGGGCTCTGTAGAAATCAGCTGTTTCTGGTTTCCACAAGACAGACACAGCACCTGGGAAAAAGCAGCAAAAATCCATACCACTAGTATGACAGACACCAAAAGCATCACCAAAACAGAGTTTTGCAATAATGCCAAATTCCAGCAAATATCCTGCAATGTGGGTGCTCAATTCCCAGCTGTCATTTCAGAAGACTCCGCCTAAACTTGAATGCTTTGCAGACATCAAGTACAAAACACTAAGACAACATTGGCAGCTAATAACCCAACTGGTACGTCAGGGCATGCAGCAGACACGGCAGTGAGGGTAAAGAAGGAGCAGAGGCAATTCTGCGTTGCTCCTCAGAGATACCACAGGCCACTGCTAGGACTCAAAGCTGGCCCAGGAAAGCGACCGGAGTCCTGCCCTTCAGAAACACAGCAGCCTTCCCCAAGATAACACATGGGCAAAGAAAAGACATGTTGATGGAGAACATGGCAGCACTTATACACACAAGCTTGACAGTGGGGCCAACTCAAAGAACTGAGTCACACTTCTGCCTGTCCTTAGCATTTGGGACTGACCACTTAAATTCTTCATGCCTCGACTTCCCCATTGTTTGGGTTACCCATCAGCACCGCAGACGGGCACAGTCTCCAGTAATCCTACTCCCAAATCCAGTCCCATCACAAGGCTCTTCTGATCTCAATGCAAATGGGCTCTTGCCTACTTGTTACTAGAAACCAAGCAAAGAAAATATTCACAGTAGTGCTATAGCTCTGAAGACCTCTGTGCCAAAGAAGAAAAGCTCACTTATTTCAGAGCCATTTGAATGCAGATGCTTTTTCTGATTTGCTTCTGAAATGCGGATCCTGAATTCAGCATTCCTATTGCAGGGGAAGCATAAAGCGATTGCAGAAAGAGGAAATGCAGCTGACCACAGCGATACAAGAATTATACTGCAAGAAGAGGTCAGAGAAAACACATTTAATGCTGCAATATTACCAAAGCAATTACTCCCAAAATCCAAGTCCCAGCAAAAACGTTTGTTCCTTTCAGCAAGTATTGAAGGAGTCAAAATTCATTGCACTACATATTTCTCTTTTTGCACTTATTTTCCAATACGCTAAAGGAAGAAGCGTGAGGATGTTACACTTTGTTTCAAGCATCCTTGATCTTTACTTCACTGTTTGTCTCATTTGTTCTAAAAGCTGTTTCTGGTTTCCCCAAGACAGTCACAGCACCTGGGGAAAAGCAACAAAAAGCAGAAAAAGGACTAAAGGCTTTACACTGGTTTCCAGGGTAGTCTCTCCACGAGCTGCAGTTACAACATACACGACAGCTTATTCTCAAGAGGGGTAACCCACACTTCTGCGAGTAAGCCTGAAACAGCTTAGATTCCTGTGAAGCTTAGAGCCTAATCCCGCAGCAGAAAAAGGGTGCCTGAACTCCCTTCTGTGGACTATCTGCTTTGGAAACAAAATACCGAAAACCCACACAGTACTGAAACCTTGCTATTACGCTTTTTCCTAAAGGTCTAGAATGAGCAAGTCCAAGAGCTCATGCACGGGCCAGAAAATCAGGAGGTTCAAGTCATGGTATTTACATGCTTTTATAAAACAACAAAAAGCTACACGCAATGTTCTTTTTATTCCCTACTGTTTGAATCTTACGGGCCACATCATCATACTCTGCTCTTGAAATGCCTTTCCCCCCACACACTTTGCAAAGGTACAGTCTTGCATAGTCACAGGTGTCTCAAATATGACCAAATACCCCACTACATTCGATAAAATCACAGGTGTTAGCAACTGTGATTACAGGTCATTTCATCCCGCCTCCCTGATTCGCCTTTCATCCGTTAGATGTCAACTACATTGGGTATCACACAAGCACGACAGCTGCTAAACCGACCCACAGGCTTATTTTCAAAGTGACCACACTAAATCCCCCTTACGAGACAGAATCGGGGAACAAAGCACTTTAAGCAGCACTGAAACTTCCTTCCATCTTCAACCTTGTCTCCCTGGCCAGCCTCATCTACAGGGTATCTTTGCACAGACCATCTCACAGGGATGGAAAGGACTGCAAAAATAACAGGGGGGTCTACGCTTCCGCACCCTCGTAACCCTACTGTGGGTGACGAACCTGTTCTTCTGGGATGACTAGTGAAGTCTGAAGGCTGCGCTCTCATTCGTGCTGCAACAGCCCAAAGCTGCAGCCAAGGATTAGCCTTGTATTAGCTGTACTGGTTAGTTACATTTTTTTCGTTTCACCATATCTATTTTTCCCTGTTTCATATGTAGGAGGGAAAAGCAACACTCGGAAATGCTAATATTTAACTCTGACACCCAGAAGACACTTGGGGGTGACTTTGGGCCAAATTGCATCTGCAATGCAGGTAACAACAGTTGTACCATCTGGCCCATAGTGTTCACCCTAGCATATAAACATTGATATAATAAAAAATAATTATAAGTTGAAGTTTTCAAAGGCAACTAGCAATGTCTGGAAACGCTCAATAAAAATGAATTCTTGGGTTCCTTTCTGCAATGCAGGATTCCCGAGACATGAATCTAGTCACTGAAGGCTAAACAGGACTTACACAAGGCTAGGATGTTTTCAAGGGACATTCTCATGAAGATGCCCTAACAGCAGCACATTGGCTTCCCAACAAGCCTAGGACACAGAGCTTCCAGCTACCTCCAAGCACAGGCGAGCTACTGCAACTCTCCTCTAACTGCAGATCATGAACAGCAGCCTGAGCATGCACTGCTCCAAGTCCCCAGAAAAACACACAAAACTATATAAACTATGAAATTCAATACCATCTCTCCAGAGCCACCACCGTGGTGTGGAGCCACAGTCAGCACGGATCAGAGCAGGGCTCTGCAAACTTGCAGTGAACAAAAATGCTATGGTTTCTGTAACCTGTGCTGACACTGCCTACTCACAGCTGAAGTGTTGAGAGCTGAACACTGTGGTTAGAAGAGCAGAAGGAGGTCTGATTGCTTCTTTGTTCGTGCACCACAGGGCAAAAGTTGCCTTTCCAGACAGCAGATGATGTGGGGATGGGTCCCTGGATTCCCCTAAAGGTACTGATCTTGAGCACCTGCTTGTAAATTGATTCTGTGCATGACTGTCATGCAAAATCCTTCCCTCGCATCCTCCATTCATTCCCCTCTGCTTTCTCGGTCCCTACAGACTGCACTGATTTTTCCCACATCCAAGAAAGAGGGGTGGTGGGGGTCTGCCCAATGCATTTTTCACGCTCGTTAGAGAACAGTCACTTAAAAGCCAGGGCTAGGTGATGCTGACCCAGAAGCTCAGCTTCCTTTCTCTGGTATTCCCAACTGCTGCCCAGAGGAGGTTTGAAAGAGGCTGGAGACTTGTGTTTAGCCATGTAGCAAAGCAGGATGGTGCTGGCCCTCCTGCTCTCCCCACACCAGAGGAGGACGTCGGTGGGAAGTACAGGGAGGTGCTTGCTGTCCTATGGTGGTTACCTAACTCTGCCCAAACCATCTGACCTGCAGAACCAGGACAAAATAGACTGGCTTAGCAAAGCTCAGAGCAAGGGGAAGTCTGGTGCCTTCAGGTTATCCAGAGGTAGCCGAAGGTGCTTGTGCAAAAGCCGACACCAATTCAGTTTTGCTATTAGAGGCAAGTCCTGCCTTCAGCGCTGCCCCGCAGGCACTGCCACCGACCCTGCAGGCCAGAGCTCAGCTAGCAATGCAAGCCCTGGGCTCCTCTCTCTTCAAGAGCTAGCCAAGATCCAAACTGAGAAAAGAAAGCTCACCCCAAAGCAGCCTAGCTAGAGCCTGGCAGATCATCATGTTTGCCTCCCGAGTCTTTCATGCTCCGCTCATCTCTACTTGTTAACAGGGTGATGCTTCTTGTGGATACCAGGAAGGGCTGGCTGTGACCCCTTACTAGGCAAAAAATGGCCCCAATTTATACCAAGGCAAGGAGCATAGATCTGCCCTGCTGTCAGTTTTTCTATTTGGTGTAATTGGCAGTCAGAGCAGAAGTTGTACAAAGAAGGCCAAGTCATAAATAGTTTTCTAGTGATTTACTGGAAAAGCCATGAGCCAAATTCATCCGTGTGAAGAGGGAAAAAAAGGCACCTATTGACTCAACTATATATTGGCAGACTGATGCAAAGCACTGAGCTTTCTCTCTACCAGCCTGAGAAAGTGCTGTTATGAGATGCCCACCACTGCACTAGTCTCCTTCCTCCCAAACTTTCCTCGTCCAGGGTACGCTGCACACAGCCTAGCAGGACAGAGCAGCCAGGAACTTGAACTAAAAGACTGTTTCTAAGATGCATCTGACAGTTTTCATCTTCAGAACTATAAGAAAGTTCTTTTCAATTTTATCAGCAGGCACCAAGAGCAGAGGTAAGATGAGCAGAATAAACAATAAAAAATTTAAAATCATGCAGAGCCCCAGAGAATATATCTAACCCTGGGTTCAACTATAAGAAATACCTACAGGGCCAAATGTTTTACTGCTTCATACCCAGTGGAGTAAGAGACACAGACACATGCCCCAGTGCCAAGTGGATGTGAAATGCTGCCAATTCAGATGCAAAGGAACATTTTGAGTCTGCCTGGCATAGGTGTGAATGATAAACTAAGGTGCAAAAGAGTGTAAAAATCAGGCTTTAGGAGCCTTCTTTAGATGCACAAAGAATTCACCGGAAGGGAAAAGGTTTAAAACTTTAAGCGCAGAGCTCCTGGGAATGTAGTTGTTCTGTCTATAGAAGACCAGAGCTGTCAGAAGCTAATAAGTTTTCAATTTGTGAAATCCATGCTATTGGAGCAATCCTTGCTGGGTACCTTTTATTTACTTCCTCCTTGGCGAAGTCCAATTACTGAGAAGCTCCATGAGTGATGCTCCTGACCATCCCAGGTGACAGCCAGCTCTGCTGGTAAAAGCAGCAGCTTTTGGGACTTTTGGGGATGAATCCATTTTATCCTTCTATGTCTGTACAAAGAAAAGCAAAGCACTAAACGTCCTGGGAGAAATCACGTTTAAGAAAGCTTTCTACATAGAAAAACTGCAACAGAGCTGTTATTCAGAAACACTTCCTCAACAATACACTCACAAACAATGTTGAGATTTCTAATGTGCCCCAGGATGGCTCATGCTCTAGCGCAGTCTCCCAAGTTTTCCAGGAGATTCCTGCTCCTTCCCTTTCTCCTCTTTCTTGCTCCCTTTAACCATACAGCAGAAATGACTGACACAGGAAGGGAGACCCACCTCACGTACCACTGCACAGAGCATTAGTGATTTGGCACCAAGAAGCACAGTGGCTCCTTGGCCCCTGTATAAGTCGTCAGGCTACTTTGGCATTAACAGCTTTGTTCTGTAATTTGAGTTGTTGAGAAAAATGACTCCAAAAAGATAAATTCTCTGCCTTCCCAGACCACTGAGCTGACTTTTCCTTCCTTGTTTTGTTCACAGCTCATCCTGCCAGCAGAGACGTGTTCAGAAACAGAATCGAGCCTCCGCGGCACTGGTGATGCTCATAATTCACAGCTACTGAGCAGAAACTTCTCCTGCCACAGCTCCTCTGATCTCAGCGAGGTCGTGTCAGGTGCGTGCTGCAAACCATTTAACATGGGGACTGCTAGCGCAGAGCATTAGTACTTGTACCAGCGCGACCCAGGTCACATCTACGAGCTCTCCCTGGCCTTAGGTCTCTGCTGAAGAAGAGACACACAGAGCTCACGCTAAGTACGTTGGCCAGCTGGGGGGAATCAGCAAGCCCCTGCCCCGCTATAATGGGGAAGAGGAAGAAAAGGAAGAGGTTCCTGGGAGGACTGAAACTGGCTGCCAAGCTCCATCATCTTGGGACTGCAGGGACCAATCTGACCGCTGCTGCAGCCCTGAGCATTGCCCTACCTTGCAAAGAGGCCTCCAAAAGCCAAACTTTATACGAGAACCCTGGCAGCCCCTCATTTCCCAAAATTGGCATGCCTGTGCAAGTCTCAGCAAAACAGTAGGGCGGGGAGAGCTGACAGTGTCACTTTTTCCTTGTCTCTTGGCAGATCTGGAGATCTGCTCTGCAGGTGAGGTTCATTGCCTCAAGCAGATGTGAAGGGATCCCAGTGCACTAGAGAAAGCAATCCCAGGCCACAGCACATGCTAAGGGCATCTTCTCTTCATTTAAGAATGAAATGCTGAAATTGTTCAAATAAACTTGTGGTTTAAAGTATCTGATGTCTACTAGCCACAGCTGCTCTGGCCCAAAGATTGATCAGCTGAAATGTTCCTCCCCTCCCTCACAAGAGGAAGCACAAATGAAGGGGAGCATTTGGTCTTCAGCTCATCTTTCCTTCCTACCTGCCCCAAATCCCCTTTTCTAGAGATAACCATCTTTATCCCTTCCCTCTAGTCAAAGCTACACCAAAAACACACACACACGAAACATTTGGTGCCTTTTCTGAGCACTTGCACTTCAGAAGGGTGCTTTTTGAGGAACCACAACATTGGCTTTATTCCCAGCTATCACTCTTTTATCCCCTTTTCACTTTCAATGGCTCTGTCATATATACAGGATTTTTTGATCTCTACATGTAAGGAGAGCTGTATGCTAACAGGGACCAGCAAGAAACAGGGGTGAGAAAAAAATACAGCAACAAATACTCCTGGAAGGAAAGAGAGGCACAATGAACTCCAGTATACCTTCAAGGTTTAAAAATGAACTGTGGCTGAACACAAACATTTGATTTTTCCAGAGACAGCATGGTGTATCAAAGGCTACTCCTCAAAGCCACCTTCATTCAGCACATGGACCCATTTCTGTGACAGCAGCTTCACTGGGAAAGGTCCTCCCCACACAGCTCTTTGAAACCTCCAGCCTGGACACACACAAGACCTGGTGGAGGCTTCTAACCCACCTTTCTGAACAGCTACCACTGTCACCCCTGCTCTCCAGAGCTCACCGCTAGCTTTTCCCTACCACCATCACCTCCCTTTCCCAGCTATGTCTGCTCAGGATCCTGAGGGAAGCACAAGAAATGCAACTGTGTGACACCGATCTTGTCCCTTCAATACCTGCGCGCATGCAGCTCACTTGTATTGGGTTCCCCACAGAGATACAGGGTATTATTCAATAACTCCTACTCACCTATTTGATGAAAATATAAACGAGATCATTTCAGATGCTGCTTGATGCAAGTGAAATTTGAATCAAGAGAGGCAAACATTTACACTTACACTTCTCTTTTGAGGATGATCTCGTGCTGTCTAAGGACAGAGAGGATACCATGTGGCCTATAAATGTATGGGAAAGGAGTCAATATGACCAACATTGTGAATACAAAGCACATCTTGCAGCTGAAAAGACTGTATTTCAAGGCACTATTTGAGGCCAGATTTTGCTGTGGTATGCATTCAGAGCTAGTAGCTTATTTTGGAGATTGTTCCACTGACACAAAACATGTAAACTAAGGACCAAACAACAGATTGCAGCTTCAAATCTAAAATATATCTACATATTTAAAAATACATATTTTAAATCAATCTTTTTCATGTCGGTGAGTCTAGTGAAGAAAAGACAGCAGAGTAAAAGCCCTGAAATCCTCTACTAGAGTTTGCAACGAGCTCAGCTTGAGCACCAGCAATTCAAACTTCATCAACTTGAAATGCCATTGTGATTGCAACTGCTCCAGGGCAGTCACCCACTGCATTGGAGTGGTGGACCAGAGATCACACAGCATTGTACCGTGCTTAACTCCCACTCGTCCTTGCCATTAAAGGGAATGTTCTTTCTGTTAGAACTGCATTTAGAAATCCTAATTTGCTGGCTGTCTTATGCCAGCAACTGCACAAGCGTTCTTAGTTTGGTTATTATCTGCTACCTGGAACCTGGTCAAAGTTCAATAGCTCCCTTGATAGGAGGAACCAAAGAGTTGGTGGGACTCTCATGCACTGACCAGGTGACAGGGCTGGACCAGCACTGTCAAAATTCATTCCAGCACCAGGCACAGCCACATCCAAAAGCTTTAATCTGCTTTTCATATTCTCATCATACACACACAGCAATCCATCTACTTGGAAAAAAAATAGGGGTCTTTTATCAAACCCATGATTAGCTTATACTTCTAATACTGTTTAGTGAAAGACAGTGATTTACTACTAAAAAAACTTCTGGTGATGTAGTATTTAAAAGTTTAGATATTGTTGTTGCACAAGTTGATGGGAAAGCCATTAACAATTCTGCACACACCTTATTAGAAAGGCTGCCCACATCCCAGCTCAGACAGAGCGTAGCCTGATAAAAAGGCTTAATACATAAATGCTTGTTTGTGTTTGGAAAGTTCCTGGAGCTTAGCCAAACATTCAGTGTGCTGAGGAAATACAGAGAGACAAGGGCCTGCTTTTAAAGCAATGCTTGTCTGCAGCTCTGTATTATCCTGAGTGACATTTTGTCCAAGTACAGTAATAACACACGTCCTTGCCTGCTGCTGCAAGCAAAAGCCAGATTTTAATACCCGATGGAAACATTCTTGCTTTTGGGAGCATCCAGACCTGGGAAAAGACATTCTGCTTATAAAAATCCTGATTTCTTCACATATAAATGAGCTGGTTTCGAACAACAAAAGTCTCTCAGATAGTGGATGTAATCTCCAAGCTGCTGCCATGACAGTCTTTCAGTAATACCTATAACTTCTACAGAGATGTTTCACCACAGATTGCAAGGAGGCAGAACACTTCTTGCTCCAGCTGACGACCAGGGAGCCTGGAGGCACAGAGCAGGGCAGTGACTTTCATCAGGACCAGCAGACTCAAGGTGTGGGGTTACAGCTGAGCCACCTGCAAGGTGACTGCTCTCATTCTGATCCAGGGAGGAACCATGAGCACACGGTTTATATGTGCTTGGCTTGTGCTGAAGTCAATGAGATGCAAGCACAGGACGAAGGCCTGACTGACCTGCTGAGCGAAATTCACCTGCACATCTAAGCAACATACCAGGCAATTTCACCAAAATATGGCATCTGTTTTTATCCTGCTTCCTTTGCCCCTCTGGTCAAAGGATGCAAAAGTTTAGGGATGGGTCAAGGGACGAGCCAATTCTCAGGAGAAACCCAGAGCTGGAATTAGTTATCAATCAGAGCCCTGCCACCAATAAACTCCAGTAAAGTAATGATTTTCTCCCTAGGGTAATGGGCAGGTGTTGTTGGTAAGTGACAGCAAACTCACTGCTTTCCATTGCAAAAAACTTACCCTAAAAACACATTTATGCCTGCCTGAACAAAGTACAGGTGAAAGGCAAGACAATGGTAAACGCTTCCTATTGCAAATAGCCTCTCTCAGTATCATGGATAGAAGCGCTACATCCATCGCTACAGAGCACTCCCTCTGAGGTCCACAGCGCTGCTTGATGAATCTGACCCCCAGGAGCAGCTCCGAGCTGCCCTCTCCCATTTAACAGGTCTGCGTTTCCTTAAGGGCTCTCTCGAGTGTGGTGGGAGAGTGATGGAGGGGGAGGTCTGTAAAATCAGGGGTGGAAAGGTAGTGAGAGGGCAACTACTCCCAACTCAGTACAAATGGGAGTGAGGGTGGGAATTTGGTGAAACGTTCAGGCAGCATGTCTAACAAATTAAAGTGCTTTTTTACACAGTTAATTTATGGAACTCCTTGACACAAGTTATTACAGAATACAAAGGTTTTTAAAAGGATTTAATAAGGGACTAGACAAAGTCATGAAGACTTAGTACTTACGTGTATGGCTTGAAAGCCTCTAAACTAGCAACTGCCAAAGACTGGAAAGAGTTATCTGAGACAGGCTCAATGTCTATTTGTTTCTTGTGCCTTTTCTATGCATCTGCCACCAGACACACCTTGGCTGGCCAGGTGATGGCTACTTCCACGTCATCCTTAGCAGTGAGCGGGGACAGAGGACAGTGTGGAGCCAAGCTGCTGCAAGGGAAGGCTGCAGGAGCCAGCCCTTCACGTGCAGCATTGGCCTCCAGACAGCAGGACCACTGACCCATTTTCTCCTACATCACCCCCGCTTTTCAAAGAGAGAGGCTTTAATTTTACCTGCCCATGGAGTCACCTTCCCACATGTACATGCCCAAAGGCCCATCCCAGCATGGCTCATAACCTGACCAGTAGGCAGGTCAGAGCTGTCCTCCAGTGATTTTCATACCACTTTTTAGATTATCCTTATTAAGTGAAAGAAGATATTTTAAGGTCTTTTTCTCTTCTCATTAAAGCCCCTGTCACAGGAATTACTTGTCACCACAGGTTTAATCTTCTGCAGAGTCCAGCTTTCATGTGTTTGCATTCATGAGATGAGGGACAGAACACGAGGAGGAAATTGGACCAAATTAACCGGCTCCCATGACAATCCACAATAATAACAAAAGTGGAAAATGGCAGAGAATTAAACTGTTCTTGACAAAAACTGTAATGACCTCCAAGAATGCCTCTAAAGTAACTGTCCAAGTAATAGTTTCCAAGTGTAATTTCAAGGATATGCTATGCAAACTTCCCTTGCAGAATTTCAAGCTACCTGTTCACTAGCCTGAAAAAAGAATGAATGAGAGGGAGAGGTAATCAATACTATAATTAGCAACAAGGTAATCTGAAACAGGGTGCTTTGGTTAAATAAGGACAGGTAGATTGGATCATGGAAAATTCTAAAATAAAGATAAGAGATTAAATCTGATTTGGTTTTAGCACTAGGAAAGAAAACACTTTTAAAGAAGTGGTACAACAGGCTGTCCTGCTCCTTTTCAAACTCCAAATAACAACCAAGGGGAAAAATAGCACCCCAACAAAAAAACAAGCAGCAAAGCAAACTGATTCTAGATAGGATAGCTGTAATTAGTCAACCCCCAAATAGAGAGATAGCATCAATCAAAGTCAGGGCAGAATTAGAACAAAAGGCCATCTGAGGCTGGGCCAATTCTCCGAATAAAAAGGATGTACAAAATAAAAGTATTTCCACTGAGTGAAGAACAGAGTCCGTGTGCTGCATTTTCCCTTTTAAAGCTGGCCGAGGCAGTCAGAACTATGTTTTCCAGGGATTAATAAAGGAGAGAGAAAGAAAAACCTTGTTATTGTCCTTGTAACAATGGCTGTAGCACTATCTAAATGCTCCTGTTCAGAATCAATATTTCTGAAAATGGTGTCAGCTGCCATCGTGTCAAAGAAGAAATTCAAGAGGTTGTCCCTGAATCATAAAGAAGAAAAAAAAAAAAAGACAGAAACATTGTCTTCAGGAAAATGCTGCATTCTGACAAACAGGCCACATCTAGGTAACGTGAAAGCACCCTGGCCATACCAATGCACAACTGATTTGGGCTCAGCGACAGTAGAAACGTAAGTTATTCCTTCAGATAAATCAGAGTAGTGATACAGCATTGTATAATACACCTCCTTAATCTAGTCAAACCCTACAGGAAGAAGGAAAGTAATCCTTAGAGGATTTCCACTAAGTATAAACAATAATATATTACCTCAGGGTTTGTCGCTATACCGACAAATACCTCTGAAATGCAGTGTGACAGACTCCCAAATTCCAGTTCATTATAGGGAGCATTTCACGTGGGATTCATCTGTCCAACTTCAAATACCTGCAACATTAGTATTTACATATGGAAGTTCGTTTAGACTCCACACATGAAGAGCTAGATACTTCTGGAGGGAAACCCCTTTCATTCCATTACTGATGGACAGACCAACGCAGCACTGCAGATGACGAACACTAAAGATAAATCCCATTTCTCCAGTCTAAAAAAAACTGGAAACTAGCTCTGTGGCCAAAATACACAGTTTTCTTCAAAATTTGTATAAAACAAAGCACTAAGAACGCCTCAGTACCAGTTCACAAAAATACAGCATCAAGTTAGTCACCAAGTCACTCTTGTGAAACAGAGTGAACCAAATCCTTCTTTCAGACAATATCCTCCAGCCTCACGAGAAATGAGCCCAAAGGCATTGCATAGAATACAGGCCAAACTTCTGTTTCTTTCTTTAGATACATCTTAGTCCCCTGCATGGACAATTAATCTTTGTTTCAGGAGTCAGTTCACTGTGCACAGTTGTGGTCAAAGCTATTGCGGCCAAATGAAAGCAGTCGGTAGATGACTTCTGCTGATTCCTGGTTTTTCACTGCTCCTTTGATAAAGGTTGGCTTTGAGGCAAAGAAAAAACTTGGTATGAAGATACACAAGCAAGCAAAGGTCTGAAAGGCTCTTGGATCTTGGTGTTAACATCCCGGGAGGAACCCTTGGAACAAAATCAGGTCAGATCTTACCATAAAATACAGGGAGAGGCACAAAATGCAGTTAAGACTTAGAAATGGTTTAACATGTCAGTGGATGAGTTCACTATCTGCTTCTCTACTCCTTCCAATTTGTTGAAGCTGATTTTAGTAAGAGTGCAAGGGAGAAAAGCCCCACAATTTAAATAGACCTTTCTGACTGTCAGTTAGATTGATTACAGCTTTCTGCAAACAATACATTTTTAAATAGTTCTTTACAGAGTTTATTTCACTCCCAACATTTTCCCTATTATAAGAACCTCATAACAAATGCAATCACATTTCTATTCACTGCCTCTCCAAAGTCTTCCTCCCTCCCTTTTCTCTGGCCACCTGTTAGCTCTTCCTTCTCTAAATTTAACTCCCTTAGCTTTGTTTGGTAACCTTTTCCTCATGCCCTCATTATCTGAATTCTGCTCCTGCTGCGGTAAAGCTGGTGGGGAGCTGGATCTGGGTTGTTATTTTGGAAATGGGTGAGGGAGGAGGTAATGAATCAGTCCATCAATAGAGGTTTATTTATGGAAGTTTTTACCTTAATAAATACATTTTTAAAATATCAAGGTCTCTATCACCTTGTACAAAAAGCTCACAGCATAAAGACAACATTGAAATGTATTAGAATATCTCAAAATATGTCTCATTTCTGGTTATCTATTACATTGCTTGAGTAGTAAAAAGGCCCTGGATAGTCCTTCACAGCCATGAAAGGTAAATATAAGCATAGTGGAATTGTAATTCATCTGCTCATCGCTTTCTCAGTGTCAACACAAATGACGATGGAAAAACTGTGGACAGTCCTGAGGCTGCTGCACGTAGCCAGAGCACGGACCCATCCCTTAGCCGGCCGCTGTCGCTTGCCCCCTTCCCTAGGTCGCCACAGGAAACATTTAGCACCGATTTGC
>Ga0181612_124990_pt1 | contig 15640 bp, 7 predicted proteins | sample HoacroProtozoa21_FD_119630 | JGI IMG/M metagenome (GOLD analysis project Ga0181612, IMG submission 119630) | Hoatzin crop microbial communities from Cojedes, Venezuel. Combined Assembly of Gp0051906, Gp0051904, Gp0051908
AGAAGAAAAGTCACAAACTGATTCTGACAATACCGTCTTCACATGTGTGTCCTTCCTGCTTGTTGTCTGTAAACAATAGAAATATTTCAAAAACTGGCAAAAAAATCACCAGTAGAGCATGTATAGCTTAAAAGTGGATGAGCAATGGTGTTTTTTGCTGTTTTTTCAAGTTATGCAACTCAGTAATGCATAGCGAGTTGCAAACCGTCACACACAAATCAGTTACAGAGTTGGGACCACAGTATAAATCTTCTGAGTTCCAATCCTGTACTTCGGATTCGTGGCCTCTTTAGTGATAATAATGACGAACTGAAATGAAATGAACAGAATGGAGATTATGAACATTTAATGGACAGAACTGAGATTTCTGGGGAATGAGCTCAATCACCCAACCCTGTGGTGTCTTTTTGTCTAGTAGCATCAATTGGAATGGGCCAGACAATCATCCTTGGACCCATCACTCATCAAGTTATGATAAGGGTAGGGGTTGCACCTATAAAACTATACAGTGTTTACAACATTTCTGATGGGACTTGCAAGTAGTTCACTGACTCCTCTGAACAGGTAAGGTTGCATGGGAGGGATAGAGACCATCATTTTGGTTGCCTGTAGCAAGCAAACAATAGAATACAGAAAAAAATGTAGGCTAGGCACTATTTCAAAGGATCTCAAGGAAATTAGGTGATCTAGCACTAATGAGTCTTGATGCAAAGCAGTCCTATCTCCTAGCATTTTCTTGTGTGTGACAATGATGTTACCAAGAAGGAAGTAAAAGCAATTTCCATCATATTCCCAAAAATCTTGTTTTGAATATTGTGAATATTGTGATATTGTGAATATATGAAGGCTAATAGTATAGCAGAAATGCAAATATAAAATGTTACTACTTTTTCCATCTTACAGTATGTGACATGTCAACATGCCAATCTACTATGGGCAATGTAGTTAATTACTAGCTATACAAGGGTAGCTATCTTTAAGATGTTAAACCATGTTAACATGAACTTTCAAATGTTGATAGGACAGAACTTAATGGAAATGTTATAATTCAAGATTTGCTTCCTGGACATGGCCTTTTAGTGAACAAAGAGAAAGAGATGCACTAGCCTCAGTGATGCTAGCTAGTTATATCCATACCACTTATGCATCTGTGCTTGAAATGTTGTCCTTGTGTTATTTTAAATACGGCTTTGGAATCCTAGACTTATAGAATAATTTAAGGTAACAGGGAACATTGGAGGTTATCTAGTCCATGCCCCTGCTCAGAGCAGCTCTAATTCGATAAAGGTTGCTCAGGGTCTTATCCTGTCAAGTCTTGAACACCTACAAGAATGGAGACTCCATAAACTCTCTGGGCTGCCTGCTCCAGTACTTGACCACCCACAGAATAAAATACTAATTTGTATGTCTAATCAGAATGACCTTTTCCCACAGAGCTGTTTACCAGACATTTGACCCCCGGTCTGTATTTAGGTGAGGGGTTATTCTGTACTAGATGCAAGGTTTTACCTTTGCTCTTGTCGAATTTCATGGAATTTTTGTCATCTTTCTTCCAGTTCCCATGAACTTTATTCCAGTTCTCATCAACTTTCCTCAATTGCCATAAGCTTTAAATGATGGCACAGTGTCCTTGTGATGACACTGGCCGACTCCTTCAACACTCTCACATGCATCCCATCTGACCCCATGGACCTCTGTGTATACGTTATGATCGAATGATCAGATGTTGTCTATTCGTACACCTATGATTTTCAACTGCTTCAGAAATGTCCTCTTTCTTCCACATTAGCAGTAACACAAACAAAGATTATATTTAGACTTCTTTAATGGCTCCTTCAAACAGTCAAAGCACTGTGAAGGCCTTTAGTGTAGAAGAGAATACAACTCTCAGACTGTAATTAGAGGAGCATTTCCTTCCGTGGCAGGCTGGCTAAGCCGTCCTCACTCCTCACCACTCCTTCCTGGCTCCAGACAAGTCCCTCCATTGTGCTGGTACAACTATTTGCGTGGCTGTTTGGTGAAATGGAGTGCAGGGGTTAAAACTAGCCTTGTTTTTTTCTGCAGGTTTTTAAAATCCAGCTCCCTTATCTTTCTAATGCCCCACGGAACTGTCCCACTGCCAACAATAAGGGGAGGAATAAAAACACTGAGGTGCAGTATTGAGGGGGAAACAACAAGGCTGACAGCAGAATGCTTGTCCGTGCTGTGTCGTCAGAACAGAAAATAAAAACCAGAGTGATACAACGCAGGAGTGAAAACCAAACTAACAAAAAGTAATCACACCATCCTATTTCCTGCCTTTATTGTAGCATCCTACCATTCTGGCATACCTAAAAATCTCTCAGCGTAATGATGACATTTCAAGTAGCAGGATCAATTGGTTTTGTTATGGTGCTTGTATGTATGCAATGTATATGGCCAGTAAAACCTGATTCCACCTACATTGTTTGGTAATTACAATTTATGAAATTACTAAGATAGATGAAAAAGTACACTTTTTATTACTCCATTCTAGTTATCATATCTTAATGAAATAGCAGGCACACAGAAATGTGTAAAGTGTAGTCTGTTCTGGTAAATGTGAGGTGCTCTTGAGCTGAAGCAGTCTGCACCAGTGAGATGGACTTTAAGAGGAGCATAGCTAAGACAGAGAGCAGACTGAGCAATAAAATATTCACAACCACAAATAATTGAATTAAGCAATAACAAGGCAAACACAGGGCATTTCCTGAGGATTAATGACTAGCTGGGAGAGTTGATGGTCCACGGCGGTCATCAATTCCCAGGGAAATGTCCTGTACCAAGGTCATCGTCGCTATTATATCCCCCTTTTCTTTTCTCCAGCAAAGAAAAAGAATCCCACATTTTACCTGTTTTCACACAGTGTCATCACTCCTTTAGATGACTGTGGAACAGATGGGTTTGAATGGCAGAGCTGCTGAAGGATTTCTCTGTAATTGATGTCCAGTGCCACAACCAATGAAAACCATTCTTTCAGCATTGAATTTTTAAGCGGGCTTATAGAGTATTTCAGTTTTTGACTTATTTAAATCTCATGAATCCCCAAATAATAATTTTATTTTGTTGTGGGCCTGCAAGCCTGACAAATCTGTGTCTGCCTTATAGCTAGGTGAGCTGGAGGAAGCTGGACATATTTTATTCCTTTAGAAGCTTTCCTGTGGCATAAAGAACCTGCTGAGAGAACTGGCAGGGAATTTATGCATTCAGCCTGCTCTTTGGCAATAATGTGTGGATTTATAACATAAAGTACTTGCTCAGAACAGGTCAATAATGGAGATAATTAAATCTGTCTTTGCTATTCAATAACAATTATGAATTAAAATTTGTTATGGCAGGTTTTTCAATACAAGGCCTATCATGGCTGAATTCCTCTAAGTCATAATTTTATCCAGACATGTTTAAGATATTATTCTGTAGCAAGTATGTAAATCTTTAAAATCTATTTTTCGAACAGTAAAACAAAAAATAAAGCACTAAACCCAAAGGTCCAGAAGATAAAGGAGCTTATGATTATCTGCATGCTCTTGAATCAAATTTATTTTACAGTTATGCCAGTACTCCTTAGCTCATTTATTTTCAGGATTTGTGATTCTTAATCTATCACTTTTTTTTCCTTAAACTAACATTTCATATTCAATTAACCTAATATTGAAACAGAACACTGTAGACTATACATTTTTGTAAATTACTGTTTATGATCCTTTATTCATGTTCCATTTATGCACACTCTGTTACTGTTGGCATTTACACAGTTCGTGGTGTGCAGCAAGTTGCTCTTTCTTCACTTCAGCATGATGTAGTTAAACCACTTATTTTCACATGCCGGGAATTTTTTGGCTCCATACACCCATATTAATTTAACTGGCCAATTAGTTGTTATTAAAATATTTTAAAAGAACATACAACAACATATGCACAACAAATTATTTCTTTCCACAATTTTATTAGCATTTTTGTAGGTAGTTTCCAGTTTCTCACCTCCTTTTCCCACCAAGAGAGACTCTCCAAGTTTAGGAACTCAGACTGCATGTTAGATTCAGGGCCCCACGAAGTTTCCTTGAATTCCTTTAAGCTATGTTGAGGACATGGAAAAAACAGGCTGCACTAACAAAATCTTAGATCCCTTTCTTGTCTCACTCTGATCTTAGGAGTTGATGCCACCCTTACAACACGATATATTCAGATCATCAATGACAACAGGCTGGTGCTCCAGGAGTTTTCAGGAGGAGGTGAGAGATTATTATCAGATAATTGCCCAACTAAGTGAACAATCAACATATTAAAAGGGATGCAAAGCCATGTATATAATCTTTTTTTTGGTCAGCTTTAACCATGTACCACATGTTCACAAAGACGATTCTGCGAACATCAAAATAGAACTGGGCTTTAATACTGAGGTTTTAACTGTCAGTTTGGCATTGGCAAGGGGAATGTACCTAAATTTGCCTTGTAAACATTTTGTGGCAAAAATAGTAGCTTTATTTTGTGTTTGTAGATCATTTGGTTCTTAATCTGTGATTTGGACTTCCAGATAAAATATCAATAGAGAACTGATTTTAAATGAAAATTGTGAAATAATCTAGCCAGTCCTTCACTGTTCTCCCCGACCAGTTTAGTTCTGCCATATCACAAACAAAAGAAGTCTCTTAAATAGACAACCAGACTGCTACCAGATGTATCGTTATTTCCCATTACACTTGCACCTCTTCTTGGAATTAATCTAAGATGGATGTAGTGGTGGTCAAAGAGCAAAAAGGTAATAGACCAGAAGGCTGCAAATACTTATGTCCCTGTGTGTGCGTGTATTGGTACATAGGATTTAGTTACTTTGCTAAATCTTTGCCTAATGATAATATCATATTTAAGATACAAAATTTACGAAATAAAAAAATATATTTAAAGATGGAAGAAAAGAGTTTCAGACACAAGTAACAAAATATCAGAATGGTCTTCAACTCTTTCTCCCCATAAGTGTGCTCCATTCTTTCCTGCATTTAAAAATAAAAAATAAAGCAACAAAATAATGCTGAAAATACATTTTTAAATAAGGACACTGTCCTAAAGTGTTATCAACAATAAATCTGTCTTGAGGGAGAAGGTGCTAAATTACAGCAGTTGAGAATCTAGCCTAAAGTTTGCACGTACAATAAAGATAATGGAAAAATCTTTATTTTGCTTCGTCGGTTTACATATTTGCATTTAGTGCCATAGACTGGGTACGGCCAACCTTTTAATCACTGGAATTCAAGAACGTATAATGGCAGAGTGCTTAATTTAGTATTTGATATTATTTTTTTTTTCTGAGAATATTACAAGTATTGAGCTCCACATTTTATTTCTGGAAATGAGAAGAGAAGCATATCTTGTCTTAGGATATCTTATTTTACCTTTGTGGGACAGCTGACTGATTGCCAGCAATCTCAAGGCCAAGGTCCTTCAAAAATTAAAATTTCCCAATGCAAGAACAATTACTGTAATTGTCACTATTTCTGTGCTTTACCTTTAAAAAGAATGGTGTGTCAATAGACTAAAAAACAAGCCATGTTGCTTCAACACTGGCCAGTGAATGAGATTCTGTTAAATATTGATTCCAAAAGTATAGTCCTCTGCTCCCTTGTTGCCAATATATATATAGGTAAAGATCATATTTCTAGATGTCCTTTTATGTCTCCAGGCTCTTCCACTGTAGATGAGAATGGAAGTTCAAACCTGCTCTGTAGCATGGCCCAGAGGAAGCAAAAAATATACAAACGCTTTCCCACCGAAGTTGTTGCTGTCCAGGGAATTTCTGTGATGACAAATGGAGAGGAGGCAGTAAACACAATTACAAGCAAGATGGAAGGAAGCCAGTGAGGTATTCTTTATATCAGGTGTACCACGAACGAACAAAGCTGGGTGTGGAAGGAAGGAATACTACGGACCAAGTGGGTGCTGTCTGCTGGTGGGAAATGGGATGACCAACTGAGTGGTTGCATGATGGCCAATCACTCTTCATCCTAAAATAGCTTCTTACTAGTTCCAGCCCACACCGACTAGCACAGAGGAGAGCTACAAGTGTTTGTAAACCACTCCTGAGCTGCTGCCACCTTCTGCCTGGCCCACCCAGGCAGTTCCCAGACAATGCAGGGTGGCAGCAGCCTCTCAGCACATCCGGCAATGCCAGCGGCTGCTGCTGCTCCCAGCTGCTAGCTGGGTCCCTGCCTGTGATCAGCATCAGCTCCTTCAACAGGAACACTTCTCCCTGTCCAGAAACACTGACACAAAAGGAGACAACGTGGGCTGGCTGCTCCCACCATAGGCTGCATGGGCCATACATGTATTTGGGACCCGGTGGCAGCAGATTTGTCAGTAACACAAAACTGGCCAGCCAGAAGAGTCCAAAAAGGCTTAACTTTACCACTTCAATTTAAGTGATGGAGCGCAGACATCGCATGCAGAGCATGCAGAGCTGTTTCTGAACAGGTGAATGCACTTGTTTGTTAATCATCCAATTACTTCTGGCAATGTTCGAAGGTATTTTTATACTGTTCATGTGTTAAAGAAAGCTTTCAGTCTGATAAGTTATAACATCACACCTGTGTAAACATGAGGTATGATGCCATAAGCTTTACTTACAATTACAGTTGTTTTTCTTAAATTATATGAAGTATAATCCACAATAAGACACTTCATTGTTGGCAGTTATTACAGATGTATCTCTGAAAAAGCTGATTGCTTAATTACACCTCTTATTATGACTATTCTGGCAAATTTCTAAAAAGAATCTCTAACAAAGAACCGGATGAATGTTTCCTCTGTATTAAGGTTTGATTGTTCAACCTTTAGATTTATTAAAGTCAATCAGTTCAGCTCCTATTTTCTATTCAGTGTAATTTTACTTCAGGCAAATTTAACTCATGTGGTATTTAATCCAAATAAAAAATATTATTCCAAATCCTCTTGCTTCCTATTGCACAAGGTTATTAAACAATTGTCTTCAAAAACTCCGGTCGTCAACTCTGACAAGCCTCAATGTTAACATGTTATTGTTAACATTTGTAGTAAATTGCCTTTCTTACTCATAAATACTTGAGTTAAATGTTAAACAGATTATTTTCTGAAAATAACTCTTCAGTTATTTTTTACTCCTTAAGTGCAGAGACCTTCCAGTTAGGTGAATGGAAATTTCAATGAGTAACGAAGTGAGGATTTGGGTCCATGCAAAAATGATACCAAGTACACAGGTACCGAAATTTGGTCTCTGTAACGGAAGTCTGATGAAAATGTCATAACCCATGTAAAGAAAATTGCACATGATTTAGAAAATAAGAATTAATATCTCTCTCTACTTTTCTGTTGTTTTCTAATCAGATCATTCTTACCTCCCATGAATAAAAGTAGAAATTATATTTAAGGGTTTCAAAACTATTTCTATGATTTAATTTCATAGGGATTTTTAGTAGCTGGATTATTTCAGCGGAACTACTCCCAGTCCCTGAATTTAATCAGACATCTGCATCTTTTCAGAAACAAGGCTAGAGTAGAAATACATTTTAGCACTTCTGGAGAAAAGACTGCTGTGATTGGAATATGCATGAGTGCTTCTTCTGAATGAAGGCCTAATAAAAATGACGAGTAGTGTACTTGAAACTTCTTACTCAACTAATAATATTCACTCTTTTCCTTCTAGACCTTTAGTAACTTTCAAGTATTTGCAAAATACTCTGATAATATTAATTAAAGTGCTAGTCCCTATTGATTTGGTCCTACTCAGAACTGTATGTATGCAGAAGTCACACTGGAATGAATTAGTTGTCTTGAAGCAGCCACTCTGTCTCTTTAAGCTGTGTCTTTGGAATAATTCCCACTTCAATTTTTCTAAAACTAGAGACTGGCGATGGTTACATTCAGCTGGACAAGACCCCAGTAAACATAATCTAACCTTGAAGTGAGCCCTGCTTGGAGCAGGAGGCTGGATTAGCTGAGGTCTCTCCCAACACAAATTATTCTTGAATTCTAAGTTGAAATTTAGTGTAGGTTGAATATAGGACTACAGGTACCAGGGCCAAAACAATCTGCAGCACAAGGAGAGAAAATGTGGCTTCCTCTTATTGAACAATAGCCTCATTACATACAAAGCCACTTAGGAACTGTGTAAAACAGAAACCAGCTAAAACAAAGATATAAACGATAACTGCGGTAATTGCAAATCCACTGCTGGACTGGAGAATCCACCTGCATGCACTGCCCTACTTACCCAGGGACCCTTGCAAATAAGAAGAACAGAATGTACTTCTTAATACATTCTGTTTTTGTGCGCTAGACGTTAGAATTTCCAAAAAGGTAAAAACAAAGAAACAAAACTCAAGCCAGATTAACTGCTCCAAGTTGAACCTGTGTAACTGTGAAAGCAATAGCACATATCACTCAGCAGAAATGGATCCAAAAAGTTAAAAGGAATGCTTCTTAAAATACACATAACAAAGTAACACTGACATTATTCACCGACTTCCTGGGCTGTTAGGAACATCGCCAATAGCTAGTGTGGTTGGTAATACAACGATGCGTTTTCCTACAGCAAGGCAAATAATTTCCCTGGCAGCTGAAATAAAGTGTTGACTCTTCCTGAAAATTAATTAGCACGGAAACACAACAGAAAAAAATGAAAAGCTTCTTGTTCCCAAAGGTTATTCGGTAAGGAAATAAATCATACGAAGGTATGAAGTGTGCTCTCCTGTACTTTATGATTAAGTGCTTAGAATATAGACAGTCTCTAAGCCTCAGCTTTTGCTAGGAAGTTCACATCAAAGGTGTGTTAAGTCTTTATTATAAATACATGGTAAAATATAGAAACCAGAACTGCTTTAAGTTGGAAGATCCTCTGGTTTCAGTAGAAAGAAAGACCTTTCTTTCTTTTTTTCGACTCATTTTATAAGTGATGTCCCAAATTTATGCTAAGAACATTTTCATGAAGATTTGCTCTCATCTTGGCAGAGGGCCTTGAAATTTGTGTCAAATAAATTAGAACTAATGTCTTTGGCTAAAAAGAGGAGCCTGTTAAAGGGCAGTAGTAATCAAGACAAGATAATCATTTATCTGTGATTTTGCGGGTATTAGTCTAATATCCTGTCTATTCACAGCATGTCAAAGATAAGAGCAGTCACTGGTTTACTGCTTTTCTGCCCTCTCCTTCCTCCCTCCCTCCATCCCTCAGGCCTTGAGAGATAAAAGATAAAAAACACATATTAGGCCAATTGCAATAATATTTCACTAAAAGGGATACACTGTTACTATTATAAATTATTGCTTTAAAACTTCAGACTAAAAGAAACTAATATTAGATCACTATCTGTCCCTCAGATAATTATGCACATGAGTAATTCTGCCTTTCTGAAGAGTTTATAGGATTTACTGAAACTCCCTAGAGGTATCACCATTCACATGTGAACATATTTACAGGACTGCGGCTATATTCCAAACAACAGTCATGATAATGATTCCCCAAATTCAGGGTGGAAAACAATGAAGATAGAGATCTCATGGGTTTTTTTTTTTAATTGTTTTGTTCTTATATGTAGTAATCTAAATCTTAGGGTTTAAATCTGATACTCATGCTGTCTGCTACAGATACTATTGGAAAAAAAGCATCTAAATGTCTTGTTGAACTTCTCTCTAGATGCTTGCCAGTAGTTAGAGGTTTAATCCTGTTGATTTTGTCACCTTGCTACCTTTGAAGGCTCTCCTTCCTGATGGGAAACCATATCTAAAGGTCAAATAAAGCACGTAAGTGTTCATTCTGTAGTCTTTATAGCCACTGTCCTGTTATGTACTGATACAAAGCAGCCTCAAGAGCTGACTCAAAGAGCTTCCCCTGCTTGCAGAAACTTTAGGCTCGCACTAATTATTGAAAAGAAAGCAGTTTTCAGTCTCACAGTTTTATACAATCTGATTTTTGGCAGAAGCTTGAGTATTCTCCCTTAACTATGTTGAGAGTTGAGGTTCAGTTCACCTCCTAATTAATTAAGGCAAAGTCATTTATTTAAAATTAAATTATTTTGTTATTGAGCACAGTGGTTAACCTTTCACATCTGACATATTGCATAGATCTTTTATTTTATTTACAAATGTCTGTTTAAAGAAATGATTAGTTCTGTAATTTGTTCAGCAAGGCTTCTTTATAGCAAAGCTCTCTTGGGGACTCTTATGCAAATAAAATCCATCTGGAGATTGGAAGTAATGCAGGTGAAATTATAAACAATATACTTAATTTTTAGGAGGATTTAAAGGGATATAAAAGCACACTTCATTAGAAAATCCAAGCTACCAACACATGTCCTAGTCACTGTTTTACAAGAGTGTTGCTACATACAGCATCAGCTTCATTTGAGGTCCTCCCCAAACTACTGAAATCTGGCCCATGTCATACACGCATATAATTTCTGTCTTTATTATTTTTCATAGTTTAGTGACACATTTGGCTGTTTTATTTTAAACAATGATATTCAAATAAATAGAACATGGAAAAATTGCTATTACTGTTTCCAAATTATCTCTTTTCGATCCTTATGACTGCAATTGTAAAGAAATCATGATTTCATAGATCATTGTCCATGTCTGGCAGAGAAGTGCCATATGAACAGTCTCCTACTCTAGAAGACTTCAGCTGAAGCCAAATTCCGCAACTTCTTGGAAAAGACAAGGAATAAAATCTTTGCAAAGGTCTTTGCTCCTTTTCTCCAGAACAATACTAAGCTTGATGAACAATGAAGCTCAGGGTTTTCCTGAAGTTGTACCTAGGAACACGAGGTATGCAAGTATTCCCAGTAGTTTTAGAGATGCACAGGAAGCAGACATAAAGTAAGAGAACCTCTGAAAAAGTGAGGTAGAAGAGGAATGGAATGAGTGTATTTTACAGGCAAGATTCAAATAGAAAACGTAGCTGTGCAGTGGTGATCTGCTGATAAAGAAGCAGTGATTACAGCATCCAAAGAGGAGGTAAGGATGCATCATCTATGACACTTGTCATAGATCTATGACACTCAGCCTGTACCCATTCCCTCCTCTTTTATATGGTGGAGACTCTGGTTAGTCCAGGAAGCTGGTGTGCTGGGAGCAGAGAGTGGGAAGAAAGACCTGCTCACAGTTAGCAAAATTTTCAGTGTTGTCTGCAGTTCATTAGATCATGTATTCTAGGAAATAGGAATCTATTATAGCAATTAGGAAATTATTTTATTTAGTTTCTTTTATTTCGAAATTAAAAATGGCCCATGAGTGGATGTTATCAGGATCTGTATCATAGAAATTAATTAAAAGTTTGTAGCTATTGTTTTCTGTAGCTACAGAATAGCAAAATAGCAAAAAGGAATGTCCCAGTTGTCTCTACTTTAAAAGTATATATGCTACGGAAATTTCAAGTCACAGAGTCTCACAGTATAGCTATTGAGTAAAATTTATTGAGTAAAATTTAGGCTTACTTCCATGAGCCAAACATATGACTCCAAATTCCTGTCATTAAAATGTGTGGAATCTACAGAATCTAGTCCTGCTTTATCACTCTATCACAAGGTAAGTCCCAAAAGGCTATGAGTCTTTTTTTTACCCCATGTAAAGAAAAGAAAGCAGAAAGAACGGAAAGAAAGAGAAAGGAAAGAAGGAAAAAAACTGCTGACATTTCAGTGGGGCATCTATTCTATCTATTAAAGTACTCTTTTGGGACAGATTTTATCTTTGTATGATGTACTTCATCCCTCATTAGCAGTGGGAAAAACTTAAGGGAGACAATTTTGAAAGGTTTGATAGGTTGCTAAAGTTAAGTGCATAAAAAGGAAAAAAATGGTGACTTTCATTGTGTTTGTGAAGACTAGATGAGCTTCCTGGGTTTCATCTTAAGAATGAAAAACCATAACTGAAAAATTTGGACACTTCTGAGAGTGTTACTGAAACAATCTTTGTTCTTTTGTTTGCTTAGAGTCATGGGAAGAGAAAGTTTTGGCATCACGAAGCACCATTAGTAATACCAACAATTTATCAAAATGAGAATGTGTCGTCCAACCAGTGTTTCATCTTGAGTATTGAAAAACATTCACTTTTGTCTTCATGGGTTAAGTCACTCCTTTTCCAATAAGATCAACCTCGATTGTTTCTTGATTCGTTTAATGTTAGAAAAACCACACATTTCAGGTTACAAATAATGCTTCTCCGTACAAATGAGGTATGGAATTGTGCTCTTTGGACTTCTGCATAAAGCTGGGGTCTGTGCAGATTGTCGGAAAGGCAAAAAGCATAGCAGGACCGCCAGCAATCAAATAACTCAGAGGATAAAAGACATATCCAAACACTCTTGTCAGAGAGAGGCACACTATTCTCACAGTGTCTTTCAGAAAAAATGCTGTAGAAGGAAAGACAATTGGAGTCAGCTTGTGTCATCAGAAAGTGGGGCTGTAGTGATAGGATTCTGGCTTAGAAAGTTCTTAAATTCAATCAGATCTCTGAGGTCTTGGGATATATGAAAGATTCACGGTGTATAACCTAATTTGCTTCTGTAAGGACGCAAACTCCTTCTTCTCATCAGGAGTGAATTCAATACAAACTCTATGAGGAAGAATCCTCTAGGAATTCATCTTAAAAAACAACATTTCCAATTAAAGATATTATTGATCCCTAAAATGCTTGAACTGTAAGGTGAACCATCCAAAAGATCAAAATGTGAGAATTAAGGTTATCTGTGAAGCCTTTTGTATATTTGCTTCACAGCACACGTCTCATCTGAGACCATGGAATATCACAGAATGTTTCCCTCCTATGGTGGATGTGCCAGCTGGTAACGTCATGCTTTCCTGATTTCTTTCTAATCGCAGTTCAGCAGCGTGTTGGCCTGTATGTCACTGCCCATCCTTAATCTTTCTATACATTATATTTGCAACATTGATTAATCTTTTAAACATTCTTCCACATCAAGCTACTACTCCTTTTTTCATTTTTTAATCATTGTTGCCTGTGATGTGAGTCAGAGACTGCAGTTGATTCTGACAGTTCCTAGGAAGCCGAGCCAGGTGTCTTTTTTTTTTTCTATTTCTAATGCATTTCTCTGTTTTATTTCTCTAGGTTATGTATTATTCCGTATGTTTATGTACATACTTATCTCTGGGTATGTATATATATGTCTATGTGTACATATAATGATTCTCTGCTATATATCTGTATAGACACTACATCTATAATACGTACACTTTCTTCTTCCTTTCTAATCTTACCACAGACTTTTGTATAGAATGTGTTAGTCTGTAGCAAAAAGAGGGGGAACACACAAAAAAAGAATTTATTTTTTTTTCAGTGGCTTGTACTGCACAGAACATGTTTTGGAAGGTCCTAAATAGAAACAGTTTTGCTGCATGTAAGTTAAACTGCCAGGGTATCTGCGGATGGACTTCACAAAGCCTGCTAGAGCATGTGGGACTTGCGCCTACATTTCAGGCCTGCTATGATTTCTCCTAAAGGCCAGTGCAGTCCTTCCTGTTTTCTAAGTTTAGGAAAAAGTCTTGTGCAAAATGTACTGCAGACCTGCAGCCTGACATTATGGAGTTCTACCTTGTCATTTTTCAATTTTCCAGTTTGATATTTTTTCCTTGTCATATTGTCCAAGAAAGTTTTTTATCACTTGACAGTTAGAAAGCATGTTTTTCACTCTTCTGGTGCTTAAAGATGGCAGGAATGTTCAGACCTTTTATCTAACAAAGTGATAATTTCACACTTAAGAAGGATTGGAGACTAGGAATAAAAAAAAATGACGTGCAGCTTTTATGCCTTATCTCAAGCAAATACTGCCATTTGCACTGTAACTCCACCAAGGACATGTGGCAAGAAAATCTCACTTGGGGAGTGGGCAAAAGAAGTCAATTTTACCTGCTTATCTCACGGCTGCTAGAACGAAAAGAATTAATTTTGATATTAATTGTAAAAAGGAAGTTGTTTGGTTATTTACCTAAGAGGCTTTTAGCCTTCACAGTAATTAGATGTGTAACTATCTAGCTGTAGATTTAGTGGCAGAAGTCAGTCTCATATTAGTAGTGAGTAAAATTTTTTTCTGTTAGGTGTCTCTTGAGAAAATATTCAGAATAGAAAAGTGATCGGAAAAATTGGTACTGGCTTACACCTTTTTTTGACATTTCATACATAATCCAAAGAACAACTGGATATGGTGAATAAATTCTATTTCCTTCAGTAAAAGTAGTTTCTTCTGTCCAGGTAAAAAGTATGTTGGCTCAGCAGTGAAAGAAACTTGCACTGTCTATGCTGCATGTAGGCTGTCAATAAATAAAGAAATTCAGTTTCCAGGGCTGTCAATAAATATATTATGTATGGGGTTTTTCATTATGTTCAGATGCAACTCCAGGTATTGTCTCTGCCTTCTTGGAACTACAGCTATTTTTCTGAACTAGAACAGGATTCTCTTACCACATATTTGCAAATACATTGTTAATAAGCCAACAAATGGCATTTAAAGACAGCAAACAGGTTATTTTTCTTCTCTCTTGATTCCTTCTGGGTGCTTTGAGAGAACTGAAAGGTGATCTTAAACTTCTTTTTACGCTGACTTCATATACTGAGAAACACAACGTTTATAGATAAACGCTCTCACTTTTAATGAAAATTATTAGCTATCAACATTTTGCTTGAAGGCACAAGCCATAGCCCAAACTCCATTCAAATCCATTAAATATGCTTGAGACCCAGCTGTCAATAGGCACCATGAAGTAAATTTAATTTTCAGAGTCAATACAGAGCACAGCTGCATTAAGCATAGGATAATTCTGGCACATTATTAATTTGAATGGCCATGTAAGGCATTGTCTAGACAAGATATAAGCCCAAGTTTTCATAGGCAATCTGTACATAAAATGAAGTATGTCAAGGTTGTAAAGAATACTAATAACACATTGATTGCTCTTACTGTGACATGGTCCAGTAACTTTAGAGGTGAAATAGTATGATGTTCAGCACTACTGCTTCTTTTTGTAAAGCAACACTAAGCATGGACTTTTTCAGATGAAGCTTGAATGCGTGTGATCTCAAATGTTTACGAGCATTATGCATGTTTTCTAGTAATCTGTTTCTGTGGATTGGGCCATTTTAAAAATAGGAGATTCATCAGAAATAGCAATTCGTCTTGCTCATAATATGAGGCATTTTAATTTCACATGCTATCAATATTTGATTTTTTCACAATAACTGTACCTATGGTCGGCATAAATAATATCTGTTTTAGAAGGTTAAGCAAATGTATACTTGATACTTTTACTATTTATACATAGCTGTGCAGAGTCTGTGTAACATTTCAAAGAGAAAGAAATAAAAAAGGAAAATTAATCTCTTGAAAACCATACCACTCTAGTAAAATTGTTCCAACTCTGTTAAATGACTGAGTATTTTGGTGCTTGCACTGCTTGCACTGCTTAGTGTGCCCACAGACTAGAAGTTCTTCTAAAATGTTAGCGAAGTGAATCTGCTTTTGCCCAGCTCACTAGGGATGAGCCTAGGCTTGGAGTGCCAAGGCCAGGGGTGAGATTGACAGCCCAGCTCAAGTGTGTTTACACCAATGCACATAGTATGGGCAATAAACAGGAGGAGCTGGAAGCCATTA
>Ga0181612_144143_pt1 | contig 15640 bp, 10 predicted proteins | sample HoacroProtozoa21_FD_119630 | JGI IMG/M metagenome (GOLD analysis project Ga0181612, IMG submission 119630) | Hoatzin crop microbial communities from Cojedes, Venezuel. Combined Assembly of Gp0051906, Gp0051904, Gp0051908
GCACTAGAGTTTCTCTTGGTTGGTAGCCACATGCATTTCTGCAGTGGTGGAGGAAGACCCTGCCACCAGACCCTAGGCCTGAGCTGGCAGCTGGCTCCCAGGGCACCGACTGCTTTGGGTCTAGTTCGGCCCTTAGCCTTTGGCTGTAACTGCTCAGTCCTGCGTTTTCTTGCGTGATGCTGAAGCCAACCAAGTCCTGAATAACACTGAGGCCAAAAAGACCAGGGACATGAAGGCACTGCAGCATTTCAGTTAATTCAGAGCTTCCCCCTGCTTAGGATTTATTCCACGTTCCCCATCCCAAGCCAGACTGAAGCTCAGCGTGTAGGAGTTCAGAGAAGCAGCGGGATGGGTAGTTTAACACTTTCTAGCACTGGAATCGGTGCTAAGGTGATTGTAAGACTGTTCAAAAGACAAAATATTGAACTATAATGAGCATCTTAGTGCTCAAGTAGGTAGTCAAGTGCTGTAGTGGAAGAGGTGGGGGGGGAGTTTATACACTGCACACAGCAATTCTCTGACATGCAGATTATCCCTTACAGTATCAGCTACGGCTGGACTGGGAAAAGCAGCCGAGGGAAGCGAGGGAGAACTGGGGGAGCTGGCAGAAGAGTCTTGTGGCGCTGGGGGAGCGGGAGAAGAGATCCTGAGTGGGAAGGAGTGGCGAAGGCTGGGGGGAGCAGGATTAGAGCTGTGCAGTGGGAAGCAAATCCCAAAGGTGGCATGGAGGGGGCGGCTGGAGGAGTGGATAAAATGTCCTGCAGACGTCGTGGGACCGGGGTGAGGATGACTCAGCTTGGCTGGGAGAGCTGCCGAGTGATGAGCTCACTACAGCACAAACTCGGAGCATGGATTGCATACCCTGTACAGCCAGCCCCTGTGCTGGAGGGACTGCAGTGACACAGCTAAAGACCTTGTTGAAAAGGAGGAGGTGACCTCTGCGAACTAAAGAGATCATTCCTGAATACAGTGAAGGGCTAAGGGTGATTTATGGAGACCCCGGCTCAGGGTCAGGAGCAATGTGTTGGTCTGAACTTGACCCCAAAATGTTTCACGAAAGAAGGTGCTTCCTAGTGTAACTAGACCTGCCAACCACAGGAGTTAAACAGAGAAACTGGGAATGATGGTCTTTACTGCTATCTTAACTTTATAAACACCCTGGAGTACCTTTGTTTTTCAGTTTTCAGCTGTGTTGTAGTAGCCTTTCAAAGGAAAGTTTGTTAAGCCTTTCCAGCTGAACTTGAATGAATGTTTTTTCCTGTTCTTGTGAAACAGAACCCAGGGCCTTGAAGTTCACATGTGTGAATGTCCAGACTAAGGCTCAAAAGGAGCGTGAATTGCACAGCAGGGGAGCTTAGGAGTGGATTTACTCCTTTGTAGGCAGAGAAAACCAGAATGACTGATGTAGCCCAAAAAGTGATCAAGGGGAGTACAGGAGAACAAATCAAAGGTTACTAAGGCATAAACAAGACAGCCTGGCTTGCAAATAGGTGGGGAGAGTGTTTATAGTGAGCTGTGCAACCATGCAGGGGAAGAGCATGGGACTATTGAAGACAAAGCCTGGAGTGACGGAGCGTTTGGCAGCTGTGAGCGGGCTGAAGAGGTGGGTGCTGAGGTAGCCTGGGGCTGGTCACTCCTGGGGACAGGGGTGTTCTCCCAAGAACAGGACAACATCTGCAGGAGCGTGAAATGATGGTGTTTCAGTGCTCCTACCATGGCAAAAATTACTTACTGTGGAGACAGAACTAAAGCAAGCCTGAATAAACCCCAGCTGCAGTCACGATATCCTAGAAGTCTTGCTGTTACTCGAAAGATAGTGAAGGAGAAGCAAAAATACTTAATTTAGAGTTCTGTTTCCTCTAACAAATTTGTTCTTCTCGACCATCATAACATAGTTCCTTTGCATCTCCTTACTGTGCTGCGTGGACTGTTAGAGTGTACAAGCACTTCAGGATCTTTGCGAGTGGAGGTGTAAGCGTATCACATTGCACAAGGCGTAGCCAGAAAGAAAAAGACTTGCTGGGTGCTCTGATTTGTATTTTTAAGTGATTTGCTATTCTTATTTTTGGAGGACCTGCCTCTGTTCTGTTGTTTTCCTCATTTTGGCAGTGGTGTGGGCTGCGACTCTGAAAATAATTTAAGTAGCCAGCCTAGCTTTTAGCTTTCAGGATTTACTGAAGGTTAAAAAGAGAGAATTTGTGAAGACCTGGAACGAGCTTTAAAATACCACAAAGCTGTCGAGCTTCTTTTTCGGTTTCAGAGGAGACACTTCAAATGTTAAAATACATATATATGCTTGTAAATGCTTATTGGCAGCTTACTAATTTGAAGAGTATTTACATTTGTGTATAATGATATTTGTAGCGAACAGGTCTGTGGGGAAATCTTGGTTTGAATATGTTAGAATATCACAGAATTCTAAGAATTTATGCATTTTTAAGGGAACTTCTCTATTTTTTAGTTAATGGAGAAAATACAATTCAGCATGTTTTTTATTCAAAGCTGAAGACAGAAACTGTACTGCCCTGGAGAATATATTAAAAATACATTGTTATAAAAGTGAATACTTTGACTATGCTATTGTATTTGAACACACTAGTGCTAAACCATCAACTATTGGTGAGGACGTAAGCGTGCTCCTGAAGGCAGTGCTGCCTTGAGCCCTGCCAGCCCCTTCCTCCTCCCCACCTAGTTTCAGCTCTCATGTCCCGCTTGTGCCACCCTCTCCATTGTCAGAAAGCACATATTTATGTAGCTTCACAATGAACTGAATGAAACAACAGGCTTTTTTTTTTTATATTCCCCGTAGGGCTATTTTTTGGCTGGACCAGTTCCCCGCTGTGCTTCCCTCTCAGCTCTGTGTCAGATCTTGTGCTAGCACAATAGAAGGGGTGGCACAAGGGGAGAAATGAGTGCCTGGGAGGGGGCTTGTTCGCTTAAATGAGCTGTACGTCCCAAGCTTAACTTGGTCTCTGTCTCCCCCAAGCATCCTCGTGGAAGCTGAACTCTACTTTCCTCTCCCATTTCCTGATAAGGAAGAAAGGCAGCCCAGCTGCTTACATACAAATGAGACACTTCTATGCTATCTGCCCTCTTTATGAGTACTGGAAACCTTCCTGTGTTCAGCTCACCCCTCAAATATGCTCTGGAGCTTTCTTAGTCTCTTGAAATGGACCATGTACTGCTCCACGCCGCTGGGTTCGTGTGGTTGTCCTGGCCCGAGGCCGGGAACGAGCCTGGCCCCTTGTCTGGCCAAACACCAGGAATGGCTCCCACCCTCCTCTGGCCTTCGTGCCCTCCAGCTGTGGGCCCAGATGCAGCTGTGCTGCCTGTGCGCTCGGCAGCTGGGCCCCCGCTCGCCTGCTGCCCCGTGCCCTTCGCCGCTCACAACGTGCGCTTTCCTGGGCGTCGCAGTACGGGGAGGCGGTCGTCTCACTGTTGGTCTAATATTGAAAGCGCGGGATAATCCCTTGTGTAAGTTAAGGAGATGCTGGCAGTGTTGGTTGCTGTCCCTGTGTGCCTGCTTCTGACTTTGAACTGCTTCCTAATCTGAAAGGGTTAAAAATCAAATGTTCTGACTTCCCTAATTCTCAGTTGGTTTGATGCTTGTCACAGACTTGAAGACCTACAAGATGAAGCGTGACTAATTTGACTTTACAAAGTCTGCTGAAGGCTAGAAATTAGGAATGTGTTTTTAAAAGCTGACATTTCTGTAGTTCTCAGCTATAAACCAGTTTTCTTTGTTTTCTTCCAACTTCCAAAAAACTCCTAAAATACTGCTGTGCAGTGTATTGTGGAGACGTGTTAGTAGGCTGAGATTGTGAAGGGGGAAGATGCCAAAAACCAGGACACATTTTATAAATGAAGTGTCTTCTGCCACTTTTACAGTCACTTCTATCATTCTGGAATTAATTGTGATTTTATTTTTTCATGTAGAAAGACAAATCTTAATTTGTTACAGGGCAACAGAGCTCATGACTCAAGAGTTGGTTCATCATGACTATAAATACTCAGCCCTGAAACAAACAGCCCATGTTCCTTTTCATGTACTTGAATAACCAGTGCCAACTTTACAAGAGAAATGCTATCAGATCTTTTTTTGGGTCATTTTTGCCCTCAAATGTCTTGTAAGGTTTTTTTTTTTAATTTAAGTCATAGGAAAACAATATTGTGCATCATGCTTTTAGAGAAACTGTTTTCAGTAGTCTGTGCACATTCCCTATATATAAGTAGTTGAAATTATGTTTTCAAAGTTTCATATTAATGTATTCAAGGGAACGTAATGAAATTACAAGGTGAGAAATCAGCAGATCATCCAAGGCCAGATTTTGACTGACTGACTGCTTTGCGTAGCTACCGTGGCACAGAATTTCAGAAGTGGTCAGTATTTTTAATTCTCACGCAAGGAAACAAGAAGGTGTAATCCTTCCCTGTGCTTTCTGGTAAACTAAAACTATACTAAATCTTGCTGCAGCTACAACCACAAAAACAATGCTGCATCTAGCATTTCCTGTGGGAGAAAACAAAATTTAGCCCTTTCAGAGCTGTTCAAGAACTTCCCTCTGACAAAGTCCTGATGTTGCTGCTGTTTTCCGCTCAAACCCTTCTGTGATTTGCATCAGTGAGATTTTGGGGTGCACTTTTTTTTTGGTTGCAAGTAAGAAATGTTCTCAGCTAGGAATGTCTTGTGGTTCTGTAGACATCCCAAGGCTCCTGACAGGGAATGAGAAAAGAGCATTCCTCAAAGGCTTCCAGATTCTGGAAGCTGTGTGGATTGTGGGAAATCCACTGGAAATCAGGACTGTCTGCAAATCCTTAGTTTCTCAACCTGCCTGTCAGGCAAAGTGCCACCAGTGTCAGCTGTTGCCAAAGTCTCTGCAGCAGCAGCGTTGCCAACATGAAAGAGGCAAAAATTGGTCTTTCCCCGTCTCTTCTCCCTCATCTCCCCTGATGACAAGGTTGCTATTTTAAAAATTCATCCTTTTGGCTCTTCTGTTTGCCTTCTGTTTTTTGAAATGGGAAGGTGTGCTTTCTTCCTGTTCTAAAGCAATGACTAGGGCTAAGAACTTGCCTTTTTAAATAGTTCTCGCATGTTCAATTGAACCTGCATAACTCAATAATACCTATTCTCTCCTTTTTTAGGTAACCATCCCACTACATTGGGTATGGTCCCCAGAGGGACTTCTGCTTCTGACTCCCCAGGCAATGAATGGGAGAATTAATACAATGTCCTTCTCTCCATGGGAAAAGCCCCAAGACCATGAAAATTTGTGGAAACGCAGATACGCTGGCTAAAAATAGAGTTCGCTGAATACCATAGATTACTTTTGGTTTTGGCAATAGATACACCAGACTTCTGGTATCTGTTAACGCTCCTTGCGTTTACACAAGTCGTCGTCAGAGCATTTATTCAGGATGCTAAAGATGATGCCTCTGTTTCCTCCCTGCCTATGGGGTTCCTACTGGTAGAGTCTCAACTACCAAACTACTGAGGTTCTGGTTTCTAGCAGTTGGTTATTTAATTATTTATACAAAGTGGAAACATTTTAAGAGATGAAATCTAGAATTATCTCCCCTTCAGGTAAAGGACAGATATAGTAGTATTGCAGAAGCAGGAAATACAGGGTAGGATCCCTTGGAACTGATGAAGAAATTGTCTTAGTACGTCCCGCAGCCCAGGAGAGAGTGTGGCTCTTGGAGCTGCATTGCTATCAGGTAGATGAAATATAATTTGTGTACACTTACATACACTGTAAAACATGACACTGGCACAGTCTGCATGCCTGGAAGTATGAGGATTAGCCCCACCTAGTCTGCTTTTGGACGGGTTGTGTTTCACTTAGATTTTGGTGGCTGTTGCTAACGTGGTCAGTTCTGCCAGAAAAGACAGAGGTCCTGATGAACAGTAACTTAAAAACTGGAAAATAAGTCAATTAAGACACAAGAAATCTTACAGTAAGTGTTACGGTTCTTTCAGCTTTAGTTTGCTGTGCAAAGAGTTAAACAGTTCAAAGGCAGTTTCCTTTGGAGAATGTTTATTTGATCAAGTTCAGTGTGGCTTAGACCCCAAACAGAAATACTAGCTTCAAACAGAGCACTACTATGAAAGCAGGAATAGTCTGTGGCCTTCCAGACCTCACAAGCTATGTTGGTTTGTTACACAGAGTCAAAACAAAGATGTCCCTTAAAATACATATACATTAACTCAGTCTATTTCACACACCACAATCTTTTTATCTCAGATCTGCTTTTCTCCCCAGTCACTGGGGCTGTGCCAAAGTCGCCGAGATCCTGCATGAGCTATAGACTCCTCGGGGGGGAAAGCACATATGGTCTGATTGGACCATCTGAGCTACTTAGATCATTAGAGAACAGGCTTTGAGCACTACTGCTTCTGTTTACTAAGCTCTAAGTACTACATCTTTCGGATTTTGGAACAGTGCTTACCTTTGCTCCTTGATTCTCTTCACATTGCAGAAAGCAGGGTGAGAAAGAACCCAGCAGGCGCTTCTCTTTTGAATGGAGCCTGGAAGATCTTGTTACCTGAGGGCTGTTCGGGTTTTTTTGGTTTTCTCAGGTCCTTAGCTGGCTGAATCTTCAGACTTCTAGTAAGTGCGCTAAGCATTAAAAAAGCATTATTAATACGTGATGAGATACGCCAAGTTCAACCACTTAATGTAACAGTAAAACCCATGCAGATGCTATTAGTACAGGAATCTGATACCGTGCCAAATCTGGAGAGTTACCTTTGATCTATCTCCAGATCCTCGTTTTATTTGTAAACATCCAGCTAATCACAGACTTCCTCTGACTTTTATTAAGTGGAAGAAACTGCATCCTTTGTAACATCTCTGAAGGGCTTTAACGTTGCAGCTGCTCAGGGGTTTGTGTGCTGGGGAGGTATGGGCTCCATCTGGTGGCTAACGGGAAAGGTGCGTGTTTCTGTTAAAAAAGCTCAAACGTTTCCACAGTTGAGCAGAGTTTACTGTGTGAAGAGTGAAGCAGATCCTCTTGCAGCGGTGCATTGCTAAATCAGCTTCTGTTTTTAGGGTAGCTAGAGGATTTTAGAGTCTGGGAGGAGGGCACAACATTTTACCTCTAATCTAGCTTACTGTGGGCTAAAAGCTATTACTAATGCCAGCAGTTCTCTGGTGTTCACCGTTCTGTATGTACACCACACCACCACAGTTGGCACTGATTAACAGTATTTTTGCAGTCTCATCGGAAAAATGTAATTTAATACACACAGGCAACCCACCTTCCCACACTCAGAGGTGGTCCCACACAGCATAGGCGGTGTATTTGAGGGTGGCAGTGTAAAGAAGCTCAGTCATGCTGCGTGAGCTGTGTATGATCTGTAAATAAGAGAGATCTTTAACTGTAAAATGCAAGCTGGCATCTTAATAAACAGCAGTGTTAAACACTAATGTTGCCTAGGGAAAAAAAATGTTCACGTGCATACTGTAGTTAGAAGACCTTTTTTTCTCCTTTGTTAGTTTACAAACAAAGGCATTTCGTGACTTGAGCCAGTCAAATAAGAGCTACTTTGAGATAACAGCATCAGTCCAATGAATTCCCCTCCAAGGTCTGAAGAATGTAATTAGGGAGACACATGGACTTGCTGCTACAACCAGCAGTACTTTGAAGCCAGAAGTTTGGCCAAGACCTGCTTCCCCATGTTCACATCGCCCTCCTGGCATGAAACAAAAGCCATTTGTCCTAGATTGCTTTTTTGCCCACCATCAAGTCTGTGACGTGGCACAGAGGCAGATACACAGGCATTTCTGGGCCTGGCAGATGTGGTGAGGGCCTCACCGCTTGTCACACGGGGCATCCTATAATGTGCACAGAGGTGTGCAGCACCTCTCTCGAGGCTTTTCTCTCAAAGGTGTGCCAGGAGATTCAGCCCTGAGCTGGCCTTGAGGATGCTCTAGCAGGTAAGTAATGCAGACAGCTGATAAATCTGGCTTCACGTGCAGCCTTGGAGCCTTTCCTGCTCTGCAGTGCAGACACAACCACTTGGTCCAGGGCTGCCTTAGTGTGTACAGAAACATCAAGTGTGAATTAGCCAGAAGCGGGACAATTGTATACTTTGTACAATGTGATTTACATATCCAGAGAAAGAAGTCAGTCTACCAAGAAAAAAAACCCTGAGGATTGTCTTTAAAAGTTACATCCACATGTTCCCAATTTCTTGACTGTTCGTGTCGGATACAAAGCTGCTCATATTTGTCATAAATTAGTTTGGGTGAAAGAGACTTACAAGAATTGTAAATATTTATAAAATTGATCTGCATTTAACCTAAAATAAGAAGTTGGGGAGTGGGGTTAAGTAAATATGTAATAGTTACCTCTGCGTCAGGCAAGGGAAAAAACCCAACAAAAGACAGAGGCAAACACAGAGCAGTAAGAAGTATTCCAGGGTGGGGGTGTTCCAAGCTATGAGAAGTCCAGGCTGAGAGGAAATCATACTCGTGCAATTTTTTGAGCATCCACTGTGCCAAGCCATAAACCACTGCTGGAAAGTAACACATACAGTATCAAAAATAACTTCTGGGAGGCTTGGGAAGCTAAGTTTTTCTTCAGCAAATCTTTTAACTGTTTTGACAAGGGAAGGCAAAGGAGAAAGAAAGAAACAAAAGTTTCTGAAACGAGATCAAAACATTGTTTAAGGTTGTGTTTTGGTGGGGTATGCACTGAGAGAAATGAACCGTGTGGCTTTTAAACGGAGTTCCTGACTGTGGTGGGTGCTCTGAATATAACTGAAGGATGGGTATTTAGAGCAAAACCACACCATAGCGAGGTGGGAGGGACCACATCATGCTAGCAAATATAGTTCTGGCGTGTGGGCTTCTGACTTTTAATATTTTTCTTGCATTTCTTTTCTGCATGGCAGTAGTGAAATAGGGACTTCTAAGCTTCTGAACAACTGAGAGAACCAGGTTTGAAGAAGACATGAGGACGAACTGGTCGGCAAAAGATTTCATAAAAACTCAGAACCGCGTGTGCCAGATCTGAATTGGCACCACCTTTGCTTTTTGACATACTGCAGCAGTCGCAAAAGGCACCAAAGCACTCAAATTAGAACATGCAGTAAAAGTTGTTCTGGACTCTTCTCTGTATTATAAAACTTACTTCCTTGTGACTATTATTTACACCTGTTAAAGACAGATTTGCAGTCTCCTTTCATGGAGCAGACAGGCAAAAGAGGCAGATGCCAGGTGTTAAGGCCTGCACTGAAATGGGTTTGTGGAATTTGCTGTTCACATGCTGGAGTGCTCCTTTTCTAAAATGAGGCTTCTTAGAGTTTGTCAAAAACTGTTTAGATTTTTTAGTTCAAACATTATAAGTGTAACTTATGTATTTTCAGACAGTTACAATGCTAAACTATCAAGTGTTGAGAAAAAAAAAATTAATCTGGAGTACAAGGTGAAAGAAAAAATCTTAAAAACTGAGGACAGAGGGTCCCTGAGGAAGGACAGGATGGTGAGAAAGATCCAGCTGACCTGATTCCCCCTGCTGCCGTGATCATCATTTGCAAGCTGAAGAGGACCTTCCATGGAGCACAGTGCTTGTATGTGGAGAGTAAAGAAATGGTGTTCTGGTCTTATTACAAGAATGGTGAAAAATGTTTACCAACAAGGAGAAGAGTAAATGCGAAATATTCTTCACAGGGCACAGGGTGCACCTTGTTCTGGATGTAAGCCTTGCAAAAGCTGGCTTGAAGAGGAGAATCAGGCATTCATGTTCAGATTTGAGCATTTTAGGAATCCAATGTTTCCAGCTAAATTAATGGGGGGAAAAAAAAACCTAACCAAAAAAACAAGGTAGTAAATGTTTCAAATCAGGGCCAGCATGGATGAAAAAAATACTCATTTCTTTTTCTTCCGAGACAACAGAGGATCAGATGGAGACCTGTAAGCAGACTAAACATGCTGATCTATATTCTGCTGTAGTTAACGCATCTCACTAATTCTACTCGTGACTATAAAGGGATGTTTCATTGTTCAGTATAACTGTTATCTTAAGAAGAGTCTGTCTATAATTTTATTTATAATTGACATCATTTTCATTATTGTTGTTATGAAGTGTGTAAAATACTGTCTGTATTGCAGCTTGTACAGGGCATGTGTCTGTGCTTGCTTCACTCTTTTTGAGTTTGTAAAATTGCTATACAAATGCAAGAAAAGATGTTCAGATATCTTTGAATGTAGTTGCTAAATCTAATTACATAGCCCCAAACATTTCAGCATATAGATGTTGAAGGTGTCGGCTCTATTAACCCATAACATCTCAAACATTAATAGAGGCATTTTAAAAGCTTTCCGTGCGAATAGTGGAATGCCGACATTTCTGTCCCAGTGGCTGTGCTGGAACAAAGGGGAAGATGGTGAATATCTGGGCAAAGCCAGATACCACTGGGGGCTCTGCAGGGGGAAGGCACAATACAACTGGGAAATCTAATAGAAAATGGGATGTCCTTTACATAGGGAACAGGAAGGACCTTCACAGTAGAACCACCCCGAAGCAGAGGAGAGGAGGGAAATATGTTTATAACATCACCTAAAGACAGGCCTTCAATATTATACTAAACGTAGGACATCTAGAACAGGCTGTGACTGTTCTGTAACTTAGCAATTATTTGTAGTCTATGTAGAGTATCAGTGAAGACATTCCAGGCTAGTTTTCATCATCTTTAAAGCTTATTCTGTGCTTTGATACAGTATCTTTAATAAAATATTCTTACAAATCTGTTTATTATTCTCATTTAATTCCATCTTATACCCGAGTTAACAACAGTCCGGCAACAGCATGACGTTCCAGTTACCACCTGCTTCATCTGTTCCTGTGTTTTTCCCATTCACCTGCTAAGAATGACAGAGGGAAAACTGAGATGAGTAAAAATGAAATAATAGTAGGAATGAGAAATTTATAGGACTGCTACAGTTCAATTATTATAAAAATTCTTCACACTAAGCATTTCAGTGAATCTGAGAGATCAATCAAATTATATTTATCTCTGAGTATGAAGTATTGGTCTTTGCTGCCTGTGTTTACAGTACACAATTTCCCTTGTTTAAGACTTACCGTCGTTTTCCAGCTTTACAGTTACTGCCAATAATTACAGAATGTTGCTTAACCCCATTCACAGCAGTTCTAGACAAAATTTTCTGTTCTCATTTATTCACCCCCTGGACCATATAGAGTATCCTTTTAATATCTTCAAACAAGACCAAGCAGAGTTTGACTTCAAGTATACTAGAAGATAAGATTAGAATTCAAAATAATTCTGGCAAGGTGCAGACATGATCTGAAAATGTAAGATGTTACTTAGCAGGAACAAGTGCAAGCTGGAATCATTAGCTGTGCAAGTAAAGGAACAGCTGCTTAATTGCAAGTGAAAAGAACTGATGTGTTATTTTGGATGAAATTCTGAAAATTAGTCTGCAACATCATGCTGTTGCAAATAAAGGTAAAGACTGAAACGTCTAGACTGGAGTATAACCTGGTCCTTCAGAACTGCTAAAGTGTGAGCCAGTAATGTCTCCAGTTTTGATCATGGCAGTTGAAAAAGAAGATACAAGTTGCACGCAGAGAATCCAGGAAGAAGCAATGAGAATGTCTAGAAGCTGAGAAAATTTTGCCTTTGAGCACAAATTGAATGATTTTAGGTCATCTTACAGAAGAGATGGTAGAGTGGAAATACGATGATTTTCACAGATATAAAAGCTGGTTGCAAAGAAAAATGGAGTAACATTTTCTTATATCCACAATCAATAGGAATAGAAATAATTGCCTTAAATTGCATGAAAGGAGATTTTGGTTGGACACAAAATCACACTAAATGACCTGCTGAGGTTCTTTTCTGATCTGATTCTATGATCACTTGCAAACTACCTGCTTTAAAATCCCTTACTTATTACTGTGGAGCTGGCACTGGCTGGAAGAAAAGGAGGCTGCAGTTACAGGGAAGTAAAGAACTGACTGCCTAAAATGTACAGCGCACCAGTTTATCTAGTTAGCACTAGTGATACTAAACTCGGCTTTTAATCATGCCTCAGCAAAACTGTCAGAAGTCTATGTAAATAAATGTGCTTTAAAACCACTTAATTATAAAATAATTACTCCTTCAAACAGTAAGCATTAGTTTAATCAGTGTTGACAACTTCCATGATTTTATTGAGTCTAATCAATCTGAGGCAGCCTGTTTCTAGTTGTGAGATGGCATAATCAGCTATTTTACTTATTAAAAAAATTTGGCTCTGCAAATTACATGGAAAAATCCTAAAAGTGTAATCTGAATTTACACGAAAGATTAAGAAGCCAGAAGGTGAATAAAGCCATGTGTGTTTTTTAAACTCATAATTTTAAACTAGGTTTATAATTTCAGGAGATCTGACTCACGATTTTTGAACTTCTGGTTTGGCAATACCAAATTACTGTGCCCTATATTCTGCCATTCTGGATATTTCCATATTACTGATCATGCATTTGCGTAATTCGCCAAAAACACGCTATACTGATTTGCAGAACTTAATTTTGTTTTTGTGAATAACAAAGGAACACTTATTTAAGAAAGATCGTGTATTGTGGCTGCCTTTCAAATGAACAAGGAGCATCTCTGTGTGAAAGCGGAGGTATATAAAAACAAAATAATGCAAAAAATTACAAAGTTCCCCCCACATGCACTGTGATTTTTAACACAACAGCACCTTGCTGGTAGAATCTGTTGGCATTTCATACACTGGTAGTTCTTGTCGGAATTCTAATTACTAGACATACATTTCACAAACAAATGAGATGAATTTCAGTGATGAAAAGGTGTTATGACAAAGTAGTATTTGTTCTTAGAACAGCTGTTGCTTATACTTCTCCAGACTCATTGCTGTATTATAAAATCATTTATCCTCACCAATACATTCTGATTTATGCAATTTTCTGGATAGTTTTACTAGGGAAATGGAAACTCGGGAAACAGATACCAGAATTTAAGGTCCTGAGCAGACCATTGCATTTCAATTCTGTCATTTTAATGATCCAAGTGGCTGATGTCTGTTGAACTGTAACTTGTGTTCACTCCTGTTTTTATACTATGTTGCCTTATGAAATATGTGTGTGGGGGGGAAAATCTTCCTTTTATCATGATAAAGATAAGGGTTGAGATCTCAGTTCTGCTCCAGATACTGAGCTCTTGCTTCACCAAAGAAATCTAAATATCTTCACTTCTGGCTGGGTGGTGTAAAGGAGAATAGCCTACAGCATACGGCATAATGCTGCCAAACAGGAGACATGGGTGCATGATCGATCCTAAACACAAATAAATAGATCAGAAAGAGGCCTGCTACTTCCAGACACGCTGACGTGCTGTTCTGGAAGTTACTCAGAAAATACAGCTTAGCGATTCAGGCTTAGCAATTCAAGCGAATGTTTTGTTAAAGGGAAAATCAAACCTGTGCTGAAGTCCTCACCATAAAGCTCACTCTTTAATTTCTGAACCAGTCTGTTCAGCTCACCTATAACATGACTGCATATGAAGCAACATAAAAGAAATTCATGTAGCTCTTCCCATAGGAGAGGATGACTGCATAGATGAGTTGGTTCACAAATTGTGTTGCAAGTCTTAGAGAACTGCTGACAAAAAGCAGGCTTCTGCTGAGAAGAGAGAAAAAGTCTAATGAGGTTTCAGAGTTTGCTCCCTCCAGTTAGACTGGACTTTCTCAAAGGACATCGGTAAGAAAGGAGAGACGATGGCAAGAACAGCATGTGAACTTCTGATTAGGAACAAAAACTCAAAAAGCAGCTCAGACCTATACATACCGTCGTACAAGAAGAAAATAGCACTTATGTGCTCAGCTAGAAAAGAAATACTTCTGCAACAGGCTAAATGAAATATTTGGTAGCCTGAGTCTACAGACCTTTGGATTTTTCCTGAGAATGTCCACAACTGTGTCATTTACACCATTAAAATGGTATGCTCATAGATTCCTCCAAGATCTTTTCCCCAAATTTACTACAGCAAAACAACAATTCAAATGATGAAATAAATAGGGAGTACTAGTACTATATAAATAGGGAGTACCATTGAACTAGATGATCTCCAGAGGTCCCTTCCAACCCCTACCATTCTATAATTCTATACTATCAGGGTAAGCAGTAATCCAGTCAATGCCAACACCTCTTTAGCAGGTTATCGGCACAACCATAGCAGGGCCTTACTAGTTACTGGGCCAAAGAAACTCCAGACAAGTTTTGTTGTGAGCTGTTGTACATATTTTGTGCCTGGGCTGATAAAACATACAGCTAAAAGCTTTGGACCAAATTAATGAAATGTTACTTCTAAATCTGACAAAACCTGTTTCAGTACAGCTACACTTAAAAGAGATATCAAATTAATTTCACTGTAGACTGCTTATTGTGCTAATGAGTATTGTTATGTTAGTTCTTGGTCCGTTTGTTCTCTCCATCTCCTGTTTCTGTACATCTGTTTTTGAGGCAGGAATCCTCTTTTTACTCGGAAATAGCAGGATGTGAGTTTGTACTGCAGCTACCAAAACAGGGTTCTCGTCTACTACTACTGCTCCTAAGGGACAGTCCTCACAAGGATACAAATAACATCAACTTTTCAGCTGAAACCGAATTTATCAACCAACTCTCTCTGTACTGCTCTGGAATTTCTCCCTGCTCCATATGATACAATCAGCTGAATGAAGTAGCAGTGAATTACAGGAAGAGATAGTTCAGTGATGAATCAGTCACTGGTCTAACTACAGGAGAAACCGGCACCCTTCCCAGCAAAGAAACACGCGTACGGTACATAGAGCAGCTCCTGTTGGAAGCAGGCAGAGCTGACGGTCTCCATTTTCCACTGACTCCTTTGGGATTTCTCCAAGGGCAGAAACCCACGTGGAAAAAAGACCACGATCTGTGGAAAAATAATATTTATTGAAGCATGTACCATATTTATTGTCAGAAATTGAAGCTCTTCTGTCTGAAAACTACATAACATACATACTACACAGAAGAGGTGGAATCCTCACGTCTGGTGAAAAGGCTTTGAAGCTGAAACAGGGATCTTTTTGGACGGGAGCTGGAGTATCTGTACACACTGCGTGAACACAAATCATTCTGGGAAAAGCTGTAACGTTTTCTGTGAGGGCTGCCATAGCATAATGCTGAAGGCTGGGGACAAAATTAACAAAAGACGATTTTAGCAGACAGCGTATTTAGTCGTTCTCTCACGTAACACGTCAAGTCTATGGGTAGCAGACTTGTGGCCACACTTCTGAAGTCGCTATCGATGAGGAGCTACACACTAAGTCTCTGAGGAAAAAAGATCTCAGCATGGTATTTTGCTCTCCTTACTAGAACTGCAATATTTTGAAGCGTTCGTCTTCCAAGTAAGGAGGAGTAATTTGGCAGAACCACAACAGATTTTCACATTTAGTGCGATTCTCATCAAAGTGCTTTCCTCGCCCTGACTTGATAGCTTTGCAGCCTTCGCTACAACCCGGGCGTGACGACATTTCCAATTAGCGCAACAGACAAAGAATTCGGAGGCGTTTCAAGAGCGGTCCCCACGCCGGCGGGCAAAGGCAGCCACACGGCCCCCCAAGCCCCCGGCTGCCGCCTTCGGAGGGGA
>Ga0181612_163883_pt1 | contig 15640 bp, 4 predicted proteins | sample HoacroProtozoa21_FD_119630 | JGI IMG/M metagenome (GOLD analysis project Ga0181612, IMG submission 119630) | Hoatzin crop microbial communities from Cojedes, Venezuel. Combined Assembly of Gp0051906, Gp0051904, Gp0051908
CACCAGACATGGTATAAAAAATTAAATCTGCTCACAATTTCGTGCATCCATCAGAATTAATTCACTTGTAAAATCCTGTAAGGCCTTTTTAGCAAGGAATGTTGTCTTGAACAGTCATGCATCTAGTTTTGAATGTGTCTGGAATAGAATGAGAACTGAAATAAAATCAATCATCCTAGTTAGAAAGACTGCCACATGAATTTAGGGATATTTTTCTTGCTTTTCATTATCCCAAGTCAATAACTTTCAAATTATATAGGACTTCGTTATGCTTGACTTTCTTTCTGTTTTAAGGTATCTTAATTCTGTATCTAGTACAACATGAATTCCACTGCATACTTCAGGGAAGAACTTGACTTGTGGAACACAGATTGAAAGATGAGAAGTCAAACATAAAAGAGGGTTCACAACTGCAGCTTGGTGTTTCCAAATGCAAAGCTTGGTGTTTCCAAAAGCATTTCCAAAGCCTAAAGTTTTTCCCCAGTCAAAAAGTTATATTCCAATCAGGTGTTAATCTCAATTACATTCAATTGTGGCATCATTTATTTCTGTATTTCTTGGCTAATTCTTGAGCTTTTCTTGACACTTCCGCTTCATGTTTTGTTTCAAATACAGTTGCTATCACCAGTACTGCAATATGGGTCAAACCTACTCTTTTGTGGACTTGAATCTATATCTACCTCTTCTGTCCAGCTCCTTAGGCATGCTGTACCATCACCATGAATGTACTATGATGGAATGTGAACTGCTTAGTTTTCTTTTGAGATCTCGGCCACTCTCCTTCCTTCATTAGGAAAAATATCTCTTATACTCTCCTCTTCTGAAGCTATCATCTCAGTGTAATACTTGAATATCTCCTCTTTTTTGTATTCACATAGGAATGTTACTTCCTTTATAAAGTCATGTTACTTTCTTTATAAAACAAGCTTGTTACTCCAGTTAGTGTATTCCTGCTGTCAAAAGTGCTGGTTAGTAATTAGCTGAATTCCGACTGCACTATATTCTATATTTCACCCATTGTCATGCTACTTGATCTCCAAACTACACAAAATATTTGCAGCCATGCTCTTGTTTCTTGAAGCTGATTGATTTTTGGCAACCTCTTTATGACAGCCCTTACTGAATACACACAGATTGCTGGCTGTTGAACAGAAATCTGTATTTCTCATCTTAATGTTAGTGTGTTATCTCCTTCATCATGCCTGCTAGGTGAAGGAACATTCCCTGTAATTTGATTCAACTTTGTGTCCGGCCTTTGACAATGGATGCGTTATCAAGCTTATGAAAATTCAGCTGTTCTTGTTTTCAACATTATTCGTCTTGATCATATAAAATTAACACTATACTCTGTAGCTGCTGAGACTTTTCTGAGTGTGTGTTAGTTACTGCAGTGTCCAGGCAACTAACAGTTTGAAGAAACTAAGCCGCAGAGTATTACATTATGCTATTATGGTTTGTTTTGGGAAAGATGATTGATTTTTATTTTTACAGTCAGTGTAGGGCAATATTATAATGCCATTATTTAAAAAAAAGAAAAGTTTAATTAACCTGAAGAACAAGTAAAATAACTCTTATGTCAACATCTCATTAAAATTTACTTGTTCAGAAATTGCAGGAGTAGCTATTTGGTCTCCAGGACATAGGTTTGGCAGTGAAGGTCTAACTTCTCTTCTGGTTCTTGTTTAAACTGTGTTGTGATCCTGGGAAATATGTAAATTTTTTCTCCATCTATAAAGTGAGGATAAACATGATCCTTTTTTTTAAAAAATGTCACGTGGCCTACAAATGAGAAGTGGTGTGTAAAAGCTGGGTAACTATTATTCAGATTGTGTATAACCTACCAGTTGTTATTTTATACTCTCCCTCACACTATTCTGCATCCAAGCTAACAGCAACCTCTGCCCTGCCTAGCAGCCACATTTACAGGACGGTAGAAATCTTACAACCTTTCTGCTTGTTTTTATCTAAGATGGGGGCAAAAGTTCACTGCTAAAGCCCGAGCGCAGGCGGGAGGGCAGAGCATGCTGGAAGCGAAGGAAGTCTGTTCCGTGGTCAGCAGCCTCGCAGAGATCCCAGGAGAGCTCGGCAGAGTGGGGGTCACGGAGCTCCAGTGAGATTTCACAATACGGGGTGGAAGTTGCACAACTCACTGCTGTCTTCTGACAGTAAATTGCTCCGTGCTGTGCTACAGGTTTGCCTGGGAGGGAAAGCTGGATGAAGAGCGACTAATTCCAACCCTTTTTTTTCACTAGTGTATTAGAGCTTCTGTGCCATGCAGTTGAGTGCTCTGCCTTTGGTTTTGGCCTCAGAAGCAACTGTGTGTGCAGACTCTCTTCTTCCTTCTTACCCTTCCTGGTAGTTGGTACATACAGCATAGGGACCTAAGTATTTTAGTTACTTATGTGCCACAAGTCATTAAACTTTTGATTTTTGCACCTTTCTGCTTTTTTTCTACAATGAAGTGATACAAGTATCACTAAGTTATCAAAATATGACCATTGAGCTGTGAAATATTTATTTATTTATTTATTTATTTATTGACACTATTGCTTGATTGCTGAAAATCAGCAAATAGTTGGGCAGAATTTGTATATTACAAATTCTAACAGTACATAGCTTAACAGAGCTGTGTTTTCTTAAGTTACTTATTTACAAATGCCTTTGCATTCAGGAACTGTGAGTTTTCTGCAACAATTCCTTAAAACATTTTCTTTAAGCAGTCCCAGAAGTTGGATTAAAAGCATTGATCTACTGTGTCACAGGATACCACTGGTAGGAAGAGTCTGGAACTAGAGGATTGGGTTCAGCCATCTTCACAAACCCACCAGATATAATCCAAGAGCAAAAATGCAAGCCTCTGTCAATAAAAAAAAAAGAGTAGAACAGCTTCCAAGTCCCACTTCTCATCTGAAAAATTATGTCATGGTTGCTTTTAAAGGTATGACTCGATTGGCCTCGCATAAGCATTCAGTGCCGCTACATGTCCCAGCGTATCCTGCCAGGCCTGCAGCTGCCACGGGTATCCCATAAACCCCTAAGCATAATCTAACAGTGCAGCAGCAACATCCCAGATATCCGAGGCACTTCAGGTAGAACAAGATACATATACGTGGGCAACAGAATCAAGTCCCATGTATTTTTCTTTACTGAAAGCATTTGTCATTTTAAAGAGATGAAGGAAGCGCTGTACTAGTTTCTAACACAGTGATATATTTGGCTTTATGCCAGTCACAATCAAAGATACAACTGAAACCAAAGCCCAGGGAGGCACATTTTGACCTACCGTATGGTCTACATCAGGTTCGCCTCACTGTCTGCTAGTTCCTCCTAGGTAGTTCTGTCTTTAAATTTTGCTTAAAATGAAGCTGTAGTTTTCATTCAAAATTGTAATGAATAATAAAAATTTATCAGCATGAATTTAATCATTTAATCAGAAAGTCAATGTTATATTTATGCTAATAGGATATCATAGAATATTTAATATAGAGAGATGTACACTGAATCAGAAGTTATCTAATATTTCATAGAGGTACTCAGTTGAATGTCAGAAAGTTGCTGTCATGTCTAGAAGTTCCAGCAGAGTTTCATCCCTGTTGTGTCTGTGTCCTGTGCTAGGAGAATAAGTATGCATGTGTGTGTACACATTACATCTGGGAGCAAAGAGTATGTGATTTTTTTTTTGTGTACTTTAAAAAAGAACTACGTACAGTTAAATATTTTGCATGTCAGTTTTGAATAGCTTTTTTCCAGTCAGTAAGTGTACCAGTCTGATTTTAAGTAGTTTAGCGTTTCAAATACTGATTCGACCTCTGCAGTCAGAACAGCTACTGCTTAAAAGTTAGCATAGTTTTAAATGCTTTGTTGGGTTCAGTCCCATATTCTGTTGTTCATGTGCAGAATTCATACCCACTGAAAAAAAATAAAATTATATTAAAATATTAAGGCATAATTTGACACTGAAGGAGTAGTATGCTTAACTTTGGGATTTGGAGCTTTAGAAATATATGTAGCTTTAAAAACATTTGAAAAACCATGAAGTAAGTTTTGAAATAAACTTCCTATTACCTCCCAAAACAGCAAAGAAAAGTCCATTTCTCTTAGCATGACATATGTCTTGGACTCTTCAGCTTGTAACCAACCTGTTCTTAATGGTAGCAGAAGATTCTATTAAGGCAAAAAAAAAGATTAATGTTGATTTCTATTGCAAATGGTCTAATTTCTAGATCTGAAGATGCAGTTATGTGGATTTCTTATTTCTCAATCATACTTTGAGCCAGAGCACCAATACTCTTTTTGTTCCTAATCGGGATTTTGTGGGGAACATAGGAATTGAGTTGACTGCCAGTGTTGCTACATTTGGGAATGCCTTGTCATTACAGCAGATCTGTCCAGAGATGACTTACAGTAATTTGGTCCGTTTAAGAAAATCAGAGCTCTAGAACTACACCTCAGCTGAATGTCCCTGATAGGGTTTATAAAATGGTATAAAATATTGTTCCTTATTCAGAACATATTTTCCTTGTGCTTACTGAGGTATTGAAGGCTCACTTTGACCAAAATGACAGCTTCAGACCATGATGAAAGAGCTGAGATCATGTCTTCCTGTTGTGCTTCATCTGTAGAATATTTCAAGTGGATGTCTAAGTAAAAAGGGAAAGGCTGACAGTGCTTTTCCATTTTAAGATAATCTAAGATTTAATCAAACACTCTATAAAATGTATATAATGGCTGTTACATAGACAAAAAAATAGTTCTTTCTTTGTGATTTAATTAGAACTTTACTCTCCAGAATGTAATGTTGTAGACATTCAGGATGAACCACCAGATGAGTTTCAGTATTAGCATTTAAAACACCCACAATGTGCGAGCCAGAGCATATGGTTCATAGGAATTAGTGATGTTATGGTATTAAGGTAGGTACAGAAGTCTAGAAACCTGCTTCTCTCCAGAAAGGGTAAGGTTCAAGTGAAAAATAAACTTACTTATTCAGGAAAATGTAAATAAAGTAAAAAAATTTTAAAATTAGAAATAGATCCATATTTCAGATTCAGATTTCAATATTGATGTCCTTAAAAATCAGGACAGTTTTTGTCTAGATGTACAGGCACGATTTTTCTGAGAATCTTAGATTGCCAAGACTGAATACCAAATGTCTTTATTTGCAGATTAGAACTATCCACAGACAAGTCATTCAGTGCAATGTACGATAATCCCTAAATATGCCCATCAAATTTCTCTCAAAGAAATTTTTAGTGTTGCTTTTGGATACAAAGAAAAATTGTAGTTAGTGAGGGTTCCATACTCAGTAACTCTTGGTAGTTTAGTAAAGATGAAACACTAAGAAAGGTGGTGAAAATTTCAGCAGTCTGGCAGAATGTAGAATTAACGTTGTTCTCACCTTAAAATGACATGTTAAAGCAAGTGTCGTTGATGGCTCCCTGGAGAGGGAAGTTTTTGTATTCTCTTGCTGAAGACGGAAGCTTTTTCATTCTTTCATGTGTATGGCAGTCATTTGGTAGAACATAAAACACGTGGTGATCAGAAGTGGCGTTGTAAAATCTACTTGTCCCCTTTTAAAACTGATGTTTTAATCTGTTTAGAACAGAGAGAGGTATAGTTTAAAAAAAATTCCCTGTAGCATATCTTGAACAAACTTTACTTTACATGTATGTTGTTCCAGTCTAAGCCGTGGAATACTGGACCTCCACAAAGTTTTTCAAAGCAGTTAGCAGTACAAAACTTTGTGTTAGAAGATTTTATTTATTTTTAATAACCAGTTATTTGGTTTCAGTCACAGAGGTGATGGTATGAGGATTGCTTCTTGAGCACCGTCCTCACATATATTGACTTTCCTTACAGGTTAATTAACATAGGGATGCGACAACTGGCAATATCATCACTGTAGGGTATGGCAATGGGCAGACAGGAGCAGTGAGCATTGCAGAATTGCAAGTGTTCCACTGTACAGAAGCACATCTCTTCCTGTTACACGAACCCTGTGCCTTAATACTTTGAATTTTTGTGACATATGCCATAAGTTAAGTTTTTTGCAAACACTTTCCAGTTATTTGTATTTATTCAGTAAAAATATTCCAGCATTTTGATTACAATTTTCTTTGTAGAAAAATAGCCTGATTAAATCTGTCATTTGTTTCAGAGTTAGAGCAAGTGTGGGTGATATATTTGGATGCCCACTTTCATTTGTTTTGAAATGACAGCAAGGTGGATTGGCTGGCTGATGTATCAAAACCAAATGCCAAAAAAAAAAAAAAAAAACTTATCCTGTTCACTGCGAGATTGCTGGCATTTTATTTCAAGCAGCTTAATTCAGTCAGGAAAATCCTTATGAATTAGTTCTCTCTAATCTGTTTTTTTGTTGTTGTTCATGTTTATTATTATATGTATCTATTCTTTGGAATTTAGGCAGTTCTGTATACTGGCTGTATAGGCAGTGCAACATATGATTATTGAATTCTTAGCAAAGGCACTCTAATAACAGTTTTCTCTTTCTTTTACGGTTTATCATGTGTCAGGCACAACCATATTTAGCTGCTCTGTAGAATACAAACCACTGTGTTCGGTGTGGGTCAATAGACTGGATTTTTTTCACAGGTTGGAGCAGCGTGAGAAGTTAGCTAGGATCTAGTTTGAGCTCTGATTTCTTGTTCCAAGTTAGTACAGCTTAGGGCTTGCTCTAACACGCGTCCACTGAAGGTAGCCCTCAGAGCTATCTTTTGCCAGGAGTCCTGGCACAGCTTTCTATATTCATCTCTCCAAAATCTGCAAAAGTGGAAGTGTAAGCAGGCAAAACCAGACAAGTAAAATGTTTCCAGAATGTGATTAAACAAATCTAACATACTAAAAACCTCTTTACAATGTCACAGCTGGTATTTTGTACTGAGATAATGAGTGTGAATGACTAAAGCATGTCAGATATGCAAAAGTGTCTGAATATTAGCACAGGATTGTTTATGCAGTATTAACTACTTTGTTATTTATTCATGGTTCTGAACAGTTAATCACATCCTTGTTCTTCTTGTTTTTAGAAGCTGTGTTGTGCAACAAAATATGGTATTGTGCAACGAAATTAATACTGAATAAACAAGTGGCGAGTTTAATGCAGTCTTAGAAATGATGGCACAAGTTGATGTGTACATTTCTGAGCTTAGTTCACTTTTTGGCGTACCGTATTTTCTGTAGGACGAACATAAATATATATATGATTTTGTGTGATGACAGATTATCAAAACAACCTCCCTTCTCTTGCCCTTATATTTCTCAACATTTTTAGTGAATGCCAAGTTTTGGGATCTATTACTCCAGTAGACTTAAAAAATCACTAATAGAATAGCTATTTGTTGAGAGAAAGAAGAAGTGATTTATAATCATCAAAATAAGTCAGAAGTCTGAATACTCGAAGCCAGGTAGAGCCCGATAGATGTGGCCAAAGTAGAATATTGTTAATGGAAAAAAAAAAGAATTTATAACAAAAAATATGTTTTCAAAGTATTATTTGCTTCTAAAGTTATGTAAATATTCCAAATCCAAACAGATGTAACTGATGCCAAATCAATTTCTGTACGTCCTTTCCTTTCAGCAACTTGGGAAGTGATGTGATTTCTGCTTAAAGAAAACAAGAATTGGTCCAGGAGCAGAAAGCCCATTTCATATGGCTTTAACACCTGTAGTATAATTTCTGAGCTGTTTGCTGTCTCTAACTGAGGATACAAGCATTATCTGAAAGAGCATTAACATGAAATGGTGTCAGTGCAAAAAATCTGTTAGAAATTGTGGATTATCGATAAAGAGAACTAAGAGAAAGGTCAAAGCTCTAGTGGACTGGCTGTAGAACACAAGCAGAATCTAGTCTTAATACACTTTTTAGTAAATAAATTGGGATGGTTTCAAAATTATACAGTCTTGACTAATTGACATATGCATACTGATCTACTATGGGCATTATTCTTTTGATTGTTTTGTTTAATTCAGTGTGGGATTTTCACTGTTGAATTCTCAGCAGAGTAACGTAGGGGAAGTGCGGAGTATAACACTAGAAATATTTGTTAAAATCTATCCTGGATAATCAAACTAACAATGGAGGCTGATTAAGAGAGGAGCTTTTTATATCCATCTCACATTCTCCAATTCCATAACCAGTCAACATTTTTCAGTTAAACTTTTCTTATAGACAAAAGCTGAGTATTTAAAGCTTCTGTGTATGAAACTATGTGATTTCATATATATAAATATGAAATAACCTGACAAATACAAATATTCCATTGCAAAAATTATCAGCTCAGGCAAGCACAATGAAAGGAGATAATCAATCACCATTCCAGATGAACTTTTAAGTGACTGTAACCTTGCTGAAATTTACATTTCTTTTTTTAAATTTTTTTTCATTAGTTAGATTGGTATACTGAAATTAATAATGCTGTCTTTTGAGTTGTAAAACCCGTATTTGTATACTAATATATGTAGAATTAAATAAACAGAATATCTATATGCATGTAGATCATCTGTGAATTCTGAATGTAGAATTTCCCACAAAGAAACCATTTAGAGTAAATTTTTTGGAGTAAAAATATCAGAACCAAATGTAGATATGGAGATTGGACTGGAAAAAACTGCATGTACAAAGGAGTATTTATAGTGCATGGAATCTTTTGAGTTGAGCAAGTAAATTATTTTCTTTGCATGAAATCAGATAAATGAGCTACTTTATGTGAAACAGCATGCAGTTATCTGTAGATAAGTAAGTACAAATTAAAAAATACTGATAATTCAGAAATGATTCTAGATTTTCAAGTTTACTTAATTTTGGCAAAATAAACACCAGTATACTTCACATTTGAAACATACATGTTGTATATTAAACATCAAATAATTCCATCAAGCAGGTTTTACTTGAGTGTATTATCCTTGTTGCATTAGACCCTGTTCTGTGTCACACAAATAAAGAACATTAAGTTAATCTCCCCTAACATTTATATGTCCACTGCTTAGCCTGTCATGTGAAGCTCTTTTCGTAGTCAATGACTGTTAGTCAACATACTCAACAGAATCTGGAGTCCACTTAATTTTGCATTAAGTTGGCAGCTATGTTTGGTTAAGTGAGCCACACCTCAGAACACCTGTTTGTCTCTGTGGAACGCAGACCAAGTTGTGATTGCCTAGTACAGATGTTGTCTGTGCTGTAAGCGCCTGTGCTGCAGGGAGACAAATCTAAGTTCTGTGAGAGAATCAGAAGTTATGTGCCAACTGTTGACTCAGCAGAGATTCTACAAAAAGTTTTATGGTTTGTATGTCCAGTACATTGTGCCAGCAATCTGAGCATTTTCAGTGCTTCATACCAAGCCCACAGGACTTACTGCATCTACACAGGCTATTGCCACTGCCTATGTCAGGTTGAAGAAATCCAAGATGCAAAAGGCCCATGATACGGGCCAGCTGGCTTGTCTGCAGATGCATAGAAAACTTCTCTGGCATTTCTATAATTCTGTGATTCTATGATTTCATTATAGGCTGCAAATGCTATACCACCTGAATGGTTGGACATCCTGGGTAAATGTCTGTGCTGTCATGTTTTTCTCAGGAAAGATTACCAAAAAGAGAATTATTCTGAGGAAACTCAGAATTATGTTAGCTCTCATACATTTCCTGAAAAGCATACCAAATATAAAGATTTCCATTGGTTTCTGATGTCTAGCAGTGATTTCTCATAATGCAATATAATTATAATTGCATGCATATAACAAGAAGTAGAAGGGAAGAACTGATGTTCTGGAGAAGCAGTCAAAAGTCCTCAAACCTAATTTTTCACATTGGTTTTCTGAGTCACTGGAGCTCAAAAACCTTGAAGATCTTTTTGAAACTTCTTCACAGAAATCATACAGTTGGCTGGGCCTAATAAAACACACAAGACACCTCAACTAGGTATGAAAGTGTTGTTATCATTAGAAAATCACTGGCCATCTTGTTGGACATAATGTGCAATAAGCTATAGACTATGAATGTAAAATTCAGCATTAGAAAAATTTTCTTGAAAAGGAAGAGCCAAATATATGCTACATCATCAGAATTCACAACCAGAAGAAAGAGATGGAAACTTTTAAGGTCTGAACTCTACAGTATGAAAACTAATTGAGGACAAACAAAATAATCTGTTCAGTTGAAGAGTAAATGAGCATGCAAGAGGGGTGAAATCTTCATTGAAATTCAGATACTAAAGGACAGTACAGTAGTGCTTTAGATACAATTTACAGCCCCTATTAGAAATGATTGTATGCATCATCTTAGAAGCTATGCGAAGTTTATGTGAGACGGAAAGCCTGCTTTTCTGAAAAAGAAGAAAAATGGTACAAGAAAGAAATCTCCTGTTTTCTTTTCTGCAAACATTTCCATGGAGCCATATAAAGCCCCCAGGCAGTGCAGACAAAGCAGTTCTGTTTAAAATCCAGATTATCCAGATTACCCTATCCATATCTTTACAGTGATCACTTACAAATAATGTTCAATAAATAAATGCTTGCAATTAATCCTTTGAGTTAAAAATGTAAAGCATTTGTATATAATCTAAATTACTCTAAAACTATACTTACTCCTTTTTCTTCTAGCTGCCTTCAGTGGATTTACATGGCTATGTAATGAAAATCAGCAAGAAATTGCTGTGTATTTCAGAGACCATATGGACCTCAGCAGAAGAGGTATTGGAAATGGATAAATTTTCGTTTTTGTGTTCTGGTTTGAATAGATGAACGAAGAAAGAATAGTTCTCAGTAAACTGAAAATTAGAAATGAACTGACTGAAAAGAACTGCAGCCCTGGAAAAGCTATAAAACACCTGGTTTTGCTTCAGATCATTTGTAAGTTTGGACACACTGGGCAATCTGAACATATGCGTCCAGGCATTCCATGTTGTTCTGGGGGGGGGTGTCTCTGATTGTGCCTCGTGTGCCAGGCTGGAACACTTTGCACTGCATGCAGGAGTCCTTTTTGCCCTGATTGCTGTATCAGGTATCTGGCTGGATCACTCTACGTCTGAAGAATACACATACTCTAATTTTTTGGGGAAGCCAGAATGTATACATGTCTCAGGAGAGCGCAGAGGAAAAAGCATACACAGGTCTTCTTCCACAAGTTGATCAGCGCTTTTGTGTTCCAGAGTTCTCTTTTCTCTTGTGAAAGGTAAACCATCCAAAACAAGTAGAGTATAGGTTTATAATCCTCATAAAGATAAAAGGTGTTTGCTATTATTGTCATTACCTCATAGTCCTCGGAGTCAGCTCTTGGGGATAAAAAGCATCTGGGTCTCATATACAAAATTGTAAGTGAATTAATCTATTTGAGCAATTTGTTAAATGAAACTGGAGCAGTGACAACAAAAATAAAGGGAATATGCTACCTCCCTGCTGTGTAATACCCAGCATGTCTAAAAGTTATTTGTCTTTTTTTCTCTGTAGGAAATCAATACTACAAGAATGAGAAATTCATAACAGCTGAAGAGCAATTTGTATGCCAGCATTCACTGTATATCTGGAGATATGGGTATGTCCTGCCAGGCATCATCATCAAACAGCTTGTAGGAGAAAATATTTTTCAGTATAGCAAAAGGCAGAAGGGGACTGTTATAGGGAGGTCTTTTATAATTTAAAAAGAAGTAAGAAGTCCAAAATTTTCCTTCTGAATATTGGTTGCAGTTGTTTTGGGCAAAGGATACCTTCCGTACAATGTTTAGTTTATTGCATATGAATTTATATGAAAATGAAGGAAAATGCTACAAAAAGCATAAATGGTTTGGAAAAGTGGATTTGACTGAAGAACCCAAATTTATGTCAATTTCCTCCCTACCTGTACTGCTCTGTACTCATCCTATGCTAAATCCAAGATCTATGAAAACCATAATGTGGACCAGTGTACAAATCTTGCAAATCTAGTCATAGTAATTCATAGTAATTTGTTCCTTTCGTGTCTATGCTTCAGTCTGACTCTCATCCGCATAGTTTTTCAGTGTCATCAGCGTGATGTTAAGAAACTGAGACACTGAATGCTATGGACTCATGAATTAAATTTATTATGTTCAAAAGTGTCCTTCAGATAAATAACATAAGCTGGGGGGTGGGGGAATGGGTAATGCTTCTGTCAGATGTTCCACTCATAATTTATCTAACTCAATCCTAAATTTCTTTATTAGTTTTGTTAAGCATGATAATGTTGTACCTTATATATATTGTACCTTACATATGTAGGCAATCATACACATGTACACATATATACATCTATGCCAAATGTGCCAGGAAAAATGCTGAAAATTAAATGAAAATTAAGGAATAAAGGAATGTTTTAAAAAATCAAGGAATGTAAAGGCCCAGCATGTGTCTTTTTTCTGCATTTTTAATTCATGGAGCACATACATGAAATTGTCAGGAAGCACTGTTCTAGGATAAATTTCTGGGTGCAACATAACTGTCATAAAAGCATTAGGAGAAGTTTTTATTTGTCAAAGTAAGGTCTGGAGAAAGGCCTTGGTCATCTATACAGAAAAAAACAAAGCTACATTTGAACATTGTTGTAAAAGATGAGACGTTTAAACCTTACATAGACACTTGGGTTTAGCTAGAGACCTGGGATGAAGGGCACATCCAAACTTGAATACTAGGGAAAATAATTGTCTACACTGTTTAAATCGAAAGTCGTAATATGATTTGTCATATACATAGTGAAGAGTTCATTTGGTCATGATTTCAGGAATATTTAAAATATTTTTTTTATACACTTTTGGCATAACAGAGATTTGTCTCAGGTAAGAACTCTAAAACTGATCCAAAATCAAATCCCTCCCTAGTAATGATAGGAATATTTTTAGTTTGGGTAAGAGAGAACATGAATACATGCCTGCTGCACCACAATAGACAATTGCCTTGTTCACTTATAATTTGCTGTTCATTTTTAAGAAGAATTTTCCATTTATTCACAGAGGAAGTAAGGTGTTTTATAAAGTTCCACAGATAATATTTTGTAGAGCTTACATTGCTTTACAAATTGTAGGTAGATATTTTAATAGATAACTTATTCTATTTTTTTTAAAGCAGCATAAACATAAAAGAAAAGGACCTCCAGGTCTGAGTGACATAAGCAAATGGTTTTTAAACACAGTACAAAAACACCCTGGCAGTATTTCTCCGTAAGCAACTAAAAAAACATTTAAAAAGCAGGAAAATAAAAGAGAACTACAAACTAGAGTTGTATGGAAGATTCTTAATTTGGAAAATGGCAACTTGCAAAAAGCAAACAAATTTTAGTTAGTTTTAACGGTGGTTTGTTTTCTATTGAAAAGATCAGAATGTGGGATTTCAGGTCAAAAAGAGAGATTCCCTAGCAAGACAGGCTCAAGAACTCAGATGAGCTCCACTAAACTGATTCAAACCAAAACCTAAACTTTCAGGTTTTCCAAATTCCACATGACTGTCAGACCATCAAACTAAAACACTGTTAAAGAATGTTGAATTACATGTTGGACTGCACTATATTGTAATCATTTGCAGTCAGTAATGAATATATATCTTCAGTAGCCCCTAAGGAAAACATTTTTGAAAGCAACAGATGAAATGCACTTCACTTACCATTTGACTATGGTGATTAGAATGTCAGTTTGGTAAGCTTTCAGAGCTTCTCTTTCATGAAAGTAATGTGTGAATGCTATATTACACCTGTTTCCTCTGTCATCCAGAATATAATATTTAGTAGTACACACAACTGCAAAGTTGTCTATGTATGACAATTCTTTAACCTTTCGGTAAATTTTTAATTTCTTATACCTATATACTACCTTTTTTCCCAAGGGTTCTTGATCATAGTGGTTTCATTTGGGGGACTAACATTGTGTTTTAGAAGTGTAAAATAGTCCATCCAGAAGACTGGATAAATCTATGTGAGAGTGCTTGTGTATGAGTGAGCAAAAATGTAAGGTATAATGCTGTTTCACTTGGCATAACAGACACTTCAAAGGCTTGTTGAAGTAGTCAGAATGACTTTATTCAGTTGGGTTTTAGTCAAGCTGAGTATGATTTAGAGGACCCAACATTACTCTGCTTTGCTAGAAGTAGCGCCATTTAAATGCAGGAAGTAATTACAGCAGAGCGAAAAATCTCACTGCCATGCTAGGGGGGAAAGAAGGAGCAGAGATCTGGGGAGAAATGTCCTAGCACTATGCTGCCCAAATAACAGCAGAGAATAGTTGGTAGTATATACATATACAGGAATACATAGGAATATTTGCAGGAGTATATACAGAAGCATATACACTTCATTCCTCAAGCAGCAGGAGAAGAGTTGTAAGCTCTTCCTAAAGCCTTTTTTTCCCCACTTGCTGTGTTGACACCAATACAGAGAGAATTAACAAAATGTTCTACAGACTTTTTCGATGAGAAATGTTTTAGGGCTGCCAAGTCCAAAGTCATTTGTGCCTTGAAGGCTTGATGAGAAAACTTGTCAAGGTAACAAATAATAATGAGTTACAATAGAAAATGTTGCCTTTAGAAAATTAGGGAGATAGGAGCCAAAGATTTACCAGACTAATCTGTAATTGCTGTGGCTTTCACAATAGAACAAAACACTGCATGGATGCCCTAGGTTTTAATGTGGAAAGTTTATTTGTAAATTCTTTAATGAGTTCTGAAGAAATGTTAGGAAGATAGGTGGCAAAGACAGTTTTGACATCATGCAGAAAGGAGTACAGTCATTTTCTGAAATGTGTTCCAGCTAACTGCCTGGGTCATTTCTATACACATTAAAGACTTTTTAAAACAATAATGTCACGTGAAGAACCTTTTTTGTCTTTTTCAGTCCAAACTGGAATTTGATGTGATCTTATGGAAATTCATGTGAATTAATTCAATGGGAAAGGAACATATCTTTTATGTACTTATTGATGGATATTTTCCAGAAGTCCATTAGTTTCCCAGAGGTCGTTGTTTAATTACAGCAGAGTTTATGATGTGATTATATCATACATCAGGATTCAAGTAGTTAACAGAGCAAACAATTTAACATTAATATAAAGGGAACTTGGAAATATTTCCCTCTTTCCTTTACCTGAAAATTCCTGTCTAGTAGCATAAGCTTATTTGGTAAAGCAGTTCTGGAAAAGGATTTTTTGTTTGCTTGGTTAAATACTCATTGTAAGAGCTGTTAGTGGGCTATTAAACTGAAATAACATTTCCATTGCACCGGGTCAGAATTGCACCCGTGTCTTCCAGCTGGTGGCTGACGTACTCTTAGCAGCATGCAAAGGAAATTCAGCTACTATAGAAGATAAGAATAAAGCCTTCGTTTCCCCACAGAGCTGGTGTTGCAAAAGTGAAAATACTATCACTTTTCTGCCTCTACTTATTTTACTTCTTAGTGTAGATTGTATACTACCGCCCTAAAAGATTACCATTGGAAGGAAGGGATTAAAATGGAGCCTGGCCTAGAAGGATGTCTACTGACCGAAACATGCAGCTCTTTTTTAAATCTGTCTTTGAAAAATAACTAAATAGGGCCTTTTTGGTACAGATATAGTTTGCAAATGTAAAAAGCACAGGTTCACCACAGGAAATACAAATGGCTAGGAAGCCAATATATACAAATCAGGAGGAAA